>Ga0335073_10001447_pt1 | contig 31799 bp, 25 predicted proteins | sample Lox_Sample_22_FD_207093 | JGI IMG/M metagenome (GOLD analysis project Ga0335073, IMG submission 207093) | Soil microbial communities from Loxahatchee National Wildlife Refuge, Florida, United States - Lox_Sample_2.2 | ecosystem: Environmental > Terrestrial > Soil > Wetlands | place: USA... | reverse complement strand
GTCCGGTGGCATTGATAATTACCTCAGCCCCGACGCATTCGTCCTGCCCAGTCAGCTGATTGTGCAGCACTGTGCCGTCCGCACGGCCATTCTGAATCTTCACTGTCAGAACCTGGGTGTGATTGCGGGCCACGCAGCCGGCTTCCATGGCCTCCACCAGCCACTCCGCAACTAACCGCTCAGGAAATTCGCACTGCGCATCTTGAAAGCTGAAGACAGAAAATTGTCGGCCGGCATCCAGCAGACGCTCCAGCTGCGCTCGCCCATGGCCGTTCCGGCTGCTCTCCAATCGGCCCCCCATCTGCCGATACAGCCACAACCCTGCTCGAATCGCCAAGGCGCTCCGTGGACTGTTCTCATCCAGAGTCAGAAGAAATTCCAGCGGACGCACGAGATGCGGATAGTTATGCAGCAACCGCTGTCGTTCGCTCAGCGACTCGCGAACCTGTCCCACATCTCCATGCTCCAGATATCGCAGACCTCCGTGAATGATGCGGGTGGAGCGGCTGGTCGTACCTGCAGCAAAGTCGTGCTGCTCCACCAGGAGTGTTCGGCGGCCAGCCCGCGCGCATTCTCGCGCAATGGCGACTCCGTTAATTCCGCCGCCAATCACCAACACGTCAAAGCGTTGGCCGTCGAGAGCTGGTCGAGCATTCATGCCCGGTCTTAGATGCTTGTCCACGGAAAGTCGCCCAGAGCTAAGGAACTAGTTTGGCGGAAATCAGATGCAAGTCGAAAGATGACCTAAGTTTTACACTCACTCAGACATCCGGCGGTAATGCCTCAGTTTGAATTTTCATAGGGTAGATCGACGGAGCGGCCTGTGCGATACTCGGTTCATGGCGAAGCGTCCACGCGATCCCTTACAAAAAGAGAACAGTAGCCGAGTAATATGGGACGGATGCTTGCGAAGAAAGTTCTAACGAGGCTCGTTGTCGCTGTCGGTATATGGGCTGGCCTTGTTGCGATTTGTTTTATTTTCCCGTCTGCCTTGGGTTACGCCGGGCTAGGTCTTCTGAATCTCTGGTACATACACATTCCAGCATTGTTTGGGGTTGTTTCTGTCATCTGGTTTGTCGCCCAACGAGTACGTCGTCAATTAGGAAATTCAAACTGAGGCGCTACCCATCCGGCGAGCTCATTGCCCGCGAGATCGCCCCTCATTTACAGTGTTAACTTCCATGCCAACCACAGGAGAACGCTTCGAACGCGCAGTCTCGATCATGGCACGTCTACGCGCCCCGGGCGGCTGTCCCTGGGACCGCGAGCAGACCTTCGATTCCATCAAGCCCTATACACTCGAAGAAACCTACGAGGTCCTCGAGGCTATCGATAACCGCGACTGGCCTGAGCTCGCGGGCGAGCTTGGGGACCTTCTTCTGCAAGTGCTTTTCTACTCCGAGATGGCACAAGAGCAAGGCACATTCTCTATCGACGACGTCCTCGATCGCCTATCCACTAAACTCGTCGACCGTCATCCTCACGTTTTCGGAGATGTGAAAGCCGAGACGCCTTCCGAAGTCGTGCGCAACTGGGAAGCGCTTAAGGCTCAAGAAAAGAAAAAGCGCCTCGAAGCAGGCGCCGGCAAAGACGCCGGGGTCGACAAGAACGCGCAATCCGTATTGGCCGGAATTTCTTCTGCTATGCCCGCTTTGCTGCAGGCACACAAGCTCAGCTCCCGCGCGGCCCACGTGGGATTTGATTGGCCCGATATCGCAGGTTTATTTGACAAACTCCGCGAAGAAACGGACGAACTGCAAGGAGTTCTCCAAGACTTTCCTGCGCCCGGTCCTCAGCCTCACAGCCGCGGCGTTGCCGGTTCCGGTCGGCCGAAAATTTCCGACGACCTTCGTGCCCGCCTGGAAGAAGAAGTCGGCGACCTTTTTTTCGTGCTGGTGAACATTGCCCGCTATCTTTCGCTCGACCCCGAATCCGCGCTGAACAAAACCAACCGCAAGTTCCAACGTCGTTTTCAATGGATGGAAGAACGCCTGCATGCCTCGCAGCGCACTGCTGAACAAGCTTCGATGGAGGAATTGGAATCCCTGTGGCAGCAAGCCAAGCAACAGGAGCCGAAAGGACAGTGAGCGCAGAGTCTATCCTCATCCGCAAATGCAGTGGCCTCGATGAATTGCGAGCCTGTGTAGCCCTACAAAAAGAGGTTTGGAATTTCTCCGACATCGAGCTGGTTCCACTGCGCATGTTCGTCGTTGGGGAGAAAATTGGTGGCCAGGTCGTTGGCGCTTTCCAGGGTAACGATCTGGTAGGCTTCGCCTTCGCCATTCCTGGAGTTCGCGCGGGCCATAGTTATCTTTATTCACACATGCTGGCCGTGCGCAAAAAATATCGTGACGCCGGCCTCGGCCGCCGGCTCAAGCTTTTTCAGCGCGATGACGCCCTGGCCCGTGGGTTCGAGCTCATGGAGTGGACCTTCGATCCGCTAGAGATCAAGAACGCTTATCTCAACCTCGAGAAACTGGGCGCGATAGCCCGCCGCTACAACGTCAACCAATACGGAATCACCTCCTCACCGCTGCAGGGAGGCCTTCCCAGCGATCGTCTGGTCGCGGAATGGTGGCTGAAATCCCAGCGGGTGGAAACTCTGCTTTCCACCGGAATTCGCCCCAACCTTCAGGTCTGCAAAAAAATCTCCGTGCCCGCCCAGATCTACGACTGGAAAGCCCAGCCCGAGAGCCGCGATCGCGCCCGGGATGTCCAGAATCGCAACCGCGAGCAATTCCTCGAAGCCTTTTCTGAGGGCATGGCCGTGCTCGGCTACGAGCGTGATTCGCAAGGCAACGGCAAATTTCTGCTCTGTAAATGGGACGAGAAATGGCTTTATCCAGCCAATTAGGGTACCCTGTGTCCCCTGCGTCCTCTGTGTTCTAGCGTTTGCCAATGAAAATCGACGCCATCACGCTGCGCGAACTGGAAGTACCGCTGGTACATTTTTTCGAAACCAGCTTTGGCCGTACCTACACTCGCCGGATCTTGCTGGTCAGCGTTGATGCAGATGGCATCGCCGGCTGGGGCGAGTGCGTGGCCAGTGAATCACCCTTCTACAGTTCCGAATGGATCGACAGTGCCTGGCCTACCATCAAGCATTTTCTCGCGCCCGCAATCCTCGGCCATCTACTTTCCACTGCCGCAGAAAGCGCGGCCTTGATGGCCAAAGTTCGCGGTCACCGCATGGCGAAAGCCGCTCTTGAAAACGCTATCTGGCACGCCGAGGCGGTTCAGAAGCACATGCCCTTGTGGAAACTTCTCGGCGGCACATTGCGCGAAATCCCGTGTGGTGTCTCTATCGGCATTCAAGATTCGATTGAGCAATTGCTCGACAAAATTCAAGTCGAACTTTCTGCCGGTTACCGCCGCATCAAAGTCAAAGTCAAACCCGGCTGGGACCTGAAGGTTCTCGAACGCATCCGCTCGCGTTGGTCCGACATCGTTCTCAGCTGCGATGCCAATTCCGCCTACAAGCTCGAAGAAGTCGAACACCTGCAGAAATTCGACCAGTTCAACCTGCTGATGATCGAGCAGCCGCTCTGGGACGATGACATTTATAACCATTCCCAGCTTCAACCCCAGTTGCGAACCGCCATCTGCCTCGACGAATCGATTCACCACGTTCGCGATGCCGCCGAGGCCATTGGTTCTGGCGCCTGCCGCATTATCAACATCAAAGTGGGAAGAGTCGGCGGCTTCACCGAAGCAAAGAAAATTCATGACCTCTGCGCATCGCGCAAGATTCCCGTTTGGTGCGGCGGGATGCTAGAGTCCGGAATTGGCCGCGCCCACAATATCGCGCTTTCCACGTTACATGACTTCATTCTTCCCGGAGATGTCTCCGCATCCAAGCGCTACTGGAAAGAAGATGTGATTGAGCCGGAAGTCGAAGTGACGCCGCAAGGCACCATCATTGTCCGCGACGATATCGGCCTCGGCTATCGCGTACGCGAGGATTTGGTTGAAAAGCTAACCGTGCGGAAGGAAACCCTCCGAGCTGGAAAATAGCGCAACCACAATCTATTTGGTATCGACCTTGACTTCGTCTTTATCCGGACGGTTTTCGGCCACTTCTGTGCTCTGTTTTCGCAGCAGTTCCACGCCTTGAGCAAACGTCAGATTCGACGGCGCTGGGCGGAAATCGGTCAAGGCTTCGTGCACTTGGAGATTAATCGACTTAAAAAGAAGTTCCTTCCCGGTGAACGATAAATTCATGCGCGTCACTTCCCAATCGTTGCCGGCGACGTTGGCCTGTTCCACCACAAAGCGGCCACCTTTATCCAGCTTTCCCAAAATCCCCCATCCAAAGGCCACGTCTTTGAAAAGGGTCCCATCGATCTTGGCGATTCGATGTTGATTGATATCGATCAAAACGTATCCTTGCATCCCGGTCAGCACCATCTCGGTGTGGGTTGGCGGCGAATAGTTGGGATTGGGACGAAATTTGAGTCGCATTAGTTCATCCCCGGTTTTCCCAATTCCGGGAGATCCTGGCTGGGTTCCGTCGTACTCGAAGATGAACGCATCGGGAAAAGCCTGCACCATGCGTGCAGTCCGCCGCCCATCCTCTTTTTCAGCCTTCGCTTTCTTCTTCAGTTCCTCGGGGTTGTTCGCCAGTGCTGTAAGCCGTGCGTCTTCTGCACGGCGCTGCTCCGGGGTGAGAGGCTTTCCATCAACAGCGATCAACATTCCTGCCGTTGCTTGAGTGGTCTCGACCATCAACTTGGTTTGCGATCCGTGTGGCGTTTCCTTCCGGTCCACAAACATGAGCTTCATGCCGTTATTGGTGGCCTGGTTCTCGTTCTTCACCGTCTCGCGGACGCACTGTTGCGGCGATTCTTTGGGCGCTTGCCCGAATGTAAATGTAGACCCTCCGACCAAAGTTGCGGTCGCCAGAGTAATCGCGAATGCTCGAAATGAGCGAGCCCTGTTCATAGCTATCGTTAAGATGCGAATCTACCGCCTCCGTACACCTGTACCGGCGGGTACACCACTTCTCAATAACAATTCTAGTGGGAATCCTGTATTTTTCTCTCATCAAAGTATTCCCGAAGCCACCAAATGGGTTAGAATCCGGTATTCGCGCCGGTATGCCGCCGTTGGAAGGAGATAGTCATTATGGACGCGCCTAGGTCAGGAGAATTCGCACACATTGGGAAGTCGGTCATCATCAAAGGGCAGCTTTCCGGTAGCGAAGACTTATACGTAGACGGTGTGGTGGAGGGAACCATCGAACTGCAAGGCAATAACCTTGTGATCGGTCCCAATGGCAACGTTCGCGCCACGATCAACGCCAAGGGCGTAGTCGTCCAAGGCAAGCTGGAAGGCGACATCCGCGCCAGCGACCGCACAGAATTGCGGAAGTCGGCGGTCGCTGTCGGCGATATTTTTACTCAGCGCATCGCCATCGAAGACGGCGCTTACTTCAAGGGCAAGCTCGATGTCCAGCGGGAAGCCCCAAAATCGGCTTCAACTCAGGCAAGACCGGAGACTCATCCCGAGCAGAAGATGGCGGCGAGCGCCTCTCCAGTAGCGAACATCACCGCTCCTAGAGCCGCGAGTTCTCCGTTGGGAGCAAGCGCTAGTACTCCAGTAACGAAGCTGTAGAAGGTTTCTTGCGGCTCAGGGCTCAAGCTCACGATATTACTTTCAGGGTAGAATTGTGATGCACCGCTTTGAGCCGGACGCCAGAATCAGGCAATCATGGCCACGGTAGCACAAAGTTTCATGAAACTCTTTCGTGGTTCGCCATCCGGTCCCGAACACCATACCAGTTCGGGATCAGGCAAGCATCGTCTTACTCGCCGCTCCAGCGGTCTCGGTGAGTTGGCACGTCATTTCCGCCAGGACGAGCCGATGTGCATTCTCGACCTCGGCGCCACCTCCGCCTCGAATATTCGTTATTTCACCGAACGTGGGCAGAAAATCTATAGCGAGGATCTTCTAGCTGCTTCTACCGACCCAGCCCTCATCGCCAAAGATGAAAATGGAAAGGCAGCAATCGATTGCAAGCGTTTCCTGACCGACAATCTTACCTACCCCAACGGTCAGTTTGACGTTATCCTGTGCTGGAATCTGGCCGATTATCTCGACGAATCTTTGGTGAAGCCGGTGATCGCTCGCCTTTGGTCCACCTTGCGTCCCGGTGGGCTACTGTTGGCCTTCTTTCATACCCATGAAGCCGGCCCCGATTCCCCCTGCTACCGCTATCACATCGTCGATCAGGACACCCTCGAAATGAGCGATATCGAGATGCGTCGCGACGCCCGCAAGGGACCGTCAGCCGTCGGACAGTCGGTCAATCACGGTGGTTTCCGCCTTCAGCGCGTCTTCAACAATCGCCACATCGAAAATCTCTTCCGCGACTTCGCTTCCATCAAGTTCTTCCTCACCCGCGATAACATTCGCGAAGTGCTGGTTGTTCGATAACCCACTCTTCGCGGCCCACTGACCTTGCCATTCCGAGGAGCGCAGCGACGGGGAATTTGCTGTTAACGCTTTCTATCGTGTCATTCTCACCAGGTAGTTGGTGATGGCAGGACTTTTCTGCAAAACAGCCAGGATCGGCATTCTTACCGACTTCGGTAGCACCAGCGCACGTCTTAACCGTGCAGACGATCGAAACACCGTGCCAAACCTCGCTTCATAAGCACCCGCGTATCGCCTTGCAGCATCTTCTTGGGAAATCGTCCCATTAAGACATCCAGCTAAGCATTCGGCTGCCAATGCTCCACTCCGCAACGCCAGCGAAATTCCATCCCCGATGAACGGGTCGACAAATCCTGCTGCATCCCCTACGTTGATCACCCCATCGCCCACCGGTTGCGGCGTCCCGAACCGGAGCGGTGCCACGCTGATGGGATTCGTTACCATCCGCCAATGTCGGCTGCGCTCGCACAACGCGGGGTGCAACTCAAACACCTCCGCCAGCGAACTGGCGGCATCCGCCCGAACCATCGCACACGCATTCACCCGCTGCGGACCGACCGGCTGCACGCCACAATAACCTCCAGAAAAGAAATACAGGTCCACAGACAACGGCGGCGACGCCTCCGTGAAATGTGCTTTCAGGCCAATCCACTTTTCGGAGCCTTTGTGATTGGCCAGGCTCCCACCATGAAGATTCGACCACCGCCCTGAAGCATTCACGACCACGCCAGCCTCGATCTCGCCTGCAGAGGTGCGAACCGTAGACGGCTTGCCATTGCGCACTTCGAGAACTCGCGTTAGCTGCACCGCTTCAACGCCCGAACTCTTCGCCGATTCGAACAGCGCGAGGTCCAAATCGAATCTCGCAATGCTCGCCGCCGCAGGGCTGATCTCCGCCGACAACTCGCGCCCATCCACGAACAGCCGCGACCTGGAAACACGCGCAGCGTCGCTCAACAGACTTCGACGATTCCTATCCAGCAACTCGCTCAGAAGTTCCAGCGATTCAGAAGAAACGAACTCCCCGCAAACTTTATGTCTGGGTAAACGCCCGGCTTCGAGCAGCATCACTCGCGCACCGCCTCGCGCGGCCGTGATAGCTGCCGCGGTTCCCGCCGGTCCGCCTCCGATGACGATTAAGTCAGCCGTCCTCATCTCCAAATCACCACGCCCATGCGAAACAGAAAATGTTGGGTCATCTCGACTCTTGTCGCGTTCGTCTTCTTGATCAGATCGAGCATCTCTTTCTTCGTGTACGCCTGCCAGACAGAGGCGGGTGCGTCGTGCCGCGTAACCCGGCTGCGATACAGCGGCCGCCCCGCGTGAACCAGCGCTAGATGGATTGGATGCCGAATCAGATCGTTGATGAGTACTGCCACCCGCGCCACCCGCAAGCTTTCATTCACAAGCCGGATTACTTCCTGCGGCGCCATGTGATGCACAAAAAGATTGGAACAAACAACGTCGAAACTGCTGTCAGAAAAAGGAAGAGCCAGCGCGTCGCCGGCAACCACCCGTGTCCCATTTGTCGATCCATCGCCAAAGTGTGACGCCCGCCGGTCCAATAACGTGACTTCGATTTGGACTCCTTGTTTCAGAAGTCTTGGCCGAACCAATGCCGGTACTTCACTCGCGCCCGCGGCCACTTCGAGCAGCGAAAGCGATTTCAGCCCTCGCTCTTTCGCTACATGCTCAAGCAACGCCTGAGTCGTCGCCACACCGCCGAACCTGCGATTGATTTGTCGCAAATCCTGAAGCGAATCCGCGATTTCCTGGGATGTGCCGGAATCGGTGTCGAGCAGCTCGGGAGTGACCCTGCGCTTCATGATGGAAAGGAAAATTGTGGCACGCGCCGCGCGTCCGATTGTCAACGATTGTTGACAACTGCCGGTTAGACCTCGGCCAGTTCTTCTTCGAGCAGTTGTTTGTTGTAAAGATCGGTGTAGTAACCGTTCTTTTCCAACAGTTCCTCATGCGTACCAAGCTCGACGATACGTCCTCCATGAAGAACGGCTATGCGGTCGGCGTTCCGCACGGTAGAAACCCGGTGCGAGATGAAGATTGTAGTGCGGCCTCGCATCAGTTCGCGCAGATAATTCAAAATTTTGTCTTCCGTGTGCGTATCGACGCTCGACAGCGCGTCATCCAGGATCAGAATCCGCGGATTGCGAAGCAAGGCGCGCGCAATCGCGGTGCGTTGCTTCTGTCCGCCCGATAGCGTTATCCCGCGTTCTCCAACGATGGTTTGATAGCGCTCGGGAAAACTATCGATGTCTTCCGCGATATTCGCGGCCTCCGCCGCTGCCGTCACCTGCTTATCAGAGGCATCTTTTACCCCAAATGCGATGTTCTCCCGCACGGTTTCGCTGAACAGAAATGTCTCCTGCGGAACAAATCCGATGTTTCGTCGCAGAAAAGCTACAGGATATTCGCGAATTGGTCGGCCATCAATCAGCACCGTTCCGGGTGCGGCGTCGTAGATGCGAGGGATCAGATCGACCAGGGTTGTCTTTCCTGATCCCGTTGGGCCGACAATCGCCAGGCTGCTTCCCGCTGGGATCCGCAAATTGATATCGTGCAGCACCGGCGTTCCGTTATAAGCAAAATTCAAATTGCGAAATTCGATCCCGCCTTCGATTTCGGCCTCAGGCGTGCCCTTGCGCACGACCTCCTCGCTATCGGCAATCTCTGGCTTCTCAATTAAAATCTCGTTGATGCGCCCCATCGATGCCGTTCCGCGTTGGAAAATATTAATGACCCAGCCAAGTGCAATCACCGGCCAGGTAAGTTGCACCATGTAGGTATTGAACGCGACAAAATCTCCAACCGTAATGCGGCCTTGCAGCACTTCTCGCCCACCCAGCCACAAGACCAGCACGATAGCGAATCCCAGCATTACCTCCAGCGTCGGCCACAGCATGCCCATCAGCCGGACCAGCGTCAGGCTGCGTCCAATGTACTCACGATTCGAGGCTTCAAACGAGGCAATTTCCGCCTCTTCCTGCACGTAAGCGCGTACCACCCTCGCCCCGGAAAAGTTCTCCTGCGCCCGCGCCGAGATCTCAGAAAACATCGCCTGGATCTTCTCGAAGCGCTCATGAATCTGTTTTCCGAAATACTGGATTGTGATGCTCACTACCGGCAGCGGCAAAAATGCATAGATCGTAAGCTTGGGGCTGATCGACAACATGAAAGCCAATGCCCCCGCGGTGAACACAATCGTGTTGGCGGAATACATGATTGCCGGGCCAAGCAACATGCGCACCGCATTCAGGTCATTGGTCGCTCGCGCCATAATGTCGCCCGTGCGCGTCCGCTGGTAATAGGAATAAGACAGACTTTCCAGGTGTTTAAACAGGTCATTGCGCAAATCGAATTCAATATCGCGCGACATCCCAATGACAATCCAACGGGTGAGAAACTGAAAAATTCCTTTGACACACGCGATGGCCAACAGAAGCAGCGCGTAGGTGAGCAGGCTATGATGAAGTGGGCGATGTGCTTCCGTATAGCCTGTAAGATCATCGACCGCGTGCCGGATGACCTGTGGAAAGAGAACCCAGATTCCGTTAGTTAGGAAAACGCACAGCGTTCCCGCCAGGTAGCCCCAGCGGTATTTCTTCAGGTAGGGAAGCAGAGGGCGCAAGCTTTTGGGCAGCATCAGCTTTGTGTAGATGCGATTCTACCAGCCCCGGCTTCACTTTCCGAGTGCAGATGCAGCTACTGCGCCGCCAGCAAGACGAATCGAACTCTAGCTCTTTTCGCGCCCAAAAGCCGCCAGGGATGCCGCGACCAGCAAACCCACCCAGCCGCCCAAAAATAGCCAGGTGGCGTAAATCAAGTACGAATAAAGCTGTTCAAAGTCCATGTCCAACCGAATCTTTCCGCCCCACTAAATGCATCTTTCCCGTCAGTGACTTATAGCTCTGCAAGATATCACTCACCGCATTGAGCCGGCCAAGGGATGTCAGATGTGCATCGGTGAGCACATGCTCGATCTGAGACATCCAGCAGTCCACTGCTCGTTCCACGCCGCGAGCCAACTCGCTTGCGATTACGTCCACGACGTTTTCCGACATAACGCTCTTTGGTAAGGCCCTACTCGCCACGAGATCCGCCTTTCTGATCTTGCAAAAATTACTCAAAAGCCGCGGGGAGGAGCTGTCACACCAGCAACCCCTCCCCATGCCCCTCATCTTCGATTACTCAGTGGGTTCTGCCGGTGCTTCCGCCTGCTCCTGCTGCATGTGCTGTTGGAACCTCTGTTCGCGCTGCGCGATCACCTCGGCCAACTTTGTTTTCTGGTCCGGCGTCAGAAGTTGATAGGCCTGAGCCGCGATCGATGCATGCTGAACCGCCAGCTGCGACATCAGCGATGACGATTGCCCGGCCAACGCCTGCGCCTTCGCCTGATCAAAGGTGCCGCTGGTAATGAGCTGAATCATCGCTTCATGATTCTGATGAAGCTGCTGGAATATCGGCTTCATGGTCGGCTTTGCGTTCTCATAAAGCTGCTTGATCTGTGTCTGTTGCGCTTCGGTTAGACCAACCGCACGGAAAGGCAACATCTCGCCAAACCCAGGGTGCCCGTGCATGTGGCCCGGAGGTGGCGCCGCCGCGTCCTGCGCGAATGCCGCCACACCCATCGTCATGGCTAGCGCCACGATAAAAACTGAAATCTTGCTGCTCTTCATAAACTCTCCTGTTCTCGTCTCCCCGCCAGGGAAACTCTCGGTTTTGCTTTCTCTGATAAGAACACTTTATTCAAGAAACAGTGGTAAAGAGTCGGTCAACCGGAGTAAATTTTTGTAAAGGGCGCAAGTCCCTTTTTTGACAATTCTTTACGCCTTGTCTGAGCAGCTTGTCGGTAAACTGATATGAGGAAAATGGATCGAATTCTGGTTATCGACGACGATGTGGAGCTCTGCGGCTTAGTCAGCGAGTATCTCGAACCGGAGGGTTTTCAGATCGAGACAGTGTACGACGGAAATCGCGGATTGGAACGCGCTCTTAGCGGCGATCATTTGCTCGCCGTTCTTGATGTAATGTTGCCCGGCATGAACGGCTTCGATGTTCTGCGCCGCATCCGCAACACTTCTAAACTTCCGGTCCTGTTGTTGACCGCGCGCGGCGAAGACGTTGACCGCATCGTTGGCTTGGAGATTGGCGCCGACGATTATCTACCTAAGCCTTTCAATCCTCGCGAGCTGGTAGCTCGAATTCGCGCTATTCTTCGCCGCACCCAAAGCACCGGTAAACCCGGCGAGGGAATGCCCGATATTGTGCGCGTCGGCGAGGTCGAACTCGATCCCGCCACTCGCACCGTGCATCATCGCGGTGAATCGGTTGAGCTCACTTCGGTGGAGTTTAACCTGTTACATGTTTTGCTTCGCGAAGCCGGCCACGTCGTGACTCGTGAGCGTCTGGTAGATGAGGTGCTGAGCCGCAAGTTCTCTCCCTTTGATCGCAGCATCGATATGCATGTGAGCAAAGTTCGGCGCAAACTCGGAGACTCCGAGAACGGCGGTGGCCACATCAAAACCGTTCGCGGCGTCGGTTACATCTTTACCCATCCCCGCGAGAATGCCGAGGGCGAAGAATGAAGAGTTTGTTTGTTCGCATCTTCGTCTCCTATTGGATCGCTCAGGCTCTTTTCTTCGTTTTGGCGTTGGCAGTTGCTTCCGCTTTGCGCCCTTCGCGCGAGATCGCCAATCTTGAGGCCCAGGGACCTAAGTTCCTAAGCGAGGCTGTGGCCGCCTATCAGGCCGGAGGCGAAAACAGCGCTTGGCGCTACATGCGTGGGGTACACGAGAGCCAGCACGTTCGCCTCTACATCTTCGATCCACAGGGTAAGGAATTATTAGGCCGCAGGCTGCCCGACTGGGTGGATCGCGCTCGTCGTGGGCAGATGGCGACGGCCGACAGTTTCTGGGCCCGCTTTCGGCCCATGCAGTTCCTCCGCGAAGTTCAGACCGTCAACGGGCAGCCGTACACCATGATTACCGAACTGCCTCCCGAGCCGCATCCGTTCTTCGGCCCACATGGTGTGCCCGGGCTAGGCATTTTGATCGGACTGCTTTCCTCTGGCCTCGTCTGTTACATATTGGCGCGTTACCTCACCGCGCCGGTCGCGCGCCTGCGCGCCGCCACTCAACAACTTGCCGCAGGAGACCTTGCTGCTCGCGCCGGAGTTCCCGGTTCTCGCCGTCACGATGAAATGGCGCAACTCACCCGCGATTTCGATCTCATGGCGGAACGCTTGCAGAACTTGGTTAATGCCCAGCGTCGCCTGCTTTCCGACATTTCTCACGAACTGCGTTCTCCCTTGGCGCGGTTGAATGTGGCACTCGAGTTGGCACGGCAGCGCAGTGGTGCCGAGGCCCGCAGCGCGCTCGAACGCATCGATCGCGAAACCAACCGTCTGAATGAAATGATCGAACGCTTGCTGACCATTGCGCGCCTCGAATCCGGCTCCCAGTCGATTGAAAAATCGCCCGTGCGGCTGGCGGAACTGATCGACGAAATTGCCCTCGATGCTGCATTCGAAGCTCAGAGCCGACATTGCGAAGTCGAAGTCGCCATCGTTGACGATTGCGTCGTCAGTGGCAGTGCCAGCCTGCTCTATAGCGCCATCGAGAACGTGGTGCGCAACGCCATCCGCTACACCCAAGAGGGAACCAGCGTTCAGGTTCGTTTGTTGCAGAATTCTGGCCCGGCCGGAGCAGAGGCGGTTGTGAGCGTCCTTGACTCCGGGCCCGGCGTGCCCAATGATGCTCTCGATAAGCTCTTCCAGCCTTTTTACCGCATCGACGATGCTCGTGGCCGCCAAACCGGTGGCGTAGGACTAGGTTTAGCAATCACCCAACGCGCTGTATCGTTGCATGCCGGGACCGTCCGAGCTGCCAATCGTCCGGAAGGTGGATTGAGCGTCGAAATTCGCTTGCCCCTGGCATTTGTCGAATTAAGTGAGACTGCGCCGGCTTCTCCGTCCCCGGTGTCGAGTGGTCCCCACGCCTAGCCAAGTTGCTCTTCCTGCGCATTCCTGATACACAAATGAAGGTAAACTAGCAACCTGGGGAGAGATCGATCCGGAATGAAGTTCCGTTATCTCGCACTTCTAGTTTTTATTTCGCTGGGGATCTTGCTGGCTTGCAGCAGCGTCAATACCACCGCCGTTTCCAATGGAACCGCCCTGTTGTTCTTCACCACGCAGGGCGATAGCGCGATCTGGTCCTACCAGGTTGCGCTGGCCAGCGGAGGGCTCACTCAGCTGACGCAACCCGTCAGCACCGGAAGTTTTCCGGCCGGCATTGCGCTCTCTCCGACATTGACAGCTGTCTTCGTTCTAAACCACGCCTCCAATTCCGTTTCCGCTTATAACCTGGACTCAAGCGGGCTTTTGACCTCCGCCGGTGCGGCTGTGGCCACTGGGACCGCGCCGACAGCTCTCGCATTGGATCCCGCCGGCCAATTTCTCTATGTGGCCAACCAGGGATCGAACAATGTATCCGTTTTTTCCGTGAGCGGTAGGACCCTGACTCCCGTCAAAGGCTCGCCATTTACTACGATTCCAATCGGACAGACTGCCGCAACCGGACCTTCGGCGATTGTGGTCAGTGCCACCGGAAACTTTGTCTACGTTGCCAACAACTTCACGCAGACGCTGACCGCATTTTCCGCAAAATCAGGTGTACTGACGCCGCTCGGCCAATCGCCCTACACCGTCGGTACTGCACCTTCTGGTCTGGGCATCGTTCCGGGCGGAGGTTTTCTTTACGTTGCCAACGAGGGATCGAATAACGTCTCTGGTTTTGCCATTTGCGATAAGGTCGTAACCAGTTGCGCTCAGCCTAATAGTCCCGACGGCACTCTAACTGAAATTACCGGTTCACCTTTTTCTCTGGGAACCGGCACCGGTCCGGTGGCTATTGCGGCCGATCCGGCATTCACGTTTTTATATGTCTTGGATAAGGGTTCGAATCAAGTCTCGGAATTTTCCTACGCCACTGGCACCGGCGTTTTGACTTCGCTTTCTCCCGCGGCGGCTTCTACAGGTGTCACTCCCACTTCCATGGTCGTCATTTCCGGAACCACGGGAAGTCTGGTTGGGAATACGACTACGAATCCTTTTGATTACATCTATGTTACGAACCTGGGGGGATCGACACTCTCGGCTTTCAGTTTGAATACCACCAACGGACAGCTCAACCCCATCGGCACACCCACGGTGACTAACAACAACCCTTCGGCGATTGCCGCCGATTGAAGCTTCGTGAACGATCGGCCTAGCGCCCGAGGAACTGCTCTAGTTTCTCGACTTCGCTCGAAGCCATGTCGGCATATTTCTTCGCGTTCTTTGCATCCTGATTTTGCAAAGCAGCTTGTGCCCTTGCCAGATGGGTCTTCATCATTTCCTCTGTCGAACTGATGTCACCGCGAAGCCCGAAACCTTGGGCCGCTTGCTGGCGGCGCAGATTATCCAGGCTGCTGTTGACGGCCGCAGCCCGGCTGGTGAGTTGATCCACAGTTTGTTCCAATTCCTCTAATTCAGCCGCGTCGTTCGATTGCGCCGGCGTTCCACCCGTTTGCGCCTCCGGCTGCGCCTGTTGTTGTGTCGCGGACGGAATCGCGGCGACCTTCTTCGCCCCAGATTTCTTTTCCACCTGATTGCGGGGCGATGGAGTTGGCTCTGGCGTCGTCTGCGCAGGAACAGCTGTCGAATCGGATGCGGAGTTTGGTGTTGCAGTCGTCGTCGCCGGGGTCGCAACTGTCGTTGGGTTTCCACTCTGCATGGGTTGCGCGCTCTGCTCTTGCTGCATCGGGGCAACCTGATCGCTAGCCCGGGTTTTTGATCTCCGAGGAATATAGAGCCCGGCCGCAATCAGCACTACCAGCACCAGCAACGCCCCCAGCGCCATATAGAGACCACGTCGCCCCGGAGGCGGCGAGGGTTGAATCACGCTTGGAACTGTTTGAGTTGGAATCTGCGTTGCCGCCGGCATGGAAGGAATAGAGATCGCCGGCGGAGTCAGTGTTGCCGTTGTCGCCGTGGCCGCCTGGGCCTTCTGCGCCCCTTCCAGTTTGTGCGGCAAACTCGAGTTGCCAACCTCATCTGTGTAGAGGTTGTAAATCCTTACCCGAACGCCATGCTTGACTTCTGCCTCGCCGAGATCGTGCAGCGCTTGCCTCCATGTGCTGACTTGTCCAAGCACATCGGCAACCGCGCCGGAAACCAGGATATGTCCGGCATCGCCACAGTCCATCACGCGCTGCGCCATATTAATTCCGCCGCCTGCCACATTGCGATTCGCATTGATGTCTGCCACGCGATACACAGGACCGGTGTGAATCCCCATGCGCAACTGAATCCCCGACTGCAAACGCAATGCTCGGCTCAGTTCCAACGCGCAACGCGCTGGAGCCTCCGCGTCGCCGAAGAACACGAGCGCCATACCGTCGCCAGTTGGCAAGCTGATTAGCTGTCCGCCACTTTGCGCCCTGCTGAATTCCACCGTGCTTCGCACCAGACCCTGCAGTTGGGTCAATACCTGTTCCTGCGTGTCCATGGGCAACTGTGAGTAGGCCACAATGTCGGTGAACAGCACATGCGCCATCTCTAAAGTGCGAGTCGAAGTTCCTTCGGCCCGCTGCGCCGCTGTCCCCGTGCTCGCATTTGTTTTAGCAACGGCGTTCATCTCCGCCGTCTGCGCTTCTCCGAGCCCTTTGCGCACCGTGCCCAGCGCATTTCGGAATGCATCGGCCGACTGAAATCTCTTTGTCGGATCTTTCGCCATCGCAGTCAGTATGATTTCGTTCAGCGCCGGTGGCAGATCGGGACGAATCTGAATCGGCGGCTTCGGCGGCTGCTCCACCTGGGCTGTCATTAACGAGAAATCGCTGTCTGCACGAAATGGCCGCTCGCCGGTCACTAATTCGTACAACGACACGCCCATCGAATAGACATCCGAACGCACATCCACTTCCTGCCCTTTCACCTGCTCCGGCGACATGTAGCACAGCGAACCCATCGTCGTCCCGGTCATGGTCATCCCACGATCACCACCCGACCGCGCAATCCCAAAATCCATCACTTTCACCACGCCCTGCGGAGTCAGCATCAGATTCCCCGGCTTGATGTCACGATGAATGACTTGCTTCTTGTGCGCATAACTCAGTGCGGTCAGCGCCTGGTCGATGTAATTGAGAACATCGGGCACCGGAATCCCTCCCATGCTCAGCCGCGCCGATAATGTCGTGCCCTCGACGTACTCCATAATCATCAGCAGTTGGTTGTCGACCTTCAGCGCCGTTCGCAGTGCGGCGATGTTGGGATGATCCAGCGTCGCCAGGACTTTGATCTCGCGCAGAAATCGGTCCGCCACGTCCTGCCGCCCAGCTAAATCAGACGCGACAATCTTCATTGCCTCCGTGCGGTCGGTAATGACGTTCCGCACCTTGAAGACTTTCCCCATTCCTCCGCTGCCCAGCACCCCGAGGATTTCGTAGTCTCCGATTCTCTTATTGGTTTCGTCGCTCATGGCACAACTCCGATTGCGGAATCTCGTTCTGGTCTAAAATGGCGCAATTGTACACCCGTTACGAAACGTCGTTACGAGGAAGTGCGACCGCTCTATGTTTGCACTTTCAGAATCATGTATCCGCCGAGCAAAGCGAAAATCACATCTGGCGACCACGCCGCCAGAACCGGCGGCAATTGGCTGATGTTCCCCATTGCCTCGAATAAGCCCGAGACCGTCCAGTACACCACTGCAATACCCAGCGCGAGCGCGACTCCGGTGACCGTGCCGCGCCTGCCGGCCTGCAACGAGAAGGGAACAGCCAATAGCGCCATAACCAGCGCGATTACCGGGAAGGCGAACTTCTTTGCCAGTTGCACTCGCAGCCGCACTACATCAAAGCCGCTCTGCTGCAGATCGCGAATATATCGCCGGAGTTCCTGGTAATTCATCTCCGACGACTGCTTCACTTCCTTCTTAAAGTAGGTCGGCGGTTCGCTCACCCCCGCAAACGTCGACACGTCAAAAGTCCGGTAATTCTCGATCGCCGGGCCGCGGAATTCCCGCTCCCACCCTTGCGTGCATACCCAGCGCTGCAGCGTCTCCTCCCAATGCGCGCGCTCGGCATAAATGCGCTGCGTCAATTGAAAGGTCTTCGGATCGAATTGAAAAACCGAAAGCCGCCCGAACTGATTTTTCTCCGAATCGAAGAGCTGGTAGTAATAAATGTTCGAGCGCTCGCCAAAGATCCATTTTCGGTCGGGATTCAAGTAAGTCTGCGGAGGCTTGCCCTTGATCTCATTGCGCAGCGCGTCTTGCCGCTTGTTCGCGTACGGCAAGTAGAGCTGGTCGAAGAAAAATAGGCCAGCTGCAAGCATCGCACACGCGACAATGACCGGGACGATGATCCGGTAAATACTGATCCCGGTTGCCTTGATCGCTGTTACTTCATTGCTGCGCTGCATCAGGCCGAATGTCACCAGCACCGCCAGCAGGATCGCCAACGGCGCCACGTTGTACAAAAAGTACGGCGACACGTTCAGCAAGTACTCCCCCACCACCACCGGTGAAATGTGGTTGCGCAAAATATCGCCTAACAACTCGAACACGGTGAAAACCAGTAACAATAATAAGAACGTGGTCAGCACCAAAATCAGATTCATCGCGAAATCGCGCAGGACGTAATCGTCGAGAATCATGGGGAAGCGCGCGCGGAAAACTCTTCGCCGGCTGTAAGCCCGTTCCCAGGCATCCTCGCTGCGCGTAAACCGTAGCGCAGGCATGCCCTTATGCCGCAACTTCGCCGGCTTCCACGCCTGTCGCCAGGCGGAAAAATCGATCGGTTTCCGTTCCGCCCGCCACAACAGAAAAGCTCCGCCTAGGAAGAAAACGATATTCGCCAGCCACACTCCAAATCCCGGAGAAACTTTTCCCTGCCGCGCCAGCGAAACGCCCACCAGGGAAGCAAAGTAATAGATGAATACCAGCGCGATGGTCAGAACGAATCCCGCCGATTTCCCGCCCTTCTTCGACGAAAGTCCTAGTGGAATGCCCACCAGCGCCAGCACCAAACAAGCCGTCGGCAAGGCGAACCGCCGATGAAACTCAATCAGCTCCAGCCGCGCCAGAGGATTCTTCGCGTCGGATCCCAGCCGCCAAAGTTGCGTCGTGCTCAGGCGCGAGATCGGCGCGTTCACTGAAGCCGATTCCTTCGCGCTTTCTCCCTGTGGCACAGGAATCGGCAAGTCAGTCACTTCGAAAGTCGAAATCTGATAATGATTTGGATCCGCCGGGTCATTCTCATGCGTCGACCCGTTCGTAAGGTGAAGATGCAACCGGTTCGGGCCCTCGCTGACGAGAATCCCTTGCTCGGCGAGCGTGATCCGTGGCGCCGAGGGCGTGCTCATGTCGGCGATGAATACGCCCTTCCAAATCGCCGCTCCTCGAGCCGCCTGCACATTTTCCACGTAAAGCACCAACTGGGGGAAGCCTTCGTAGAAAACTCGCGGCTGCACCTCAAAAGACGCCTGCGAGGATTTCAGCCGGTCTTGCAACTGCGCCATCGCCGCTTCCGATTGCGGCGCGACATAGACGCCGTTGAACAGCGCCAATCCCCACGCGACCAGTACAAAAATCGCAATGATGCGCAGGAAACTCCAAATTCCTACTCCGCAGGCCCGCATGGCAGTTATTTCGCTGTCGGCCGCCAATCGGCTCAGGCCAATCAGAATTCCCACCAGCACTCCCGCCGGAATGCTGATGTTCAATGTAATGGGGACAATGAAAAAGAAAACTTCGGCGACGCTGGGAATCGGCGCGCTGTTGCGCACCACAAGCTCGAGGATCTGTCCCAGGTCCCGGGTAAACAGAACGAACGTGAAGACGCTCACGCCGATCAGGGCGTGAGCCGTGACTTCGCTCAGAATGTAGCGAGTCAGAATCCGCATTACAGTGCCGCTGAGTGGAGTCTAGCACGGGGCACGGGAATGCCCGAAAGCGGACAGGCTAAAGCTAAGCGGGAACTGGAAAGAACTCGTGAAGAAGTCCCTGTCCAAGAAGAAACCAGCGGAAGGCTGGCCGAGATAACCGGGATGTCTCAAGAGTTAGACGACGCTCCTCGTCGTCCCGATGGGCGGCTGGATTGGCACCAGCATTTAATCCCGGCAAAGGTTCATTTTATACGCCCTTGCGTAAAAGACATACTTCCGAAGTGTCTTTAGGATTTCTGCCGGGCACTTCGGCTGCCATCCCGTCGTCACGCCGCCGACTATTCGGCTTTCAGAAACAGCGCGCTCAGTGGCGGGAGAGTCAATTTCACCGAATAGGGACGTCCGTGCGCCGGTTGATCCGAAGCCTGCGCCCCGCCCAGGTTTCCTAACCCACTTCCGCCGTACTCCTTGGCATCGCTGTTCAAGAGCTCGCGCCAATATCCTCCGCGAGGAACCCCTAAAACGAAGTTCTCGCGTGGGATAGGCGTGAAATTGCAAACCACCACGATGTTCTGCTGCGGCACCCCTCCCTTGCGCAGCAGCGAGATCGTGCTCGCCGCGCTGTCATTGCAGTCGATCCACTCGAAGCCTTCAGGTTCGTTGTCGTGATGATGCAACGCCGGTTGCTCCACGTAGACGCGATTCAACTGCTCGACCCATTTCTGCATTCCGCTATGTACCGGATATTGCAGAACATGCCACTCCAAACTGCTGTCGTGCGCCCACTCCCGCACCTGTCCCCATTCGGCGCCCATGAACAGCAGTTTCTTTCCTGGTTGCGCGAACATGTATCCGAACAGCAGACGCAAATTTGCGAAGCGCTGCCACTCATCGCCCGACATCTTTCCAATCAGCGAACCTTTGCCATGCACAACTTCGTCATGCGAAAGCGGCAACACAAAATTCTCCGTGAAGCCATAGAGCATGCGGAACGTCAGCATATTGTGGTGGTACTTGCGATGGATGGGATCGTGCCTGAAATATTCCAGCGTGTCGTGCATCCATCCCATATCCCATTTGAAGCCGAAACCTAACCCGCCAACATAAATCGGCTTTGAAACCATCGGCCACGCCGTCGACTCCTCAGCGTATGTCTGAATCCCGGGATACTCTTTATAAGCCTCGGCATTGAACTGGCGCAGAAAATCGATCGCCTCGAGATTCTCCCGTCCGCCATATTGGTTCGGCAGCCACTCGCCCGCATTCCGCGAGTAGTCGAGATACAGCATCGATGCGACCGCATCTACCCGCAATCCGTCCGCGTGATACTTGTCGAGCCAGAACATCGCGCTCGAAAGCAGGAAGCTCCGCACTTCATTTCTTCCGTAATTAAAAATGTGCGTCTTCCAATCGGGATGGAATCCCTTCCGCGAGTCCGCGTGTTCGAACAGATGCGTCCCATCAAAGTAAGCCAGCCCATGACCATCAGAAGGGAAGTGCGATGGCACCCAATCCAGAATCACCCCGATCCCGTTCTGGTGCAGATAATCCACCAAAAACATAAAATCCTGCGGCGTGCCATAGCGCGAAGTCGGCGCGAAATAGCCCGTCGTCTGATAGCCCCATGAGCCATAAAACGGATGCTCCATTATTGGCATGAACTCCACATGCGTGAAGCCCATGCGTTTGACGTATTCCGCCAGCCGCGGCGCGGTCTCACGATAGCTCAGCGGCCGATTGTGCTCTTCCGGCATCCGCATCCACGAGCCGAGATGCATCTCGTAAATCGAGATCGGAGCGTGTAGAGAGTTGCGGCCTTTGCGCCCTTCCATCCACTCGCGGTCGCCCCATTGATAATCCAAGTCCCACACCACCGACGCCGTGCGTGGCGGCTTCTCATGCCATATGCCGAACGGGTCAGCCTTATCGGCGAGGTGTCCGTGGTGCTGCGATCGAATGTGAAATTTATAGAGCGCGCCCTTCGCCACTCCAGGAACAAAGCCTTCCCATATCCCCGAGCCGCCGCGCGGATAGAGCGGGTGCGCATTCGGATCCCACCGGTTGAAGCTGCCGATCACCGATACCCAGCGGGCGTTCGGCGCCCACACGCTGAAGCACACGCCTGCCTCGTCGCCCGAACTGGTAAAGTGCGCGCCCATGCGTTCATAGGCGCGATAGTTCCGGCCCTCGTTGAAAAGATGGATATCCTGCGGGCTGAGCAGGCTGACATCGGAGCGGGAACTGTTCGGAGGTGCTAGGACGACGTTTTCCATGGGCTTTTCGATGCGAAATTCTAGTGTACCGGACGGAAATCGCCAGGAAAAGCAAAGGACTGCCTGCCGATCTTGGCCGGGGCAGTCCTTCTCGGATGAATATACATCGTCAGAACGGCGGGAAGCGGTCGCTCGATCCCCAGCATTCAATGTCGTCACTCCAATACACCGGACCATCTTCGTTGGTCTGGACGATGCGCGCTCCTTCCGCCACCGTGAACTCGATGTATGGCCAGGTACGCAGCAATGGATTGCGGTTCTGCGCTGCCCCTTGCACTAACTGGTACCAGAATCCGCAATCGCGCGCATTCCGTGGATTCGGCGCCTGGTTCGGCTTTACTGCTTGCGCGGTATAAAAGTGATCGATGATCAACCCTTCTGGCTCAAAGTCCCCGTCGGAGTTCATCACCTGCAACTCGATGGCGAGCATGTAAACGTCCACCGGCTTGTTCGTGCCGACTTGCGTATCGTGGTGCAGTTCGAGCGCCTTCGGACCGCCGTCCATGATCGAGAAAAAATTGTATTGCGGCTGCGTAGGAGGCGGCACTTGCGCGTTCCACGGCGGACGCCGCGAAATCTGCGGTGTGTTCGCCGCGCTGTCCTGCGCCCACCCCATCGTTGCTACCATCACAACTGCCAATCCCAACAATATCGATTTTCCGCTGCTTTGCATGTCTCCCTGCCTGAGTAATGAAATGTGACCGCTCGGGCAAGCCTATCCCCGGGAATGCCCTCAAATCAAGCCATTTCACGGCTGGACACTCCTGGTATGTCAATTGTTTCGTCGTTCGAGAGCTCTTTTCGGTGTAAGCTAAGCCCGTGCCGTCCTACGTTGAATTCGCCCCTCCGCCGCGGCTGGCGGCGTCGGTTGAGTGCTTTTGGGTGATGCGGCATTTCGAGCGCGCTCCGGTTTCGCATCGCGTTCTGCCTGACGCCTGCGCCGACATCATCTTCACCTCCGGCGCGGGCACCTCGACCCTCCAAGTCGCCGGCGTAATGACCAAATTTCAGGATTTTCCAATCATCTCCGGTCAAACGCTGGTCGGCATGCGCTTCCATCCCGGAATGTGGACCGCACAGGTTGGTGTGTCCGCCGAGTTACTGACCGACGCACACCCGACACTGGAAGAACTTTGGGGATCGCGTGCACGAACTCTGCTATCTCAAATCGAGGATCTTCGATCGTCGAAGCAGTGTGTTTCTTTGCTGGCGGAGAACGTAATCCCTACTTCGATCACTCCCCTGCAGCGCGCTCTCGCGTGGATGCGCTCATGCAACGGCCTGGTTTCGCTGGATGACGTCGCTAGCCATGCTGGCATCAGCCTCCGCCAGTTTCGCCGCTTGTGTTTGCAGACCACCGGGTTGTCTCCAAAACTGCTAGCCCGCATTTTGCGTTTCCGCTACGCTCTCTCTCGAATTCACAACGAGCGCGGCGAGCACGCCGGCCTGGCCGCCGATTGCGGCTACTTCGATCAATCCCACTTCATCGCAGATTTCCAGCGTTTCTCCGGTCGGACTCCCGCTGCTTTCTGTCGCTGACCGTTTTTTCCTATTCTGCTAAAACCCTACCGCGTAAGCTGACCTCGTAGAAGTTATCGGAGAGAACAATGCGCCTCATCGTAGCTGCAGTCACACTTTTGGCCGTCACTCTGGCCTTTGCCCAACAGGAGCAGAAAACCGTGGACAACAAAGCAAACAATGCACGCATCGACTACATCGAATTTCCCGCCACCGACATCGCCAAAACCAAGGCTTTCTATGAGCAGGCCTTCGGATGGAAATTCACCGACTACGGCCCCGATTACTCGAGCTTTGAAGACGGCCGTCTCACAGGCGGATTCACCAAAGAAGGCAAAGTCGTGCATGGCGGGCCGCTCATTGTGATCTACGCCAGCGACCTCGCGGCCACCGAACAAAAAGTCCGCGATGCCGGTGGAACCATCGTCAAAGATGCATTTTCATTTCCCGGCGGCAGGCGTTTTCACTTCGCCGATCCCAGCGGCAACGAATTAGCCGTGTGGTCGGAAAAGTAGGAGCGCACACAAGATCGGGCGGCCCATGTCTCGCGGTTTTTGCGAAACGTGGGATCCGCCGTGCGCGAGGTGGCCCAGCCTTCCGCGATCTCCGCGGAGGCTGGGAATATGCGAGATTCACGGAATCACATGAAACGGCACGTTGCTGGTCAGCACACCCGTGGGTGTGACTACGGGTGACGTAGCATCCGAATCCTCACGCTCAATCACCGAGTTTCCGCCCACCCACATGCTAGACTGAGTTTCTTCTCATGCCAGTCCTTCGCGTCATCGTTCTGTGGCACCAGCACCAGCCGTTCTACAAAGACCTTGTCACCGGAGATTACCGCCTTCCCTGGGTTCGCCTGCATGCGCTCAAAGATTACTACGGCATGGTCAAGCTGCTCGACGAGTTTCCCAACGTTCATCAGACATTCAACCTCGTGCCATCGCTCATTGCCCAGATTCAGGACTACGTAGAGGGTACAGTTCGCGATCCATTTCTCGACGTTGCTGCCAAGCCGGCGCGCGATCTTAGCCCCGAAGAACGCCGCTTCGCCCTGCAGTATTTGTTTCAAGCGAATCCGGTCAATATGATCGGACGTTATCCCCGCTACCGCGAGCTATGGGAGCGTTTTCGCGGCGCCAATGATTCGCCTGAACGCGCCGAGCGCTACTTTCAGGAGCAGGACTATACCGATCTTCAGGTTCTCTCGCAGATCGCCTGGTTCGACGAATTTTTTCTCGAAGATCCCGATGTCGCCGCGCTCATTAAGAAAGGCCACGGTTATTCGCTTGACGATCAGAAATTTGTCATCACTCGCGAGCGCGAACTGCTTGGCAAAGTTCTTCCCGCTCACGCCGCGGCTGCGAAACGCGGCGGCATCGAAATCTCCACTTCGCCCTTCTATCATCCGATTCTGCCGCTGGTTTCCGACACAAGCCAGGGCGCAATTTCATCTCCCGGCTTGCCTCTGCCGCAAAATCGATTTCGCCATCCCGAGGACGCGCGCGAGCAGTTGCTGCGGGGCCTAGACCTACACGAGAAAGTTTTTGGCCTTCGTCCGGTCGGAGTCTGGCCCTCCGAGGGCAGCGTCTCCGAAGAAGTGTTGGCCATTGCCCACAGTTTGGGTGTGAACTGGATGGCCTCCGACGAAGGAGTGCTCGGCCGCAGCATCGGCATCAACTTCGCTCGCGATGGCGGCGGATTGCCCGAACCAAGCGCGGAGAAGCTGTACACCATTCACCGCTTCGAGCGTGGCCCGACCGCGATGCACTTGATTTTCCGCGATCACACCATTTCTGATCTAGTCGGCTTCGTCTATTCCGGAATGCCCGCGGCCGATGCGGCGTCCCATTTGATCGGAAACCTTAAGAGCTGCGCGCAGTCGCTCCTCGACAAAGGCCAGGACGCGGTGATCCCCGTCATTCTCGATGGCGAAAACGCCTGGGAATACTACTATCAATCGGGCCGCGAATTTCTCCGCCGCTTTTACCACGCGCTGGAGAACGAACCTGGCGTCGAAGCCGTCACCGTTTCCGAAGCCATCGCCCGCCACAAAAACTTTAATCGCTTAACTTCACTTGTTCCGGGATCCTGGATCAATGCCAACTTTAACGTCTGGATCGGCGCGCCCGAAGACAACAAATCCTGGGATTACCTCTATCACGCTCGCAATTTCTATACTGAGAATGCTGCGCGCGGGAATGAGACGCAACGCAAGTTAGCGTTCGAAGAGTTATTGATTGCTGAAGGCAGTGACTGGAATTGGTGGTACGGTCCCGAGCACCATTCCGCCAACGATCGCGATTTCGACGAGCTTTACCGTAAGCATCTCTCGAATGTCTACCAGGCTCTCGGTGGCACGCCGCCCGATTATCTCGCCCAACCGATCACCGGCGTGACTTCGCGTCCCGACTTCATTCCGCAAACTTCCTACGTTCATCCCGCCATCAACGGCACCATGGTCCGTTACTTCGAGTGGATGGGTGCCGCGGTTTACACCGCCGACCGCCGTGCTGGCGCCATGCACGGCAAAACCTTTCTGCTCGATTCCGCCTACGCAGGTATCGATGAAAACTACGTCTATGGACGACTCGATTTTGCGGGAAAGCCGCCAGAAAGCGATTTTGAGTTAGTAGTGAATGTTGAATCCTGGGCTGGAAGCGAGCAGACTCCACGTCGCGCCCTGCGAATCAATGCGCAGATGGAAGCGGGAAAGATGCAAGCTTGGCAGGTTAGTGTAGTAAAGCCTGCGCAAACTTTAGCCACTTCGGAGAAACCTGGTGCGGAATCGAAAATCGCTTTCGCTAGGAATTTCGAATTCCGTCTACCTTTGCCCTGGTTAGCTGCAGCACCCGTCCCGGTCATTCGCGCCAGCGCGTCCGGCGGACCTTTTGCGACCAGGATTCGCTTGCGCTTCAGCCTCTGGCAAAATCATCTGCCCGCCGATGCGCTTCCGCTCGAAGGCTGGATCGAGTTGCAATTGGTCAGCGAAGAAGAATTGATGGCGCTGGCGTAAGGTCTTTGTACCGCACCTTACTATTGCCCTTCACCCTCCGCCGCCTTCATCTCCAGCGGACGGCTCAACTCCATCACCAGCTCAGTCCCGGCGGGAAGCTCCGCTGAACGCTTCTTCATCAGCCAGTGAGTGACCGTCGCGGTTGCGCCGATGGCCCCGCCAATAACCATGCCCTTTGCTCCGGCAATCAGTCCACCCGCCAACATTCCGCCCCCTGTGCCCATGCCGATCTGGGTCAGATCTTTGCCGTCGTGGCCTTTGCCCTTGAACTGTCCTTCGTCATTTACATCCGTACCGTGACGAACATCGGTGTCGACCAGCATGGCATTCAGCATGAACCTGTCGCCATTTGGCATCACCAGCGATTCCGGAAAGATGCCAATCGTCGGCTTGCCCGAAATCCGTCGCGGCTGGGTCGCTTGAGTAACCCGGCCTTCGACCGTCGCCCCAATCGGAATCACCGGCTTACCATCGAGCAACACGGCCTCCGTGATCCGTCCGGAAAACGCGTCTCCGCTCTTGCTGGAAGACGTCGCCAGCGCGGTTTCCAGCTTGACCTTCATCGAGGTGCCGGCTGGCAACGAAATGTTGTTCTGAGCCAACGCCGCGCTGCCTAACATAAATCCGCAAATCAGCACTAAGATTTTTTTCATTAGAAGCCCTCCCGCAGATTGTTGAGCGCTAATTCCAATTCACTTCCCCAATTTCTTCACCACTTCCATCACCGCAGCCACCGGGATGCGATCTTGTTGGTCCTTACCGCGGTAAATAAACTGCACCATTCCGGCGCGGTCGATCACCAGTGTTGCCGGATGCGCAATGTTGATCGCATCCATCCCCAACCGGTGATAAAGTCCGTAAGCCTTGGTCACCGTGCGATCCTCATCGAGCAAAAACGGAAACGACAGCGGATGCGCCGAAAAGTATTTCTCCGGTTTGAAAATTCCTTGCCGCTTTTCTGCGGCGATGAATACCAACTGCGCCCCCGCTTGCTCGATTTCAGTCTTGAGTGACTCAAACTGAGCCATGCGTTTGCGGCAGTTCGGTCACCATGTTCCACGCAGGAATTCCATGATCACCAGACCCCGACTCCGCAGCCAGACAAGCGAAAATTCTCCCTCCCGATTCGCTGCCGATACAGAGAAATCTGGCGCCCGCAAACCGACCTGCAATGTCTCGGTGCGGTTCTGCATCCTAAAGGGAATGTAAGGGAGAGACTGGCGCCGAACAAGGTCAGACGCTCAGCGCGAACCATCGGAGATAACCGGCCAATCGCTGAGTTAAGAACTAAGAAACTTATTCGTACCGCAAGGCCAACATTGGATCTACTCGCGTTGCCCGCAATGCCGGAATGTAGCTCGCCAACATCGCCACGCTGCCCAGGACAATGCAGACCACAATGTAAGTCGCCGGGTCCCGTGGCGGAATCTGGTAGAGCAACGATTCGATCACGCTCGCAAGCGCGACCGCTCCGATTACTCCTATGCCGATGCCGCTTAGCGTCAGCAAAATTCCCCGTTGCAGCACCATATGGAGCACTGCAGACCGCGACGCCCCCAATGCCATGCGCACTCCAATTTCATGCGTCCGCTGTGTCACGGCGTACGCCATGACTCCATAGAGACCTACGGCCGTCAGCAGCAGAGCCACGCCAGCAAAAAGGGCTAGCAAGATTGCCTGGAATCGCGCCCGGCCCAAATCCAGCGCTAAGTAATCTTCCATCGTGCGCATATCGTAAAGCGGAGACTCGGGGTCCATCGACGAGACCAACTTGCGGAGTTGGTCAGTCATTGCCTTCGGCTGCCCCTTTGTCCGAATCACCAGCAACGGCGGTCCCCACATCAACTGTGGCAAGGGCACATAATAAGTTGGTTTAGGTTCGAGATTGATATCGCTCGTGCGGATGTCGCCAACCACGCCGACGACTTCTCGTGTTTTGTAACTCGCCCGTGCCGCTCCCTCGCCGGCGCCGATTTCGATCTTGCGGCCGATCGGATCTTCATTCGGAAAATACTTCTGTGCAAACGACTGGGTGATGATCATCGTTGGCGTGGAATTGCGCTGGTCACGTTCATCGAAGGTGCGCCCGCTCACTAACGGAATCTGCATCGTCTCGAAAAATCCTGGAGCTACAACATAGAAGCCAGCGCTTGGTTGATTGCCCTCCGGCAAGGGATGATCCAACAAATTGAACGAAACCGAGAAGTGATCGTCGCTCAGCGGCAAGGGAATTGCGCCCGCCGCACTGGCTACGCCCGGCATCACGCGGATACGAGCGAAAAGATCTTGTACAAAATGATCCATCTGATCGGGCGTGTAACGCGTCTCTGAAAGATCAAAATTCGCGGTTAGCACGTTCTGGGGATTGAATCCCAGATCGACACTCGACAGCCGCTGCAGGCTGCGCATCAGGAGCCCAGCGCCAATCAGCAGCATGACCCCAACTGCGGTTTCAGCCACTACAAGAATTGCGCGAATACGCGTATGCCTGGCGCCAGTTGTGCTTGTGCGTCCCCCATCACTCATCGCCTCTCGCAGGTTGGGCTTCGAAACCTGCAGCGCCGGCAACAGGCCGAAGACGATTCCGGTGACGATCGACAAGCCAGCGGTGAACAGCAGTACACGGTAGTCAATTCCAATTTCCTGCGCGCGCGGAAGATTTGCAGGATAGAGCTTCAACACGCCGGACAATGCCCATGAGGCCACAGCAACGCCCAACGTCGCACCAGACAACGAAAGCACAATCGATTCCGTGACCAGTTGCCGAACAATGCGCATCCGCGTAGCGCCCAATGCCGCGCGAATGGCAATCTCGCGAATGCGCCCGCTGCTCCGTGCCAGCAACAAATTGGCGACGTTCGCACAAGCGATCAGCAGAACCAATCCGACCGCCCCCAGTAGAACCAGCAAGGGCGTGCGGGTGTCCCCTACCAAAGAGTCCAGCTCAGGCCGGGCAGAAATCCCATTGTGTGAATTCGTTTTTGGGTATTCGGCGGTCAAAGCCCGGGCGATAGCCGACATATCCGACTCCGCCTGTTGCGGTGTGACGCCCGGTTTCAGGCGCGCGATGCCCTGCAGACTGTGATTTCCGCGTTGAGCCTGAATCGGTGTGTCCTTAGGATCATCCACCTCGGCCCAACGGGAGAAGGTGATCCACATATCGCGTGCTTCGTCGCGGACCGGGAATTGAAAGCCGGCGGGAGCAACCCCGACAATGGTGAGCGGCCGGCCGTTCAGCGTGATGGAGCGTCCAATAACGTTGGCGTCGCCGTCGAAGTGGGTTCGCCAAAACTTGTCACTAAGAATGACTACATGATGCCCGGCTTGGTCTTCTTCCGGGAGGAAAGCGCGTCCAAGCGGCGGTTGTGCTCCAAGCAGGTGAAACAGGTTGGCCGAAACCAGTTCAACATTGACGTGTAAGGCTGCGCCAAAGCCGGTTGCCGTCGACTCGCTGTCTGAGAATACCGAAACCTCTTGAAAAGAGTGATTGCGAGTGCGGATATCTTCAAAATCTGGATATGACAAGCTCAGTGTCTCCGATGGGCCGCGCCGGATATCGTACTCGCCCAAGGCCAGCAGTCGCTGGGGATCGCGAAAGGGAAGTGGCCGCAGCAAGACTGCATTCACGACACTAAACATCGCTGTGTTGGCGCCAATTCCCAGGGCCAGAGTGATCACGGCAATGATGGTGAATCCTCGGGCGTTCAGCAGATTCCGAACTGCATAGCGAATGTCTTTGTTCACGCTTTCCATGGCCACCTCGAAAGCAGATTCGTCCGCTCGCACAGATGCACTTACGAGGCCGGATTGCGATTGCTAACTTCTTTATTATCTAGCGAATCTTTTCTCAGGCATCGCGGTCCAAGGGATCGATCTGTGCGTTTCTGGGATTGCCTGTACAGAAGCGCACGAGTCCGGGTGAACTGAGCTACGCCGGTCCACTGCGGTGTGGCCTATCCTCTGGCTCAGGACCGCTACCCAAACCGTCCGAATCAAAGGATGATGCCGATAAGCGCGATAGATCCGAGAAACAGAAGCCAGAACACAATCCCCGGAATCCATCTTCGGCTCTATCTCGGCCTTCTCATAGCAGCCTTTTCTCCAGCTCTTCTAAAGATTCAACTCTCGGCAGGTTCTTTCTCCGATACGCGCCCGACACATCGAACAAAATCGCTTGCATTCCTGCTCGCGTCGCGCCAAGATAATCGACCGAATAAACATCGCCGACGTATAGACTATCTGCCGGTTTGACATTCATCGTTCGCAGTGCAGCTTCAAAAATCGCCGGATGCGGCTTCTCCCATCCAATCACTCCTGAGTCCGTAATCGACCGAACGCAAGCCGCGATGCCGCAGCGTTGCAGCACGTCGCCGACCTTGCCGTCGGCGTTAGAAATAATGCCCATTTGATACCGCTTGCCAATCCGTTGTAGGGCTTCGCACGTCCCGGGACGCATGTCGCACCAGTTCGCCGAAACCCGGGTGGCATCGACCAGGGAAGCGTGTATCTCCTCATCGTTAATTTCCAAATCTTTCAGCAGCCGTTCGTAGAACATGTACCAGAACCCATGATCGGCGGGACCCCCGTGCTCGACGATGTCGTCGAATTTTGGCTTGGTGTCACGCTCGATCGCATGCCAATGTTCGAGCGGAACATCACGATTTCCGATCGGTTTCAGAATGTGGGTTCGATTGGGGAAGAGCAGGGTGTTGCCGACATCGAAGAAGATAGTTTTTATCGCTTTGGACATTCTCCTTCATGTTCCCATGAGAGTGGCTCAGACGTCATCCTCTGCAAGCCCAAACTTGCAGTTTAGATTGTCATCCCGAGTGAGCGTTTTTTGCGAAGCGAGGGATCTGGGAGAGCCGCGCGCTGTGTCGCGTTTTTGGCGACACGACAATCGCGCGTTTGGCTCGCTTCCTTATGCCGAATCCGTCTCCCATCTACAGGTAGCTCAGCCACCAATCTCGCCGCCTGGCTTTAACTCCCGCGAACCAGCGGCATACCGGATAGAGTGTTGCCACCGTGAGGACCCAAAAGCCATAAGTCGCCCATAAGCTGTAGCCGAAATCCGCTGGGAACATTTGCTGCGGCCCGCCCATCGACGGCACGCGATTGAATATGAAAGCACGCGCCGCCGTCCCATAGCTAAGAAACGCCGCAATGACCACGAAGATATGAATCAAGTAGAAATGCAGGACGAAATAAAACATCGGCACACGGCCGAAAACAATCAACGGATTGTCCCCCTGAAATGCCCGGCCATCCCAATACGCCAATAAAATCAACGCCGGCCCCAGCGTCATCAGCAGGAAATCCAGCGATGGTGGGTATTTCGTGCAATTAAGAAATGACAATACCGTATACACCATCGATTTCTGATGCTCCCAAGGCACGGGATCGCCATAATGATTGATCGCCCGTACGATGACAAAAGCAACTGTCAAGCCAACTCCGAGCCAGCGCATGATCCGGCTGCGCCTTGCTGTCTCCATCTGAAAAATCTGCGCGAAGCAGAACCCAGCCGCGATGACGAACACCCACGGCAGCAGCGGATAGGCGATCGCAAACGTCCTTCCGGCAAGCTTAAAACCTCCCGGTTGATGCAGAA
>Ga0335073_10001446_pt1 | contig 31802 bp, 25 predicted proteins | sample Lox_Sample_22_FD_207093 | JGI IMG/M metagenome (GOLD analysis project Ga0335073, IMG submission 207093) | Soil microbial communities from Loxahatchee National Wildlife Refuge, Florida, United States - Lox_Sample_2.2 | ecosystem: Environmental > Terrestrial > Soil > Wetlands | place: USA... | reverse complement strand
CAGTACGTATTGCTTGCCGGTCATACCAATCGTGACCACGAGGATGAGTGAAGCGGTACCGATCACCATGCCCAGAGCGGTAAGCGCGAAGCGGACTTTATTGCTGCAGAAGGTATCGTAGGCAAAATTCAGGATTTCACTGAAGACTAGCCGGGGCGGACGCCGCGCGGGGACCACGGTGGTGCCAGTAGCCATGCTGCATTAGATGCTACCCCTGGTGCGCACGAGTCGCAAACCAATCCGGGTCGAACGCCAACCGGTTGCCGTCTCTCGAACTCCTTGCTACATTCGGCAAGGTCGTAAAACTCTCCCGGAGCGAAAATTGAAAGCGAAAGAGGTGTTCTTTCTTTTATGCCTGACTTTCGGGGCGCTGCTGGTTCATGGCTATCATCCCTGGGCGGAAGACGCCGAAATCTATCTTCCCGGCGTCGAAAAAATTCTTCATCCCCATCTATTTCCCCATAACGCGGATTTCTTTGAAGTGTATGCCCGCATGAGCTTGTTCCACCGCTACCTGGCGTGGTCAGTGGAGTTGAGCCACTTACGTCTTCCGGTCGTGCTGTTTCTCTGGCAAGTGGCTTCGATCTTTCTCTTTCTGCTGGCGTGCTGGCACTTGAGCGGAAGATGCTTTGCCGATCCCAAGGCACGCTGGGCGGGCGTGGCAATGGCAGCTGCGTTACTCACTCTTCCGGTCGCGGGAACGGCTCTTTATGTCATCGACCAGTACGTGAACCCGCGCAATTTTGCGGCCTTCGCGGCGGTGTTTGCGATCGTGGACGTCCTCGAAGAGAAATATTCTTGGGCGACGCTGTGGCTGGTTTTTGCGGCCTCTGTCCATCCCTTGATGGCGGCTTTCGCCTTGTCGTTCGCGGCGCTTTTGATGGTGATGAAAAAACTGAAGCTCGACTTCGCTTGGTTAGGCTCACTTCTGCCAATCAGTTTTTCGTTTCAGCAACCTTCCCGGGCCTACCATGAAGCGGCTCTCTTTAAGTCCTTCCATTACATCCAACTGTGGCAATGGTATGAGTGGCTGGGAATCGTAGGGCCGATTCCGATTTTGTGGTGGTTTGCACGCATGGCGCGATCCAGGGGTTCGCGGGATTTGAATCTGCTCTGCCACGCGCTGATTATCTATGACCTGGTTTACTTGATCGCAGCGTTGATCGTTGATCTGCCGGCGCGCTTTGAAAGTCTGGCGCGAATCCAGCCGCTGCGCAGTTTGCATTTGCTATACGTTCTCTTAATTGTCTTCGCCGGCGGATTTATCGGCGAACGTATTTTGAAGAACCACGTCTGGCGCTGGCTGGCATTGTTTGTTCCCCTGTGCATAGGAATGTATATCGCGCAGCGCCAGCTATTTCCCGCCAGCGCTCACGTAGAATGGCCCTGGGCCGGGCAACGCAATCCCTGGGCGCGGGCGTTTCTCTGGGCTCGCGAGAATACGCCCGCCGATGCTTTCTTTGCCCTCGACCCGCTTTATAACCGCATTCCGGGAGAGGACATGCAGGGCTTTCGCGCCCTCGCGCAGCGCAGCCGGATGGCCGACGGCATTAAGGACAGCGGTGCCGTCACAATGTTCCCTCCGCTTGCGGAAGAGTGGTACCGGCAAATGCAGGCTCAAACCGGCTGGAAAAATTACACTGCATCGGATTTCCAACGGTTGCGGCGCGATTATGGAGTGAGCTGGGTCATCGTGCAACAGCCTGGGGTCAGCGGGCTCAGTTGTCCGTATCGCAACTCAGCTGTGTTGGTTTGCCAGTTGAATTAATCTGGAAATTAGCCAAGCACCTGCGCGAGTCTGTAAAATATAAGTCTCGCAGAAGAACGCAGATTCCGTAGGGTACAAAAGGACAGCATTGATCTCCTCTACCCAGGTTGAAAGCTCGACTTCGCTTTTCCCATACGAAAAATGGGCCCCGCAAGTATCCGGCTTGGCCCGGCAATACCGGGAGAACAGCCCCTTCCCGCATATTCGTCTCACCAATTTTCTCGCGCCTGAGATCGCCCGGACGATGGCCGAGGAATTTCCTGGCCCAAACACCGACGCGTGGACGCAATACAAGCATGCCAATGAGAACAAGATGGGCCTGGCCAAACGGGCGCTTTTCCCACCGCAACTTGGGGCGGTGGTGGACGAGCTTAATTCGCAGGAATTTGTAAGCTGGCTTTCGCGGCTCACCGGCATTGCAGATCTGATTCCTGACCCGAGTCTCGAAGGCGGCGGTTTGCACCAGTCGGCGCGCGGCGGGTTTTTGAACGTCCATACCGATTTCAGCAACCATCACTACCACAAGCATTGGCGGCGGCGCGTTAACCTGATTCTCTATCTGAATGACAACTGGCAGGATGAGTGGGGCGGAGCGATTGAGTTCTGGGAAACGGCGATGCGCCGTTGCGCGGCGAAGTATTCGCCGCGGTTGAATCATGCGGTGATCTTCACCACAGACGAACGCTCGCTGCACGGATTTCCCGAGCCGCTGCAATGCCCGCGAGATGTCTCACGCAAAAGCCTGGCGCTTTACTATTACACGGTCGGCCCAGACACAGTGGAAATGCGCTCGACCAACTACCATGCCCGGCCCGGCGACGGACTTGTGAAATCAACGATGATCTGGCTGGACAAGCAGGCGGTTGATCTTTATTCCAAGGCGAAAACCCGGTTCGGGTTCTCAGACGCCTTAGCCAGCAAGATTTTGCATTTCCTGAGCAGGAAATAACTGGAAATTAGTTTCTGATGTAGGTTCAGGCGGCGCTGCCGCTGCCCGGGCCGGCAACGGTTCGCGCGTAGTAATTCGGATATCCCGGCTCCAGGCGCCGTCCTTTTTCGCTGAAAATCCGGAAGTGCACCAGGCCCATGCGCTGCAGAACAAAAGCCAGGGCCGTCCCCAGAACGCCAATTCCATAAGTCACGCTGCGCCGGAAATTGATGGAAGAGGCCTCGTCAAAATACTTGGTGGGACACGAGACCTCGCCGATGCGGAAACCAAAATGCACGCATTGCGCCAGCATCTGGTTGTCGAAGACGAAGTCGTCGGAGTTCTCAAGCAACGGAAGTTTCTCCAGAACTTCCCGGCTAAAAGCGCGGTAACCGGTGTGATATTCCGAGAGCTTCACACGCAATGCCAAATTTTCTGTGAAAGTCAGAATGCGGTTCGCGACGTACTTATAAAAGGGCATTCCGCCACGTAGGGCAGTGCCGCCGATAATGCGTGAGCCAAGCACGACGTCGTACACGCCGTACGCGATCATGCTGGCCATAGCAGTCACGAGCCGCGGCGTGTATTGGTAATCCGGGTGGACCATGATAATGACATCGGCCCCAGCGGCCATCGCCTCGCGATAGCAGGTTTGCTGGTTGCGTCCGTAGCCGTAATTCCGATCATGCACAAAGAGTTGCAGGCCGAGGCGCTTCGCCACTTCAACCGTCCGGTCGGAGCTGTGGTCGTCCACGAGAATGCGGATATCGACCAAGTCAGGCAACTCACTGACGGTTGCCTCCAAGGTCTTTTCCGCGTTGTAAGCGGGCAAAACCACGGCGATACGTTTCCCATTGATCATGGAACGCTCAGACTCTCTCAGGACGACACCGTAAACGTCGAGGCCATATGATAACCCGGCAGAATGCTGTACGGCCATAACCGATCCTGAGGGGGCTGGCATCCCCGTCCGGCAGCACGCCCGAGACGACCCGTCCTCCATAGCTTCTGGGCCGGCGCTTTATTGGTAAACTAGTCAGAACCTGATGTCATCGGCACGCACATTATTCGAAAAGGTCTGGGACGAGCATGTAGTGTGCGCCCCACCCGAGGGCTTGCCTCTGCTTTACATTGATTTGCATCTGGTCCACGAAGTTACGTCGCCTCAGGCTTTTGACGGCTTGCGGGCAGCGGGAAGAAAAGTGCGACAGCCGTTGCGCACCGTCGCGACCGTCGACCATAACGTGCCCACGGAACCGCGGGGAACTCCGATTACCGATCCGATTGCAGCCCGCCAGATTCAAGCCCTTCAGCAGAACTGCAAGGAGTTCGGCGTGCCGTTGTTCGACATGCACTCGCCAGATCAGGGGATCGTGCACGTGATCGGTCCCGAGCTGGGATTGACTCAGCCTGGCGCGACCATCGTTTGCGGCGACAGCCATACCAGCACGCACGGCGCTTTCGGGGCGCTAGCCTTTGGCATTGGCACTTCCGAAGTAGAGCACGTTTTGGCGACCCAATGCCTGCCCCAGCGCAAGCCCAAGAGCATGCTGATTCTGGTGAAGGGCAAGCTCGGCGAAGGCGTTTCTGCGAAGGATTTGGCGCTGGGAATCATCGGGCAAATCGGCACCGACGGTGCGACCGGGCATGTCGTCGAGTACGCGGGGCCGGCCGTGCGTGGGCTTTCTATGGAAGGCCGCATGACGCTTTGCAACATGAGCATCGAGGCCGGCGCCCGCGCCGGCATGGTCGCGCCTGATGAGACGACCTTCCAATACATGCATGGCCGCCGCTACGCGCCCAAAAATGGAGAATGGGGCGCCGCAATCGCGCGCTGGCGCAATCTGCCTTCCGATCCCGGTGCGCACTACGACCGGGTCATCGAAATCGAGGCTTCCGAGCTTTCGCCGTTCGTGACCTGGGGCACAAATCCAGGCATGGTTGTGCCGGTGCGAGGACACGTGCCGGAATTGCACGAACTCTCCACCGAAGCTGACCGGCGCGCCGCAGAGCGAATGTTCGAATACATGGGCCTTCAACCGGGAGAACCGATCGCCAGCATTCCTGTGGATCGGGTTTTTATTGGCTCCTGCACCAATTCGCGCCTGGAAGACTTGCAGGCCGCCGCCCGCGTGGCCAAGGGATATCGCGTGAGCCCGAAGGTGCGCGCCATGGTGGTGCCCGGATCGCAGACCGTGAAACGCGCTGCCGAGAAGGAAGGCTTGGACAGAATTTTTAGAGACGCCGGTTTTGAGTGGCGCGAGTCGGGATGCTCGATGTGCCTGGGAATGAATCCCGATATTCTTCAACCGGGCGAACGCTGCGCTTCGACCAGTAACCGGAATTTTGAAGGGCGGCAGGGACGCGGTGGACGCACGCACCTGGTTAGCCCCATGATGGCTGCCGCCGCGGCCATCGTCGGCCACTTCACCGACATCCGGGAATGGAAATTCTTATGAAATCGTTTCGAGTTCATAAAGGCAAAGCCGCTCCGCTGCACCGTGCGAACATCGATACGGACCAGATCATCCCCAAGCAGTTTTTGAAGAGGACCGAGCGCACAGGCTTTGGCGAATTCCTGTTTCATGACTGGCGAAGAACGAAAGACGGCAACCACGATCCCTCGTTTCCGCTGCATCATCCGCGCCACGCAGGAGCCAGCATTCTGGTTACCGGCAAGAACTTTGGCTGTGGTTCTTCGCGTGAGCACGCCGTGTGGGCCCTCGACGACTTCGGATTTCGCGCCGTGATTGCTCCTTCGTTCGCCGATATCTTCGCCAACAATTGCGTGAAGAACGGCGTGCTCACCGTCGTCTTGACGGAAGAAGAAGTCGAGGACCTGGTTCGGCGCGCATCGCAGATTCACGGCCACGAACTGACGATTGATCTTGAGAAATGCCGCGTGCATGACGAGCACGGGTTTTCGGCGAACTTCGAGATTGATGAATTCACCCGCCATTGCCTGCTGCATGGGCTGGATGACATCGGATTGACGCTTGAGCACGAAGGCGAGATCGCGGCCTATGAGGCGAGGCATCCGCTGGCAAAGAGTGCGCAAGGGCTGATGTCTGTGTAGGCGCTGCACGAGCGGGACGCTTGCGGCGCCACACAATCTTCGCGCGGACAGGAGTGTCCGGCCACATGACTACACCGGGGGTCCCGGCGGAGCGCCGGATTCTTTGATCTTGGGCGTGTTCTGCGCCGGATTCTCCAGAAACAGCTTGATCTCCTGATCGATGCGCGGCAGATCGGGAGTGAGGGCGGGATTTTTCTTTATCGCGTCCTGAACGTTTCTCACACCGGATAACGCGGCGGAGCGCACTTCCGGCGTGGCTTGCGCATCGGCTGCGAGAATCATGAGCCGGTCGGCTACTTCGCTCTGCACAGCGCCGAGCAGATCGCGTTGGGTTGATGTTTTCGCCGAAGCAGCGAACGCCACGTTGACCAGCCCGGAAATCATCGCGCCCGGCGAGGGAGCATTCGCATCCTGCTGAGCAATCACCGACAATCGTTCGATGCGCTGGCGACCGAGCAAACCACCCACAACGATCTCTGCCACGGCACGCGCGCCATCCTGGGGACTGAACAAATAACCGGCGGAAGAACTGAAGCGCTCGGAGTTGCTGCCGCGATTTTCGTTCGGAGCCAACCAGGCCCATAGTTTTGCCGGGACTTCGAGCTTGGCTGGATCTAGAGACGAGAACAGCAGCCGCAAAGCCTCTTTCTGGCTGTCCGCGGGCCAAATGCCGATCGGAGCCTGGCCGTCGCCGGAGAGCGAAAGCGGGACTTTTGCGCTGCCCACTACGTTTACCGCGGCGGCGAGCGCGTAGCGATGAAACAAATAGACGAGCGCGAAACGGGAGGCCAGCATTGAATTCTGTTCGCCCGGACGAAGCAGGTTCGCGTTGTAATGAGCCAGCAGCGCATCGCGCACAGGCAGAACTTCCTTCAGCCAGGTCACCGGATCAGTGCCATCGTCATACGCGTTCCAGCGCGGATCATCGTAATTGCCCCAAACAATTCCTTTCGCAATCGAATCTTTCACGATCGTATCGAGGCGAGCGTGCTCCTGGTCGGCGGAGGCGCCGGGTTTGCCCTGGCTGTAACCCCATTCCACCGCGAAGCGGTCGTAGCTGCCGACGCCCTGCATGTAGGCATCTGAGAGATCGGCCGAGCCATCGGAGCGGATCCGAATGCGGGGGGCGTAATAATCCATGACCGAGCCGCGGTCGAATGTGCTGGCCACGAAGTTGTGTTGCAGGCCAATCGCATGTCCAACTTCGTGGCAGGTGAGCAAGGCAAGCCGGCTTACCAGAACTGTTTCTTCGTTTAATTGAGGATCAAGACTATCGAGCGCGGCGAACAGATCGACCGAGGGCTCGGCGGCATCGCGGCCGGAAGGAATCGTCGATTGCCAATAGTTGTTGACTGTGCGCATGCGGTGCGAGTCAAGCTGCACGACCGCGTGAATAATTTCCCCCGTGCGCGGATCAACCTGAGATTGGCCAACTGACCAGCCGCGGCCGGAGCGGTTCGTCCACTGAATGGTGGAATAGCGGATATCCATTGGGTCGGCGCCTTCCGGCAAATCTTCGATACGCAATGCGTTCTTGAATCCTGCCTGCTCGAAGGCTGCGTTCCACCACAGCGCGCCTTGCCGCGCCGCCGAGCGAATCGGCTCGGGAATCGCGCGATCGAGATAAAAAACAATCGGCTTGACCGGTTCACTCAGAGCGGCGGTCGGGTCTTTCTTCTGCAAACGCCAGCGGCACGCGAGATAGCGCCTGAGCGGCCGATTGTACGGCTGGGAAAAATCGTCGAAGTCGGCGGTGAAAAAACCCACACGCGGGTCTTGCTCGCGAACCTCATAGCCGTTTTCCGGAAGGGCGACAAACGAATGATGCTCGCGAACGCTCAGGGCATGCGAGTCAGGCTGATTGAGATCGCCTTCGGAATCGGTGGTGAACGTCAGCAGCATTTCAATTTCCGTGTTCAACGGGAAACTGCCGCTGTGGTCCGGAGCAAAAATACTGCGATCTTTATCGAGGCGCCACTCGCCTCGCGGACTTGAATCGCGCACCATCGTGCCGCCCAAAACGCGAGTTGGGTGACTCAGCTGCGAGAGCAGGTCCGCGGCATCGCGCACCAGCAAAGGGCTGGCATTGACCAGCACAGTTCCATCCTGCTCGGCCTCGATAGGCAAAGACGCGAGAACGGACGTCGGAAAACTTTCCTCCACGGAATGCTTCAGTTCGGAGCTGCCATTTTCCGCGCGAAAGCCGGTGTTCTCCTCCACCACGAGCACTCGCGATCCGATGCGGCGAAGACGGCAAAGGGCGGAGTCTCCAAATGAGCTGCGATCGGCAAAGACTTCCGTCGAGCCAACGCCGCTTCCCAGACCCGTGAAGTATAAGAACTCCCGATCCAGAGCGGCAGGAGAAAGCTCGAAAAGCACGTCGCCTTTCTTCTCATCGAAGTAGTAGGGGAAAAATCCGTCGTGTCGGGTCAGGCCTGCAGTCCGTGAGGCGAGTGCCGCTTTTTCGCTGGATGATGGAGTGGCGGTCTGGGCTGCGACCTGGAAATCTATCGCGAGCAGAAGAACAAGCCAGAAAAGAAGTCGATTCATGGTCTGCCCTTATACATCACGGGAACCGAATCGCTCAAACCCGAGGGATTTGCGCAATCAGTTGGAAAGGGAAAGGTCAGCGTTTCCAGAAAGCCAGGATGGCAAATACGACAGGAAGGTAGATAACCGACGCGTGCACCACTTTGCTAGGCAGCGCTTTCGAGTCCGAAGCCGCCAGCTTCAGCGTGTAATAGAGGAAGAAGCTTCCGATTGCCAGCATGGCGAAAGAATAGAACGGAGCGGGCGATCCAACGAAAACCGTCGCCAGCACCAGCAAAATCGTAAAGGCCACGATTTCTGCTTTCGTGAATTTTCCTTCCAGATCAAACGCCGGCAGCATATGAAAACCCGCGCGAGCGTAATCTTCGCGATACATCAAAGCAATTGCCAGAAAATGCGGGAATTGCCAGAGGAACAGCAGGGCAAACAACAACCACGCCTGACGGTCGACTCGCCCTGAGCCGCCAGCCCAGCCGATCAGCGTGGGCATGGCTCCAGGAATCGCTCCCAGCAGCGTGCAAAGCGGGGTCAGTCGCTTCAGCGGCGTATAGATCAGCAAATACGAGAGCAGAGTCGAAATCGCCAGAATCGCCGCCAACCGGTTCACAAAAAGCGCCAAATACAATCCGCCCGTCACGCTCAGCAGAAATCCAAAGGCAAGTGCTTCGCTTTTACTCAATCTTCCGCAGGCCAGTGGGCGCTTTGCCGTCCGGCGCATCGCAGCGTCGTAGCGCCACTCCATGAGTTGATTTAGCGTGGCCGTGCCGCTGGCAACAAGCAGCGTCCCCAGTAAGGTGCAGAGAAATCTCCCAACCTGGAACGGGCCGGACGAAGCCAGATAATACCCGACCGAAGTCGCCATCAGAATGAGCAGGTTCACTTCCGGCTTGGTGAGAACGCAGTAGTCGCGCAGCTTGGATTGGAAAAGTGCGATTGAATTCGGGGCCGCTGCAGTCGTTGCCATTGCTTGGGGATAAGGCCGCAACATTCTATCCGTTTTTTTTCTTTTCGTCTCCTGCAAGCTTGAGCAGCAGGCGCTTCGGCGCGGGGCTGGCAATCCAGAACGGGCCAGATGATATCATGCTCGCCAAAGATCAAAGAAAGACCGCCTCACTCGGAACCTGCACATGGACGAGCCGCACAGTTCGCGCCGTGAATTTCTGGTCCGTTCCCTCTCAGGAGTGAGTTCTGCCTGGCTGGCGTTGCAGTGGCCAGCGGTCCTGGCGGCCCATGAGCATGCCCGCATGGCCGCAAGTTCCTCATCTCCCGCGGCTTTCCAGTTTCTATCTGCCGAACAGGCCATCGAGGTTGACGCCGCCGCAGCACAGATTATTCCGGCAGACGATACTCCCGGGGCCCACGAAGCTCACGTTGTCTACTTCGTCGATCGCGCACTCGTGACATTTGATCGGGACAAGCAGCCGAATTACACGCAAGGCTTGAAAGATTTACAAGCCAAAGTGGTCGAAATGTTCCCGCAAGCCGGAAAATTCTCCGCCCTCGAGGCTGCGCAACAAGTGAAAGTGCTGCAAGCCATCGAGCACTCCGAATTTTTCGAACTGCTGCGGTTGCACACGATCATGGGATTTCTCGCTTCGCCGGAATATGGCGGAAATTATCAGCAGATCGGCTGGAACCTAATCGGATTCGAGAACAAGCCGGTTTATTCCCCGCCCTTCGGCTATTACGACGCGGAGTACGACAAGGGCCACTAAGCGGCGCCGGAGCCAGAAATGACCAAATTTGAAACCACGACCGCGGTCGATTTCGTCGTCATAGGCGCAGGCGCGGCCGGTGGCGTGGTTGCAAAAGAGCTTTCCACCGCGGGATTTCAGGTAGTCGTGCTCGAGCAGGGGCCATACTTGCGGGCGGAAGATTTCGATCACGATGAGCTGAAGAGGAAGTGGCTGTTCGCGCCGCCTTACATCGGGCAGGACGTCCTGACCAACGACCACGCCCTGCAACCGAATACCTTTCGCAAGACGGAGAAAGAGAAAGCCAAAATTTTCCCTTCCGTTCAGTATGGGAGGTGCGTGGGCGGCGGAAGCGTTCACTTCACCGCCAATTTCTGGCGCTTTCACGAAATCGACTTCATGGAACGCAGCCGTTGGGGGGCGGTCGAAGGCGCCGGCCTCGCAGATTGGCCCATCACCTATGCTGATCTTGAACCTTATTACACCAAAGCAGAATGGGACCTGGGTGTTTCCGGCCTCGCAGGCGCCAGCCCATTCGATCCTCCACGCTCAAAACCCTATCCGTTGCCGCCCTTGCCGGTGAAATCTTCCGGCGTGTTGCTGGATCGCGCGGCGCAGAAACTTGGCCTGCATTCCTTTCCCGCGCCGCTGGCCATTCTGTCCCAGCCGTATCGCGGACGCGCTGCATGCCACCATTGTGGTTTCTGCATTTTCTTCGGATGCGAATGGGGAGCAAAATCCAGCGCACTGGCCAGCGTCATCCCGATGGCCGAGGATACCGGGCGCTGTGAAATCCGCAGCGGCAGTTACGTAAGCCGGATCTCGACTGACAAACGCGGGCGCGTCGACGGTGTCGCTTACTTTGACCTCCAGCGCAACGAACAATTTCAAAAGGCAAAAGCGGTCGTGCTATGCGCGAATGGGGCGGAATCGCCGCGCCTGCTGCTGCTTTCGAAATCCAATTTGTTTCCGGATGGATTGGCCAACTCAAATGGATTGGTGGGGAAGTATCTGATGTTCGATACCGATTCCGGGGCGACCGGGATCTTCGAGCATCCTCTCAACGAATACAAAAGCGTGGTAGTGAGCCGCGTCATACATGATTTTTATGACGCCGACCCAAAACGTGGTTACTACGGCGGAGGTGGCATCGACGCCCGCCTGGGTTCTTATCCCATCGAATTTGCTTTATTTGCTTTGTCGCCGGACACGCCGAAATGGGGAACCGGTTTCAAGAAGGCCCTGCGCGACGACTATAACCGTACCTTGATGGTTTTCACCCACCTTACCTCGCTGCCGGTGGAGGCCAATAGCATCACGCTCGATCCTGAGGTGAAGGACGCCTGGGGCCTTCCCGCCATGCGCGTGACCTATAAAAATCATCCCGATGATCTGAAAAATATGGCCTTCTTCACCGAAAAAGCCCTCGAGCTGCTGGAGGCGGCGGGGGCGCAAAAGAAGTGGCCGGTTCCTCCGCATGAGAGTGAAGTCTCTGTCCATCTGATGGGAACGTGTCGCATGGGAAATGATCCGAAGACATCGGTGACAAACAAGTACCATCGCGCCCACGATGTTCCCAATCTTTTCATTGTCGATGGGAGCAGTTTCGTAACCAGTGGCAGAAACCAGCCCACCTGCACCATTCAGGCGCTCGCCTACCGCGCCGCCGATAACATCGCGCGCATGGCAAAGAGCGGCGAAATTCCAAGTTCCACCTGATGGATTGCGATTCCGTTAGACTTTCGAAGCGACGACTACGAGTGACGTGCCCAGGGACAGAGTGTGGCCGCGCGCCAGCCAGCCTGCCTCCAAATTCAGCAACCAGCGAAGCAGGTTATTCACAAGAGGCACGATTCGAAATTCCTTGCCGGCGAGGGTTCTGGCATCGCCGGCTTTCTTCTGATGCCCGCGGAAGATTTTCCGCTGCATCCACATCAGCGGAAAAATGCACGCCATGAACTGGCTCAGAAATTCCACTCGGAACCCCGCCTCGTTCAGCTTCTTCTTGATTTCTGACTCTGAGTAGCGCCGGCAATGTCGCGAGGCTTCATCAAAATAACTCCATAAAAACTGGTGGGCTGGCAGGGTGAGAATGAACTTGCCACCGGGAGCCAGCGCGTCTCGCACCGCCACCAGGGTTTCGTGCTCTTCTGGGATGTGCTCGAGGACATCGAACATTCCAACCACATCAAACTGAGTACGAAAAGGCAAACGCCTTACGTCTCCCTGCACCAGCATGGCATCGGTGCGCTGGCGAGCGTAGCGCAGGCCGTCAAACCAAAGCTCCATACCGATTACGGTGCCGCCGCGACAAGTTTGCCGCAACGTGCGCAACACGTTTCCCGTTCCACAGCCAATTTCGAGAACAAAATACCCGGGCCGCTGGCGCTGACAGATTTTTCCGATCAGTTGACGGATCAGCGCGTTTCTGCCGCGAAACCAAAAATGCCGGTCTTCGATTGCGGCCAGCTCGTTGAAAAAAGAAGGATCATAACCGCCGGATGTCTCCGCATGGTTCACCGTGGCCGTCGCTTGTGCCCGGCTCATGGTCTTGTAAACCACCGGTGAAACCAGATTTGAGAAGAAAACGGCTGAAAACCGCAGCGTTGATAAAGCCGCTGTGCGGCGAGGTTGCGCCCTTGTGTGACCACTGTCGCACGGCGCGACCCAAGTTCAGCTGACCACGCCAGAAATTTCCGAACTAACGCGCTTCCCAGGCCTTTGCCGGAGTGAGCTTCTGCCACTCCCAGCAGCCCGATCATCGTTTCATTGCCTTGGGCCTTTTCTCCTCCGATGTGACACGAAACGTAACCCGCCAGTTCTCCGTTCGCCTCAGCCACAAAGACCGCCTGCGCCCAGCCTTGGCAGCTCTTCTCGATCCATGTCTCGTACAGCAAATCACACTGTGCGCGGTCGAAGTTCTTATCAAAATAAAATCGCGTGTCATGGTGAAGAACGCGGGCCATCTCGCGAAGTCTATCCAGATCTTGCCCGCTGGCAGGACGTATGCAACAACCTTCCGGTTCGTGAAAGTCTCGGTCTTCCGCGTTAACTTCCCGCTCGAAAGTCATGCGCACATCCACTTCTTTGAATCCATGTTGCCGCGCGAGCGCGGTTTCGGTGTCGTCGGCAAGCCAGTAAAGGCAGTCGATCTGGTTCTCCTCACACCACGCCAGCAGCTCCCGCACCTCGGACTCGTTCAACTTCGTCCGCGTCACGCGAGCGATACGTTTCTTAAAGAATTCCGAATCCCACGGCAGGTAAGAGCAAAGATCCGTGCCTGTGCCGGCCACAGTCATACTGCTCCCAATTTGATTGGCGCGGCTCCCGAGGGCACAGAAAATTCGGTCACCGCACCGACAACTCGATCCAGTTCCTCTTCGGTGAGATCGTTGTAGAAGGGCAATCGCAGCAGGCGCGCGCTGATGTTTTCTGTGACCGGGCAATCTCCTTTTTTTCCGCCGCATCGGAGGCCCATTTCTGAATCATGCAGCGGAACATAATGGAACACGCTCAAAATTCCCTGCGCCTTAAGATGTGCGATTAAGGCTTCGCGGTCCTCGAATGAGGGCAGCAGCAGATAAAACATGTGATACGCCTGCGCGCATTCGGCAGGAACATAAGGCAGCCGCACGCCGTTTTCCTGTGCCCACCCGACCAGATGCTCCCAGTAGTGTTCCCACACCCGCTTGCGCTTCCTCTGAATCTCGTTTTTTGCTTCGAGTTGCGCCAGCAAAAAAGCAGCCAGGATATCCGAAGGCAGGTAGCTCGAACCCAAATCAACCCAGGTATATTTATCCACTTGCCCGCGCAGGAACTGATCGCGATTCGTGCCCTTTTGCCGGAGAATACTGGCACGCTCGATCAAATTGGGATCGTTCACCACCAAGGCTCCGCCTTCGCCGCAGGTAATGTTTTTTGTCTCGTGAAAACTCTGTGTGCCCAGGCATCCAAATGTCCCGGTTGCTTTTCCCTTGTATTGCGCAAACAGACCGTGCGCGTTGTCCTCGATTACTCGAAGTCCGCACCGATGCGCAATCGTGCAGATCTTGTCCATCTCGCACGAGACCCCGGCGTAATGCACGACCACCACGGCCTTGGTTCGAGGCGTGATCAGCGGTTCGAGACGACTTTCATCAATGTTCAGAGTATCCGGCCGGATATCCGCAAAGACGATTCGCGCTCCCCGCAAAGCAAAGGCATTGGCCGTGGAAACGAAGGTAAAAGACGGAAGTATTACCTCGTCGCCCGGCCTGCAATCGAGCAGTAAAGCCGTCATCTCCAGGGCATGCGTGCAGGATGTGGTGAGCAGAACCCTCGGCGTCTGAAGCTCCCGTTCCAGAAATTCGTGGCACTTGCGGGTAAACGGCCCGTCGCCCGAGGCATGGCCGTTGGCAATGGCTTCAGCGATGTATTTGTACTCGTTTCCCGCGAGGCACGGACGATTGAATGGGATCAGGTAGTTCATGGAACGACTCACAAAAATCAATTGCTAGGGCAAATTGCCGTCGTCTTTATTCGTGCCTTCCTCAACCAGGCTCGTCCGCACCACGTACGGAGGCTTTTGCATACTCCGGAAATGCATTCTGGCCAGGTATTCTCCGATAATACCCAAAGCAAAAAGCTGCGCTCCAGAGAATAAGGCGATAATCGAAGCAATAAACGGAAAGCCAGGGACGGGATCGCCGGAAATAAAATAACGCAGCAGGACCCAGGCCAGGATTCCCAGTCCGAACAACGTAAAACCAAAACCCACCAAACTCGCTAAACGCAAAGGCACGGTTGTGAAACCGGTCATCATATTCATGGTATGAGTAACCAGCTTGCGGAAGGTGTAGCCGGAGGTTCCTTGTTTCCGGGGCTCATGACGCACGGAGGAGGCTGCGAACCGGCTTGTACCCCAGGTCAGCAGCACGTCGATCGAAACGAATGTGCCTTCATAATGTGCAAACGATTTCGCCACGTCGGCGCGAAACGCGCGAAAGGCGGAGACCTTGCTCGCGATCTCCGCCCCCATCACATTCTGCAGCGCCATTTTTGTGGCGACCGAGGCAAAATCCCGCCATAGGCCGTGCTCTTCCCGCTCCGGCGTCCCGTAGACCACGTCATATCCCTGATCAAGAATCGCGAGCAGTTTTGGGATCTCCTCTGGCGGATGTTGCAGATCGTCATCGATGGTCACAATCACGTCGTAGCGCGCGGCGCGAATGCCGCACAGCAAGGCATTGTGCTGCCCATAGTTCCGCATCAGGTCAATCGCGCGGACCCAGTGATTGCTCGCAGCGAGACTGGATATCACCTCCCAACTGCGGTCGGGACTGCTGTCGTTCACCAGCACCAATTCGTAATTGGGCGAAATTCTGCTTAGAGCTTCTCCCAGCCGCCGAACCAATTCTTCCAGAATGGCTTCACTCCGGTAGACCGGCACGACGACCGACAATCCTCGCGTTGAATGGGAAGAGGCATGCTTGCTCGGTAAACTGGATCTCACACGCTTGAATTTGTCAGGTTCTTGCTTTATCGTACAGTAAATTTTCGTCTTTGCGCCCTTCCCGCTGTTTCGTCTCTTAACTCCCCTGAAACTTCGTGGCAGGTTATCGCGATTGAGATTTCACTGGGGCCAAAACTTTGGTGACTGTGAGCTTGGCGTTGCACCGGAACTCCAAGCCTGATTGGCTGTAGCTTGGATTATAATGAAACCCATTCCCTCCCCCGCCGGCGTGTGTCCATGGAAAAAACCTCGGCGGTTTTGAGCCCTGAGCGAGCTGTTGATCGCGGTGCCTCACCCCGCCTCAAATTACTTCTCGAACTGGAACCCAGACACCGGGCATTCGTGCGCAATCTTTGCGACCTGCTGCTGCGCCGGACCGTTCCTCGCATCTTCACCACTTCCAGGCCTGCACCCTTCTGGAACGATGTTTTTGTGGATTCCCGTGTGCCGTGGCCGGCGTTTCTGGAATCGATGCTTTGGCACATCACGCTGGTGGTCGCGGTTGTGTGGGGACTGTCTCCTGTGTGGAAACAAAACGCGCTGTCTCCGCAGCAGCGCTTATTGCACGATTCGTCAGTCGTTTATTACAAGCCTGAACATCCTTTTTCAGCCGCCAAGAGCAGCCGGCCGCATTTGCCTGTTCGCCCTAGAGCGGCAGCTCTTCCTAAATCGGCGGCTCTTCGTTCGCGACAGCGTGCAATTCCGGTCACCCCGCAAAGCAAGCCCGCGCTTGTCACGCCTCCGGATATCAAGCAAGCCCTGGCGAAACTACCGAATGTTGCACCCGGAAATTCCATCGCACCGGAGGTGCCGTCGGCGGCCCTCCAGCACTCGCGACTTGGAAGATCGGGCAACTTGCCTTCCGCCGTCGCTCCGGCTCCGCAATTGGGCGAGACTGAAGCGCGCCGCTTGGGTGGTCCGCAGGCTTTCGCGGTGGCTCCTGCGCCGGATTTGGAAGGTGCGTCGGCCCGCCGTCAAGCCTCCGTCTCTGGATCAAGAGTGGTCGCGCCCGCGCCGACGGTTTCAGGCCTGTCCGCGAGCCGCGGAAATATGAACATCGGCCACTCCAGGGTAGTTCAGCCAGCTCCTCAATTGGCTATGACCGAGCATCACGCGGGACCCGGGATGTCTTCAGCGAATGTACCCGGTGCGGCAACCTCGGTCGTACCGCCCGCGCCGACGCTCGGCCGCTCGATCGTTCATTCCGGGGCGCCGGGATCGTCGATCTCCGCATCGGGCGAGCAGATTGTTCCGCCGCCGCCCTCGATACAGGCTGCTGCCGCGGCTGCCGAACCACGTCTGGGATCATCCGGCTTCAGTTCGCAGGCGGTTCCGCCTGCTCCATCGATGGCGGGAGCCAGGCATGCCGGAGTAGGCAGATCGCGGGCTGGTTCATTACCAGGGGCCGGTTCACAGGTCGTGCCTCCGCCACCTTCGCTAGCCAACGCTAAAGGCGGTATGGGTTCTTCGGGCCGCGCCGCGATAGGCTTGCCCTCCGGCACGGAGACTTCAGCCGTTCGGCCAGCGCGATCGCTCACAGGCGCCGGAAACTCAGTTGCCCGGGGGCCGGGCCCTGGTTCGTCGTCTGGCAACGGTTCCTCCGCGGTGCCGCCCGCGCCTTCGCTCAGTGGAATGCAGGACGGAGCCGGTTCTTCAGCGCGCGAATCGGTTGGTGCAGCCGCCGTCGCCAGCGCCACTGCCCACGCACTGCCTCCTCTGGTTGAGGACGCCAACAACCCGGGCGGGAAACAGCCCCTGCCGCCAATGGATCCCTTGCCTACTGATACCGCGGATCCACCGGTATCCGAAAAGCAACCCGCGCTCACGCCAACCACTGTGGAACTCCCGCCGGGCTTAGTCGGATTGGTATTCGCTTTGCCCGGCACATCTTATTTTTCCAATTACGAAGTCTTCGTCGCGAAAAGACGGCTTCCCAAAGACCAGTTGGAGTTCATCAAGCTGGTCTATCAATTTCTTCCCTATCAGCGGCGCTTATCTGAATATGGAATGAATACGCCGCGTGTGATCAAACTGAAAGTTGTCCGAGACGGTAGCTGCGACGAATCACTCGGCGAAATGCTGCGGCCTTATCTGGACAAAACGCAGCCCGAAATACAGTACCCGGAAATCCCCGAAGCGCTGCGGAAGTTCGACCAGAACGTGAAGCTGCCCTGCTTCCGCACCACGGCTGACGATTATCGCGACGCAATGGAGCGCTCGCACTAATCTTCTTGCTATTGAGTTATCTCTTCGCCACTGCCCGCCGGTAAGCCGCCACATTCTTGTTGTGTTCTTCCAGGCTGCGGGCAAAGCGGTGATGGCTGTTGCCGTCACTGACGAAATAGAGAAAATTCGTCGTCGCTGGATGAAGAGCTGCGACCAGCGAATCTTTGCCGGGGTTTCCGATCGGCCCCGGCGGCAGCCCTGCGTGGGTGTAAGTGTTGTAAGAAGAGTGAAACTGCATGTCGGCGTGGTGTAACGCACCAGTGTACGAATTCTGAAGCAGCTCCGCGTAGATCACGCTGGGATCAGCTTGCAGCGCCACGTTGCGGGCGAGCCGGTTGTAGTACACGCTCGCCACCAGAGGCCGTTCCTCGGGAACATTCGTTTCTTTTTCGACGATCGAAGCCAGCGTGACCGTCTTCTGCACGTCTTCGTTCAAGCCGATCTCCCGCGCCACCTGGCGAAACTGCTTCACCATGGCAGCGGCAATGTCGGTCATGCTTTGCAGCCGCGTAAATTCGTAGGTACTGGGAAACAGATAGCCTTCCAGGGTTTCTGCTTCCGGCGCAAGATCGGAGATGAGCGCGGTATCCGATTGGGCCACCTTCAAAAAATCCTGGCTTGAGCCCAGTCCGGCCTGCTCGACGGCCTGCGCAATATCGAACATGGTGTAGCCCTCTGGGATGACGACGGTGTGAACATAAACGTCTCCCCGCACCAGGCGATCATGGATTTCGCGGGCATCAGCCGTCTTATCAAACAAGTATTCCCCGGCTTTCAGCGATCGCTTGTGATGGAGGTAATGCCAGAAAACGAAGGCGTCGGCGCTGCGGATCACTCCGGCTGCTTTTAACTCATTAGCGATGCGACGTGTGGAGTACCCCGGATGCAGAAGCACAAACTTCTGCCCCGGCGGCGTGATGGGAGTCGATAGCGCCCAATACATCCAGCCGCCGACGCCGGCCACGGCAAGCAGCAATAGTGCGAGGAGCTTACGCAACTTACCCCTTAGTTTAGATGAGGATGGGGCCGGATGGAGTAGCCAGTAGTTGTTGGACTTTGGTAGCGGTTTCTCTGTGTCCTCAGTGTCCTCTATGGTGAGGATTTTGGCTGCTAAAGGTGCGAAGTGTTGCGTGCCTCCATCCAGGATTGAAGAATCAGCACCGCCGCCAGCCGGTCCACCACTTCCCCGCGCCGCTTGATCGACATCTCCGACTCGCGCAACACCCGGTTGGCCTGGGCCGAGGTAAGCCGTTCATCCCAAAGGTGAACTGGGAGATTGAAGCGCTTTCGCAGTCCCTCGGCGAACTCACGCATCTTCTCCGACTGAGTTCCTTCAGCTCCGCTCAACCGCAAGGGGTATCCGACTACGATTTCGCCAACGTCGTACTGTTGCAGAATCCGCTCCAGTTGCTCGAAATCGCTTCGTTTGTTGCGGCGGCGCATGGTTTCGAGCCCTTGCGCAGTAATGCCCAAGGGATCGGAGACAGCCATACCAATGGTCTTGGAGCCTACATCAAGACCGAGAATACGGCGTGTGGTCATCAGTGAAACTAGAAGTTATCTCACAAAATGGCGCGGGGGGTTGGTGTAATCGCCTGGTGTGGCCAGTTATCATCCTGCAAGACTGTTGCGGCTGTCGTTCTAACAACATGGCAAGACACCGAATCCTGATCATCATCGGCATCGGGATTGGGGCATGCGTCGTCGCAGTTGTGTTTTGGGGAAAAGGCAGACGCGACATAGTGCTCGACGGAACGCTTCAGTGGGGCTTTGAGGAATCAGCTTTTTTCCCAAACGCCGACTGCTCAAAGAAGCCATTCTGGTGGGAGTGGCCGAACAATCGAGACAGCGACCTAGACGCGAAGTGGAAAGCGCTGGGAAAGCCGACCGCGTTGCGCGTGAAACTGCGCGGGAATCTGTCCTCGTTTGGACTGCATGGGCACCTCGGAGCATATCGTCGCGAAGTCCAGCCGATCACACTGCTTTCGGTCAGCTCAACATCACGTTGCCGATGGACCTGGGCTAGAGAAACGAGATAGTTGGCTTAAAATCCCTATATCACGGATCGCGGTCCGTTTACGAAGATTATGGTTAACTCCGGCCCTTCCGGCAGCTTCCCACACTCAAGGGGGTGGTGCGCGTGATATCCATCCTTCTTCCCGGTGCGGGCCATCTTCAGGAAATACCTAGCAAGATGTTCAAAGCCGTCCGCGTTTGCAAAGAGGGTCACGCTACCCTTTGGGTCCGCCTCGAATCTGTACCAAACGCCTGTTAGTCCCGCATACGTGTCTTCAAAATTCATTGAGTTTGGCTCATCACGTGTAAGTGTCAAACGCACATCAATCGTGTCGCTCATTAGTGTTGACCCTCTGCGGTCAATGATAGCTGGCGAAGTATCTCGATTATCACTCAGTGACCCTGCCGGTGGGATTGAGGAATAACGCTAGGGATTCGAAACCGACGGCCCGACGGGCCGGACGCCTACGCCTGAAACTCTGAGGCTTCCGGGAAGCGAAGCTTACATTTGGAGAGTGCCCGGGTGAGCATCTCTTCGGTCTGGTTCTCTTCGCAGTTCTTGGCCATGGTCAGTTCGCTGACCAGCAGGTAGCGGGCCCGTTCCAGCATCTTCTTTTCCCGAAATGAAAGCGGCTTGGATTGATGCAGCAGAAGCAGGCTTTTCAGTACGGCTGCAACTTCCAGCAGCGAGCCAGTCCGCATGCGCTCGGAGTTTTCTTTGAACCGATCTTTCCAGTCGGCATTGTTATCGCATTCGCCATCAGCCAGAAAGTCAACGATCTTCTGGATTTCCCCGTTTTTCACCACCCGGCGCAGGCCTACGGTGTTTACATTATGAAAAGGAACCATGACCTTCAAGCTGCTGGCTTTGATCTTTAGCAGGTAGAACTTTTCCATAGTGGCGCCAATCATCCGGCTGCTGATTTGTTCGATAACTCCAACGCCGTGATTGGGATAGACGACCTTATCGCCGATGTGGAAACTGCCATCGCCCATCATGAAGAGATACCCACGAGCGGAAGGGGAAAGGAAAACAGCACCACAACTAGTTTACCTCAAGCTCACTAGCAAAGCAATTTTGGGAAAGAACCGCGATTAGCGAGCCCTGGGGCGGCTACGGAGCCCGATCTGCTCGATAGGGCGTATCCCACTGAATCTAGGGGCGCATATGACCTCTGCTCGAAGCCCCCTGCGCGCCCAAGAGAGGTTTATAATCCCCAGAGCAATGACTGAGCACATTAAAAAGAAGCTGCAGGAAGAGATCAACACGCTGGAGCATGAGCTGAGCCACGAGCTTCCCAAAGAACTCAAGAAGGCAGTCGCGCTGGGCGATCTCAGCGAAAACGCCGAGTATCACATGGCTAAACAGCGCCAGGAGTTCGTCAAGGCACGACTGCGACAGCTGGGGCGGCGGCTCGCCGACCTTTCGCTCATCAATATGAACAACATTCCCAAGGACAAGGTCGGTTTAGGCTCTACTGTTCGCGTCTACGACAATACAAAGAACGAGGAAGTCGAGTACCATCTGGTAACCAGCGAAGAGTCGGATGTTAACGCAGGCAAAATCTCCACCACCTCGCCCATCGGCCGCGCATTGCTGAATAAGAAAGTCGGGGACACGGCGACCGTAGTAACCCCTAATGGCAAACGGGAGCTTGAAGTGCTCAGCCTGACCACCATCCACGAGGCGAACGCCTGATGGCTTGGGCCTGGACCAGCGCCTTCGGCCGCGCCTGCGGCGTGCTGTTGGACGCAATCGTGCGCTGGCTGGCACTGGCCCGGATCAATCCCAACGTCCTCACCTTCATGGGATTGGTGGTCAACACCATCGCGGCATTTTTGTTTGGATATGCCAACGCCGATAATCAGGCCCGCCTGTTTCGCTACGCCGGACTGGTAATTATCGGATCGGGTTTCTTCGATCTTGTCGATGGGCAAGTCGCCCGCGCTACCAACCGAGTCACCCGCTTCGGCGCATTTTTCGATTCTGTGATCGACCGCTACAGCGACGCTTCCCAATTCTTTGGCCTGCTTGTCTTCTACGCGCGAGGCGAACGCTTCGCCTATGTCGTCCTGACCGCATTCGTCATGGTGAGCGCGATCATGGTGAGCTATACGCGGGCACGGGCCGAGTCGCTGATCGGTTCCTGCCGCGTGGGATTTATGGAGCGCCCGGAGCGGCTCGTGCTGGTGATCCTGGGCGCGCTTTTTAACCGCATGGCGCCGGTGCTGTGGATCATTGCGGTGCTTTCCACAATCACCGTGATTCACCGCATCCGCTACACCTGGACACGGACTTCTGGCGTAGAGGCCACGCCGGCCAAGGCTGGGCAGGCGGCATAGGTTTGACGTGGGCAGGTCGCCCGTCTGCCAGGTTTTCAAGCCTGCTATTCTGTCTAATCAATTTTCCTGAATTTCTTTTCAACTCCTGGGAGCCATGCCTTGAAACTCGCAATTTTGCATTTCACGCTGGCATTGTCGCTGTCCTTGCCGATCACAATGGCGCAGACCATCGAAGTCGATACCACCCCTTCCCACTCCACCAACAAGTTCTTCCCCAATCAAACTCTGGGGGCGGGCATCGACCGGATTCCCGTGGCGGCGATCGACAAAGACTTCGTCGAGCCGAATCTCGGTCAGGCGTTGGCCTCGGGCTGGCAGCCCGTAAGCTATCGTCAGAACACGGAGCTATTGGTGGAGGCCTGGCACTGGAACCCGCATGGAACGTGGAGCGATCCCGCCGGAAAAGGCTATTTCACTGGCTCATCGACGCCGGGAGAATTCATTCGCTATTCCTACGGATATCCGCTGCCCCATCGCGGTTTCACTCGCAACGACGGCACTGACAACTCTGGTTTCTCCCGCATGACCGACGGCGATCCCAACACTTATTGGAAAAGCAATCCATACCTGACGCAGCGTTACACCGGAGAAAGCGACACCCTGCATCCCCAGTGGGTCGTAGTCGATTTGTCGCAGGTTCAGCTAATCGATAGCATCCGCATCGCGTGGGCTGAGCCGCACGCCCTGAACTACCTCGTCCAATACTGGACAGGAGAAGATCCTATTCGGTCGCCAACGCGCGGCGCATGGGTAAGCTTCCCTCACGGTACCGTCACCGACGGTAAAGCCGGGTCGGCCACTCTCCGCTTGGGCGACAACCCCATGCCGGTCAAGTTTCTTCGCATTTTGATGACCGAGTCGTCGAACACATGCGACACGCACGGTGCTTCCGATCCAAGAAATTGCGTTGGCTATGCCATCAACGAACTTTATATCGGCACATCCACTCCCGACGGGGCCTTTCATGACATCGTTCGCCACACCCCGGATCAGGAGCAAACCACGACATATTGTTCTTCGGTCGACCCCTGGCATGAGCCATCGGACTTAATTTCCACCAAACAGGCGCAGGTAGGATTCGATCTCTTTTACACCAGCGGCGTAACCCGCGGCCTGCCGGCAATGATTCCGGTCGCCTTGCTCTACGACACGCCGGAAAGTGCCGCGGCGGAAATCGCCTATCTGAAGAACAGGAATTATCCAATCTCTTATGTCGAAATGGGTGAAGAGGCCGACGGCCAATACATGCTGCCTGAGGATTACGGCGCACTGTATCTTCAGGTGGCGACGGCCATCCATCGCGTCGATCCCACGCTCAAACTCGGCGGCCCGTCTTTTACCGGCGAAAACAAAGACATCGAGGTTTGGCCCGATGCCAACGGCAAAGTTTCCTGGACAGGACGTTTCCTTGACTACCTGAAACAACACGGCCGAATGAGGGACCTGTCGTTCTTCTCTTTTGAGCATTATCCCTACGAAGGATGCAAAACGCCGTGGGGCGTTTTGTACGACGAGCCGGAATTGGTCAGCCACATCATGCAGGTCTGGCGCGATGACGGCGTGCCGGCAAACATGCCAATGTTCATCACCGAGTCGAATCTTTCCTCAGCCTCCAGTGAAACCTACATGGACGTGTTCTCGGCGCTCTGGCTGGGCGATTATGTTGGATCGTTCTTGAACGCAGGCGGAAAAGGGCTTTACTTTTTCCATTATCTCCCTCTGCAAATGGAACACGGCTGCAACGATTCGCCGGGCACGTTCGGAATGTTTTCCGTGGATGCTGCCTATAATATTCAGCAGCCTCTTGCCCAGTTTTTTGCGGCACAGCTGATCAATCTGGAGTGGGTGCAGCCGGGAGGAGCCGAGCATCAGGTATTTCCGGCCAAAAGCGACATTGACGACGGCGCCGGCCACACTCTGGTCACGGTGTATGCGCTGAAGCATCCCGACGGGGACTGGGCTTTGCTGATCGTGAATCGTGACCAGCAGAATGCCCACACGGTCCAAATCGCGTTTCGCGAGCAAGGCTCAAAAGGCGCAGATTCCTTCGCCGGCCCCGTTGAAATTTCTACATTCGGAAGCGGCCAATATCGATGGCATCCCGCCGTGACAGAATTTCTGGCGCATGCTGACCGTCCGGCGACGCGAAGTGTTGTGATGGATGTTCCCGGCAAAGCCGATCCAGACGGCCCGATCGTGCGCAGAACACAGAATGCCGAAAAGGACACAAAATACGATTTGCCGGCGGCGTCGCTCGTGGTAATTCGTGGCAAAATCGGCCGATAAGCCCCGGTATCTCGTGAATTGCCCGTTTCGCCCCGCAATGGGAGAATATCGTTTTCCGCTGGCAGCTCCATCGATCACAGGAGGGACCATGGCAGATCCTCAAACAGTAGGAGCGGCGATCGACAAGGCTCTGCAAATGGCCTCTCGCTGCGCCGCGCAGGAAACCAGCGACAACTACGGCCTTCTGGAAGATGAAATCGGGGAAGTCGAAAGCCTGGCCCGCGAAACGATTCAATCCACGCTCGACATTAGCTCGCTGCTGGGGAAGTTGCAGCAGGCCAGGCCGCTTACTCCCGGCGACCTGAAAACCTTGGAGCTGCTGATCGTCGGAGACGCGGAGTCCTACATCAAATATGAAACCGAATTCCCGCACTGGAAGAACGAGCTTCAGCGCGCGCTCGACGAGATTACCAGGCTGGGAGCGGCGGCGGACCAGAGCGTTCAAACTCTGATGCAATTGCGCGCGCTCTGCCGCGAGGCTGAGGAAGCCTTGACCGATATCGTGTTTTATCTCGACGCCAAAGAGCGAATGAGCAAATTCCAGGAAGCTACACGTGGCCCAATCGACGCCGAGGGCTATCATTTTCTGGCCGATATCGTGCGACAGATGTTTGTATCGGACAAAATGTAGCCTTCGCAAACGCCTCACGCGCGAATGCTAGACTATTTCATCTTTCCTCTGAGGATTCTTCTTGCCGATTGATCCTGTGCTCGTGGTCCACGGCGGCGCATGGGCGATTCCCGATGACATGGCGGAAGCACACCTCGCTGGGGTGCGTAATGCAATGGCCGCCGGCTGGCGCGCCTTGGAACGGGGAAGAACAGCGCTGGATGCGGTGGAAGAAGCGGTGATCGTTATGGAAGATGACGAAACCTTCGATGCTGGCCGTGGCAGCTTTCTCAATCGCGATGGCAAGGTGCAGCTCGACGCGCTCATCATGGATGGCGCGACGCTGAGAGCCGGTGGAGTGGGTTGCGTCGAGCGCATTGCCAATCCCGTGCGGGCGGCGAGAAAAATTCTCAGCGATAGCCCGCATGTTTATTTTGTTGCCGAAGGAGCTGAGCGCTTCGCCGCCGAGCATGGCATTCCGCTTTGCCGAAATGAAGATTTGATCATTCCCCGGGAAGTTGAACGGTTGCGTGAATTCCAGGAGCACGCTGAGAAACATCGAGCCGATCTGTTTGCTCCCACCATCTCGCACGATACGGTTGGCGCCGTGGCCCTCGATAGCGATGGCAATCTGGCGGCGGCCACCTCCACGGGAGGAACATTGAACAAAGCTCCGGGGCGGCTCGGCGATTCCTCTCTGATCGGCTGCGGCTGCTATGCCGACAATCGCACTGCGGCAGCTTCCACTACCGGCTGGGGTGAGCCCATCATGAAGCTGGTTCTAGCCAAGTGGGCTACCGATCGTGTAGCTTCCGGCAGCGCGCCGGAGTGGGTAGTGGCGGAGGCAATCAATTATTTAAAAGACCGCATGAATGGCCATGGCGGAATGATTCTGCTCGACGCCCGTGGGCGTTTTGGCATCGCCCACAATACTCCCCGCATGGCCTGGGGCGTAAAAACCGCAAAGCAGGAAAAAGCAGGGATCGAGCGTAACGCGTGAAGCCCAGCATTCCCAGGCCAAGAATTGTGGTTCTCCGACAGATCGTGCTTCCGCTCCTCGGATCACTTGTTCTTTGCGTGCTTTCCGCCCCGGCTTTTTCCACAGATGACGTCGCAAACTCGGCCGCGGAGGGACGACAAACCAAGTCGGGCCTCTACCTGCGAGTTCAACTGGGCCGCTCCGTCAGAACTTCCAAGTTAAAACTCGGCGACGTTATCTCTGGCAGGCTCGCTCTCGATGTCTATTCGGGAACGCAGGAGCTTTTCCCAAAAGGCAGCGAAGTGCGGCTCACGGTGGATAAACTTGCGCGCCGCAAGCGTGTTCCCAATGACCACTGGCCTTGGGTGATCAAATTCTTCACTCCCCGGCATGAAAATTATCCGACTTTCTCTTCTGCCGCGGTCAACGCGCCGCAAGGCCATCCGACGAATCTGCAAGTTTCGGTGATTGCGATCAGCCCGAAAGTCGAAGTGCACGCGGCGGCAAAGGTGCATTCTGCACGAGACGAAGCCGCATCCCCGGGCCAGAAAAAATCTTCGAAAGAAAGGAAATTACCTCCCGCAGTTATGATCGCGCTAGAAGCGGAAACACCGCAGTCAGATGACTCAAATCCCGCCAGTCAAACTGCTGAGTCGCCTCCCCGCACCGCGGCGGCGCCGCAACTGCCGGCAGGAACGCAGGCCAAAGTCGTCCTGCTCGACTCGATCAGCGCTTCCAAAAGCCAGCCCGGGGAAAGGCTTGTGGCCCGTCTGATTGAGCCGGTTCGAGTAGGCGGAGCAATGGCCCTGCCCGAAGGAACTTTGTTGGAAGGGAAAGTGGTCGCGCGAACCCCGCCACGCATGCTGAGCCGCCCTGGCTCCGTGCTTCTGACTTTCACGCAGTTGCAACTTCCGAAAGAAACTGGCATCCCCATCTCCGCATCAGTGAGCGCGGCGGAACTCGACCAGAGGTCACGCACGAAGATCGATCCCGAGGGCAAACTGCGGGGCGATCCTCCCGGCAAAGCCTGGATGCTGATTAATATCGGCACCACCGCAGGAATCGCCAAGGTAGCCGACGACGGAACTCAGCTGGTGATTGAGGCGATTGTCTCCACAGCCACTGATGCTTCGACTGCGGGGACGGCCCGCATCGTGGCAACGGGCGCTTCGGGCCTATTCCTGCTGACCCGCCATGGACGAGACGTTGTGCTTCCCAGGTTTACGGAGATGAATATCGTATTTGACCGGAGTGTGGAACTGCCCCCATCCGGATCCCAGGCCCAACCCGGTAAGTAATGGGGACGCATTGGTGGGCCGGTTCCTCCAGCTACTTCACGGTTGATTTCTGCTGCCTTTCTGATGTAAAAACCAGCGGGCCGTTGCTCGGGCCCCCGTCGACTCGACATGTCTCTTTCAGCCTGCAAGCGAAGGATCGCACTTCGAACCACCTCCGCCCGTCAGTTTCCAAAGACGCAACCTCTGGAGATCCTTATGACCTCGTGGAAGCTCATCGCAGCCGCGTTATTTGTATGTGTGCTGACAACTCTCGGGTTTGCCCAGGGCGTGGCCACCGGAGATTTACACGTCACCGTCAAAGACTCAAAAGGTAGCGTCGTGACCAATGCTACGGTTACGGCGAGCGCGGTCGGCAAAGCCTTCGAGCGCGGAACCAACGTCAATACCGATGGCGAATACCGTATTTTGGCGCTGCCGCCGGGCGTGTATACAGTGCGAGTCGAAGCTCCCGGCTTCGCGAAGACGACAGCAGAAAATGTCACCATCACAGTCGGGCAATTGGCCGAGTTACCAGTGCAGCTCTCGGTGGCGGGTCAGGCGGAAACCGTCACCGTCAGCTCCGAGGCAGAGCTTGTCGAAACCACGAGGACGTCGACGACCAATACCATCGAGCAACGCCGCATCGACAACCTGCCCATCAACGGCCGCAACTATATCAATTTTGCTCTGACCGATTCCCAGATTGTGCGCGACAACGCTCCAAGCATCGGCGCCGCTCCAACTTCAGGACTTAACATGAGCGGCCAGCGCGCGCGCTCGAACCTGGTCAACGTCGACGGTGCGGACGCCATCGATAACTCAACCAACGGCGTGCGCTCCACGGTCTCCCAGGAAGCGGTGCAGGAATTTCAGATCATCAGCAACAGCTATGCCGCAGAATATGGCCGGGCTGCAGGCGGTGTGGTGAACATCATCACTCGCTCAGGATCCGACGAATTTCATGGCGACGTGTTTGGCTACCTGCGCAACCGCAACTTTCAGGCGGTGAACCCGTTTGCGGTTTGCCTGACGCCGCCTTGTCCGAACCCAAACTACACCCGAGTACAGGCGGGCGCAGCCTTCGGTGGCCCAATCAAGAAAGACAGGACTTTCTACTATTTCTCCTATGAGATAACGCGCCGTCACGAGACGGGCTTCGCCAGCATTGGCCAGGACAATTTCCAGCTGACGCCTTATGACGCATCGCCGTTTTTTGGCGCTCCGCCAAACACCTTCGACATTCAAGCTACTCCCCAGCAGGCAGCATTCCTGCAAAGCTTCGCGCCCAACCTTGCGGTGCTTCCCCCGCTGTTAGTGCAGGAATTGCAGGCTTACGCTTTCACCGCTGGTGCCGCGTCGGGCATTGCACTCAACGGAACCTATCCGGCTTCCTTTGCTTTGCTCCCCCCGACCCTGGTTCCCGCCGGCCTGAAGCAGTTTCCTTCCTCCTGCAATCCCGCATTTCAGGCCGCGTTGGGCTCAACCGCTTACTGCACGGGACTCCCTGCTTCCTTTCAAACCCTGGCATCGCAGGTTGGAAACTTCCCCGTTTTCGAGGGCACGAGTCTGTACTCCTTGCGGCTGGATCACAACTTCACCAATAGCAACCGCATCATGCTGCGGGCAAACGTAAGCCCAAGCACGGTCACGGGAATTGAAGTGAACGGAGAAAACCAGACCTTCGGACAGAACGCTTATTCCCGCACCTCTCAGCAGACCTACCGCGACGTTACCGGTGTTTTTCAGGACACTTGGACAATCGGCAACAACAAAGTGAATGACTTCCTCTTTCAATATGCCCGCCGTGGACTGTCCTATTTTTACAACACAGCGATACCGGGGGGATCTGACCCGGCCGTGAACATCCCAGGCTTCGCTTTCATCGGGCGCGAGCCTTACTCCTTCATTCAGCGCACCGAGGAGCGCTACCAGGGCACTGACAATTTCTCCTGGACCATCGGCCGCCACGACACCAAGTTCGGAGTCGACTTCAACTACATTCCGATCACCGCGAACTTCACCGTCAACTACGGCGGAGTTTACGACGTAGGTTCAGAGAGCCTGTTTCCCACCACTCCAGTAGCGTTTCCCTCTTTCAGCCCCGTGCAAGCCTACGGTTTGGGCATTCCCACAGATTTCATTCAAGGCATCGGCAACCCGCACGATTCTTTCGCGAACAAGGCGCTGGGAGTTTATTGGCAGGATTCGTTTCGGATGAGGCCCGGCCTCACGTTGAATTATGGCCTGCGCTACGATATTGAGTTCCCGCCGCAATTTACCCCGCCCGACGCGCTGGCGCTCTCCGCTTACAATCTCTTGGGATTGCAAAAGGGCATCCAGACCGATACACACATGTTCCAGCCGCGGGTCGGGTTAGCCTGGGACCCGCGTGGTAATGGAAAATCCGTAGTCCGCGCTTCTTATGGAATTTTCTTCGACCATCCCCTGCTGGGCTTGTATTTTCTGGGCGACGCCTCGGACGGATCCAAGTCAGGCCAGTTGATATTTCCCAGCACCGGGTTCTGCGCAGGAGCCGGAAGCCCCGCCAACCTGAATGGAATTCCGATTTTCCAGGGTAACCTGGTCAATTCTGCTGCGCCACAGTGCGCACCGGGCCCCCCCCAGCTCAACGGTCTTCTGGGATATTTGCCGAACCAGCAGCAGTTTAATGCCTTTCTCCCCAACTCATTGTTCATCAATCAAAACTACATTTCGTCAGGCTTCCCTCTTGCCTTCCAGCCATTTGGCTATCCTCAGGGAAAGAATTTCGTATATGCCAGTTCGCAGCAGGTGAATCTCACCGTGGAGCAGGATTTGGGGAGCGGCTTCGCGCTGAGTCTGGCCTACAACTTCAACGGAGGCCGTCACCTGAACCGCCCGATCAACGCCAACACCAGTCGCGGAGATTTGTTGGTAGAGAATTGGGAAGCGGCGTTTAGTGACCCCTCGTCCGCCGCCTCCGGCGGACCGCTGACTGTCGGTAGCGGCGCGGCGCCCTGCGGCCAAAACCCAAACAGCGGCGCGCCCTGGGTCTCCGCGGCCTTGATGAATTTCTTCCGCCCCGGTGGGCTGAATCCGTCGATAGCGCGAGCTTTGCTCGCGAGCCCTGCCGCGACCTGCGTAACCACGGTTGCACCCGCAGTTCTAAGTTTTCTTCACAACGTGGTCGGATCAAGCATCTCCGGCATCAATACCGCTTGCAACCCCACAAGTTTGGCGAATTGCGTGCCTTTCGGGGACATGGACGCGAACTTCTCAAACGGCAGTTCGATCTATCACGGGTTCACGGGCACGCTGCGGAAGCGCTTCAGCAACCATTATGAGTTTCTCGCTTCGTACACTTGGTCGCATGCCATCGACGATTCAACCGATCTGCAATCGCCGCTGGCGCCGCAAGATAGTTACTTCCCCAGCGCCGAACGCTCCACCTCACTTTTTGATCAGCGCCACCGCCTGGTTTTCAGCGCCGTGTATCAAAGCGGACGGCTTTCCGGCAGCGGCTTCGGGAGCAAACTTTTCAGCAATTGGACCGTTGCTCCAATCGTCGATGTGGCTTCCGGCCGGCCGTTCTTGATCATCACCGGCGACGATACAAATTTTCAGCTCGCCACCAGTTCCGCCCGCCCCAACGTCGTCAGCGCCAATGCACCGGCGTCACCGTGCGGAACACCGGTACCCTCCAAGTTCTCTCCCCTGGGTTTCTTCCAAGAACCGTGTTTTGAAGTCTTCACACCGCCGACTCCGACCGCGTTACCTACCTTCGTATCTTTGCAGTCGCTCGACGGCAACCTGGCTCGCAATGCCGGTACGCAGCCATGGACGGTATTCAACGACCTGCGGATCGCTCGCCGGCTCTATTTTGGCGAGCGCGTTAGCATGGACCTGATTGCCGACATGTTCAACATCGCCAACAAGTTCAACGTTTCCGCGGTCAACGTCCTGTGGACAGATGCGGGTCAAAACACCGCAGCCTACGATCCGCGGCAATTTCAGTTTGCGATGAAAGTGGTGTGGTAATTCACAAGGCTGGCTAAGGGGGGGCGGGGCTAGCCTTCGCGTATCTTCGTGTCCTTTGTGGTTAAGGATTTCGCTCCTGCTACACTCTTAGTTTCACCATCCTTGGCGCTTGCCCGGAGCTTCTCTCCCAATGCCCGAAAATCCTGTGCCCACTGACCGCACGCGTGTCGTGCGCGAGCCGCAGCGCGCCGTTTACGACCGCGCGGCGGTCTACAAAATTCTCGACGAAGGTTTCATCTGCCACATCGGTTTCGTTGTCGACGGCCAGCCTTTTGTCATCCCTACCGGATATGGCCGCAGCGGAGACAATCTCTATATTCACGGCTCGGCCGCCAGCCGTATGTTGCGCAACCTCGATAGGGGCGTCGCAGTTTGCTTCACCGTCACACTGCTCGATGGCATTGTTCTCGCCCGCTCCATTTTCAATCACTCGATGAATTACCGTTCTGTCGTTGTGCTTGGCACGGCGTTTGCCGTGCAAGATCCGGAAGGGAAGTTGGACGCGTTGAGAGCTTTGTCCGAACACATTCTTCCCGGACGC
>Ga0335073_10001445_pt1 | contig 31805 bp, 27 predicted proteins | sample Lox_Sample_22_FD_207093 | JGI IMG/M metagenome (GOLD analysis project Ga0335073, IMG submission 207093) | Soil microbial communities from Loxahatchee National Wildlife Refuge, Florida, United States - Lox_Sample_2.2 | ecosystem: Environmental > Terrestrial > Soil > Wetlands | place: USA... | reverse complement strand
AATTTTTATTTTTTAAATAATAAAAGACCATAAAAAATATCATTAATATTGCATGAGCTGTAATTATACTATTATATAATTGATTATCTGCTATATATTGTACCCCTGGACCAGATAATTCTAAACGTATAAGTACAGAAAAAGCTGTTCCTAATAAACCAGAAAACAAAGCAAACATGAGATATAATGTTCCTATATCCTTAGCATTACAAGAAAGAAATCATCTTTCTTTTCACATAGTTATATATGTCCATTTACCTACATTTGTAATATTATCTTTAAAGCTTTTAATCTGCCTACTATCTTCTCCTATAGCCACTGAATTATTAAAATAATAATAGTATTCACTATAATTGAATACTAATTTTAGTTGAGATTTAATCTTCTCAATCTTCATAAATACATCACTTTATGTATTACGAATGTTTTATTATATTACTAACACATTATATATATATATATAATGTTTACATAAATTAAATTAACGCCCTCAAGAAGATTCGAACATCTATACAAATATTAACAGTATTTTGCTCTACCATTGAGCTATAGGGGCATACGCATACAAGACTCGAACTTGTAACTATATAGCCGTAATATATCGTTATACCATTTAACTAACACGTATAAATTATGTTGGAGCGATTCGAACACTCAATAATAAATACCAAAAATTTATGACTTACCTATTAGTCGACAACATATCTATTTATAAGTAACAAGGCTTTAACTTGCAAAGAAAAAGTTATTACGTCCTTTTAAATATTATACCTTGTATTCATTGAAAAATTATGGATAATAAGATTTGAACTTATATGGCTAACGCCCCTCCGGCCTAAACGAAGTCTGTCTCCCATTCCAGCACATCCATTTTATTATTATAATTATATACAAATAATAATATTATAACTTATATGGTTAGCACCCTTCCCTCCTTAATGGAATCTGTTTACTGTTACAACATGTCCATTTAAATTATTAAAAAGTCCTTATATTAATATAAAGTTTCTACAGTACAAAACAATTTAAGTACACCTGCTCGAGATAAGACTTGAACTTATAACCTAAACATCTTCAGTGTTCCGCTCTACCAAATTGAGCTTCTCGAACTAAATTAATGGAAATATCAGGATTCGAACCTAAAATAATGACATGCAACGTCATAGTTTTACCAATTAGACTATATTTATTAATTTAACATTATTTATTTTTTCTAGTTATTAAATAAATACCTTTTAATCATTTATTGGTATTGATATAATTTAATATTGTTACATGATTAATACCTATATCTCTTGATACAGCACGTATAGAATTATATATTTTTACAGAATTATCTTCTTTATTTACTACAGTTGTAATATGCCCAGTTGCTAATAAATGATTAATTCTTCTTAAAGGGGATGAAGGAGCTATACCTATTTTAGCTAATTTAAGATTAATTAATGCTTCAGGGCTAAGCCTACGTTTTTTATATTTCAATAAAGTTTCTAGTGAGTGTTTATTTCCAAGACGTGAACCAGCTATTTTTAATATATTATATTCTGGTTTTAACATATCAAGATAATATTGTTCTCTTTTTATTAATACGCTTGGTTCACAATATTCCATAATATCTACACTAAATTTATTATAACCATATTTCAATAATGAATTGCTTATTATACTCTTACTCTTAAGTATTTCTTTCTTAAGAAATCTAGGAGAAAAATAACTACTCAGTCTCTTAGTCAAATTAAGAGCACTTCCCACATATGAACCCCCTGTTACTAAATTATTTCAACGATATATACCTGATTTATTCCTATTTTCTTCATAAATAATAAATTTATTTTCTTCTATATTAACATATGATACAACAGGCATTATACTTATATTATTATTGTTATTATTCATATTTTATTTTTATAAATACTTCAATGTAATACTAGATTTAAAACTCTAGATAAATTTATTTGCTTTGTTTAATAAAAGTCTAAACAATTTACTTAAATATATATACAAGCAAATTCCTCTAAAAACGAATATACTTTTATATGTCTACTATACAATAATTGCTTATTAAGGCTGGAGAAACTAGGACTCGAACCTAGAAAAATAATGTGCGAGATTATTGTGTTTCCTAATTATACTATTTCCCCTTTATTATAAACAAATATTACGGCTAATCGAATTTGAATCGATAACTTTCGTTTGGTAAACGATGGTTTTACCTATCACCATTTTTCTGTTTTATACAGGATATATTTACCTTGTCATTGTTATTGTTATACTAAATTGAGGGACTATTATATACTTAATATATATGGAAAAAGGACAATTTTATCTCTATAAGTAGCTTATTCCTTTTATTAATAAATTATCACCTAATATTACCTAATTTATGGTGGATATTTCTAAAATAAAAGTGTTTACTTTTAAGTGGATAATTATTTGCGTAATCTGGGAGCGTATTATTTTTTAAGTGATAAATGTAGTGATTATACAAGGAGTTTCTATAATCAGTATCTAAATGATTAAGAAAGCTACTTATACTATTAATATGTCCTCTTCATTGTTGAGGTCCTTCACTTACACTATAGCCTCTTTTCCTTATACTATTTATAAATGATTCTTTATCATCAATAACAAACACCATATTATCTAAGAGATTTATTGGAATGGAATTATCCAAATGAAGTAAATTTGGCTTTAAATTTTTATTATGTAAAGGACTGTAAAACAAGTTACAGAAATCAAAATACTTTTTATTAAAAGCTAAGTCTAATAATGAAGCCAAATTATTACAATTGTTAACATGTAATAATTGATTAACAAATTCCACTACAGACTTAAAATCAACTGATTTTGATTCATCTAACAAGTTTAAACAGTTATTTATCACAGGGGAAATTTGTTTGGGGCTAAGACCATTTTCTTTACCAATACCCAGATAAAAATCTAAAAAGTCATGTTCTAAGAATGCATTATCCAATAACACAGAATACAATCTTTGTTCAGAATACTTACCTCGCTCTTTTTATATAGTGATTTCTTATTACAAGATATACCACTAGACTTTCAATAAAATCTGGCCTATAGTAAACATAATTATAAATCAAAGATTTATTACTTCTATTAAGTACTCTAAAGTTTATTATATTAATACCCAAAGGATTATTCTCAACTTTTAAAGTCTCATTAGGTAAAGAAAAATCATTGTGCAAGTAAGTTCCCTCTAAGGCTTTAAATAATTTGATTTGTAAATCCGAATTTATTGTGTACTTTGCTTTGTTTAAACAATTTAAATTAATATTTTTATTCAACATTTATTATTATACGATTAAATTAAATTTGACATAATGTAATACTAGTTTATTTTTAATGAGGGTACTAGATAAACCCTCAAGCTAATAAGATAATTTTTTTAATATTTTATAAAACATTAACATGTGTACGAACTCTTAATAATCTTACAGATTTAGGTAATATAAATTTAGTTAATATATATACTATAAAAATGATCAAAGAAAAATTATACACAACTTGATTTACAAAGAAAAAAGGTATTAATTGTGGCATATGTTATAAATTTATAATAAAAACATAAATATATAATAATATAAAAAAATTAAAGGTAAGATTATATATCCGAAGAGGGACTTGAACCCTCACGGCATAAGCCAATAAATCTTAAGATTATCCTGTCTTCGATTTCCAGCATTCGGATAAAAAATTATATAAATAAGGCTAGAATGATTCGAACACTCATCTAAGCTATCATGAGCAGCTGGCTTTACCTATTAAGCTATAGCCTTATTTAATGCGGACTAAAGATTTGCACTTCAATCGTCTGATCATGAGTCAGATATGTTACTATTACACTAATCCGCTATTAAACAAATGAGAAATAAGGGAATCGAACCCCTAACCTTTCGCGTGTAAAGAGACTGCTCTACCAAATTAAGCTAATTTCTCTAACCCAGGAGAGAATTGAACTCTCGTCTTAACAGTGAAAATGTTATGTCTATACCAAACTTGACTACTGGGTCTTAGCCTAGTGTAAGTATTGCACCTACTTCCACCGATTACAAAACGGTCGCATTACTTTTATGCTAACCAGGCGTAATTATATCATATTAAATGTATAATAAGAATAATAATGTAAAAAAAAGTAAAAAGTAAACTAAATAATTAGTACTTCATGCCTAAAGAAATCACAATCCTTGAAGCTGAAGCCTATTGTAAATTCGTAATCTTTTATTACGTTTATAAGAGTATCTTAAAATGAGTTTCGCGCTTAAATACATTCAGCACTTACCTTTTATTGACGTAGCTTTCTTGCCATGCCTACAAAAAATATAACTTAAGTTAAAAAGTATAAGTACATGTAAGCAACAAGTAAACCATTGGTCAACAAACCTAGTTCCTTTCGTACAATGGATTTGTTTTTATTTTACTCAAAATTCCCCTAGAAGATAGAAACCATACTGTCTCACGACGTATTAAACCCAGCTCGTGTAGCTCTTTAATCGACGAACAGTCAAACCCTTCATGATTTCTGCGTTCATGTGGATGAGCTAAGCCGACATCGAGGTGCCAAACCGCGCACTCAATATGTACTCTCTTGCGCAAATTAGCCTGTTCAAATTATGTTAATATAAATATTATATTTATTTCCATATCTTTTAATATGGTTCAGACTATTTCACCATTTATTATTAAATATAACTACGTGCTATTATTTGTTTATTTAATTACTACTTAACCAACCTCTTATACCAAAAGAACCAACACGCGTTCTGCAATTTACTTTAGTAAATTGAATATTAGATTTTAAATTTCCTTTTAGTATAACAGACGACAATCCTTTATAAGAAGAATCTATATTTAATAAATGACCTTTATGATATAATACAGTTATAGATTTAGAGGCTGTAGAACGATTTATTAATCTACCGTATATTCTTAGCCTAAAACCTGTTATATATTTATATTTAATATTATTAAAAATGAATTTATTTATAAATACTTTATTAATATATCTATTATTTATAATATTAAATTTTTTATACAAATTTGTTTTTTCATATAATTTTATATTTCTTGTAAAAATCTTCAATTTTTTATGTAACTTTCTTCTATCTCTCTTTATTCTTAAAGATATAGCTTCTATTAATATATCACTATTTAAATAAAAATGTCTTAAGTTAATGAAATTAAACTCTACATTTTTATTATATACTCTTTCTAAATATTTTTTCAAATACTGTAAATAAGTAAAATTGAACTTTGATTCATTAATATATAATAATTCCCTATAATATAAATACAATTTTAATTTATCTAAAGATTTGTTAATAAAATTCTTATAAAAATTAATTATATAATTATACAAAATATCTTTATTTAAAATATTCGACTTTATACCCAAGGTACTTTTAAACAAGTATTTTATACTTGTTACTCTTTTTAAGGATTGTATACCTTTTAATTTAATTAAATTAAATAATTTATTAATTCTTACAATTTTATTTTTAAAGACTTTTATATAATTATATTTTATGATTTTTGTATAAATATTCATTTGTCTATTATAAACATATAAAGTAATAATAACTTTATTATTTGTATGTTTAAATTCTCCTTTACTTAAATGTATTTTATTAGAAGATAAACTTCTATCTTTAAGTGTGAGTGAACTTGTTCTTAATTTATAATCTATGTTATAATTATATAAATTAAAATAGTTTTTAATTAATTTATTAGTTAATAAAGTTGCCTGAGGTAAAAAATTTAAAGATTTTTTATTAAATACATAAATACTATTATTCCATTCTCTTATAGAAGGAGGAAAATGTTTGTATTCTTTTTTCTTTTTGTTAAAGTCTTGTTCTTTTTTTATACAAAAATTTACATTATTTTGCGGTGAAATATTCCTATTCACATTAAATTTAAATACATTTAACATCATAAAATTATAAATATAATCTAATTACATAAATTAGAATATTTTTAAAACTAAAATTATTTTAGTTTATATTATTTACCAAAATAAATACTATATAGTAGTTATATTCAAGAATAAAAGCTGGATTAATAAAAATTTAGCCGTTGAACGTCCTTAATTTAAGTTTCGCTTCAAATTAACTATAACATTTATAGTCTTTTTTGAAATTTACCCAGATAATTACCTATATTTTTAAAATATTAGGGGGACATACTATTAATCCCTAGCGTAACTTTTTTCAAAAATACAAGACCTTTCCTTTAAGTATCTTGCGTTCTTATGCCCCACTTATGTGACTGATTGACTTGTAAGTCTGACAGTAAAGCAAGATTAAGCCATTAAACTTTTATAGTAATAATAAAAATCATAAAACAAATATTTAATTTGTATTACAAATATATAAATATTATATTTACACATATATTTTTTTTTACAACTATTGACTATATAGTTTGAATCTTACTTATAGAATTATATAACCGTACTTAAATAACAATTCCTGAATAATTATTAATTTATAACTAATAACAAACTAAAACCAAAACAATAAAATGTAATTATAAACAAATTAACAATTTACCTTGTAAAATAAAATTTACAAATTTACAAAAATAAAGAAATTTGGAAATACCCAGGTACTTTTTATGGGATCTGTGCCCCGCATAAACTGTCTCCTAATCAAAAAAATAATAACAAATAAAAGTAAAGGTATCACACTTATGTAAAATATATAGTAATATTTAAAAAATTAAATAAAACTTAACCACCTTATCACTCGAACTATTTTTACTAAAATATTAACTAGTAACAGTAAAGCTGCATAGGGTCTTCTCGTCTATCTAGAGGTAAGCAGTATCTGCACTACTATTCCAATTTCACTGAGCCAATCATCGAGACAGTTGTTGTATCGTTAAACCATTCATGCAAGACCGTATTTAGCGGCCAAGGTATTTCGCTACCTTAGGACCCTTATCGGTAAGGCCGCCGTTTATCGGGGTTTCCTTTAAAGCCTAATTTTTAAGCAAATCAGTTACCTAACCGACACTGGGCAGATATCACACTCTATATATCGATTAGTATCTTAGCAGAGTGCTTTGTTTTAATTAAACAGTCGTACAACACAAATATATGCTACCTATTTCCAATATGATTATTAGTCTATACCAGAATGGCACACCTTATCCCGAAGTTACGGAGTCAATTTGCCGAGTTCCTTAATGATTGATTACTCAAACGCCTTCATATTTTCTACTAGCTTACTTGTGTTAGTATTTAGGTACGGCATTATTATATTATTTTATAATGTCTTTTCCTGAACTATTATAACTATAATAATTTTATACAATTTAATTAATATATCTCCTCAACATAAAAAAGATAAGAATTTTTATCCTTTAAAAAAACCTTGTCCAGGATTGTCTTAGAGTCCGTTGCAAACTTATTAATAGTTTACTTAATTAATAACTTAATACCATAAGCTTTAGGCGAGCAATTTCTTTTTCGTTACTCATGTCAGCATTATCACTTGAAACATCTAATTTTTCTAATTTTATAAAAAATGAATTTAAGATTTATTCAACGTTCCGCTACCCCATAAATATTAAAATATTTATGAACAAGGTTTCGGTATAATATTTAGATCCGTTATATTTTCGGAGTAATCTTCTCAACCAGTACTCTGTTACGAGGTCTTTAAAAAATGGCCGCTTCTAAGCCTATTTCCTGATTGTTTTCAAAGGCACATCCTTTATTTCACTCAACACTAATTTTGGAACCTTATTAACTCTTGTTCAGGGCTGTTTCCCTTTAGACATATAACCTTATCGCTCTATGTCCGATTATTTAATAAATATCTTAACCCTTTCGAGTGCAAATACTCTTCGATAAAATCTATATGATTCCCCGACGTAGACAAAATCTAAATAGATTAAGCTCGAGATCATAGTTCTGTACCTACTAAGATATTATTTAAATTACCTACTTATATAGGTTTCGCAGAAAACCAGCTATACTAGTCAGTTTTGTCTTTCACTTACTTACCATTATTCTTCAGATATCTTTACAACGATAACCTGTTCGGACTTTCATTATCCTGATAACGGTAAGATCACTAGTTTTCGGGTCTAATTTCAGATACTCACTCATTTTTCTCAAAATTAATTTATTTAGGCAGTATAATTTACTGCTCGCATCTAACATTAACTTGCTGACCCATTATGCAAAAGGTACGCTTTAATCTAACTTTTTGTTAAATTTTATTTTAAGCTGCTTATAAAATTACTATTAAATAAAAATCCCTCACGGAACTTTTCACTATCGCTTATAATACCATATTTAGCCTTAGAGGAAGGTTCCCCTTTATTCAAACAGATATACCGTTTTACTAATAAAAAATAAATTAGGCTTATTCTAAAATCATTCACACTAAAAATAGAATCTCGTTTGATTTATTTTCCTAAAGTTAATAAGATATTTCCGTTCACTTTGTTTATTAATAGATTTCTCTTAATAATAATACTTTGGTTTATAGCATTTTACTCATAATAATTTCTTTTTATACTTTTTCTTATATCTATACAGGATATATATATCTTGTTATATTTAAATGATTTTACTTGAACTTAATTATTTATGTAAACTACTTTTTTTCAATTTCTTACTTGAAAACCGCTTATTTGTCTACTATCTATTTTTAATGCATTTTTACCTAATTCAAATATAAATCCTAATGTTAATACAAGAAAAAATATTAACATTATTATTAAACCATATATACCATTATAATAAGCACTTACTACATAAGGATAAACTAACAATATCTCTAGATCAAATAATAAAAATAACAATGCAAATATAAAAAATGAAACACTAAATTGTGTTCTATTTTGTCCTAAAAATGAATGAAAACCACATTCAAAAGCACTGTTTTTTTCTTGATATGGGTTATGTGGTGAAAGTATTATATTTATTCCTAATAATATTAAAGATAATAAAGGAATAAATATAAAAAAAAATGTTAAGCTTGTCATTTATTATATAATATATTTTAATTTTGTATGAAATTGAAATAATAGAGTGTTATTTATCTTTTTTATATACACTATAAATCTTTAGCTTGAACTTACACTAATAAAAATGATCTATATTAAATCTAATAAGTATTTAATTTAAACAATTAATACTTCAAACTAATAACCTAATAAGTTTTAATTCTTGATATAGCTAAATCTATTAAACTATTTTCTAATAATGTTATAAAAGGAACAATAATTAAAAAATAAGCAAAATATAAAGCAGTAGATAACTGTCCAAATTCTATAAATGGAGATTCTACATGTTTGGCTCCTAATTGCATTAATATTAAAAAATTAGCCACAAATATAAAGAACATTATTTTACTTAAGGGTCTGAATTGTATACCTCTTAGTTTAGACAAGTCAGCAAATGGCATAAATAATAAAGCTAAAATAGCAGAAAACATAGCAATAACACCTAATAATTTATTAGGTATAGATCTTAATATAGCATAAAATGGTAGAAGATATCATTCCGGTACTATAGCAGGTGGTGTTTGCATAGGATTAGCCATAACATAATTTTCACTATCACCTAAAACATTAGGCATAAAAAATACAAATAAAGATAAAATAAAAATAAATATAAATACAGTAATTAAATCTTTGAATACAAAATAAGGAGCAAATGGTAATCTATCATAGTTACCAGATATTCCTAATGGATTTCCTGACCCTGCTGAATCATGTAATGCAATTAAATGCATTAAGACTAAAGCTGCCAAAACAAATGGTAATACATAATGTAATGAAAAAAACCTATTTAAAGTTGCATTATTTACACTAAATCCCCCTCAAATAAACTCAACTACATCTTGTCCAATTCAAGGTATAGCACTCATAAGATTAGTTATAACTGTTGCACCTCATAAAGACATTTGACCATAAGGTAAAACATAACCAAGAAAAGCTGTACCTATCATTAATATAAAAATTATAGTTCCAATTGTTCATACTAATGTTCTTGGCGCTTTATATGATCCATAATATATACCTCTACCTATATGTAAGTAAACTAAGAAAAAAAAAGCTGAAGCTGTATTTGAATGTAAATAACGTACCAATCATCCATTATTTACATCTCTCATTATATGTTCTACCGAATCAAATGCTTCTAAAACATTAGGAGTATAATGCATACCTAAAGTAACACCTGTAATTATTTGTATTATTAAACAAACTCCTAATAAAGAACCAAAGTTCCATAAATAACTTATATTTGAAGGTTCTGGTGAATCTATTACATATGAATTAACTGTTTTTAACAAAGGATAATTCTTTAATATTCTCATTTTATAATTATATTTAAATATTATGTTACCTTTTATTTTAATATTAATCATTTAATTAATAAGGATCTTTTTAACAATATAATTTTTATTTAATATAATTTATATTAAATAAAAATTAGTAGGTATTAACGACAAGCTATAAACTACACAAGGAATTAATATAACAAACGCTATTACAATAGGTAATAATATAGTTCAACAATAAGACATTAATTGATCAAAACGTATTCTAGGAAAAGAAGCTCTAGCTCATATAAATACAAAAACTAAAATACATGATTTTAAACCCAAAATTGAACCATTAATTAAACCATTTGTAAAACTATTAAGAAAATTAACTTTTGTCTCAACAAATAAATAACTAAAACTATCTAACTTAATAATACTATAAATAAATGGATTAATTAACAAATCTGATAAACTAAAAGCTTTCAGATAACCACCTAAAAAAAGAATACTAGTAAATATACAAATTAAAACAATACTAGCATATTCAGCCAAAAAAAAAAATACAAATATCACCGCAGAATGTTCTGTCATAAAACCACTAACCAATTCTGATTCCGCTTCAGCCAAATCAAAAGGTGCCCTATTTGTTTCCGCAATACAACCTATAAAAAATATAATAAAAATAGGAAGTAAAGGAAATATAAAATAAACAACTTTTTGTGCTTCTATATTAATAGTTAAATTTAAATTACCTGATAACAATACAACTATTAATATAACAGAAGTTAATATCAACTCATAACTTATTAATTGAGCAGTACTTCTTAATGAACCTAAAAATGCATATTTAGAATTAGCGGATCATCCTGCTAATAATATACCATATGTTGATAAAGAAGATACCGCTAATATATATAATATACCTAAATTTAAATCCGCTATAGTTAAACCAGGGCCATAAGGTATTACAGCATAACCTAATAATGAAAATATCAAAGTTATTATAGGACCAAAAAAAAATAAAATAAGATTAGCTTGTGTTGGCCCCACATATTCTTTTAATAACAATTTTAATGCGTCCGCAAAAGCTTGTAATAAACCATAATACCCTACAATATTAGGTCCTAATCTACGCTGCATACTTGCCATTGTTTTTCTTTCGGCTACTGTAACAAATGCTACCCCTAATAACGCCGGTATTATTACTAATATTACCTCTATTATTGCTAAAAGTGTTTGTATATTTAACATATGATTATTTATTTAAATTATACAACATATTTATATAAGACTTTTTTATGGAATATATTAAATATTTTTGATGTTTAAGTCTATATATTAATATAAAAATGTCATATTAAATATCATTAATTTTTTTTTTCAAAGAACAAAAATATATGAATATCGAATTTTAAATAAAACTAAAATAATAAAAAAAAATTATTTATTAACAAATGTTTAATATATTTAGTTTAGTTTAATTGAAAAAGTTTAATATTATATTTAATGTGAATATACAATTATATTATTTATTATTATTAACAACAGCAAATAATATAATTAACAATAATAAAGAATGTTCAAAACTAACAGCAAAATATAAAACAGAAATATAAAAGATCAAACCTATCAAAATATATAAAGCATAAGTAGTAACAACTCCAGTACTTAAATTATTAATATATCTACTAATATTTGTCAATTTATTTTCTAAACCATAAGGCCCAAATAATTCAACAGAACCTTTATCCATAACTTTAACAGTTTGACCTCCTAATTTAAGAACAAGACCCGTAACATATCTGTTATAAAAAAGCTCTACTAAAAACCTTTGATTAAGAAAACCAAATACATTATAACCAACAAAAGACAATTTGAACTTAATAAGCAATTTAGGAAAAAATTCAGTAAAAAATAATGAAATTACACTTAAACCTATAGTGAATAACAATGGTAATAATTTAAAAAAAGTAGGAACTGAAAATTCAGTATTTAATAAAATTTCATGCATAGGATGTATAAATAAACTATTATCAGAAAAAAAACCTGACCCTAAACCTATATAAACATCCTTAGTTAAATAACCAAAAAAAATAGAAAAAATTGCCAATATAATTAAAGGTAAGCTCATAAATATATCTGCTTCATTAGCAGCATTATTTTTATTATAATTAGTCAAAGGCCCATTAGGATTAGTTAAAAAAGTTAAATATAAAACCTTAACAGAATATAAAGTAGTAAACATAGCACCGATGGTAGCTACAAAATATACTATTATACCAGATAAATGATATTGACCATAAGTTGATTCTAATATAAAATCCTTTGAATAAAATCCTGTCATAAAAGGGAAAGCTACAAGACTAAGAGATGCTATTAACATAACGGAATAAGTTAAAGGAAGATATAATATTAATCCCCCGTATTTTCTAAAATCTTGATTGTCAGCAACAGCATGAATTACAGCACCTGCTCCCAAAAATAACAATCCCTTATAAAAAGCATGATTAATAAGATGAAATAAAGCAATATTATAAGAAGACAAACCAACTGCTATAACCATCATACCTAATTGACTCATAGTAGAATATGCTATTACTTTTTTTATATCTTGTTGGAATAAACCTATAAGAGAACTAAATACAGTAGTTATAGCTCCTACTCATAAACAAAGTAATAAAACTGTTGGACTATATTCTATAAGAGGAGAAGCTCTCATTAATAAATAAACACCAGCTGTTACCATGGTAGCTGCATGTATTAGAGCTGAAACAGGTGTTGGTCCTTCCATTGCCATGGGTAATCAAATATGTAAACCTACTTGAGAACTTTTAGCCATAGCACCTATTAATAAACAAATACCTATGATAGTAATAACATTTTCATTATAATATGGTGTTAAAGAAAACACTGAATAATAATCTAAATTACCATATGATCATAGGATAGCAAACATACCTACAGTTAATAAACAATCACCTACTCTGTTAGTTAAAAATGCGGCAATAGAACTTTGATTTGCAGCTATTCTAGTAAATCAAAAACTTACTAAAAGATAAGAACATATCCCAACACCTTCTCAACCAACAAACATAAGTAAAAAATTATTTGCTGTTACAAGTATAATCATCATAAAAGTGAATAAACTTAAATAACTAAAAAATCTTTGATTATGTGGATCATGACTCATATATCCTATAGAATATACATGTACCAAAGAAGATACTATTAATACAGGTATTAACATTGAAACTGTTAAAGAATCAAAATTAAACCCCCATAAAACATTTAGAGTTTCTGCATCTATTCATCTAAAAAGGTGTATTGTTACAGGTATATTATTAAAACCTACTTCTCAAAAAATTAATATAGATAAAAATGTCGTTATTATTACACAACTGCAAGTTATTAATTGTGCTCCACTAACTCCAACTTTTCTACCAAAAAAGCCGGCTACAACTGATCCTAATATTGGTAATACTATTAAAGCTAAATACATTATTTATATTCTATTGCTATACTTCCTCTCAATCTATAAAAAGCAACCAAAATACCTAATCCTATAGCAGATTCTGCTCCTGCTATTGCTATTATATATATAGAAAATGTTTGCCCTAATATATCATCAAAGCTCAGTGAACTTATCAATATTAAAAGTGTGATAGCTAATAACATTATTTCTATTGAAATAAGCATTAGTATTATATTTTTTCTATTTAAAACAAAGCCTAATATCCCTATTAAAAATAGAATAAGTGCGAATCTCATTATATATATTATAGATTAATTTATGTGTTGTAAAAAGATATAATTATATAAATACATCGAATTTATAAAAGCAATGTCTTTTTATTTTTATAAATTAAGATCCTCAATAATAAACTGAAACATACAAAAATAATCAAACTACATCAACAAAATGTCAATATAAAATAGCAGATTCAAGACCTAAATGATGATTTTCAGTTAAGTGATATGCTAATAAACGTCAAAATCCAACAGCTAAAAAAGCAGTACCAATCATTACATGTAAACCGTGAAATCCTGTTCCAAAATAAAAACAAGATGTATAAGTACCATCAGATATAGTAAAAGATGACACAGTATATTCTATACCTTGAAGAGCTGTAAAAATTATAGCTAACAATATTGTATAAATTAACCCGTATAAAGCCCCACTTCTATTACCTTGTATAATAGAATGATGAGCATAAGTAACTGTTACACCCGAAGATATTAAAATTATAGTATTTAAAAGAGGTAACTCAAAAGGATTAATAGTCTCTATACCCATAGGTGGTCATTTTGCACCTAATTCAATTGTAGGAGATAAAGCGCTGTGAAAGAATGCTCAAAAAATAGCTAAGAAAAATAAGGCTTCTGACACTATAAATAGTCCTACTCCCATACTTAAACCTCTTTGTACTGCCAATGTATGATTTCCTAAATATGTTCCTTCTGATATAACATCTCTAAATCATAATGACATACTGTAAGTTACACTAATTAAAGCTATCATTAAAAATCATACTCCTTTTTGAAAACCATGGAAACTTAAAACAGCATTAAAAGTAGTAGCTAATAAACAAAAACTAGTATATAAAGGTCATGGAGAAGGAGAAACTAAATGAAAAGGATGAGCTTGAAATTGACTACGAGTTAAATTTGTCATAAATAAAAAAAAATAGATTAATTATTATTATTATTAAATTGTATTCATTATAAGTTCTATAATAATTTAACTTAAAGTACTTGCAAGTATATCACATAAATTTAGTAATTCATTAGGTGTTAATATAAAAAACAAAATGATTAAATTTAATAAAGAGATACATATAGAAAGATAATTTGATATAGATATTTCTATATATATATATGATTTATGATATTCAGTTTTTTCAAAATATATAGTTTTTACAACATTCAAGTAATAAACTGCTCCTATAACACTAGTTAATATAGCAACTATAACTAAAAAAGTATTATTAGTATCTAAAGCACTAGTTAAAACCATCTGTTTTCCAAAAAAGCCAATTAAAGGAGGTAAACCTACAAAAGAAAACATAGTAATAACCAAACTTAAAGCTAATAAGGGATTAATTGCAAAAAATCCTTTCATTTGATTAATTAATTGTATAGGAGAATTATTTTTCTCAGTCAAATTATTATATTCTGATATATTAGTAAAATACATATATAAACTAAACCCCATAGCAATTATAATTAAAAATGCATTTAAACTAGTCAAAGTATATTGCATAATATAAAATAAAAAAGCTTGATATGATTCTATATTATTTACTATTAAAGCTAATAATATAAATCCAATATGAGATATAGTACTATAAGCTAATAGTCTTTTTATTCTAAACTGTGTTAAACCTAAAAAAGTCCCAATAATTAGAGAAAAAAAACAACTAATTGACAAACTAAACGTTCAAGAATAAAGATGTAATACAGAATAAATAAGTGTACTAGTATAATAAGATAATTCCAATAATAATATTAATATAGATAACTTACCTAATATTGAAATAGTAGTTGTAACTATTGTAGGCACTCCATCATAAACATCCGGAGATCATCAATGAAAAGGAGCGGCAGCTATTTTAAATAAAAATCCAACAGATATTAAAAGAAATGAATAAAAAACATAAGTGTGCAAATATCAAGTAGATAAACTTATATATATTTCAGAATCCGATAAAATAGAATATATACCATCTAAGCTAGTTAAACCAGAATTAGCGTATACTAAAGCTATACCTAACAAAATAAAACATGAAGATAATCCTCCTAATAAAAAATATGTAAGAGCTGATCCAGTTGATGACTCGGAATTTCTGTGCATAGCAGAAATAATATATAAACTAAAACTTTGTAATTCTACACATAAATATATAGAACCTAAATCCCCTGATATTATTAACAAAATTGCACCTGTTACAATAAATATTATTATTAATGCATATTCTATAATAGTGAATTGTTCTGATGTTTTATTAATTATGTTAACATATTCTTTAACTTTAGTTGTTATTGTAGTTAATAAAGATGTCATATTTCCTTTATATTTTTTTCTAGGGTAAAAAGCTGTCATTAACATTATTATACCTGAAACTATAAGTATAAACAATTGAAATGTATGAGTTATTGGAGTAGAGTTAAATAAACCACCATATAATCCTATTCCTTTTTCTAAATAAATTATATAAAAACTTATAAATGTAGATAATAAACCATAAAATATTATTAAAATACCTATTCTAGAATATAACAATGATGTATCAGGTCTATTAGTCAAACCATTATAAAATAAAAGTAACAAAAGAAAACTAAGTGTCAATTTAAAATATTTATAAGTAAGCGTCTATAAAATTATTATATAATAATTAAAATAAATAATTTAAACATGGATAGATTAATATTTTTATAAATAATAATAATTTATTATTTTAACAAGTAGGAATAAGGAGGAATTGAACCTCATAAACAAGATCTGCAATCAGTATTCAGAACCATCTGAATCTTATTCCTGAGTATTATAAATATAATATTATTACATATATAATACCCCTACAAAAAATTATAGCAATTTAATAAAAATAAATATAATAACATTTTCATTAAATATAAATAGCCCTTTAATTACACACTAATGTATATAAAAACTATTCGATATTAAACCGGTTATGTAATAATGCAATCCATCTAATATAGGAGGTGAGTATACACCAAATACTACAACAAAAATAACTAAACAAAATAACATAAAAAATTCACGTTTATTTAAATCTGGCGCGTTCTTAAGTCAAAAATAAGAAATAGAAGTACTAGAAAAACATATCCTATTAAATGTAAATATAGTATATGCAGCAGAAAATACTATAGAAAGACTAGCAATTACACCTGCTAAAGATAATCTTTCAAAAACTCCATATAAAGACATAAATTCTCCTATAAAATTTAACGTTAAGGGTACACCACAGTTACCCAAACATAGAATCATAAACAATGTACAAAAAAGTGGCATTTGATGAGCTAAACCTTTATAATGAGTTATTAATCTTGTATGAGACCTGTCATATAATATACCCCCAACACAAATGAATAAGCCAGAAGAAACAAAACCATGTGCTATTCCTAATAAAATTCCTCCCTCTATACCTTGTATTGTATTACTAAACAATCCTAATAAATAAACAGCTGCATGACAAACAGATGAATATGCAATAAGTTCCTTAACATCAATAGTTCTAATAGTACTTAAGCTTGCATATATAATAGTAAGTACACCTATTGTAAATATTACATATGTGTAATGTATGTATGCTTTAGGTAATAAAGGTAAAATTAATCTAAGTATACCATACAAACTTAATTTTAAAACTATAGCTGCTAATATAATACTACCAGATAAAGGAGATTCTACATGAGCTTTTAAAAGTCAACTATTTAAATAAATAACAGGTGTTTTAACAGCAAAAGCTATAAATATACCTATAAATAAAAATAGTTGAATTAGTAATAATAAGCTTGTTTTAGATAAAACATGAAAATCTGTAGAACCTAATAAAGATAATGTTGTTATTATAGATAATAACATAAATAAAGAACCTAATAATGTATATAAAAAGAAATAAAAACTGGCTCTAACTCTTTCATTTGAACCATATATACCTATTAATACAAAAAGAGGGGCAAGTATACTTTCAAAAAATATATAAAACAATAAAGAATCAAGTATTAAAAATACTATTAATAAAAATATTTCTAATAATAAAATAATTAATAAAAATATCATGGTACTTCCTTTAAGAGACTTTCAATTTGATATCAAAGAAATGGGCATTATTAAAGTAGTTAACAATATAAAATATATAGATAAACCGTCCACTCCAAAATGAAAATCAAAATAACCTATATCATGTTGTTCTTGAACAAATTGAAATTGTTTGCAACTAAAATCAAATTGTATATATACAACTAATGATATTATTAAAGTAATTATCGTAATTAATAAAGCTGTCATCTTTATTAATTCTATTTTTATTGTTTTAACATTATATGTTAAAACAATAGACAAAATAAATATACCTGTTAAAGGTACTAAAATCAAATTGAATAATAACATAATTTAATATAATAATAATTTAATGTTCTAGTTTTTATTAATAATGCCTAATACATCTATTTGGCGTTTGCTTATTAAAGAAATAGCTAATGTATAAAATACTTTTTTACCCTTAGCAATAGGTTCGGGTTATTATGATTCGAACATAACAATTCCTCAACCCAAATGAGACGCCTAACCAACCTGGCTCTAACCCGTATACAGAGAATATCCGATTCGAACGGATGTAATTCTTATAATTAATTGAGTTTCAAGCTCAACGCTATAAACCACTCAGCCAATTCTCTTTTTTTTATTACTTAAAAAAATAGATATATATACATATATATATATATATATTGTAAATTATGCTACATATAATAAAAGAAATGCCATCATTAATGCAAATAATCCAGTAGCTTCTGCAAAAGCAAAACCTAAAATAGCATAAGCGAACAATTGTCCTCTTAAAGTTGGATTTCTAGATACACCAATTATAAGCGCACCAAACACAACACCTATTCCTACACCAGCTCCTATTAAACCTGTAGTTGCCAAACCTGTACCTATTATTTTTGCTGCTTGTATTATCATTTATTTAGATTTATTAATATACCCTATACTAAGAATAAATTTTCTTTATTTACATGTTAAATTTGGAAAGGAGGAGAGGGGGGGATATCTTGAATTGAACAAGAATTTACTATGCCACAAATAGTTGTTTTACCCTTAAACTATATCCGCCTTTAAATAAATAAATAAACACCCGAACTGATTATAAATAAGTATATCAATTACAGACGTGCCTCTCTATCTACTAAACGCTTAAGAAAAAAAGAATAAGAATTATTTAATTTATCTGTTGCACGTACAGCTTCCCTTCTATCCATCTCTATTGTCCACCAATCTCTTTGTTCATCAGTTTGATGCATAAGATAATGTGTATTAGGTCCACCAGGTCCAGGATTGTTACCTGGGCCATGAGGACCATAAGGACCATAGGGACCAAAAGGACCAGGTCCATGACCACCTGGGTGTCCCGAACTAAACATAAATACTATACCATAACCTACTAAAAATACTCCTATTGAAAACAACAGTAAACAAATAAACAAATATATAAAATACAAGGCTGAATTAATTCTAACATATTTCTTAAAATCTTGGTAAATTATAGATGAATAATATATCAACAATATACCTAATAACATATAGTTTAATGAGAGGAAACTTAAAAAACATAGATTAATTATTAACAAGAAAATAGTCAATACATCTAACATATATTTAGTCATAATTGAAAATAACAAATCAAGTAAATAACCAAAAGTTTCACCATAACACAAACAATATATAACTTTTAATAAAAATACATTAACAAATGACTTGCACATAAAATATGCACAATACATATAATAAACATCTCTTAGACATAAATCTATTGCATAAACTGATATTTTTACTATTTTTTCTAATGCAATTCTAAACTGTCTTTTAAGTAAGAAGATGACAATACTACAAAAACTTGAGCTTGTATAAAAGCAATTCCTAGTTCTAAACCCGAAAACGCTATTACAAAAGACAATGGAATTAATCCAACCATAAAATGCAAAACCCCTTTATTAATTATATTATAAGTAAAACCAGATAAAATATTTAACAACATGTGTCCACTTAAAATATTAGCACCTAATCTTAATCCTAATGAAATAGGTCTAGATAAATATGATATAAACTCTATTAAAACTAATAAAGGTAATAAACCTAAAGGACAACCTGAAGGAACAAATAAAGAAAAAAATCTCAAAGAATGTAATTGAAATCCTAATATAGTCGCTCCTATAGCTATAACAAAACTAATAGAAAATGTTAATACTAAATGAGATGTAGGAGCAAAACTATACGGCACCAAACCCACCAAATTATTTACTAATATATAAATAAACAATGAAAGTATTATAGGGAAAAAAATTTGACCCTTAAATGGATTAATTTGATTTACAACTATACTATATCCAGTTGAAAAGATAGATTCCTGGCTTAATGATCAATTATTAGGTGATGATTTATTATAATTCGTACTTAATAAATAAAACATAAATATAATAAAAGTAGTGATTATTAAATAAAGACCAATATTTGTCAATGATAATTTTACATTGGCTAATAAATCCCCTTCTATACCTCATATATCTCTTATACCAAATTGATCTAAAGGACTCTGATTACATAATGACATGTTTATAATTTGTTTTTCCATAAATTTATATTATACGCTTTTTACTTTACTTAACATTATATATCCTATTGTATTATTAATTTATCTAAAAAATAATATGTTTTACAACACAACAGGATTGATTCTTTAGTGACTCGAACACTAATCTTACCCTTATCAAAAGTATACTTTACCACTTAAGTTAAAGAATCTCTGTTAATATCATTATATTTTTATAAAAATAGCAAGAGTATTCAGACTCGAACTGAAAACCAAAAGTTTGAAGCTTTTTATTTTAACCAATTAAACTATACTCTTTATTTTATACGGAAAAGAGATGAATTGAACATCTAAGTGTAATAACACACAAATATTTAGCAAATATCTTACTTTACCAATAGCAACTTTTCCTTATAACGAGTTAAGTCGGTTTCGATCCGACATCAATTTTCTCGACAAGAAAATCCTTTACCTGTTAAGTTATTAACTCTTATATGGCTAGTCGAATTCGAATCGACACACTTCGTGTGGAAGACGAAGTTTTTACCTATCACCATTTTCCTATTTTATACAGGATATATTTATCTTGTTATATTAAATATAAAGAAATACTAAATTTGTGCATCCTAAAGTTTGAATTAATAAATTACCATCTAATATTACCTAATTTATGATGTATATTTCTAAAGTAAAAGTGTTTATTAGTAAGTGGGAACTGTTTAACATAATCCGGCAAAGTTTTATTAATACGATGATAATTATAATGGTTATACAAAGAATTTCTATAATCAGTATCTAAATAACTAAGAAAACTACTTATACTATTAATATGTCCTCTTCATTGTTGAGCTCCCTCATTCACATTATAACCCTTCTTTCTAACAGCATCTATGAATAATTCTTTATTATCAATAACAAATACCATATTATCTAAAAGATTTATTGGTATGGAACTGTCAAAGTGAATTAAACTTGACTTTAAATTTTTATTGTATGAAGGACTATAAAATAGATCACAGAAGTCAAAATACTTTTTATTAAAAGCTAAATCTAATAAAAAGGATAAATTATCATAATTATTGATGTGCAATAACTGATTAACAAACTCTACTACAGATTTGAAATCAAATAAGCGTTTTGATTCTGACCCATTTAATAAATCTAAACAGTTATTTACCACAGGGGAAATTTGTTTGGGGCTGAGACCATTTTCCCTACCAATATAAGAATCTAAGAAATCATGTTTTAAGAATGTATTATCTAATAATACAGAATACATTCCCCGCTCAGAGTAATTTCCTCGCTCTTTCAGTATTACGTCTTTTTATATAGTGATTTCTTATTACAAGGTATACTATTAAACTTTCAATAAAATCTGGCCTATAGTAAACATAATTATAAACCAAGGATTTATTACTTTTATTAAGTATTTTAAAATTTATTATATTTATACCTATAGGATTTTTCTTGATTTTTAAATTATCATTAGAGGGAGAAAAATCATCTGGAAAATAAATTCCTTCTTGGGCTTTAAATAATTTAACTTGTAAATCCGAACTTATTATGTACTTTGCTTTGTTTAAGCAATTTAGATAAACATATTTACTTCACATTTTATTATTTTATAATTTAATTTAATTTAACATAATATAATACTAGTTTGTTTTTAATGAAGGTACTAGATAAACCTTCAAAAAAAAAATAATAATTAATTATTATAGTTTTTACCGCGTTCAATTTCAAGCTGTCTGAGTATATCATTTATATCTATTACTAGACTTGAATTGGCTTCTCTGTTTTTATTTATTTGCATCTCTAATTCTAAGATTTTGTTCTTATAAGAACTGCATTCTGTTACAATTTCTTTTAAGTGTAAATCTTTAACTTTGTTTAATATAACAGATTTACCATATTCATTATTAATATCTCATTGATTGTATTGAATAAATAATGATTTAACTTGATTGGCTTTATTAACATCATTTATATTAGGTATTGATCTGTTAATAGTATTTAATAAAGATTTTATATCTATTTTTTTATTAAATTTAACAGGAGGATCAATAGTATAATCTATTAAACTATTAGATTCACCTATGTAAAAGTCATTAATACTACTATATATAACACTTATAAATATTATTAATAAAACCATAAATAATATATACAAGTATATATACATACCAAATAAACTGTTATTATTAAATGTCTTAATTCTATTATTATAAGCATTAGGAGATAAAGTAACTTTATTAGGGCAATTTACCGTAACATTTATTGCCTCAAGTTTAACATCATCATATTTAATATTAATATCAACATTAGAAGAATAATCAAAAACTTCTGATCAAGAAAGATGTAAAACTTTTTGTTTTTGCAATTCTCTTTTTTTTAATGAACTTTGCAAAGGAAAAGCAACCTTTTGATTTTTATTAGATTTGTTTAGTATCATATATCATAATATAAATATATAATATAATACTAGTTATAGTTACTAGATAGAACTTAATAATAAAACTATTATTATTATTTTTTACCAACAAAAAGCCCTTTAATTTCTTTACGCAAACTATTACTAGGATTTCATGAAGATTTAAACTGAGCAAAAGATTTATATTCAGATGAATATTTTTTTCAACTATATCAATGTAATTTAATACGAAATTTGTCATACAAGCTATAAGAATTATAGGGATAACCATGATTATCTCTAAACATATAAGAAGATAATTTTTTACCTTCATATCAATCTTTTTCATAAGGTGGTTTTGTTCCATAATTATCTTGGGTTTTACTAACATCAATAGAAGTACCCATAGTATTCTCACCTTTTTTAGTAATAGCTGGATCATGATAATAGCCATAAGGATCTCTACCAACATATTCGACATTACCATAATGATCGATAAATTCTTCAGGTCCGGTAGCAAAAGCTACAGTAGGGCAATAAACAAAAAGAAAGATAGTTAATAAAAAATAAAATAAAATAATAATCATAATAAATTTTACAATTTTGCTAATTTTAACTAAAATCACCATTTTTAACAAATTAACTTAACATAATATAATACTAGTTTAAACTATAATAGGTACTAGATAAACCTAATTTAAATTATATAATATATATAATTATTATCTTCTAAAAGGATTATTTCTTTTTAATGCTTTTTCAACTTCTTTTTTAACGGATTTTTTAACTTGTCTTTTAATCTCATTAACACCTAATATGTCTTTAATATCTCTTTGAACATCACTTTTAACACTTTTCTCTAATCTAGATCAAAAACCAATACTAGAATCTCATGTTCTCTTGAATTCTTCATAGGAATCATATTTACCTCTACCTTTTGCTCACACAGTTCAATAAACTTTACGTTTAGTTACATCTGTAGCCTTTATATACAAGGCTGTAATATTATCATTAACAGATTGGAATCCTACAACAATATTTTTAAAAAAAGATTTATTTTCATTTAAATTATAATTTATAATACGTTCTTTCATAGCTTCAAATCTACTGTTAAATAAATCTCTATCAAAGATCTCAGTAGAAACAGTACCTTCCATAGACATAGCATTCAATTCATGAACAGGTGGCGCTAAGTATCCTATACGTACACCTAAACTACCTTCACAAGTAAGACCATCTAATTCCGCTCTATTATTAGTTGTACCTAAAGGTCTATAAGCTTTATATTGCTCTGATCTTGTATTATAACAATGACTACCTTCCAACTCCGCTCTATTATTAGCTGTACCTAACGGATTACAAGAAGTATGTTGTTGCGGTCTAGGATTATGATAATAACCATAAGGATCTCTACCAACATATTCAACATTACCATAATAATCAGTAACTTCCTCTATAGGAGGACCAGCGGCAAAGGCAATGGTAGGAAAAAACAAGTAATATAAAACAATGAATAAAAAAGAGGAACATATAATAGCAATAACACACTTAAAAAGATCAAAATAATAAACATTAAATTTCATATTTAATAATTTAACTAATATATAATAATATAATACTAGTTTAAATTATAATAGGCACTAGATAAACCATAGTAATATAATGCTAGTTTCATATATTTTTTTTTTAGAGGTACTAGATAAACCTAATTTAAATTTTCTATATAATGCAAACCTAGTTTGGTAATAATTAAACCAATAGTACTATAATCACTTAAATATTATAACTATAATAGACTTAATCTTAATATTTATATCTCATTTTTAACTAATATAAATAACATAATACTAGTTATACTATGATAGGTACTAGATAAACCTAATATAAAACAATGTAATACTAGTTTAAATTATGATAGGTACTAGATAAACCTATCTTATTTAGGATTCGAACCTAAATAACAACATTTATAATATCGGGCTTTACCTATTAAGCTAATAAGACATATTAATTTCAAGTTTATATTAACTAATTTCAAATAACTTATATGGTACAGCCAGTCGAATTCGAATCGACAAAGATCGTATGGTAGACGATCAGTTTACCATTAACTTATGGCTGCTTTTTTTTTATATTACTTCAAAATATTTAAGTGATCTCAGTTAAAATAAGTTCTATTCTTATTCATAGAACTTTTTATTACTTGAATATCTATAATTTCTTGGTTTGTCAAACGTTTTCCCAAATAATTTAACCCTTGTAAAAAACATACATAGTCCAAATATTTACTAGTCATTAAAGGATAATTATTAAAGTAAGACTTAGTTAAATGATGTTTACTATCGGCTTGAGCAAGAAAGGTCATTTCATTATTTGATTCATATCTTATTTTACATTGAAAGAAGTCAGCTATTTTTGACATAAAAGGTAGACAAGAATCACCAGTTGATTTATCAATTACTTTCTGTTTTATTGAAAATATACATTTTACTCTGCCCCTGTTTGTATTTAAAAATAAAGAGTTATTTAATTTGTAATTACCTTCCAAACTTATTTGAAAATGCCCATCAGCATCAGCAAATCCAGCTAATCATGCATTAGATTCTATATTACTTTCATTTAAAGGTAATTTTTCAATGTTAACATTATATAACAAATTAAGGTGATCAATAGCTCTATACAAGTATTTTATCTTTGGTGTACGAAACTTACCGTTTATTAAATTAATCATATCTATCAATTTACTTGTTTCAGAAATTCTATATTTACAAGTATTATTCAACTTTTCTTGATATAAACTACCTGTATTAAAAATATTCTTTAACTCATTAAAAAACGGTTTTTCCTTTACATGAAAAGTAAATGTAATTTGTGGATTATTTATACGACCTTTAGTTGATTTTAATGTTTTAGATGTTCAAATATTACCGTCGCCTTCAATTAAACCAGCTAAGTAAAAGCCCAATTGCGAATTAAAAGAACCAATAGAATACACAGGATTTGATTTATTAATTATCATAATTTTTTTAATTAACTTTTAATACTTAACATAATACTAGATAATAAAGCTCTAGATAAACTATAATATACTTACGTATGGTACCATTAACCTATAGCCATTAAAAAATCAATTTAATTTAATTTAAATTATTATAAAAAATATAAAACCAGAAGAGAAAATTGAATTCTCATTATTAATGCATGAAATTAATGTTTTAACCTATTAAACTACCCTGGCAATAACAATCTTATCCTAGACTCGAACTAGGGTACAAATATTAGAAGTATTTTGCTCTACCATTAAGCTAATAAGAAATATTAATAGGAGAAAAGAGATTCGAACTCTTAAAAGTATATTACTATTGAGTTTACAGCCCAACCCTTTTTACCAATAAAGGAACTCTCCTTAAGACCTGCAGGAATTGAACCTGCAATATAACGATTAAAAGTCGCATGTTTTGCCTATTAAACTAAAGTCTCTATATATATATAATTAAATTTATTAAATTTTTTGGTTAATAGTTATAATTATTGATCCTACCATAGCCAATAACAATATTATAGAAGTTATTAATAACCACATAAAATAACTTGTGTACATTATATTACCTATACTTATTATATCAATGTTATCTATTAAATTCCCATCTCAACTCTTAGAAGAAACATAGGAAACCAATTTATCATTAATCAAATCCTGTAATAAATCATTAAATTTAAAAGTAAAGTTATTTAATTCAGATTTAGAATCAGGTAATATACTACTAAAAGGTACAAAAAAAGCAAATATAGTTAAAATAGCCAATGCAATATTATTATTAGTATCACTAGTTAGTTCCGATACTCTAATATTAATCAACATTAATATAAAAATAAACAAAATAGAAACTGCTCCCACATAAACTAATAAATATGAAATACCTATAAATTTTATACCTATAAATATTAAATAACATGAAATACTAGAAAATAATAATATTAAATACAATACTGATATTATAGGGTTTTTAGTAACAATTATAAATATACCTAAAAATAAAGACAAAAAAGCCAATAAATTTAATAAACTTGCTGAAAAACCAAAAGAAATTTCATATAAAACATAAAGATTTGACATTAAATATAATAATATCCTTTCTTTTATTTAATAATAAAGATATAAATCCCAAAATTTACATAGTATTATCTTTTTGGAATTGAACCAAAACAAACATATGTTTGTTTGACCACAAAAGATAATAAACCTTTATTATCTAATAGTTTATTTTTAAAACTATAATAGAACAAATAAAAGCAATTATTTTACTAATTTAAATTATAAGGATAATACATTCCGTGCAATTTCTATTACACGAACCATATTTCGACTTAACACCAATTAAAATCATACATACGAAAATGACATAAATATTAATATATTACTGATTTAACATAAATTGATAGTAATGTAACTAAACTTATTGCACATATTCCTTTCAGCGCCTGACGAGTGGTTAGTACCCAACTGATGCCAAATTTCACCGTGACGTGGTGATTCACGATTACTAGTAATTCCTTATTCATGTAGTCGAGTTTCAGACTACAATCCACGAATAGCTATATTCAACTTTAAGGATTAACTCCATTTTACAATATTGTATCCTTTTGTATTGATATATGCAGCACGTCTATAGCCCACACTATTATAGCCATGATGACTTGTCTTTATCCCTATTATCTTAACCATTATAAAGTTGAACTACTTTATTTAAAAATAAAGTAAGGGTTTGCGTTAATTCATGGAATAAACCAAAATCTCACGACATCAACTGAAGACAGCCGTGCAGCACTTGTATTAATTGAATAATATTCAAAAATGTGGTAAGGTTATTCGCGGGTCATCGAATTAAATAACATACTTCACTACTGATCTCAGAAACGGTCTAATGATTTCAATTTCGGCGTTGCCGCTTTACTCATGAGGTGGAATGCTTACATTTTCATTTATAAATTAAAATAATCTAATTTATGGCATTCATAATTTTCTCCTTAGGACTACTAGGGTCTCTAATCCTTATCGCTACCCCAGGCTTCGTCCCTCAACGTCAGTTTTTACATACAAAGCTGCCTTCGCCGTTACCCGTCCCTTTAGTATATCAAAATTAAAACTCTCCTCTAAAAGTTCGGACTTTCTTACATAAAACTCTAGAAAATTAGTTCCTTTATTTGGCTTGATTTTCCGTCTAGGTACCCTTTAGACCTTTTAAAGATGAATAACACTTGTCTTCTACGTGTTACCGCGACTGCTGGCACGTAATTTGGTCAAGACTAATAGATAGATATTTGTCATTATCGGTGATCTATCCAGAATTTTACACGAGAATTCGCTTTTCATTCTTCCAAGTTGCTGGTTCAGCCCTTAGGCCATTGACCAATATACCCCACTGCTGAACTGTTCGCTCTGGGCTTTTTTCAGACCCAGTGTGATCGATCGACCTCTCAGTCTCGACTACCGGAATATAAGCTGTTTAAACAGTTGGAACAGATTTCTCCATTACAACTAGGTATTGTTTCAAAACTTAATACTTTTCCAGATTATAAATTAATATCTCAAAGCGAAATTGCCTATTTCTTTCTATTATACATACCTCTAAATGATATAAGGAATTTTCTTCCTTACTTCAAGGTATATTAATTTATATTACTCACCTGTACACCACTTCTAATTAAATTTTATAAAATTAGACGTATGATTAGCATGTGTCAAGCATTTGGATAGCGTTCATTCAGAGCCATCATCAAGCTCAACTGGATTTATATTAATTTTTTTATATCCAGGATATAAATATGTTGTCAATTAATAACTATATTCATTATTTTTAATTTTGGATCAATATAAGGAAGTTGTTGTTGTATTTGTACATGTACTTTTCAAAGCTTAGTAAAAAATATATTGCTCGCATCTTGTATATAAAGTATTTTGTTACTTATTATATGCAATTATTATTTTCTATTAGATTAGAAAAATTTTCTTTTTGTTTATTTTATTATAACTATTTATATTATATTAACATTTACTAAATTAGCCCTTGACTTTCCTTTGTTAATTTTAATAACATTATACATAACTAAACACAAAATATTAAATAAATATAATATTATTATAAACAAAATTGATAACTAAATAAATAAAAGTATTTTATAACCAAAAAATCAATTGAAATTTCAATTGATTTTTTGCTATATATTTTTTATTTTTAATAAAATTTATTCAATGTTAACTAGATATTTGATCATATAATCAATATAAAAATTTAACTAGAGAAACAGATTGTATAGATATTGGCATAGAACTATGAAGTATTCCACAAATTTCAGAACATTGACCGAAATAAGTACCTTCTCTATTAATATAGACAGAAGATTGATTAAGTCTACCGGGATAAGCATCACATTTAATACCTAATGATGGACAAGCATAAGAATGTATTACATCTGCAGCAGCTACTACGAATCTTGTGTGAGTTAATTCAGGTATTATTACTCTATTATCTACTTCCAACATTCTAAGTTTACCTATTTCAAGATCACTTTCAGGTATAATATAAGAATCAAATTCTACAAATTCATCATTGTTATTAGTAAAATCAGGATATTGATAGCTTCAATATCATTGATGACCTTCTCCATATATTACTAAAGATGGATCTATAACTTCATCCATTAAATATAACAACTTAAAAGATGGAAAAGCAATCAAAATCAATATTAAAGCAGGACTAATTGTTCATATCAATTCTACTAAAGTACCATGATTTAAATATTTATTTGATATACCAGACTTAGTATATGTTAAAATAATAGATATAAATATCCATGTTACTGCAAACATTATTATTGCTAAATAAAACATTATATTATTATGTAGTTCTTCTAATGCCTCCATTTGAGGAGTTGCATTATCTTGAAAAAATAAACCTCAAGGTTCAGGAGCATCAAAGTTTAAATTTTTAGTACCATCTAAACTACTAAAAGAAATAATAAATGAACTTTGTAAAGGTAAACTTACAAAAGCATGAGGTTTAGGTGGACTATTTAAACTTCACTCTAACGAATTAAAATTTCTGTTAAATAAAGTTTGGAAAAGATCACTAAAAAATTGTGGTGTTAACCAAGGATATCTAGTTGTATCTTCACCTTCAACTAATTGTACATATAAAATATATATAAACAATCATACAGCAACAACACTTATAATAGAACCAAAACTACTTACTAAATTTCATCCAGCAAATGCATCCGGATAATCACTTATTCTTCTAGGCATACCTTGTAAACCTAAGAAATGTTGAGGAAAAAATGTAAGATTAACTCCCACAAATAAAATAAAGAAATGTACTTTACCTAACATAATATTATAATTCAAACCTGTTATTTTAGGTATTCAGAAATATCATGCACTAAATAAAGCAAATACTGCACCCATACTTAAAACATAGTGAAAATGAGCGACTACATAATAAGTATCATGAAATGCTATGTCAAGTGATGCATTAGCCAAAACAACACCACTTAAACCTCCAATAGTAAACATAACTATAAATCCTAACGCAAATAACATTGCAGGTGTTAAATATAAAGATCCTCCATATGTAGTTGCTAATCAACTAAATATTTTAATACCAGTTGGTACAGCTATAATAAGTGTAGCAGCTGTAAAATAAGCTCTTGTATCTACATCTAAACCTACAGTATACATGTGATGAGATCATACTACAAAACCTAACACACCAATTGACATCATTGCATATACCATACCTAAATAACCAAAAACATTTTTATTAGAACTAGCTGATATTGTAGTACTAATAATACCAAAACCAGGTATTACTAATATATATACCTCCGGGTGCCCAAAAAATCAGAAAAGATGTTGATACAATATAGGATCACCACCTCCAGCTACTTCAAAAAATGATGTATTGAAATTTCTATCTGTTAATATCATTGTAATTCCACCAGCTAAAACAGGTAAAGATAATAACAATAATACAGCAGTAACTACAACTGCTCATCCAAATAAAGCTAATTTATGTAATCTTATACCTGGACTTCTCATATTTAATATAGTTGTTATAAAATTCATAGCTCCTAATAAACTACTTACACCTGCAAGATGTAAAGCAAATATTGCCAAGTCAACACTAGGTCCACTATGACTTTGTATACCAGATAAAGGAGGATAAAGAGTTCATCCTGTACCTGCTCCATTTTCTATCATAGCCGCAAACAGAAATAATACTAAACTAGGTATTAAAAGTCAAAAACTTATATTATTTAATCTTGGAAATGCCATATCTGGGCCTCCAACTAATAATGGTAATAAAAAATTACCAAAACCACCTATCATGGCTGGCATGCTTATTATTGAAAATAGTTTTCACTATTTAATGGACTATATTTTTATCTTGATAAGATATTTCACATGTAGTCTCTGAGGAACCTATTTTTTATACTTAGTTTCCAGCTAATTATCTAAATTTTTTAAATTATAATTACCTTTATTTACACATTATTAGATTTAAAAACTGTAAAGATATTTTAGCTTATAGTGAAATGTAAATAAAATATTACTATTTTACTAGATCAATTTTAATTTTTATTTTTTAAATAATAAAAGACCATAAAAAATATCATTAATATTGCATGAGCTGTAATTATACTATTATATAATTGATTATCTGCTATATATTGTACCCCTGGACCAGATAATTCTAAACG
>Ga0335073_10001444_pt1 | contig 31811 bp, 31 predicted proteins | sample Lox_Sample_22_FD_207093 | JGI IMG/M metagenome (GOLD analysis project Ga0335073, IMG submission 207093) | Soil microbial communities from Loxahatchee National Wildlife Refuge, Florida, United States - Lox_Sample_2.2 | ecosystem: Environmental > Terrestrial > Soil > Wetlands | place: USA... | reverse complement strand
GCTGGATGGCCTCGCGGAGCGCTTTCGCCGCCGTGTCGCTGCCATCAACGGGGACGAGAATGTTCTGGTACATGGAGCTTCTATCTGGCACGTGACGGATGGGGCGCACGTGATCCTTTCAGCCCCCTCGGCTGCGCCATTACGCAGGAATACGTGGCGGTCTCTAGTACCGTATTCCTGCTCGCCTGTGCACGAGGCCAGACATCGTATTTGCGGCGAGCGCGTCTACTGTAGTGGAAAGTACGGCTTCAGTGCGGGACGAACCCGTGGAATGCTCGCACTGTATTGGATTCCGGGCTGGGGAACTCACGGCCGCCGGCATTCGCGGGCCCGTCGACTCTGTTACTGTCGCAGGTCCTGCCGGTAACTTTCCGAAACGCCAGAGGAATGAGACCATGAAAGTAGGCGATATCTGCACTCGAAACGTTGTCACCGTCCCTGAGCTCGATGACCTGACGGCTGCAGCACGCCTCATGCGCAAAAAGCATATCGGGTACCTGGTGGTCGTCGAGCCGAACGCAACTGAGGGAACTGTCATGCCGGTCGGCGTGATTACGGATCGAGACATCGTTGTTAGGGTCATTGCGCGCGAGACCGACGCCCGCTCTCTTAGGGTGGGCGATGTCATGACGCGTCAGCCGGTCATTACTCGAGAGGACTATTCCGTTTCCGTTGCTCTTCACTATATGCGCGAGATCGGGGTCCGACGCGTGCCAGTCGTTAACCAGGCCGGAGGCCTTGTCGGTGTCCTTTCCCTGGACGACGTGTTGGATGCCCTGGCGGAGGAGCTGATGGACGTTGCGAGCTCGATTCGGCGCGAGCTCAAGGTGGAGAACGCGATCGGCCCCTAACGAGAATATCCGCATCGTCATCACGGATTATCACTTGGGCAACGGTGAACTAGGGACGCAGGTCATCGATGCTGGCGTATCAACGCGCCGCTTGAACTGACGTTCTCCGTCGCGCGCGTTACGTAGTTGCCGCAATGCGCGCGATGGCCGCGTCAGGTAACGTGAGCGAACTGCGAAGGGAGATGAAAGTCATGCCAGTACTCAAGCGCATCTTGGTTGCCACCGACCTCTCTGCAGGCGGACGGCGGGCGGTGATGCGGGCGGGGCAGCTCGCTCATCAATGGGAAGCGAATCTCTTTTTGACGCACGTCCGTCCGGACTGGAATCTCTTCTCCCGCTGGCGCCCGGCATCGCAGGACAGCTACCAGGACGTGGCGCATAGCTCCGAGACGCCTCTTCGCCAGGTGCTGGCGGAGCTCGAGTCGAGATTCGGTGTGCATGCCCGCTGCGATTCGCGTCTCGGCAAGGCAAGCGATGTCATCGCAGCCCAGGTCGCCGAGATCAAGCCGCATCTGCTCGTGATCGGCTCGCGGGGAGAGCATGAGGCAAGCGCCCCCGGTCCCTCTCTGGGCGGCACCGCGATTAAGCTTCTGGCCCGTGTCGACATACCGATATTGCTCGTGCGGCGTGACTCTGACACTCGATACTCTTCCGTGGTGGTTGCCGTCGACGTGCCGGGCGCGCTTTCCCGGCGCGCAGTTCTCTGGGGCAGCGGGCTGGTGGACGAGGGCGATTGTGAGGTGGTGCACGCGTATGACGTCCCCTATGTGGAACGCATGCGGCTGCAGGCGACTGACGAGGCCGTCATCCAGCGGCGCATGAGACAATCAGAGGAGGCTGCGATCGAGACCCTGCGGGATCTCCTGGGTGCCGCGGAGGGGCACGCCAGGCTGCACACTCGGGCGGTATGCGGAGAGCCGGCGTTCGCGGTGCTCGCCGAGATCGGTCGAACTCCGACAGACCTGTTGGTAATCGGCAAGCCCGAGCCCTCAGGGCCGTACAGGCAGCACGGCGCGATGGGCGGTGTGGGATTCCGGATCGCCTATCATGCTCCTACGGACGTGCTGGTGCTCCCCTGAAGTAAGTCGGCTGCGCCGACCGAGATCATCAGCTGGCTGCGCGCGGCTCGTCCCAGTGCTGCAGGATGTATGCGAGCCGCAAGCGGCCGCTCCGGTGCGGGCGTACCTGCCGGGGCGCGGCACTCCCCAGCGACAGCACGCGATGAGGAGGACCGCCAGCGCCGCAATCGGCATTCGCACGAGGACTGTTGCCGCCGTCATCGAACTGTGCCGGCCGCGACTTCCGCGCCGCTCTCCATGAAAGGGTAGTCAATATACCCGTGTGCGCCGCCACCAAAGAAGGTGGTGCGGTCCGGCTCATTCAATGGGGCACCGGCGCGCAGGCGCTCGACCAAGTCTGGGTTCGCAATATAGGGCCGGCCGAAAGAGATCAGGTCGGCGCGATTGGCACGGCGTGCCTGAAGCGCGAGCGCCAGGTCATAACCATTGTTGGCCATGTAAGGACCGACGAATCGGCGCCGGAGATCCTGCAGATCGAAACCCGCGGGCACTTCCCGTGCACCTTGGGTGACCCCCTCGATCATGTGCAGGTAAGCGAGTCCGAAGTCGTTCAGCCGCTCGATGACGTAGCCGTACGTGTTCTCCGGGTCGCTGTCGAGTCCGGCGTCGTTGACTGGGCTGAGCGGCGAGAGACGGATCCCGACCCGGTCCGCGCCGCACGCATCGACGACCCCTGCTACTACATCCAGCAGGAAGCGCGCGCGCCTCTCGACCGATCCGCCGTAGTCGTCCGTCCGCCGGTTACAGCTGTCACGGAGAAATTGCTCGATGAGGTAGCCGTTGGCGGCGTGGATCTCGACACCGTCGAAACCTGCCGTCAGTGCGTTGCATGCGGCCTGGACATACTGCTCGATGATCTGCAGGATCTCGGCCGTCTCGAGCGCCCGCGGCGTCACACATGCTTGATAGCCGGTCGACGTGTAGGCCTGAGCATTTGGTCGGAGCGCCGAAGGCGCCACCGGCAACGCCTGATCAGGCTGCAGTGACGGATGCGAGATGCGTCCGACGTGCCAAAGCTGAGCGAAGAGGCGAGACCCTTTCAGGTGCACGGCTTGCGTTACGGCCTGCCACGCCTCGATTTGAGAATTGGTGTAGATTCCGGGAGTGGATGCATAGCCGCGCGCTTGCGGGGAGATGTTGGTCCCCTCGCTGATGATGAGCCCTGCCGAGGCACGCTGGGCGTAATACTCCGCCATGAGCGGAGTTGCCGTGCCGTCGGCGTTGGCCCGGCTGCGCGTCAGCGGAGCCATGACGATTCGGTTCGCGAGCAGGTAGGCGCCAAGGTGGACGGGAGAGAAAAGATCGCTCTCGCCGTCGGACGGATGCTGTTGCGGGCTGGGTCGGGCTACGCTCATCCGGGAGTCTCCGTTACCGGCGGGCCGCGACCCAGGGCGAGCAGCCGGCACACCTCCTGGTCGTCCAGCTGCTCAAACTCTCCATACCATTGGCCGACTGCGAAGAGCTGGGGTGTCTCCAGCAGCACCGTCTCGTCTGCCTCGGCTGCCACGAGGGCCGCCGCATGGGGCGATGCGACCGGAGCGGCCACCACGATTCGCGCGGCCTTCGCGGCCCGGGCCGCGCGGATGGCGGCGAGCATCGTCGAGCCCGTCGCAAGGCCGTCATCGACGAGAATCGCGGTTTTCCCGCTCAAATCGAGAGGCGGCAAGCTCCTTCGATATAGCTGCTCGCGCCGATCGAGCTCGCGCCGCTCCTCGCTCGCCGCACGCTCGAAAGCCGTGTCGTGCAGATCATCGTACTCGGAAAGCTCATCGGCGACGCGGGGCTCGCGGACGAGAATGTTGGGCTGACCGATGGCGCCGATCGCCACCTCGGGCTGACCCGGCATGCCGACCTTGCGCACGACAATCACATCGAGTGCCGCACGCAGGGCTTTGGCGACGGGGGCAGCAACAGCTACTCCACCGCGAGGGATTCCGAGAACCACCACTGGGAGCCGCAATCTCCGGCGCCTCAATGCGCGGGCGAGGTCCATGCCGGCGGCCGTTCGGCTCGCGAAAACCCGCGCTGCGATCGCGCCTGTCAAGACTGGTCGTGAAGACTGCCGGCTCTGCATTGTGCGCTCCTCGTGGGCGTGAGACCCGACCGCGCAGGCCCCTGGCTTCGCAACATAGCTTCCGCGGATTCGGATGGCCCGCCATCGTGGGATATACCGACCCTGGCTGCGTCCCACATGTCCGTAGTAATGCTAATGCCGTGCGCAGCGCCGTTGTGCAGACTAAACAGCATTGTGGCCGATGGTCCCCTCGAGACCCATGAGATACCTGATAACCGGTGGCGCAGGCTTTCTCGGTATTAACCTATGCCGCTACTTGCTCGAGCGCGGGGCCACGGTTCGTACGCTCGATATCGCGCCATTCTCGTACCCCGAGCGGTCGGTGGTCGAGGTACTTGACGGAGATGTCCGTGACGCCAATGCGGTTGACCGTGCTACGCGTGACGTCGACATCATCGTGCATGCCGCGGCGGCGCTGCCGCTCGCATCGCCCAAAGAGATCTTCTCAACCTCGGTGCGAGGCACGCATCTCCTGCTCGGCAGCGCGCTCTCGCGGCAGATACGACGGTTCATCTTCATTTCATCGACCGCCGTCTATGGTATCCCGGACCATCATCCGCTCCAGGAGGACGACAGGCTCTCCGGTGTCGGACCGTATGGGCGATCCAAGATTGAGGCGGAAGCGCTGTGCGAGGAGTTTCGCAAACAGGGAGTCACCACCAGCGTCCTGCGACCGAAGACCTTCGTCGGCCCCGAGCGCCTCGGCGCCTTCTCGTTGCTCTATGACTTCGCCTACTGCGGCAAGAGCTTCCCGGTGCTCGGCTCGGGCAACAATCGCTATCAGCTGCTCGATGTCGATGACCTCTGTCGCGCGATCGAGCTTTGTGCGACGGGAGAGAGCGAGCGCGTCAACGACACGTTCAATGTAGCCGCGAAAGACTTCGGCACGCTGCGAGAGAGCTTCCAGGCCGTGCTCGATCATGCCGGCGAGGGAGGGCGAGTGATCTCATTGCCCGCCGGGCCCGCGGCCGCGGTATTGCGCGCGCTGGAAGCGTTACACCTTTCGCCCCTCTATCGCTGGATCTACGAGACGGCTGATAAGGACAGCTTCGTATCCATCGAGCGGATCGGGCATCGGTTGGGCTTCACGCCTCGCTATTCGAATAGTGAGGCATTGATTCGCAATTACGACTGGTATGTGAAGCACCGGGACGAGTATCGCGGTGTCAGCGGCATCACGCACCGAGTGCCTTGGAGGATGGGTGCCCTTCGACTCGCCAAAGTGTTCTTCTGATCCGATGTCGCTGCCGCGGCGGCCCCGCGGTGCGACGGGTCGCGGCCGCGTGAGACGGGCCCTCGGCTACGCTCGTGCCGCGCTCGAGACGGTGCGTCCGTATCAGTGGGTGAAGAACGCATTGGTCTTCGTTCCGCTCGCGGCGGCGCACCGGCTCGGTGACGGGCCGCTGCTTGCCGCGGCGGCGCAGACGTTCGTGGCCTTCTCGCTGTGTGCCGCGAGCGTCTACGTGCTCAACGATCTCATCGACGCGCCATCGGATCGCTTGCATCCCCACAAGCGTGCACGGCCGCTCGCCTCGGGCCGACTGCCGCGCCGTTTGGGTGTGGCGCTCGTTCCGCTTCTCGCCGGGGGTGCGCTCGTCGTCGGCTCCTCACTCGACATCCGCGTCGACGGGATCCTCGCGGCCTATTTCGTCGAGATGCTCTGGTACACGCTGCGGTTGCGTGCCGTCGTGCTGCTCGATGCCCTGGCGCTGGCGGTGGGCTATGCGCTGCGCGTCGCGGCCGGTGCTTTCGCCGTCCACGTCCTGCTGTCGTCCTGGCTGCTCGCGTTCTGCATATTTCTGTTTTTCAGCCTCGCGCTCATCAAGCGCTATGCGGAGCTCGCCTTGATGAGAGGCCGAGACGGGCCCGCCGCCCACGCGCGGGACTATCTCCTCGAAGACCAGGAGCTCATCCTGACTCTCGGCGTCTCGACCGGTACTCTCGCCGTGCTCGTACTCGCGCTGTATCTCAGCGCGGCACATGCCGAGGCCCGCTACCACCAGGCAGGCTTGATCTGGGTCGTCTGCGTGCTTTTGCTCTACTGGGTGAGTCACATGTGGCTCACGGCGCACCGCGGCCATATGACAGACGATCCGCTCGTCTTCGCGCTCAAGGACCGCGCCAGTCAGATATTGATCGTACTCATGGGAGCGGCCGCATGGCTTGCGGTGCAGTAAGAGCGCACCCGGTGGCGGCTGCCGCGCGAGACTGTTTTGGGCTGCGCTCAGCTGCCGGAGCCGGCCGCCAGAGCCGCAAGGCGCTTGGCGAGATCCTGGAGCGGCCCCTCGCGGCTCAACAGCGGCGCGAGCTCGTTGTCGGCCAGGACCTCATCGATGGATCTTGCGACACCGTTCACGTAGACGATGCGGCTCACGAGCCGCACACCGTGGCTGTAGTCTGCGTAGCGCGCGCCGTGAAACGTGCTCAGAGGCTGGATCGGCCGGCCGCTCGCTCGCTGCCAGCCGTATATCGCGACGTGTCCCGGGGTCTCCCACAGGCGATCCGTCAGGACGAGATCCTTCTTGTCGCCGCTCGTGAGGGTGCCGAGCGGCTCGGGATACTGTGCGCGCTCCAGGTCGATGAGCTCGGTGTGATGCAGCACATAGGCGGTGCTGCGCATCGAATCGGTCGGCGCCAGGGGCTCAGGGATCAGCTTGATGGGGCTCGTCGCATAGATCGCATCGACGAGCTTCGGCGTTGGGAGGACGTAACCGAAGCGCGCGGCGACCTGGAGCGCCGCCTGCAGACCGAGCGGAACATAGAGGAAGTCGGAGTCGGACCCTACGGCAAGATAATCAGGCAGCACGCACACCGTCACGCGGTCCGTGCCTCGAGGGGTCTCGCTGCGCACCGTCACGGGAACGAGGTGCCGGAGGAAGCCCGGGATGTTGCCCTCGAGAAGCTGTGCGACGACGCGCGCATCGCGCGCCGGTCCCGACAGAGTCCAAACCTGGCGGGCGAATCCGCGGCCTGTCAGTGCGCCCGCGGGACGCGCAGGAATGGCGCGGAGCAGCGCCTGACCGCAAGGCCCGAGATGCGTCTGCGGCGATTGGGCGCGATTCGTGGCCGCGAGACTCACACCCCAAAGGAGCATGAGAGGGAGACCCATGGAAAGGGTGCGCAAAGCTTTCACGCCGTGGCGATCCGGTTGGTCGAGGGAACCCACTTTATACTCCAGAGCCGCCCCCGATGACAAAGTCGCGGACTGAAGCTTTGGCCGCGAAAGTCGCCTTTCTGGCCGATGAACGCCATTATCGGCGACGCCCACGCGCCGTCGCGACCATCGAAACCCATTTTGCGTGGGTCTTCCTGGTCGGCAACCGCGCCTACAAGCTCAAGAAACCCCTGCGTCAAGCGCCGGTCGATTACAGGACGCTCGCTCGCCGCGAGCGAGCCTGTCGAGCAGAGCTCGAACTCAATCGGCGTCTGGCGCCGCACGTTTACCTGCGAGTGGTGCCGCTCGGACGCGATGATTCCGGGGAGCTGACGCGCGCGCCCGGAACGAGGGTCGTCGACTGGCTCGTGGAGATGGTGAGGCTTCCTGCGGCGCGCATGCTGGATCGGGCCATCCTCACCGGCACGGTCGGTCCTCGGGATCTCGAGCGGGTGGTCGCAAGGCTCGCGACCTTTTTCCGCCGTGCCAGGCGGCGGCCGCTGAGCGAGCGGGGCTATCTCGCCCGGCTGCGGCGTAAAATCCTGACCAACGCGCGCGAGTTGCGCGCGCCCGACCTGGCGCTCGATCGCAGCCTCGTGGAGGAGGTGATTCAGTCGCAACTCGCCTTTCTCGGTGAGCGCGCATCACTTCTAGCCGGTCGGGGTGAGCGTCTCATCGACGGGCATGGAGATCTGCGCCCGGAACACATCTTCCTCGGTACGCGCAGCCGAGGGGCTTGCGTGATCGATTGCCTCGAGTTCGACACAGACCTGCGTCGCCTGGATCCAGCGGAGGAAGTCGCGTTTCTTGCGCTCGAATGCGGGCGGCTCGGGGCAGCGGGTCTAGCCGACGATCTGATCGCGCAGTACGCACGAGCGATGGGCGATTCGGTGCCGCAGACGCTGATTCACTTCTATATGAGCCGGTGCGCTGCCATCCGGGCACAGATCGCGGCCTGGCACCTGCGCGATGCGGCATTAGCGGGAGCGTCGCGCAAGTGGCGGGCGCGCGCCCACTCGTATCTCGCCGATGCGCTGCAGCACATCCGTTGTGCACGCGCGCTCCCCGGCGGGACGAGCCATCCCAAGGACCGCCAACATCCGAGAGCTCGCGCATTGCCGGGACGCAACAGCCGTCACGAGGCTCAGGTGGATGCAACGGATGCGTAGACGCTCCAAGTGCGGTGAGTCAGCGGCACGATTGGCCTCCGTGGTTGCCTTGGTCGCCGCGATGGGCCTCGCGCTGGGGTCGCCTGTCATCGACGGGTCCACCGCCCGTTCCAGTACGCAACTCCCCGGTGCTCCGCAAACGCAGTGGACGCAGTATCAGACGGATGCTCCGAAAAGCATTCTCGAGCTGCAGCCATTCCGGAGCGCAGAGCGTGTTGAGTTCGATGTCGCCGGGGCAGGGCGCGGTGGCGCAACACTCGTCAATCTCAACCCCACGGTCAACGTGTGGTTCCTGGTGATGCTCGATGTGCCCGGCGCCACGACTCGGACCTACCACCTCGAGAACCCTCGGCCGCTCGAGCAGCGACCGCAGCTTGTCCTGGCGGGTGAGCGGGCCCTGAGTATCCGCGGGTTGGTGGGTAGCGAGCCTTGCGAGGTGTGGAGCGCAGCTCACGATTCACTCGAGGAAGCCGCGGACTCTCACCTTCCTTATGCGCCGCTCTGCGACGGCCGGCTGTATGTGCGCAATGTCGTGGCGGGCCATCGTACATCGCTCGAGAGCATCACCGACTTCCTGCGCGACCACGTGTATGGCGGTGAGGAGATCATCTCCTTCGTGAAGGAGCAGATGTACCGCGACGCCTTCCTGGAGCCGGGGCTGGAGCAAGCGACGACCGATTGCCGGCCGCCTCATCCGGCCTCGCCCGATCTACCCGTTGCCGCGGCCGTGAGTGCCGAGTCGGCCGCCCGGTGTCTCACGCCGGGCAGTCTCGGGCTCGATGTCATCGGCGCGGCGGCCGGCTTCTCTCCGGGGCATTGGTACCCGGTGCAGGATCTGCCCGGCATTTATATGAGCGCGGTGACTCCCGGCGACATGACCGCAGGTCTGCTCGGCGCGCAGCCCCACGTGAATCGACTCGATGCCGTCGAGATGGGAGCGCTCGTCTACCTCGTCGCGTTCGATCTGAGTGAATTCGACCTGCACTTCGCACTGGGTACCGACCATCCGCGCCTCGACTGGTCCCCGCGTCCTCCCGAGAGTATCTACGACCCTCGCCTGCCCGGGCCCGACGGCGTCGCAAGTCCTGCGCCGCTCGTCATGAACGGCCTGGTGAGTCCCGCGGATCTCGGGCGAACGGTCGCGACATTCGCCGGCGGATTCAAGCGGGAGCACGGCGCATTCCGCTATGGGCCGCTCGCGCTCGTCAATCATGGCAGCCACTATGGATTCATCCAGGAAGGGACGATCCTGAGCAAGCTCGAGCCGGGGCTCGCGACCCTCACCGTCATGAACGACGGCCGAGTCGAGATGAAGACCTGGACAAGAAGCGACGACACCTCACTTGCATCGATCCGCTATGCACGACAGAACGGTGTGCCGCTCCTCGAGTACGATCCTGTGGCCGCTCGCGGCGTGCCCGGCCCGCTGGTGAACCTCTGGGGAGCCGGCAACTGGTCAGGCTCCGTGGCCGAGGTCTTGCGGACACTGCGTGCCGGCGCCTGTCTGCAAGAGACGGGCTCGCGGCGCTTTCTCTTGTATGGATACTTCTCGGCGGCGACACCCTCCGCGATGGCCCGCGTCTTTGAGGCCTATCAGTGCCGCTACGCGATGCAACTCGACATCAATGCGCTCGAGCACACCTATCTCGCTCTCTACGTCCACCGGGATCGCGAGCGGCTGGTCGAGCACCTGGTGCAAGGCATGGAGCAGTGCGACAGCCGCACGCGCGAGGGCCTCGCGCCGAGATTTCTTGCCGCGCCCGACGATCGCGACTTCTTCTATCTGACTCGCCGTGACCGGCCGCAATGAGGAGAGTGTGATGAGGCATACGATGGCGTGCTTCGGTCTCATCGGCCTGTTGACGATGGCTACCCCGATTGCGATCGCCCAGCGCAATGGCACGGCAGCACACGCGTCGACCTCACAGGCGATCCGGGCGGCGGAGAACAGACGGCTGCTGCAAGAGGTCCAGAAGGTCCACGGCCTGTCGGACGCCCAGATGGCCGTTCTCCGCATGATCTTCGGCGACTCGCCCATCATCGGGCAGGGTAATCCGGCGATCACGCGGCATCCGATGTCCCGTGAGCAATGCGCGGCAACGCTCGCGGCCGCACACGTCTCCTATGCCAACGCGCGCTTCGAGCGTATCTGCGGTCGCAAGTACATGGCTCCGCTCTATGACCCCGCCAAGCAATCGCCGGAGGATGCCAAGGCCTGCATCGATCAGTTTGAGTTCCCGGATATCCCTTGCGAGTATCCCGTCGTCTGGGTCAAGGCGCGTGAGGCGGCGCAGATCTGCGCGGCGCAGGGCAAGCGCCTATGCGATGCGGACGAGTGGGAAGATGCTTGTCAGGGCGCTTGGGAACCGCCCGATTACGATTTCGACCTTGCGAAGGGGGTGCCGCCTGATGTCGGCATCCGGCGTATGCGCGAGGCCCACAATCGAGCCCATGAGGCTGACAAGCGCTGGAGCTACGGCCCGAATTACGAGCGTGGCATCTGCGCAACCGGCAGCTTCAAGACGCCGGGCTGCAACGGGGGAAGCTGGGCGGGCTGCGGCTCGAACACCTATCCGGACGGCAGCTTCCCACGCTGCCACAGCCCGCTCGATGTCTATGACCTCAACGGCAACGCTGCCGAGCACATGAACCTGCCGCTCTCCCCGGATCAGATGTCGCAGCGTGGCAGCACCACGCTCGGTTACACGGAGATGAAGGGCAGCTGGTTCATCTTCGACACCTACCGGGCGCATCCCGACTGGTGCCGCTGGCGGGCGCCATTCTGGCACGGTACGCGCGTCATGGACCCGCACAGCCATGCCAACTATCACCTGGGATTTCGCTGCTGCCTCACGCGTCCGGCGGCACCGGCCACTTCTCGAGGAGCGGCGCAACCGGCTTGCCGGTCACCATCCGTCCCAGTGCCTGGCCGATCAGCGGCGCAATCGAAAGAGTGACGAGCTTCGCGGAGCCGGAAGGCGAGCGCGTTGCCGGGAAGGCGATGCCCACACTGTCCGTAACCGTGATGCTCGTGATCGGCTCGGCGGCCAGCAATGCCTCGAGCCCCGCCGCGAGCGGCGTGTGCGTCACCGCGACGTGGCTTGCCGCGGCGCCCGCGCGCCGGCACGTTTCGGCCGCGCGGATCAAGGTGCCTCCCGTCGCGCAGAGGTCATCGAGAATGATCACCGCGCGGCCGGTGACCTCGCCCGCGAGCCTTCCGCCCGAGACCTTGCCTTTGGCGCGCCGCTTCTCGATGAAAGCCAGATCGATCTCGCGGCCCGTCCGTGCGGCAATGAGCTCGCGAAAGATCTGAGCCCGCTTGATGCCGCCCACGTCGGGCGAGACGACAGTCAGTCCCTCAGCGCCGATCCCCGCGCGTGCGAAGTGATCCGCTAGCAACGGCAGCGCCGTCAGATGGATCGTCGGGACTCGAAAGGCATTATCAAACGCGGCCGGATTGTGCACATCCAGGCTGATGATGCAGTCGGCGTGCGCCGCCTCGAGCAGCTCCGCGACATAGCGTGATGTAACCGGGTCGCGGATCTGTGTGCGTCGGTCCTTGCGCGCGAAGGGAAAGTACGGCAGGACCGCCACCCTCGAATCCGCGCCGGCATCACGGAGGCCCAAGAGAAGAAACAGCAGACGCAGGAATCGAGAGGCTGCTGGCGCATCATCGGTGCCTGCGAGGGCTTGCAATGCGAATACCTGTCGTCCGCGAACGGACTCGAGCGGCCGGAGCTTGAACTCGCCGCCTTCGAAAGGTCGCTCCTCGATGGGAACGACGGGCAGATCGGCTTCACGGGCGACAGCTGCGGCCAGATCGTGGCTCTCGCTCAGGGCAACGAGAACAGGGCGTTGGGATGTGGGAAGCATCAGTCGGCCTCGCGTTCGACATCGCAACAGTGGGCGGGGGTTTGCTCAGCTGAGCGCTGCGCGTTATCCGCCAGGGGTCGAATCACGCTCAACCGCCGCTACGCTGCACGCGACCCGATCCCACGTACTTGCAATCGTGCTCTCGGGGCGGTGACGCCCCGGGGTCCCGACAGCGCGTGCGCCAGATGAAGCTCGACAGGCTTTCGGACTCGGGGATCACACGCGCAGCAATAGCGGCTTTTGAGAACGTCAGACGCGTACCGTGATCTCGTTCTTTACGGACAAAACGCCAGGTGCAGCCCACGCGGTCGCCTGCGCCTGATCGCGCTCGGCCCATGAGCGCACTTCCCCGCGCAGGGTGACTTCGCTGCCGGAGGCATCCACTGCGACCTTGTGGGCATCGATGATGGCGTTGCGCCGAAATGCGTCCTCGATCTTCTGCTTGATCTCGAGGGGCGCCACGCGAGGCTTCAGGCTGATGGAATTGCGTACCGAAAGAACGCCACGCAGGTACCGTACCGCGGCCTCCGCGCGCTCGCGCTGCTCGTGCCACTCGACCGTGCCTTCCAGTACAACATGGCCCTCTTTGACGATCGGCTTGATATTCTCCCAGACGAAGGGCAATTGCAGCTTGAGCGCTGCGACGGCATCGCGGGCGATCTCAGGGTCCGTCGGCATTCCGTCGAACGGCGAACGAACCGCAAGGTCGTTCGCTACCGCGGTGACCCCCGTTACGCGCTTCGCAGCCACCTCGGCGCGATACTTCTCGTGAGCGCTCACCGCATAGCCGGTGAGAGTGACGACCCCGCTCGTGACTTTCACGGCAATGTCGGTCTCGCAGACATCCGGTGCCCATCTGAGCTCTGCTTCCACGTCCCGTTTTATGTCGCTGTCTGATCTCATTTGATGTTACCTCTTGAGGCCTGAGCACGTTCAATGGCCTCGCGTGTCACCAGGGCGGATCGCGCGAGTACGAGAATCGTGGTCCCCTGGACCGGCACTGACAATACGCGGAACTACATAGTCGGTTTGGCGGCTGACCTTCAGTCAAAACGCGAGGGTTCAGCGCATCTCAGCGCCGATGAGTGCAGACCAATCGGCTTCGGAAAGAACCTTCACGCCGGGCGCGCGCGCCCTGGTGAGCTTGGAACCCGCCCTCGGACCGGCGACGATATAATCGGTGCTCCGGGAGACCGAGCCGGCCACTCTGGCGCCGAGCCGCTCGGCCAGCTCCTCCGCTTCCTCACGGGTTATCCCCGCGAGTGCGCCGGTGAAGACTACCGTCTTTCCGGCGACATCAATGCCCGCGCGAGATCCTATCGGCACACCGTCCCCCCTTGGCTGCGCTTCAGGATTCCCCGTGTCGCATCTCATCGAGGCATGAGCACCACTCATCGACGTTTCGGTTCTCCCTCAGCCGCCAGAAGAAGGGAAATAACGAGCCCTGCCACTGCCGTCAGGGGAATGATTCCATATCCCCAATGATGAACCAGGGGGCCGCTGATGAGGGTCCCGATCGCGGTCGCGAGCGCCAGTGCAGCGTTCAACAGGCCGACCGCCGCGCCTTCGCTGAAGGGCGTCAGGCGCGCCGCCAGCTCCGTTCCGGAGACGCTGATGAGGGGCCACGCGACGACGATCAGCACAAAGCCTGCCGCCCCCAGCACCGTACAGTCCTTACCTTCCATCAATGTCAGAAACGGCGCCGACAGGAGAGTAAAGCCACCGATGCGCAACATTAGACCTGCGCGGTAGAGACGGCCGGCGCCATACCTCGAAGCGAGATGGCTCGTAAGGACGTACAAAGCAATGCTCAACGCTGCCGCCGCGGCATAGATTCTCGCGCTGAAGTCGACGGCTATACCGTAGCTGTGTGCAAACATCAGGGGGAAGTAAGAAAAGAGCGCCGCCACGGCCAGCGCCAGCATGAACCACGACAACAGGAAGCGGCCGAAGGGCGTGCCTATCGCATGTGGTATTTGGCGTAATCCTTGCCAATTCAAACGGTAGATGTGTGCCGCCACACCGGAGGCCAGATCGAGCTTTGGGAAAATTGAGAGGGCGCGTACGTTGAGGTGGGGGTGGACGTCGTGCGGATCTGCGTTTTGCCACCTTGCCGCACCCGATGGTGGCAGGCCCATGCCCCCCACCAGCATCGCCGGAGCCAATAACGCTGCCGCCACCCATAAGCCAGCTGCCCACTGGCCACTGGAGAACGGTGCGGCCATCAGGAGGCCCACCACCTGACCGGAGGCATTGAAGCTTTGCAGCCAGCCGATGCGGGATTCCCACTCAGTCCGGGGTGCAAAATCGATCACCAGCAGCGTCGCCAGCGTTGCCGCCCCGCCCGAGCCCGCTCCGATGGCGAATGCCGATGCCATCCAGCTCCAAAATTCATGCAGTACGGGCACGGCGGCGATGGCCAGCGCGGTGAGCAGAAAGCTCCAAACAAACAGCTGGCGATAGAGCCTGAGACGCTCGGCGAGTGCGCCCCATAGGGGTGAGGTCAGTAGCCCCAGATTGTAAGCTCCCATCACATAAGCGACCGTAGCGAGGCGATGGGACAGGGACTCGATCGTCAGAGGCAGGAGCACCGGAAGCACGCCAGCGGTTACCGTCCCCAGCAGCAGATAGGCGATGTACCAGGGGCGGAGGTATTTCCGTGGTGCGCTCAGCGTATGTATCGCGAGCCGCATGCGGTTGCTATGAGCGAATTCATCAGGTGAAGTGTCCCCTGACTGCTGTCCCATCAATCGACTCTCTATTGATGATACCTGGGAGAACGGATGGCGCGGACCGCTGGGCGCTCGAGCACCATTTCTAGGGCGACCCTCCTCGGAAAGTACGCATTACCATTCTGTCTGGAGCTTTTGTAGGGTAATCAAAATTCGAAGGTCAAAAGATGTGCTTCTACCCGCGGTGCTCCATCGCAGCTATCAACATTGATGCTGTGACCGAGCAGTGGTCAGCCATGTTGCCACTATCACCTGATCCGACCCGAGAGATCCGTTGCGCGGCCGCCGATATAAGACTGGAGTGATCAAGCTTCCGCCAGATACGACGGTTCAGGGTGGATTTGCGGCGATTATGCGTGATGAGCTCAATAGTCTGATCGAGAATCGGATTGCCATAGTAAATGGAGGGGGTATGGAGCGCGTGCATAAGATGCGCGTCGCGCTCCGGCGCATGAATGCAACGCTCATGCTATTCAAGGACGTACTCGCATCACAAGCGACTGGGGAAATCCGGAAGAGCATGAAGTGGCTGAGCGACCGATTGGGTACGGCGCGGAATTGGGACGTCTTTGAAAGCCGAACCTTACCGAGACTCAGACCGCATCCGACGCAGTCGGCGGCTACCGAACGAATTGGCGAAGAGGTGCGCTCGCGACGTCGTATGGCCGATCGCGGCGCAATTCGAGCGCTGCGTTCGATTAGATATCGGAGCTTCATTCGAATCGCGAGACGCTGGCTCGCGGATGCGCGATGGTGCGAGGACCTCGCTCCCACCCTCCGTCCCCTGCTCGATGACCCGCTAATGGAGATTGGGAAAAAGTGGCTGAGCCGTAGTGCCCGCAGGGCGCGTAAGGCCGGGAGAGGCATAGCAGACCTCAAGGCTAAACAGCGACACCGGCTGCGCATCGCCCTCAAGCGATTGCGCTACGAAACGGACTCTCTTTCTGGTCTCTACCCCCGGAGGAGGGTCGAGCCCTACGTCAACGCACTCTGCATCCTCCAAGATGTGCTCGGTGAGCTGAACGATCTGGCAGTCGCGCGGCAGCTTCTGCGTCTCATCAGGCATCGGGACCGTGCGGCCATGCACGAGAGGCTCAGGAAGGCCAAGGTGAAACTCCTGAAGAGTCTGCCCCCTGCATGGGAAGCTTTCCGGGCAGTGAAGCCTTTCTGGCGATGAAAGGACGCTGGATCGGCTCGCTCACAATCGTACCCAGCGCAGTCGCAAGGCATTGGCGATGACGGACACCGAACTGAGGCTCATTGCTGCCGTTGCAATCATCGGGCTCAGCATCAGCCCAAAGAACGGATAGAGGGTGCCGGCTGCCAGTGGTATGCCGAGCGCGTTGTAGACGAAGGCCGCGGCTCCGCGAATCGATTAACCGCCCTTCGGTGGGTGCGTCGCTCCGCAGCCAGGAAGATCAGGTACGATCAAATGCGCCACACTCTTCAAGCGGCGATCTGAACGTTGCCATGCAACTCTCGGGTTGCGGTCCGCCGCGTGACCTAGGCTCTCGACGAATGTCTCCGCCTCAAAGCGGACCGTGCGCTGCGCGCTCCTCGAGGACCGCAACCGCAGGCAGGGTCTTTCCCTCGAGGCATTCCAGAAACGCGCCGCCTCCCGTCGAGATATACGAGATGCTCTTTTCAGCGCTGTATTTTTCGATTGCGGCCAGGGTATCGCCGCCCCCCGCCAGCGAGAAAGACCGGCTGCTCGCGATCGCGCGAGCGATTGCCTGGGTTGCCTGGCCAAACTGATCCAGTTCGAATACGCCCACCGGCCCGTTCCAGACAATCGTACCGGCCGCCTGCAGAATGTCGCAGATCCGACGAATGCTCTCGGGACCGAGGTCGAGAATCATCTCGTCCGCTGTCACCTGCCCGACGCGCCGCACCTCACCATGCGCTGTGGCGAGGCTCTCACGTGCCACCATTACATCAGCAGGCAGGACAACCGTTCGACCGGCGGCGCGTGCACGCTCCAGGAACGTTCTCGCGGTCCCGATCATGTTGGGTTCGCAGAGCGATCTACCGATGGATATGTCGGTCGCGGCAAGGAGCGTATTGGCAATGCCGCCGCCGACGATGAGGGTGTCCACTTTGGATAGCAGCGCCTCCAGCATCGGCAGCTTGGTCGAGACCTTCGAGCCTCCAACGATCGCGACAAGTGGGCGCATCGGCGCTACCAGCGCGCGCTCCAGAGCGTCAATCTCCCTCACGAGCAGCGGACCGGCGCAGGCAACGGGCGCGAACTTCGCAACGCCATGCGTGCTCGCTTCAGCCCTGTGTGCAGTCGCGAACGCATCCATGACGAACACATCGCACAGCGCCGCCAGCCGCCGGGCGAGCCCGTCATCGTCCTTCTTCTCGCCCTTGTTAAAGCGTACGTTCTCGCACAACACGACCGAGCCGGGGGCACAGTCAACGCCGGCGAGCCAATCCCGGCGCAGCGGTACCGGCTGGCCAAGCAGCTCCGAGAGCCTCGAGGCGACCGGAGCCAGGGAGCATGCAGCGTCGAATTTGCCTTCTTCCGGCCTACCCAGGTGAGAGAGCGCAATGACTTGAGCGCCTTGCTTGAGCGCCGCCTGCAGCGTCGGTAGCGCGGCACGGATGCGGGTATCGCTGCTCACTACGCCATTCTGTATCGGGACGTTCAAGTCCTCACGAATGAGTACGCGTCGCCCCGAAAGGTCCAGATCGGTCATGCGCAGCAGTTTCACGGGACTCTCGGACTCACTCGGCGCGTGACCAGGCCAGCGCGGTGTCGAGCATGCGACTGGAAAAGCCCCATTCGTTGTCGTACCAAGCACAAACCTTGACCAGGGAGCCGCCGATGACTTTGGTCATGGTGGCATCGTAAATCGACGAGTGAGGATCGTGGTTATAGTCCACGGAAACCAGAGGGGCGTCCGCATACGCGAGTATGCCCTGGAGCGGTCCGCGCTCGGCGGCGCCTCTCATCAGTGCATTGATTTCCTCAACGCTGGTCGTACGCGCCGGAGTAAAGCTCAGGTCCACCAGCGAGACGTTGATGGTCGGAACACGAATCGCAAAGCCGTCAAGCTTGCCCTTGAGCTCCGGCAGTACCAGCCCGACAGACGTGGCCGCGCCAGTCTTTGTCGGAATCATCGAGTGCGTTGCCGAGCGCGCTCGTCTCAAGTCTTTGTGATAGACATCGGTGAGCACCTGATCGTTGGTGTACGAATGGACCGTGGTCATTACCCCGGCGGTGATGCCGATCGCATCGTTGAGTACCTTGGCGAGGGGTGCGAGACAGTTGGTCGTACATGAGGCGTTGGAAATCACCGTCTGGCTCGACTTCAGTACGGCGTCGTTCACGCCATAAACAACCGTGGCATCGACGTCATTGCCGCCAGGGGCAGAGATCAGCACTTTTTTCGCGCCGCCCTCCAGGTGCTTACTGGCCTTGGCCTTGCTGGTAAATAACCCGGTACATTCCAGCACCATGTCGACGCCTACGCGCGACCAGGGAAGCTTGGCCGGATCTCGCTCCGAGAACACCTGGATGCGATCGTCGTGAACGATCAGGGCATCGTTGTCGACCTTCACCTGAGTGCCGAAGCGTCCGTGAACCGTGTCGTAGCGTGTCAGGTGCGCGTTGATCTGTGCGTCGCCCAGATCGTTGATCGCGACGATCTGAGCCTGTCCGCGCCTGCCTTGCTCGTACAAGGCGCGCAATATAGTGCGGCCGATGCGGCCATAGCCGTTGATTCCGATCTTGAGCACGATTGCGGCTCCTCTGTCGATTCGGGGGCAGGACCTCGACAGCATCACGAAAAGCGATTCGTCATGCCATGCGCAAAACTACCTAGGACACGCTTGTGCACGAAATCGAGGTGACTGAGGAGCCGCTGGTCTTATTCCGCGCCAGCGACAACGGCAACATCGAAGCTATCGTGCGCTGCCTGGTGCCGCCCAAACAGGCGGGGCAGATCAAGACGGCCCTGATCGGGAAGATGCTCAAAAAGCTGAGTGAACAGCCGAAGCGGGTGCTCTTTCCGACGCCCTGAAGCGTCAATTCATTAGCGCGGATCCGAGATAGCTGGCGGCCGCCAGCGCCATGACCGCCACCGCGAGCCAGCCGAGGACCCGCAGCCCGAGCGGCATCCGCAGAGCATCCTGATCGCTCCTGCCAGATACCAACAGCATCGTCGCCAGCATGACGGGCACCGCCACGATTCCATTGATGACCGCGGTCCAGAACAGCATCGCGATCGGGTCGACATGGGTCACTGCCAGCGCGGCTCCGGCGACGGTTGCGGCCGATACGATCGCGTAGAAGCCGACGGCACGGTTCGCCGTAGACTCGAGGCTGGCTCGCAGGCCGAAGGCCTCGGCCACCGCATACGCGGCGGACCCGGCGAGCACGGGCACTGCAAGCAGCCCGGTGCCGATGATTCCGGCCGCGAACAGCAGGAATGTGAGGGGGCCTGCGAGCGGGCGCAGCGCCTCGGCAGCCTGCGCGGCTGTCTGGATGTTTCCCAGCCGGTGTGTATGCAAGGTAGCAGCCGTGGTCACGATGATGCAGAACCCAATCAGGTTCGAGAAGCTCATGCCGCACCAGGTATCGACGGAAATGTGCCGCAAGTCATTGCCGAGGGCTCCGCTGCCCATCCGACGATGTTTTCGGCGGAAGCTCAGCATCGACTCCTCGGCTTCCTGCGAGGCCTGCCAGAAGAAAAGGTATGGGCTGATCGTGGTGCCGAACACTGCCAGTACGGTAAGCAGCAGATCTCGATTGAATGATATCGAAGGAAAGAGGGTCGACCAAGCCACGGCGGACCAGGGGATCCTGAGACTGAGGGCCGCGACGACGTAGACGAGCAGGACGAGGGTCAGGAACTTGAGGTAACCCGCGTAGCGATGATAGGGCACGAAGACCTCGGCCGTCAGGCACCCCAGCCCGAACGCGAGCGTGTAACACGCCGCCGAGCCGTGAGCGACAAGACGCAGCGCCGCCCCCATGGCCGACAGATCCGCAGCAATGTTGAGAGTGTTGGCTCCGACCAGAAGCGCGACCAGCGCGTACAGTACAGGCCCGGGAAATCGCTGCCCGATGGCCTTCGTGAGGCCGCGTCCGGTCTGCCACCCCAGCCGCGCGCTGATGATCTGGATCGCGGCCATGAACGGCACGGTGAGCAGCATCGTCCAAGTGAGCGCGTAGCCGAACTGTGCCCCGGCTTGCGAGTAAGTGGCGATGCCGCTCGGGTCATCGTCGGCGGCGCCGGTGATCAGCCCGGGTCCCAGCACTCGCCACACGCGCAGGGCCTGGGCACGCAGAGATTTTGATGCTCGCGATTTTGCGCGCATGCTTGCTCGATGCCGACATTTCGGCGCCCCGCCGGCATAGTAGGGCGGGGACTCATCGCCGTCCATCCGCGTAACAATCTCAGGGCACGAGACGCTGAGCGCTGCGGAAGCTACGTATTAGGCGAGCACCCCACGCGTGCGATGCTATGTCACCGCAAGCTGAGGAGAAGCGTGATGAAAGCTCTCGTGTATCAGAGTCCCGGCCACAAAGCCCTCGAAGAGCGTCCCGTTCCGCAGATCAAGGAACCCGGCGACGCAATCGTGCAGATCAGCAAGACCACGATTTGCGGCACCGACCTGCACATTCTCAAGGGCGACGTGCCCAGCTGCGGCCCGGGCCGCATCCTCGGACATGAGGGAACCGGGGTCGTGGTCAAGACTGGTGAGGCCGTCACCAACTTTCGTAAGGGCGACCGCGTCCTCATCTCGTGCATCACCGCATGCGGCCGCTGCGAGTACTGCCGCCGCGCCATGTACTCACACTGCACCACCGGGGGCTGGATTCTCGGCAATCAGATCGACGGTACCCAGGCGGAGTTCGTGCGCATCCCGCACGCTGATAACAGCCTGTATCCGATCCCGGACGGCACAGACGAAGAGGCTCTGGTCATGCTGAGCGACATTCTTCCCACTGGCTTCGAATGCGGAGTGCTCAACGGCAAGGTGGCTCCAGGCAGCACGATTGCCATCGTCGGTGCTGGCCCGATCGGCCTTGCTGCGCTGCTGACCGCGCAGTTCTACTCGCCGGCCGAGTGCATCGTGGTCGACTTCGACCAGAATCGCCTGGAAGTCGCGCGGCGCTTCGGTGCCACGCAGACGGTGAATGCTTCCGACGGCAACGCCGCCGAAGCGGTGATGAAACTGACTGGGGGTCGCGGCGTCGATACAGCGATCGAAGCGGTCGGCGTACCGGCCTCATTCATAACTTGCGAAGACATCGTCGCTCCGGGCGGGACGATTGCCAACATCGGGGTCCACGGTGCCAAGGTCGATCTTCATCTTGAGCGGCTTTGGGATCGTAACATCACCATCACTACGCGCTTGGTTGATGCGGCCGCGACTCCCATGTTGCTCAAGACGGTTCAGAGCCGCAGGATCGATCCGAAGAAGCTCATCACGCACCGCTTCAAGCTCGACAAGATTCTCGATGCCTACGAGACCTTCGGGCATGCGGCAAAAACGCAAGCGCTCAAGGTGATCATCGAGGCTTAGGGGGAAATTCTCTCGCGGCATATTTAGCGCGCAGCCGAACCCACTCTCAGTGGTACGCTTCCGCGCCGCCTTCCCTCCACCACCCACCTCCCAGAGCGACATAGAGCGCAACGGTGTCCTGGTACCGCAGGGCCGCCGCCTCGAGCTCGTTGATCGCCGCCTGGTGGTATAGCGCATCGGCCGTGAGCACATCGAGATAGGTATCCAGGCCGGCCGCGTAGTTGACTTGCACGAGATGTAAAGCCTCCCGGGCCGCGGTGAGGGCCTCATCCTGGGCGCGCAGGGTCGCGGCATCGTGGTCGAGCGCTCGCAGCGAGTCGGCGACCTGCTCAAACGCGCCGAGCACGGTCTGGCGATACAGATCCAGCGCCTCGTGATAGTTCTCGACGGCTGCCTTGCGGTTGAACCACAGAGTGCCGCCTTCGAAAAGAGGCTGCTCCACGTTGACTCCGAAGCTCCACGCCTTGCCGCTCGAGGCGAGGAGCTGGCTCGTTGCGTTACCGTTCGCCGAGTAAGCTCCGTTCAACGTCACGCTCGGCAGTAGCGCTGCCGTCGCGACTCCGACGTTGGCGCTCGCGGCGTGAGCCGTCGCCTCCGCGATCAGGATGTCCGGCCGCTGTCGCACCAGGTCGGACGGCAGGCTGACCGGCAAATCGCGCGGCAGGCGCAGATCCTTCAGGCCGATCTCGGGCGGGCTCCAGTCGGCCGGAACGTGGCCGACGAGCGTCGCCAGCAGATCGTCGCTCTGCGCGAGCTTCTGCTCGAGCTGCGGAATGGTGGCCTCATAGGAGTCGAGCTGACTCTGCAGCGACAGCACATTGGAGTAGGGCTGGGTACCTGAATTGTACTGCACCTGAGCGAGCCTCACCTGCTCCTTCTGAAGCTCGATGAGCCGCCGGGTTGCATCGATCTCCGCGCGGTACGCGGCCTCGGCGACTACCGTGTTGACGATGTTCGAGAGTAGCGTTACATAGGTCGCGCGCTCTGTGGCGCGCTGTACGTCGACCTGTGCAGCCAGCCCCTCCAGCTGGCGCCGCTCCCCCCCGAACACGTCGAGCGCGTAGCTCGCCGAAGCGGAAAGGGTGAAGAGATTGAAGACGCTCGCGCGCGCATCCTCGTTGAATTCAGCCGGCGAGAGGCGCTCGCGGGTCGCCGCGGCATCGGCATGGGTCTGCGGATAGAAGATGCCATATCCGGCTCGAAGGCTGTCCTCGCTTGAACGGAGGCTCGCCTGCGTGGCGGCGAGGCCGGGGTTGTTCGCTAGCGCCTCGGCAACGATGGCCTGGAGCCGCGTGGAATTGAACAGCCGCCACCAGTCGCCTGCCACATCGGCGCCGGGGGTGAAGTGCTGGGCGACTCCCTGGGCGGCAGAGGTCTGCGCCGCATCCGCCCCCAAGCCGTAGTGGGCCGCGGGCGGCGCGGCCGGGCGGTGGAAGTCCGGCCCGACGGCGCAGCCGCCGAGGCTGTACGCCAGGCCGAGCACGATGATCCGCTGCGCCATTCTCGAGCGGCCTTTCTCATTCAGACTTGACATAGACATCGACCAGTTGCCCCGGATAAAGATGAAGCATCTTCGAGTTCTGGAAGCGGAAGATGACCGGCAGCACGCGCACATCGACCAGCTCCTCGCGCTCGTCGGAGAGCTCGATCTTGGGCGAGATGTAGGGTTGGACCCTCACGAACGTGAGCGGCACCTGATGATTCGTGCCGCGAATGAACATTTGAGCGCGCATTCTCGAGGGATCCGGCAGCTGATCGACGAGAATCTCATCGATGTATGCCCGCACTTCGAAGCTGCCCTGAGGCTTACCCATGACGACGAGCGGATCGAACCCCTGCGTGTAGGAATTGTATGCGCCCTGCGGCGAGACATAGCTACCCGCGGTGGCCTGCACGGCGAGCACGACGCCGTCCGACGGAGCGCGGATGGTGTACTTCGCGAGCAGTGCGGCAGCCGACAAATAGGATCTCTCGAGAGAGGTGTAGGTTCGCTCCTGGTTTTCGATGTCGTAGATCCACGCGCCGGCTTTCGTGAGCTGGTACTGCTTCTCTACCACCTGGAGATTGGTAGCCGCGATCCGCTCCGCGTTGGTGACGTTGTCGAGGTCATTCTTGCTGACGGCCCTGGGGTCCATCTGATACGAGCGCTGCTCCTTCGTGAGCTGATCCAGCGCGTTCTCGAGCGTCGCGCGGGCGTTGCCCACTTGGGCCCGCGCGACGGCGAGAGTCTCGGGGCGGGGCTCGGCCTTTAGCTCGTGCAGCATCGCGAGGGCCGCCTCGGCCTGCGCCTGCAACTGCTCGGTGGTAGCGCGCTCGACAGAGTCGTCGATCGAGACGAGCGGATCGCCTTTGTGCACCTGCTGCCCCTCGGCGACCAGCACTTGGGTGATCGGGCCCGGCACCTCCGGATAGATGTTGATGTTCTCGCCCTGAGCCTGGTCGCTCTCGACCATGCCCTCGGAGTAGATGCCCTTGGGGTAGGGGTTGGCCGTCGGATTGAAGACCGGCGGCTGGGATTGCGGCTCCCGGCTGAAGATGAAGGCGCTCGCGAGCGCGAGCGTGAGCCCGAGCCCCGCGCCGATGAAGATGACTCTATTGTGCATCCAACTCGCTCCTCTCGACGCCGGTCACTCTGCCATCCTCCATCTTCAGGATGCGGTCGGCGAACTCATAGATCCGGCTGTCGTGCGTCACGATCACGATGCAGCGCTTGTCAGACAGCAGGTGCTCACGCACGAACTGGACGATGTTGCGCCCGGTGTCGCCGTCGAGCGAGGCGGTCGGCTCGTCGAAGATCATGATCTCGGGGCGGCTGGTGATGGCGCGTGCGATCGCGACGCGTTGCTGCTCGCCGCCGCTCAGCTTGACCGGCGGGAGGTGCGCGCGATTCTTCAGACCCACGACTTCGAGGTCCTTCTCGGCTTCCGCAAGCGCTTCGGCCCAGTCCCGCTTCTGCAGGATCAGCGGGATCGCCACGTTCTCGGCGGTCGTCAGGCGTGGAAAGAGATGAAAGTCCTGGAATACGAAGCCGATCTTGTGCAGGCGAAACTCGGCCAGCGCGTCTGCCCCAAGGGACCAGATATCGGTGCCCTCGATGCGTACCGCGCCGGAGTTGGGTCGCAGAATGCCCGAGATCATGCTGAGCATCGTCGTCTTGCCGCTACCGGAGGGACCCACGACATAGACCATCTCGCCAAAGCTCGCCTTGAAGTCGACGTCTTTCACGGCGTGGGTGCGGGCCTCGCCCTCGCCGAACCACTTGTTGATGCCTGTCGCCTCGATCGCCACCGTCATGGTCATCCCCGGAAGATGTCGAAGGGTTCGATGCGCAGCACCTTGCGCACCCCGAAGTAGCTCGAGGAGGCGGCGATGATCAGCACCATCGCGAATGCGAGCCCGAGATTCGGGAAGGTGATCATGGCCGCGTAATCCGGCAGGCGAACGCGGGCGAGCCAGATGAGGAGCGCGCAGAGTCCGACCCCGAAGCCGTATCCGATCAGCGCGACGAAGGTCGCCAGGAAGAGGATCATCGACACGAGCTCCTGGGACTTCGCGCCGATCGCCTTCAGGGCTCCGAAGCGGTCGATGTTCTCCAGGATGAACGTGTAGAACGTCTGGCCAGAGATCGAGAGCCCGACGATGAAGCTGATGAGGGTCATCAGCAGCAGGTTGGTGCCGATGCCGGTCTGGTACATATAGAATTTCGAGATCTTACTCATGAACTCGTCCTTGGTGAGGGCAAGATAACCGTCAGCAGCGACCCGCCGCTTGATGCCCGCGATGTCGGCTGTAGTCTTCGGCTCGACCAGGATGTAGGAGATGGTGAATCGGGTGTTGGGGATGTACTGCAGGGCCCGGTAATAGGTCGTGTAGAGCGTCGGGGTACCGAAGAGAGCGCTCGATGCGACGCGCGCGATCCCGACGATCTTGCCGCGGTGGTCATTGAGCTCGAACTCGGTGCCGATGTGAGGGCTCTCGAGCTTGTAGAACTCGGAGTCGTCGATTGCGATGAAGGCGTTCTCTCCGTAGATGTCCTGGATGTTTCCGGAGATCATCTGCGGGCTGCCGAGGAGACTGGTGTCGTCGAGGCCGACGATCGTCGCCGCCTGATAGGCGCCATCGCGCAGCTTGAGCAGCGCGCTACCGGAGTAGAGAGGGACCGCATACTTGACGCCGGGGAGGCTACGCACCTCGTCCAGCACGTAGTTCGGCAGAGGAATGGTGTTGGCAACGGTCTGAACGGCGGGGTCCATCACCCAGATGGAGGAGCCGATGTTGATCACCGTCGCCGACGAGCGGTGCAGGACGCCCGCGAAGAGCGAAGTCATCTCGATCATCAGGAATACGGCGAACGAGATCCCGACGAGGAGCGCCGCGAACTTCGCGCGGTCGTTCACCAGGAGTTTGTAAGCAATTCTGAGTATTCCGGGCATTGCGAGCGGCATGTCGGCAGTATGGCGATCCAGGAGTCGGGCGCTGTAGGTATGTTCCGCAGCGGTGAGGCATCCGTAGGAATGCGGATTCGCCCGAGTGCCCGATTCCGGTACTAAGGAGTGGATTACCACGGCCGGAAACGGCAGGAGCGAGCCATGCAGCACATCGACACCATCCTCGTCGCGGTGGATCGCGACGGTTCCCGGGTCGCGCTGGCAAAGGCGATTGCGGTGGCGCGCCTTTTCGGCGCACGGCTCGAGCTGTTTCTCTGCGATTCCGAGACTGCTTATGAGCAGAAGCACCAATACGATCCGCGCAGCGCCACCCTTGCACGCGACTCGTCTCTCTTCGGAGCGCGCGAGTATCTGGAATCCCTGTGGCGATCGTTCTCAGCGGACGACGTGGTCGTGACGATGGACGTTGCCTGCGAGACCCCCCTCTACGAGGGCATCATGCACAAGCTCAAGCGCTCGGCACCGCAACTCCTCGTGCGTGGCGCAAGCGGCCGCGAGGGCAGGGTCTTCGGGGCGAGCGACTGGGATCTCGCGCAGAGCTGTCCCGTGCCCCTGCTGCTTACGAAAGGTCGGGCGTGGGAGCCACGACTGGTCATCGCGGCGGCCGTCGATGTCTCGTCGGAGGAGTCGCCCGCGCTGACGCACTCGATCCTTGGCTTGGCCAAGGAGTTTGCGGATGCCGGGGGCGGCACGCTCGAGGTGCTGCACGCGGGGCACTTCTACGAGCCGGAGACGCTGGTCCTGCACCGGACGAAACTCGAAGAGCGGGCGCGAGAAGCGGGGGTTGCCCCCTCGGCGCTGCACCTGATCGATGGGGAGCCGGCGGCAGCCCTCACGGAGTTCGCCGCCGCGTGCCACTACGATCTCATGGTGCTCGGCGCATTGACACATCGCAAGGCGCTGACCGCGCTCCTGGGCACGTTGACCGGGCATCTGATCGATACGATCGAAAGCGACGTCCTGCTCGTGAGGCCGGCGGCCCGCGCTTGCAAGGCGGACCGGACAGCGGACAGTCTGCTGGCCGCTTCGCCGGCCGCCTGAGTGGCGCCATGTCAGAGAAGAGCGTCATGACACAACCCTTGTCGGCGAGCAGCTCGAGCGGATGGACGCCTGCTGGATCTCGAGAAGCCGGGGATGGTATGGGAACGGTGAGGTCAGGGGCCGATCCACCGAATCCGCGGCTCCTGTCTGGGGACCGGAGCGGGCGGCGACTTGGGCCGCCCGATGATGATCGGCGCAACGGGAAGACAAGCTGCCGGGAGCCCGAGCGCCGCCTTTCCTTCGGGAGTGGCGATCCAGGCTTGCGCGAGCCCGATCCAGCAGGTGCCGAGACCCGCGCCACGCGCCGCGAGCATCAGATTCTCGGCGGCGAGCGAGCAGTTCTCGACAGTCCACCGTCCCGCGGTCGCGCTCGCGATTACGATCAGGACGGGGGCGCGATACAAGATGTCGAAGTCTGGATCATCCCGCAGTTCGCGAAGTCGGTGGAGTGCGAGGTCTTGCGGCGGTAAAGCTAGAAAGTGGGCCTTGGCTTCTCGTGAGATAAGGGATAGAGCCGCCCGGTCCTGCACCACGGTGAATAGCCATGGCTGTTGATTGACGGCGCTGGGCGCCTGAACAGCGGCTTCGATCAGCTTTTGCAGCAGAGGTCGGGCGATGCCTTCTTCCGCGTAATCGCGAACGGCACGTCGGGAATAGATGGCTTCCTCGAGATCCATGAAACACCTCACCAAAGTTCTTCGCGATCCGCGGCGACTCGAGCAAAGGACGGCGCGTCAGGCACCACGCGCCCCAGCGAGGAGCTCGGGGCGTCCTGACGCACCGCGGCACGAAGCTCTCAGCCGAGCCCAACCGTGATCTCGTTGTTGACACTGGTAACGCCGGGAGCGGACCACGCTGTCTGTTGCGCCTCTTCCCGCTCGGGCCACGAGCGCACCCTCCCGCGCAGGGTCACCTTGCCGCCATCCGCCTCGACGTTGATCCGGTTCGAATCCACTTGCGCACTGCGCCGGAAGGCATCCTCGATGCGCTGCTTGATCTCGCTCGGCTTCACGGCGGGCTCGATGCGGATCGAGTTCGTGATGCCGATGACGCCACGCAGCCGCCGTACCGCGCGCTCGGCCTGTTCCTTCAGGTACTGCCATTCGACCTTTCCTTCGAGCGTAACCCGGCCCTGGTGGACCAGGACCTTGATGTTCTCGCTTGCGGTGGGCATGTCGGTCCGAATCGCCTGAACAGCTGCGCGTGTGATCTCCGGATCTGTGAGACTGTCGCCGCCCCCTAATCTCACTTCGATGTCATTGGCTACTCCCGAGACGCCGGCGACATGTTTAACCGCGTCCTCCGCGAGCCGCCTGTCGAGGAAGGTTCGCGTGAAACCGGTCAACGTCACGACCGAATTGTTGACATTGATCGCGATGTCTCGCTCATCGATGTAGGGTCTGAAGCGAAGCTCGGCTTCGACATCGCGCTTGATATCGGTATCGGATTTCATACTGTGCTCCTCTCTTGATTGACAATGTCCCGACACAGGCAGGGGCGAGACAGGAATTAATCAGGAAGAGGGAAGCAGGCAATCCGTAGTTTCCGCAGCATGAGCCTTGTCGCTCACGATAGGACGTGTACTGTGCTCGCTTGCGGACCGAGATTGCCGGGCTCTTCGGCAAAGCGCACTTCGGTTCCCGTCGTCAGGTCCTCAAACCGCCTCCCCACGACGCTGTTGCGGTGAAAGTAGACGAGCCGCCCGTCGTCAGTCTCAATGCGGCCGAACTCTCGCTCGGCATCGAGCTCGCAGATCCGCCCCCGCGCCTGGCCGGCATGGGTCTTCACGTCGCGCCGTCGCTTACGCTCGTAATCCTCGAGTTTGCGACGTGCTGCTCGAAACGCGTCGCGCAGCGCGACATAGGGATCTTCGTGACCGTGATCGGCCGGATGCGCCCTGTGGATCGTGATCTCTGTAGCGGGCAGCGTGATGTCGAGGTGGAAATCGTGCAACCGACCCTGGTGCTGGTGATGCGGTGTCGGTTCGACGACGACATGAAACCTTATGATTTGAGCACTGAACTTTTCGAGCCTCGCAGCGAGCTTGCGAATGCGAGCTTCGAGCGCGGGCGAGGGGTCCATGTGCCGGAAGGTGATCTGCAAGGGGAGCTGCATGGTTGGCTCGCACTGAAGAATGCCATTGAGGACATTCTCAGCGTAGGGATAGGACGGAGGACTTACGATTCGCGAATCTACGTACTTGGCGCGGATAGGCTCACGGGTCGCTATCCGTAAGTACACGTACCCGGGTCAATCGATCTGCGCCGTCTCACGCGCGGTTGACCCGATTTCAGCGGTAACGACTTCGATCTCGAGCGCGCGTGTGCCTCGCAGGGAGTTCGCGATCAGACAGCCGTGCTCAGCCTGCTCCAGCAGGCGGCGCGCCTTTGCCGGATCCGTGCCGGGGGGAACGCCGAGTCGCGCGATCGTCGTGTAGCGGGCGAACTGCGAGGTACCTGCTACGCGCTCGAGGACGCCTTCGACCCGGCACTCCAGCTCTTGCCACTCGAAGCGCGCCGCACGTGCCATCGCGCGGAACGTCAGGATGAAGCAGTCCGCGACGGCAGCGCAGAGCAGGGTCTCGGGCGACCAGACGCCGCCCGGGCCGCCGAATTCCGGAGGGGGCGCCGTCTCGAGACTCGACAGGCCAGGTGAGCTGACGCTGACCCGCCCAGCTGACTCCGCGTTGGCGGTGGCTCGGTACCTGTGGGGATAGGGATGCATATCGAATGTCCTCCGGCCGACATCCTAGTGCCGGCGGCGGTACGCGGCAGTCGTGGCTAGTGCGTATAGGCCGCGCGCCGCGCTGTGATCAGAATCTGGGCAAGCGCTGCGATGGTGAGCGCCTGGAGAGCAGTATGCCGATGATCGGAGTTTGCCGCGACGAGACACCTGCGCATGGCGCGCGGGCTTCGATGAATTCTGAGCACCACGTGGCATGGGAGACCGATCCCCAGTGGCCTGCGAGGCTGCGGCGGGAGGTCTTGTGGCTCGTAGCGGCGAAGCTCGCCGCGCTCACGCTCATCTGGGCGCTGTTTTTTCGCAAGTGAGCCGCGTGTGAGCGGCGAACCCGGTCCGGGTGACCGGGCGGAGTCGAGTGCCGGGTGTGGCTGTTAGCGAGGCTATCATGTCAGATGTCGTAGTGAACCTTTCGCGCCTGCAGTTCGCGCTCACGGCGCTCTATCACTTCCTCTTCGTCCCCCTGACACTCGGACTCTCCATGATCCTCGTGATCATGGAGGCGGTCTACGTGATGACGGGGCGCGAGATCTGGAAGCGCATGACCCGCTTCTGGGGGGTGCTCTTCGGCATCAACTTCGCCATGGGAGTGGCGACCGGCATCACGATGGAATTCCAGTTCGGCACCAACTGGGCCTACTACTCGCACTACGTCGGCGATATCTTCGGCGCCCCGCTCGCCATCGAGGGGCTGATGGCGTTCTTTCTCGAGTCGACCTTCGTGGGCCTCTTCTTCTTCGGGTGGGACCGGCTCTCCAAGGTCGGCCACCTCGTGGTCACCGCGCTCGTGGCGCTCGGCTCGAGCCTCTCGGCGCTGTGGATCCTGATCGCCAACGCCTGGATGCAGAATCCGGTCGGCGCGCAGTTCAATCCGCAGACGATGCGCATGGAGCTGGTCTCGTTCGCCCAGGTCCTGCTCAATCCCGTCGCGCAGGCGAAGTTCGTGCACACGGTCGCCGCCGGCTATGTCGTCGGCTCCGTGTTCGTGCTCGCGGTGAGCGCCTGGTACCTGCTCAGGGGGCGCAACGTCGAGATCGCGAAGCGATCGATGGCTGTGGCTGCGGCGTTCGGGCTCGCCTGCTCGCTCTCGGTGGTGGTGCTCGGCGATGAGTCGGGATACACCGCCAGCATGAACCAGAAGATGAAGATTGCCGCGATCGAGGCGGAATGGAAGACCGAGACGCCGCCGGCCTCCTTCACCCTGTTTGGCTTCCCGGACGTCGCGGCGCGCACCACGCATGCGAAGGTATCGGTGCCCTGGATGCTCGGTCTCATCGCGACGCGCTCGGTCGATCAGCCCGTGCCCGGCATTCTCGATCTGGTCGCGCGCTCGCGGCAGCGCATTGCGAGCGGCGTAGAGGCCTACACGGAGCTGCAGGCGTTGCGCCGGAACCCGGCCGATACGGTCGCGCGCAATGACTTCGCGGCTCACCAGGCGGACCTGGGGTACGGGATGCTGCTGTTGCGCTACACGCGCGATCCTGCTACGGCAACTGCGCAACAGCTCGAGGCGGCGGCGTGGTCGACGGTCCCCAATGTGCCGGTGCTCTTCTGGTGCTTTCGCTTCATGGTCGGGCTCGGCTTCTTCTTCATCCTCCTCTTCGCCACGGCGTTCTATCTCTCCACACGCCATCGCTCCGAGTATCACCGGGGCTTCCTGCATGTGGCGCTCTGGAGTCTGCCGCTGCCGTGGATCGCTGCGGAGCTCGGCTGGATCGTCGCCGAGTACGGCCGGCAGCCGTGGTCGATCGACGGAGTGTTGCCGACGTTCATGGGTGCTTCGCCCGTCCCGGCGTGGAACGTGGCGGGGTCGCTCGTTGGTTTCGCGGTGTTCTATTCCACGCTCGCGATCGTCGATGTGTATCTGATGACGCGCATGATTCGCCGCGGACCGGACGGGCTCGGCTACTGGCCGGCAGCGCGGGTCGAGCCGCCACCCACGGGAGAGGCTGCGCGCCCGGCAATCGAGACCACCGCGAGCTGAAGGAGATTCCCCATGATCAACTACGAAGTACTGCGCGTCATCTGGTGGGCGATTCTCGGGACGCTCCTCGTCGGCTTTGCGCTCACGGACGGCTTCGATCTCGGTGTGGGGGCGATCTTCCGATTTG
>Ga0335073_10001443_pt1 | contig 31812 bp, 27 predicted proteins | sample Lox_Sample_22_FD_207093 | JGI IMG/M metagenome (GOLD analysis project Ga0335073, IMG submission 207093) | Soil microbial communities from Loxahatchee National Wildlife Refuge, Florida, United States - Lox_Sample_2.2 | ecosystem: Environmental > Terrestrial > Soil > Wetlands | place: USA... | reverse complement strand
ACGACGATGACACCTCTCGCACGCGCTCCCCGTCGGGGAGCGCGCTTCTCGTTGCGCAGCATCGCCCTGCTGATTCTGCTCGCCGCCGCCGGCTACGCGTTCGCGACGCCGGAGGCGCTCAAGAGCACGCTCGCGAACGGTCTGCAGGTGGTGATCGTGCCGACTGCGCTCGCGCCGATCGTCACCGTCGAGATGAACTTCAGGGTCGGCGGCGACGAGACTCCACCCGGCTTTCCGGGCATGGCGCACGCCCAGGAGCACATGGCGTTTCGCGGCTGCAAGGGACTGAGCGCGGATCAGACAGCCGCCCTCTATGCCGACATGGGTGGACAGAACAACGCCGATACCCAGCAGACCATCACGCAATATTTCGCGACCGTGCCGGCCGCCGACCTCGACGTCGCGCTCGAGGCGCAGGCTGACTGCCTCGAGGGCATCGACGACTCGCAGGCGCAGTGGGCCGAGGAGCGCGGCGCGATCGAGCAGGAGGTGGCTCGCGACCTGTCCAATCCGACCTACAAGTTCCTCACTCGCCTGAATCGGGACATGTTCGCGGACACCCCTTACGCGCACGATCCCTTGGGGACCAAACGCTCCTTCGATGAGACGACCGGCGCGATGCTGAAGAGCTTCTATCGCAGCTGGTACGCCCCGCAGGATGGCGTTCTGGTCATCGTCGGTGACATCGACCCGCAGGCGACGCTCGCCAAGGTTCGCCGGTTCTTCGGCGCCATTCCGGACCATTCCGTGCCGCCGCGGCCGGCGGTCAATCTGCGGCCGGTGAAATCGGAAAGCTTCACGCTCTCGAGCAATCTGCCCTATGCGCTCGCCTTCATGGCGTTCCGTTTTCCGGGCACCCGCTCGCCGGACTACGCCGCGGCGCAAGTGCTCGCCGATGTACTCACGAGCCAGCGGGGCGATCTGTATGGCATGGTGCCCGCGGGCAAGGCGCTCGCCGCCGAGTTTGGCGTCGCCGAAACCTATCCCGAGGCGAGCGTCGGCTTTGCCGTGCTCGCCTTGCCGGCGGGTGCCGATACCGCGAGCGCGACCCGCGAGCTCTCCGCCCTGCTCGAGCGCTATGCCGAGAACGGCGTGCCGGCGGATCTCGTGAGCGCCGAGAAGCGCCACGAGACGGTCGATGCGGAGCTCGAGCGCAGCTCCATTCCGGGTCTCGCCAATGTCTGGTCGAACGCTCTGGCGGCGGAAGGCCGTGCCTCGCCGGACGAGGATCTCGAGGCCATCGAGCGCGTGAGCGTCGCCGACGTGAACCGTGTGGCCAAGCGCTACCTCACACGCGCGAACTCGATCACCGCGACGCTCCTGCCGGTACCGACCGGCCAGCCGGTCGCCACCAAGGGATTCGGCGGAGCCGAGCAAGTCACGCAGGCTCCGTCGAAGCCGGTCGCACTGCCGCCCTGGGCAGCGGAACGGCTGGCGCAGCTCGACGTGCCGGCCGAGCCCGCCGGCATCAGCGACTCGAGGCTGCCGAACGGACTTCGACTCATCGTCAAGACCGATCGCTCGGCCGCGGTCGTGTCGGTGTTCGGGTCGGTGAAGCACGAGAACGGCCTCGAGACCCCGCCGGGGCAGGAAGGCATCGCGGATGTGTTGAACGGCCTGTACTCCTACGGCAGCGAGACGCTCGATCGCTTGAGCTTTCACAAGGCGCTCGATGACATCTCGGCCAACGAGACCGCGGGCTACAGCTTCTCGCTCAACGTGCTGCCGGCGAACTTCGAGCGCGGCGTCGAGCTGCTCGCCGACAACGAGATTCACCCGGCGATCCCGCCGCAGGCGTTCGAGATCGTGAAGCGTCAAACGGCGGAATTCGTCGCCGGCAATCGCCAGAGCCCGGAATACCGCACGCTGCGTGCGCTCGACCTGGCGCTTCTGCCGCCGAGCGATCCGGTGCTGCGCGAGCCGACGCAGAAGACGGTCGCGCAGCTCACGCTCGATGAGCTGCAGCGCTTTCGCGCCACGACCATGCGTCCCGATCTCACCACCGTGGTGGTGATCGGCGATGTATCGGCGCCGCAGGCCAAGTCGGTGATCGAGAAATGGTTCGGTCCCTGGCGCGCCGCGGGGCCCCGGCCGGACACGACGCTGCCACCGGTTCCGGCCAGCAAGCCGGCGGCGGCGGTGAATGTCGCCGATCCGGAGGCGATCCAGGACTCGGTGTTCCTCGCCGAGGAGCTCGACGCGAGCCGTTTCGATCCGGATTACTATCCGCTCGAGCTCGGCACCAACGTGCTCGGCGGCGGCTTCTACGCGAGCCGCCTCTATCACGACCTGCGCCAGGTCGCGGGCTACGTCTACACCGTCGATGTGCATCTCGACGCCTCCAAGACACGCGCCGACTACGAGATCAGCTACGGCTGCGACCCGCAAAACGTATCCAAGGCACGCGCGCTCATCCGGCGCGATCTCGAGCAGATGCGCTCCGAGGAGGTGTCCGCCGCGGAGCTGCACAGCGCCAAGGCGCTGCTGCTGCGCAAGATCGTGCTGCAAGAATCGAGCGAGGAAGCCGTGGCGCACGCCTTGCTCGCGCGCGCCGAGCTCGGCCTGCCTCTCGATGAAGCCACGCGCGCGGCGCGGCGCTTCCGCGATCTCACCCCCGCGGAGGTCAAGGCCGCCTTCGCCAAGCTCATCCACGTCGAGGACCTGGTGCAGGTGGTGCGCGGCCCGACGCCGCACTGAGCACCGCGCCCGCCCGCGCGTCGCCCGCTTGCGATCGGGCGCTGTCTCGCACCGGCCTGGTGTGCTAGGTATTTTCCGCTGGCAATCTCGGGATTCGCTTGTGGAGCGCGGGCGGGCTGGGCGAATATGCTCTCAGCGTGGAGTCGTTGCCAGCTCGTGGAATTCGCTGAAAATCCAGGTTTCGTCGCCGCCGTTCACGGCTCCGTGGTCGATGTGCGGTTTGCGGGTCGGTTGCCCGCGATCAATGAAGGCGTCAATATCGTACAGGACGGCGCCCCGCATCTTGTGGTGGAGGTGCATCAGCACCTTGATTCCAAGACCGTGAGAGCGGTGGCACTCGGCAATACAGCCGGCCTGAGAAGAGGAGCCGTGGCGCGCGCGACCGGCACTCCAATCCTTGTACCGGTCGGTGATGCCGTCCTTGGGCGGCTGCTCGATGCGACCGGCGAGCTGGCTGATCGAGGTGCGCCACTGCCGCCCGACACGCCGCGTCGACCGATTCACGCGCGGGCACCGGCTCTCGCCCGCCTCGGTGGGACACTCGAGATGTTCCATACCGGTATCAAGGTTATCGACTTGATCGCGCCCCTCGTGAAGGGCGGCAAGGCTGCGATGTTCGGCGGCGCCGGCGTTGGCAAGACGGTGCTCATCATGGAGTTGATCCGCACCACCGTCGAGCGCCACTCCGGAACATCTGTTTTTGCGGGCATCGGCGAGCGCACTCGCGAGGGGCATGAATTGCTGCTCGAATTGCGTGAATCCGGCGTCCTCAAGCGCACGGCGCTGGTCTTCGGGCAGATGAACGAGCCCCCCGGTGCACGCTGGCGCGCCGGTCTCACGGCCTTGACGATTGCGGAGCACTTTCGGGACGCAGCGCATGAGAATGTGCTCCTGCTGATCGACAACGTCTATCGCTTGGTTCAAGCAGGAGCCGAGGTGTCGGGGCTGCTCGGAAGGTTACCGTCGCGCGTCGGCTATCAGCCGAGCCTCGCCAGCGAGATTGCCGAGCTCGAGGAGCGCATCGCATCCGTTGCCGGCGCCGCGATCACCTCGATCCAGGCGGTCTATGTTCCGGCGGATGACTTCACCGATCCCGCGGTCGCGGAAATCTTCAGCCATCTCGACTCCTCGATAGTGCTGTCGCGGCAGATGGCGAGCGAAGGAATGTATCCGGCGGTTGACCCTCTCGGTTCCACTTCCAGCCTTCTCGACCCGCGCCTGGTCGGGGAGCGTCATTACCGGGTCGCGCAGGAGGTCCGCAAGGCGATTGCTCACTACCGGGATCTGCAGGAAGTCATCGCGTTGCTGGGCATGGAGGAGCTCAGCGCGGCCGATCGCAGCATCGTCAAGCGCGCACGTCGCCTCATGCGGTTCTTGACGCAACCGTTCATGGTGACCGTGGCGTTCACAGGCAAGACGGGGCGCACGCTCGAGCTCGAGGCGACGCTCGCTGGATGCGAGGCAATCCTAGCGGGGGAGGCCGACGATTGGTCAGAGAGCTCGCTTTACATGGTGGGCGACTTCGCCGAGGCACGACAGCGCGAAGCTGCCACGACCCAGGGGCCCCCATGAGGCTCACGGTCAGCACGCCGCTGGCGGTCGTCATCGACAGCGACGCTGTCGCACATGTGCGAGCGGAGGATGAGACCGGCGCTTTCGGGATCCTGCCCGCGCACGCGGACTTCCTGACGGCGCTGTCGGTGTCCGTGGTGAGTTGGCGCGATTGCAGCGGCGGCGAGCATCACGTTGCCGTCCGCGGCGGCATGCTGGAGGCCCGCGATGGGAAACTGGTGACGATCGCCACCAGGGAGGCGGTTGCGGGCGACGACCTCGATCGGCTACGAACCGACGTGCTGGCCGCATTCCGGCGCAGCGTGGATGAGGAGAAGAAGTCGCGCACGGACACACAGAGACTCTACCTCGCCGCGATTCGGCAGATCTGCCGCTATCTGAGCCCGCGCGCGCATGCGCAGCTCGGTGAGTCCCTGGCACATCTCGAGGATCTGCAACAATGAGCGAGGCGCCCGACAACCACGAGGGCCTTGGCAATGCCGTTCGCTTGCGAGAGCAACGCCGGGCGCGCTGGCAACACGAGGGCGAACGTTCCATCGGTCAGAACCTCGCCATGATCGGCTCCCTCGGCTGGAGCATTGTCGTGCCAACGTTGCTCGGCACATTTGCCGGCCGCTGGCTCGACCGCCATTTCGGCAGCGGGATCTTCTGGACCCTGGGATTGCTGGTGGCGGGACTGGCGGTCGGGTGTGTGCTTGCGTGGAAGAGGATACAAGGCGAATGAATCTCACGCTGCCGTTGCCATTTCTCTGCAAGCTGCTGGTGGCGACGCTCGCGGGATTCGCGGTCGGCATGCTCTACTTCGCAGCGCTGAGACGAACAGTCCTGCGATTCACGGCCAACGACGGGCGGTGGGAGCGTGTCGCCCTGACGATCGGGCGCATGGGCGTCGCTCTGGCTCTGTTTGCCGCGGCCGCGCGCATGGGTGCGGCCGCTCTCCTGGTGACCTTCGCAGGCTTTCTGCTTGCGCGGAGCGCCGCGATTCATCGCTCACGGAGAGGCGCATAGTGCAAATCTCGCCGCTCACCAGCGCCGTGCTGTTTCACGTGGGACCGATCGCCGTCACGCGGCCGGTGGTCACGACATGGATCATCATGATCGCGCTGGCATCAATCAGCCGCCTCGTTACGCGCCGGTTGCAAATGCTGCCCGACGGAGGCCAAGCCTTGGCGGAGAGTCTGGTGCTCGGAATCCACCAGCAGATCGAATCGATCATCCACCAGGATACGCGACCGTACCTGCCGATGCTTGGCACGCTTTTCATCTATCTCGTGGCCGCCAACCTGTGCGGCGTGCTCCCGGGCGTCGAACCGCCCACCGGAAAACTGGAAACTCCGCTCGCGCTCGCGCTCATCGTGTTCTCCTCGGTGCATTTCTTCGGCATCCGCGCTCGCGGCCCGCGCGGCTACCTGGCCCGCTTCGCCAAACCGAAGCTGGTCATGCTGCCGCTCAACCTGCTGTCGGAAGTGACGCGCACGTTCTCCCTCATGGTTCGCTTGTTCGGCAATGTCATGAGCGGCGAGTTCGTGCTGGCCCTGGTGATCGCACTGGCGGGGTTGTTCGTGCCGATCCCGCTCATGGTTCTCGAGCTTCTGGTCGGACTGGTGCAGGCATATATCTTTGCGGTATTGGCGACGGTTTTCATCGGCGCCGCCGTGGGCGGCGAGAGCGGATAGAGGAAGTATCATGGATCCAAAAGTCATTTCCATCATCGGTGCGGTCGTTGCGGTTTCGATCGGCTCGATCGGACCGGCGCTGGCGGAGGGCCGTTCCGTGGCTGCAGCCATGGACGCGATCGCACGTCAGCCGGAGGCCTCGGGAACCATTTCCCGCACGCTGTTCGTGGGCCTCGCCATGATTGAGACGATGGCGATCTATTGCCTCGTCGTTGCGCTGCTTTTGCTGTTCGGCAATCCCTACACGCACTGACCATGCATATCGACTGGTGGACACTGCTGCTGCAGACGGTGAACTTTGCGGTCCTGGTGTGGCTGTTGCAGCGATTCCTCTATCGGCCGATCCTGCGATTGATCGATGCGCGCAAATCCGAGGTGCGACGACAGTTCGACGACGCGCAGGCGGCGGAGCAAAAGGCGAAACTGCAACTGGCGGCGGTGCAGGCCGATTACGCCTCGCTCGCAGCGGCTCGTGAGGCTTCGGTGCGGGCGGCCGCGGTGCAGGCACAGGAAGCGGCCGGCGCCCTGCGAGCACAGGCGGAACGTGACGCGCATGCACTCCTCGAGCGTGCGCACCAGTCGGTGCTGGCGGAACGCGATCGTGTGCTGCAGGAAGCACGCCAGCTCGCGCTCGATCTGGGTGCCGAATACGCGCGGCGACTGCTGGCGGAGGTGCCGATGGCGCTGCGCGCCGAAGCTTGGATCGAGCGCATCGAGCGGCACCTGCGGACGTTGCCGGCGACCGAGCTCCAACCCCTCGTTCAAGAGTTGCAGAACGGCGCGGTGGCGACCGTTACCACCGCCACCTCGCTGCCTGCGACGACGCAGGATGAGTGGAGCCGCCGATTGGGCCAGCTCCTTGGAGGCGGCCGCCTCGTGTTCGAGGTCAAGCCGGAGCTCGTCGCGGGGGCGGAGTTGCACTTTCCGACGGCGGTACTGAGCTTCTCGTGGCAGAGCGCACTCGCCGCGCTGCGTGCCCAGGTCGCTGGCGATGCCCAGTCTCACTGAGGATTTGCGCGCCTGGGCGTCGCGCAGCAGCGAGCGCCTCGCGTCCGTTTCACTCGAGCCCCGCCTCGAGCAGATCGGACGCGTCGATCAGATCGGCGACGGTGTTGCGCTGGTGCGCGGGCTCCCGGCAACGCGCATGGATGAGCTGCTCGTTTTCCAGGGCGGAGTTCATGGGCTCGCGGTGGATTTGAGCGAGGGCGCCATAGGCTGCATTCTTCTGGGAGATGCGAGCGACATCGCCGCCGGAAGCATCGTGCGCGGCAGCGGTGCCGTTGCGCGGGTGCCGGTTGGCGATGCACTGCTTGGCAGAGTTGTCGATGCGCTCGGCAAGCCTCTCGATGGCGGCAAGCCGCCCGAGAGGGTCGAGTACGTGCCGGTCGAGCAGCCGGCCCCCGCCATCATCGAGCGTTCACTCGTGACCCAGCCGCTCGCGACGGGGCTGCTGGTCATCGATGCGGCAATTCCCCTGGGCCGGGGCCAGCGTGAGCTCATCATCGGCGATCGCGGAACCGGCAAGACCGCAATCGCCGTGGACACGATCATCAATCAGCGCTCAAGCGACGTGATCTGCGTGTACGCAGCCGTCGGACAGAAGGCATCCTCGGTCGCCCGCGTCCTCGAGGCGGTGCGCCGTCACGGAGCGCCCGAACGCTGCCTGTTCGTCGTAGGAGCGGCCGACGAGGCACCGGGCCTTCAATGGCTCACCCCCTATGCAGCCTGCAGCATGGCGGAGCACTTCATGGCGCGCGGTCGCGACGTACTGCTCGTCATCGATGACCTCACCAAGCACGCCGCCGCCTACCGACAGGTCTCGCTGCTCTTGCGCCGTCCACCGGGGCGCGAGGCTTACCCGGGGGACATCTTCTATATCCACTCGCGACTGCTCGAGCGCGCCGCGAAGCTCTCACCCGATCGCGGCGGGGGATCGCTTACGGCATTGCCCATTGCAGAAACGCAGGCGGGCAACATCAGCGCTTACATCCCCACGAATCTGATCTCCATCACCGACGGGCAGATCTATCTGGATCCGCGACTTTTTTATCAGGACCTGAAACCGGCGGTCGATGTAGGCAAGAGCGTTTCGCGCGTCGGCGGCAAGACGCAGGCACCGGTTCTCAAGGATCTGGCGGAGAGCTTGCGCCTCGAATATGCGCAGTTCCTCGAGCTCGAGGTATTCACGCGTTTCGGAACCATGGTCGATGAGCGCACCCGTAAAGTGATCGAACACGGTCGGCGCATACGCTCGGTGCTCGGTCAGCCGCAGTTCGCACCGCTCGCTCTGGGCGTGCAGGTCGCGCTGCTCTGCGCCCTCAATGACCATGTCCTCGATGGTGTCTCGCTCGAGCGCGTGCCGAGTTTTCGGGCAGCGCTTGCGGATTGGCTCGGCGCGCACTGCCCCGATATTCTGGCGCTTCATGATGACGCAAAACCGATGTCGGCAGAGGTTCGGGAGCGGCTCAAGGCGAGCTTGCTTGCGCTTGCCCAGTCCGTCATGGCCCCACAGGGGACACCGGCAGGTACCGCCGCATGACGCGCCTCAACGATATTCAGCGACACATGGCGGGTATGCAAGAATTGGGCGACATCGTTGGCGCGATGCGCTCTCTTGCCGGAATGCGCTTGCAGGAGTCCCAACAGGCATTGCCGGGCATCCGTCGCTATGGCGATTCGATGGCGCAGGCGATCGGCGCCGCGTTGCAGCTGATGCCGGCACCGGAAGCGCCCCCGCAGAGGGATCGTGGTTGCAGGGCGATCATACTTTGCGCGGCTGAGCACGGCTTCGTGGGAGGCTTCAACGAGCGGCTGCTCCAATCGGCACTGGCGGTGCTGGAGAGCGGCGACCGGTTGTTCGTCCTCGGCAGTCGGGGTGCCGGTCTCGCACTGGAGCGCGGGCTGCGTGTCTCGTGGTTCCGCGCGATGCCCACGCGCGTCGCAGGCGTGCCAGGTGCGATCGATGCCTTGACCGGGGAAATCTATCATCGGATTGCTCGAGGTGAGCTGGCGCGCGTCGAGGTGATGTTCGACCGCTATCGGCAGGGCGGCGCTCGTTCGATCGAACGACGATTGCTGCTGCCGCTGGATACCAAATCGCTCGTCCCGCTGCAATCACCGCAGCCGGCCCTGCATCATCTCGAACCCGACGTGCTGCTGGAGAAGCTGCTCGAAGAGTACGTGTTCGCGCTGCTGACGGAGGCGGCGGTCGAGTCGATCGCGAGCGAGAACGCCGCGCGCTTCGCCGCGATGGAGTCCGCACACGACAACATATCAAAGAAACTCGTGGAGTTGGGTCAGGAAGCGCGAGTCGCCCGGCAAAGCGAGATCACCTCGGAGCTGTTGGACCTGCTCGTTGGAGCGGGCGCGCTGGAATCCGCGCATGAGGCACGTTGGTAACCGTCGACCCGCTGCAGCCCAAGCGCCGACCCTGCCAGTGCTCTCTGCTTGCTCACCGAACCTCGACCCCGGTGAGTTGCACCTCGCGCCAGGCGCGCATCAGCGGGAAGTACAGTCCCACCCGCACCGGCTCGGGCCCGAGCCTGCGCGCGAGCGCGGCATAGCGCTCGAGCTGCGGGCGGTAACGCTCCACCTCGCGCTCGAGAAACTCGGCGAGCCGGCCGCCGGCGTGCTGGCTCGTCTTGTAATCGATCACCCAGCGCACACCATCCTCGTCGACAAAGCTGCGATCGAACACCGCACGCACGACCTCGCCGCGCCATTCACCCGAGATCGCATGCTCCCGGAAGTCGTCCCGGTACCCGCTGCGCAATATCCACCGCCCGCGCGAATCGTGCTGCACGGCGAGCAGCGCCTCGATCGCCCGCTCGCTCGCATCCGCGAGACGCTCCTCGGGTAGGCCGGCCAGCGCCAGCCAACGCTTGAAGTGTGCACCGCGTGCGCGGATCGACGCTTCATCGGCGCTCTCCAGGCGCATCGCCTGAAGCTCGCCGTGTACCAGACTCCCGACCCGCCGCGCCGTCTCGCTCGCCCAGTCGAATAACGGAGCCTGCTCGAGCGAGCCGGTCCCGGGCGGAGGGATCTCGAAGGGGGCGCTCAACGGGCGTGGCGCAAAGCCCCGCGGCAAGCGGCGCAGCGGTCCGCCGCGCAGCTCCGGCGGCGGCGCGGCCGCGGACAAGTCGCCGCGCTCGCGCAAGGCGGCGGTTGCTTCCTCTCGCACGCTCGGCCAGAGCACCGCCAGGAGGCTGCCCGCGCGCGGCTTCCAGGGCGCGCTGTCGGGCTCTGCGCCCTCCTCGGCTTCCTCCTCGAGCAGGTCGTCGGGGTCGATACGCAAGCCGACCGTGGCCGTGAGGTGCAGCTGGCACTTTGCGCGCGTACAGGCGACGTACAAGAGCCGCTCGGCCTCGAGTGCCGCCGCGTCGCGCGCCTTCTGGCGCAGAAAGCCGAATAGCGGATCGTCGCCCGCCCCGACCGGCGGGCGCGCCGCCATCACCATGCCGTCGCGGCTGGTGCGGGCGAAGGAGTGCATCAGCAACAGCTGGCCGGCGGCGGCCCGCGCGTGTCGATCGAGCGCGGGCACCACCACGAACTCGAACTCCAGGCCCTTGGCCTTGTGGATGGTCATGATCTCGACCGGGCTCGGGCCGCCGCCCTCGGCGTAAAGATCCGAGAAACTCTGCTCGAGATCCGCCGCATCCGGCAGGCCGCGCTCCTCCAGCTCGCGCAAACGTGTAAATACCCCGCGCACCTCGCTGAGCTCGCGCACCTCGCCGGGCGCGCCCGCCTCGCCGCTCGCGGCCGGCCCGCCGAGCGCAAGCCAGGTGCGCTCGACCCAGCGGGTGATCGAGGTATGGCTCTGGACGCGAAAGGCGGCCTCGAGCACCTCGCGTAGACGGCGGCAGCGGATTCTGCCCTCCTCGCTCAGGCGCGCGATCACCGCCTCGTCGCACAGGGCCTCGAAGATCACCTGATGGGCGCGCGCGACGATCAGAAGATCCGCGAGCGTGAGCCCGGCCCAGGGTGCGCGCAGCAGCGCGAGCCAGGCGCGGCGATCGCCGAGATGCAGCAGTGCGCCGATGAGGGTGACCAGATCGCGCACCGCGGGACGATCCTCGAGCGGCTCGATGTCGACGGCGCGAAAAGCGATCCCGCGGGCACGCAGCGCCTGCGCGATCCCTTGCGCGTGGCTGCGGGCGCGCACCAGCACGGCGACACGCCATTCGGGGTGCTTTGCGCGCCGCTCCGCGACCGCCTCGGCCACCGCCCGCGCTTCGACCTCGCGCGCGCCGAACGCGCGCACGCATACCTCGGGCACGTAGCCGGCGGCCCGCGGCAGGACGCCCTCGCTCGGGCGGAAGGCGATGGCGCCGCGCTCGCGATCGTCGCGTTGCGGCAGCACCCGCGCGAAATGCGCATTGATCCACTCGACCAGCGCAGGATCGGAGCGGAAGTTGCTGGTGAGGCGCCGCACCTCGAAGCGCACTGCTCCGAGGCCGACTTCGGCCAGCTCGAGAAACGCTCTCACCTCCGCCTGCCGGAACCCATAGATCGATTGCATCGGATCACCGACACAGAAAATGCTGCGTCCATCGCCCGGCAGCCAGCCGGCGGTGAGGCGGCCGATGAGTTCGAGCTGGGCGGTGGAGGTGTCCTGAAACTCATCGAGCAACAGGTGCTGGAGCGTGTAATCGAGCCGCAGCGTGAGATCGGTGGGCGCCTCCGCGGCGCCGAGCGCGCGCAGCGCCGCCATCGAGACCGCGGGGAAATCGACCACGCCGCGCTCGCGAAAGATCTGCTCGAGCTCGGCTGCGGCGAGCACCAGCACCTGTGCCGCCGCGCGCACTCGCGACCAATCGGCATCGGTGTAGGCGGCCGCGGGCAGGCCGCGCAGGCTGGCGAGCGCCGGCGCCGCCTCCGGCCGCTGCGCGAGCTCATCGAGCAGCGCCTGTGCCCGCTCGCGCTCCGCGCTCTGCGCCGGGAATCCGTCACGCGCATTGAGGCCTTGGCGCAGCCTCGCCTGCGACTTGGTCAGGAACAGCTCCGCGAGACCGCGCCAGCGCTCCACCTCGCCGGGCACCGCACACGGCATTCCCGCCGCCCGCCATGCCGCGAGCTCCGGTCGCTGCGCACCCATTCGGCAGGCCGCGACGTGCGCGAGCTGCGCGAGCCGCGCCACGGTGTCGAGGCCGAGCGTTTCCTCCGCGCTCTTGAGGGAACGCGTCACGAGCAGCGCCAGATCCTCGTCGAAGCGGCGCCTCACTTGCGCGAGCTCGCGCTCACCGAGCTCGCCGGCAGCCTCGACGTGCCCCACGAGCAGCGGCAGCCAGCGCTCGCGCGCCGGCAGCATCTCGGCGATGAGATCGGCGAGCCGGCGCCAGCGTTGATCGCCGAGCTCGAGCACCTGCTCGACCGCGCGTCCGAAGGAGTCCTCCGCTTCGTGCGACAAGGCACGCGCGGCCGCCTCGGCATAGAGCGGCTTCGCATCCTCGAGCAAGCGCAGCGGGCCGCCCGCGCCCGAGGTGATCGGTAGCTGCGCCGCGAGCCACGCATTGAACGAGTCGATGGTCTCGATGCGCAGGCGCGAGGGGTGCTGTCGCACGTCGATGCGCAGCGAATCGAGGTGACGCTTGGCGGAAACGGCGAGCGCGAAGGTATCGGGATTCAAGGCGTCAGGACAGTCGCCGAGCGCTGCCGCCTCGAGCGCCGAGAGGACGCGCTCGCGCATCTCCTCCGCGGCGCGGCGCGTGAAGGTGAGCGCGAGGATACGCTCCGGCCCGTCGACGGCGGCGAGCAAGCGCAGATAGCGCTGCGCCAGGAGTGTCGTCTTGCCGCTGCCCGCGGGCGCCTGAACCAGCACGGAGTCGCGGCTCATGATTGCGGCGAGGCGAGCGGCATGATCGGCGGGGCGCGGCGCGCTCATCGAGTCTCACCGCTCGCGCCCTGTGCTCGGCTGCCAGGTGCGGGAGTTGCGCCACCCGCAGCCGGAGCCGCGAGCTCGAATACCGAGGGAATGCGGCACAGTGCCTGGAGCCGGCAGGAGCGGCAGGCGAGCGGCGTCGGCGCGACCGCGGCGTGGCCGCGAGCGAATTCGAGTGCGATGCGCTCGATGCGCCGCGCCCACTGCTCGATCAGCTCAGCGAAGGTTGCGAAGTCCTCGAGCCGGCTGGCACGCTTGTTCGGCAATATGTCGCCGCGCGCCGATTCGACCACGAAGTCGCATTCGGCGGCGTTGATGCGTCCATAGGCCACGGCCACGAGCTCCCTGCGGTGCAGCAGCGCATACACCGGCAGCTGCGGATTCTCGGGGCGTTCGCCGCGCCAGTCGGCATGGACGGCACCGCTCTTGTAGTCGATGAGGATCCGTCCGCCGTCGAGCAGCCGGTCGATGCGATCGACACGCACCGCGAACTCGAGTCCGCCGTGGCGCGCGATCTCGCTGCCCGTCTCCAGACGCTCGACCGCGAATGGCGCGCGCGCCGCCTCGATCGCGAGCCATTTGTGCAACAGAGCGGCGAGCCGCTGCCGCTCGCGCGCACGCCAGCGGTGCCCGGGGTCGCGACGTTCGCGCAGCTTTTCGATGGCGCGCTGCGTGCTCGCCGCGACCAGCCGCGCGAGCCCGTCGGCTTGCGCGCGGCGCGCCAGGAGGCCCGCGGAGCTCTCGAGGTCGAGCCAGATTCTCTCGAGCGCATCGTGCAAGAGCTCGCCGCGCTCGCGCTCGTTGAAACCCGGGATCGGCCGCTCGAGCACATCGACCGCGAGGCGCGTCTCGGCGAATCCGCGGAAGGCGCATTGCGACTGCGCGCGCAACGTGGCCACGCCGCGCGTGCGCTCGTCTGCAGCGAACGGCGGCGCCTCTTCGTCGCGCAGCTGCTCGAGCGCGGGAGCGCCGGCGAGTGCCTCGCGCCAGTGAGGCTGCGGCGCCGCCGGGGGCCGCTCGAGACTCGCCGTCACCGGCAGCAGCGGGCTTGGGCTCACGCGCCGCGTAGCACCCTCGTCCGCGCAGCTGAACACCACCGTGCGCGCGCGCATACACCAGCGCCGCTCGAGATCGCGCGCGAATTCGCGCTGGCCATCCGCGCTCGCGCCGATGACCCCGTATTCGCGCTGCAGGCTCGTGGGCAGCATCGGGATGGGGTCGAGCGGGGGCGGCCAGCGCGTCTCGTCGCAACCGCTCACCCAGATCCCTTGGTAGGTGAGCCAAGGGTCGTTGAGCTGGCTGCTGATCCACACCGCCGGGACGCCGGTCTGGATCTGGTACACGGTATCGCGCGCAGCCCGTTTCAGCAGTCGCTCGGCCGAGGCGCGCGAGTGGCGGCCGAAGATCAGGTCGCCGACCGCGAGCGCCGCCAGCAGCTCGCGAAAGCGCTCGGCCGCTTGAAACTCCGCGCTCGACCAGCGCTGCCGCAGCGCCCATGGGCCCGCCTCCAGGGCCGCGGTCCACACCCCGAGCCAGCGGCTCATCGGCTGCTCGCCACTCGCGCTCTCGAGCAGACGCAACGCCGCGCAGAGCCGATCGAGCGCAGCCGCGGCCGGCAGCTCGCGCCCGATGCGCGCCGCGCACACCAGCCAGTCAGCGAGGGCGGCCTCGTGCGGCGCGTGGCGGCGCATGGCCGCATCCAGACGCGCGGCCGCGGCCGCTTCGGCGGGCGATGCCGAAAGCTCGGGTGAGCGCAGCAGCGCGCTGAAGCGGGTGAAGGATACCGCGCCGCTCGCGGCGGAGAGAAACTCGAGCGCGCCGCGCACCGGTGCCTGATCGGCGAGCGGCGTGCCACCGGCGAGCGCATAAGGTGCGCCGCCCGCGGACTCCGCGAGCATGAAACGCTGCGGGGCGAGCGCGGCATCGAGCGCATCCGTGACCTCGGCGCGACGCAAGTTGACGTCGGGAACGCAGATCCAGGCGCGAAACTGCGGATCCGCCGTCAGATGCTCGCGAGCCCACTGCGCCAGCGAGGCCAGCTCGGCCGCGGGCGAATCGGCCTTGACGATGTGCGCGGCGCATGATTCCACGCGGTCCGGCTCGAGCGGCGGCCCGGCATGGCGCTCGAGCCAGGCTTTCGCGACCGGTCGCCACTGCGGGCTTTCGATCCACAAGGGTGGCACTTGCTCCTCGGCAGGGCGCTCCACGGCGAGCTCGAAAAGACGCTCGCTGCCGATGCAGTGCAGCTCCGCGCACTGCGCGGCGAAACGCGCGCTCCAGTCGGCGAGCGCGAGCGCTTCCTCCGAGGCATATGCGGCCAGCGCGCGCCGCGGAATGCCGTACTCCGCCATGGCACGGCGCGCGTGGCGCGCGGCGCGTGCGGCTCCCGAGGGCTCGAGGAAGCCGGCCTCGCTCTCGAGCACCGCGCGGCGCCACAGCTCGCGCTCCTCCGCTTCGCTCAGCGCCCGCGGCGTGGTCGAGTCGGCGAGCTGGTGGCGCACGTGGCGCTCCTTGAGCCAGCCGCCGAAATCGCGAATGCGCGGTGTCGGCCAGAGCGCCCGCTGCGCCGCGCGGTGCGCTCGCTCGATCGCCTCGGTGAGCGCCGCCGCGAGCTCCGCATTCGGGGTGAGGACGGTGCGGCCCGCCTCCGCCGCCTCGATCAGCGCGCTGAACCCGCTCAGACGGGCTCCTGACCTAAGGCTTGGCCGCAGCGGCACCGACGAGCTGCAAGCTCGGCGTGCCGGAGGCGCGCGCCTCGAGCAGCTCCTCGATCCGCTCGAACACCGTGCCGAGCACCGCCGGCTCGGGCAGGTTGGTGATGCGAAAGCAATTGCGGTAGGGCACGTTGAAGCTCACCCCGGGCGCGATCAGCACGTGCTTGTTCTCGAGCAAATCGAGCGCGAAGGTTTGATCGTCGAAATCCGGCAATACCTCGCCACGCACCTCGACGAAGGCGTACAGCGCCCCCATCGGGCGCACCAGCCTCAAGTACTTGCTGCGCCCGATACGCTCCAGAATCACGCGCCGCGACTCGTACAGCCGGCCGCCCGGCCGCGTCAGCTCGCGGATGCTCTGATGGCCGCCGAGCGCGGTCTGTACCGCCCACTGCCCGGGCACGTTCCCGCAGAGCCTGAGCGAGCTCAGAAGCTCGAGGCCGGCGAGATACTCCGCGGCGCTCTCGAGGTCGCCGGAAAACACCGCCCAGCCGACCCGATAACCGCAGGCGCGATAGACCTTGGAAAGCCCGCTCATGGTGCAGCAGAGCGTCCCCTGCACGAGCGTCGCCATGGGCACGAACTCGGCCTCGTCGTAGACGATCTGATCGTAGATCTCATCCGACAGCACCACCAGCCGGTGCTTCTCGGCCAGCGCCGCGAGCGCCTCGAGCACCGCGCGCGGATAGACCGCGCCGGTCGGGTTGTTGGGATTCACGATGACGATCGCGCGGGTGCGCCGCGTGATCAGCGACTCCACTTCGGCCGGATCGGGCACGAATCCGCGCTCGATCCGGCACGGATAATGAACGGCGTGCCCGCCGTTCAGGTTGACCGCCGCGGTCCACAAGGGATAGTCCGGGCTCGGGACCAGCACTTCATCGCCGGCGTTGAGCAGTGCGCGAAGCGTCAGGTCGATGAGCTCGCTCACGCCGTTGCCGATGAACACTTCCTCGACCGTGACGCCGCGCACGCCCCGCTCCTGCTGCTGCATCACCACCGCTTCGCGCGCCGGGAAGATGCCCTTCTGGTGCACGTAGCCCTCGCTCAGACGCAGATTCTCGATCATCGCGAGGCGCATGGTCTCCGGGGTCCGGAAGCCGAACGCGTAGGGGTTGCCGATGTTGAGCGAGACGATGTCGTATCCCATGCGCTCCATGTCGAGCGCGCGGCGCGCGAGCTTGCCGCGGATCTCGTAGCGCACGTTCTTGAGGCCATCGCTGGCGCGCACCGCTCTGCGCTGATTCATAGTCGCTCCCTCACCATCGCTCAAGAATACACGAGCTCGCGCCGGCGGTGGCAGGCGACCGCGTGCGCGTCCCCGACGGGCTCGAGGACCGGCACGCTGGCCGCGCAGGCGGCCTCGGCGTAGGGGCAGCGATCGCGGAACGCACAGCCCGAGGGGACCTGCCCGCCGCGCGGTGCCTCGCCCGTGGCGCCGCGCACGCTGCGCGCCGCCGACGCCGCGGCCGCGGGCGTGATCTGCGCATCGACCGCATCGGGATCCGGCGGCTCGAATGCGCGCGTCGGATCCGGCACCGCGGCGAGCAGCGCACGAGTGTAGGGATGCAGCGGCGCGGCAAACAGCGCATCGCAGGGCGCCACCTCCACGATCCTGCCGCAATAGATGACCATGACCCGATGGCTCAGATGGCGGACCACCGCAAGGTTGTGGCTGATGAACAGGATCGCCGTGCCGAGGTCGCGCTGCAGATCCGCGAGCAGATTCACGATCTGACCCTGCACCGACACATCGAGCGAGCTCACCGGCTCATCGCAGATCAACAGCCTGGGGCCCGGCATCATGGCGCGCGCGATCCCGACCCGCTGACACTGTCCGCCGGAAAGCTCGTGCGGATAGCGCCGATGCAGCGACTCGGAGAGCCCGACGCGCTCGAGCATGGCGGCGATGCGCGCTCGGCGCTCGCGCGCTCCGATCGCGGGCTCGAATATCCTGAGCGGCTCGGCGAGTGCCGCGCCCACGCTCATGCGCGGATCGAGGCTCGCGAGCGGATCCTGGAACACGATCTGCAGCTCGTGCCGATGGCGGCGCAGGGCTCTCGAGTCGAGGCGCAACAGATCCTCGCCCAGCCAGCGCACCGCGCCGCGCGCAGCCGGCACGAGCCTCAGGAGCGCACGCGCGAGCGTCGATTTTCCGGACCCTGACTCTCCGACCAGTCCGACCGTTTCGGCGCGTCCCACCTCGAAGCTCACCGCGTCGAGCGCGCGGTGGTCGCCGAAGTCGACCCCCAGAGCCTCGACCCGCAGCAGCACCGGGCTCAGATCGGATGATGGCATGCGAGCTCCGCCGCGTGCTCGATGGCGCGCAGCTCCGGCCGCTCAGCGCGGCAACGATCGCTGGCGCGCGGGCAACGCGGCGCAAAGGCGCAGCCCGGCCCAAGCGGCGCGGCCGATGACGCCGATCCGGGGAGCGAGGGCATGCGCGCGCGGCGCGGCGCGCGCAGATTCGGCACGCATTGCAACAGCAGCGCCGTGTAGGGATGACGCGGCCCGCGCAGAAGCTGCGCCGTGCCCGCACTCTCCACGATCCTGCCCGCGTACATCACCGCGACGCGGTCCGCAAGTCCCGCCACCACCCCGAGATCGTGGCTCACCAGAGCGATCGACAAGCCCGAATCGAGTCTCAGCGAGCGCAGCAGGTCGATGATCTGCGCCTGCACCGTGACATCGAGCGCACTGGTCGGCTCATCCGCGATCAGCAACGAAGGCTCGCATAGCAGGCTCATGCCGATCATCACACGCTGGCGCATGCCGCCGGAGAGCTCGTGCGGATACTGCTCGAGCCGGCGCTGCGCTTGCGGCACGCGCACCCGCTCGAGCGCGGAGAGCGCCGCCCGTTCGGCCGACGCCCAGGTGCTGCCGCGATGATGCACCAGCACCTCGGCGAGCTGAACGCCGATCTTGAGATGCGGGGTGAGCGAGGTGAGCGGGTCCTGGAACACCATGGTGAGCTTCGAGCCGCGCACGCGATTCAAGCTACGCGGTGCGCTGCCCAGAATCTCCTCGCCCTCGAAGCGCACGCTGCCCGAGGCGCGAGCGTTTGGCGGCAGCAGGCCCATGGTCGCCATGAAAGCCTGAGTCTTGCCCGCGCCCGACTCCCCGACCACCCCCAGGACTTCGCCGGCGCGGATGGCGAGCGAGACCTCGCGCACCGCCTCGACGCTTGCGCCGCCACGCTCGAAGCTCACCCGCAGCGAGCCGAGCGCGAGCGTCGCCGTGGGCGTGCCCGCGGCGCTCACCGCCGCTCCCTGGAATCGAGCGCATCGCGCAAACCATCGCCGAACACGTTCAGCGCCACGAGCAGCGCCACGAGAAACAGACCCGGCGCGAGCAGCATCCAGGGCGCCGCCTCCATCTCGCCGGCGCCCTCGGCGATGAGCGTGCCGAGACTCGCGCTCGGCTCCTGTACGCCGAGCCCGAGAAAGCTGAGAAAGCTCTCGAACAGGATGATCTGCGGCACGGTGAGCGTGGCGTACACGATCACCGGACCGATCACGTTCGGCACGACGTGTCTCAGTATGATCCGCGGCGTGCCGGCGCCCGAGGCCACGGCGGCCTCGATGAACTCCTGGCGGCGGATGCTCAGGGTCTGGCCGCGCACGATGCGCGCGGTGGTGAGCCAGCCGACGGCGCCGATCACCAGGAACAAGGCAAGCTGGTTCCTGCCGAAGATCACGGTCATGAAGATCACGAAGAAGATGAGCGGCAAGCCGCTCATGATCTCGATGAACCGCATCATCAAATCGTCGGTGCGGCCGCCGACATAGCCCGCGACCGCGCCGAACGCCAGCCCGAGACCCAGGCTCACGGCTCCGGCGACCAAGCCCACCGCCATCGACACACGCGCCCCGGCGAGGGTGCGCACGAACAGATCGCGTCCCAGCCGATCGGTGCCGAACCAATGCGCATGCGCCAGCCCGGGATTCGCGGCGACATGCCGCCAGTCGAGCGTTTCGAGATCGTTCGGGTTCAAGGCAGGCCCGAACAGTGCCGCGGCGATGAGCAGCGCGAGCACGATGAGCGCCACGAGCGCACCCGGATTCGCGAACAGGGCGCGCGCCGCCTCGCGCCAGGGCGCGCTGCTCACCGCTCGAACCTGACGCGCGGGTCGAGCCAGGCGTACAGCAGGTCGACGATGAGCCCCATTGCGATGAGCAGCGCCGAGTACAGGATCACCATGCCGAGCACCAGCGTGTAGTCGCGGTTGACCGCGCCCTGCACCAGATAGCGGCCGATGCCCGGCAGTCCCGCGATCGATTCCACGACCAGCGAGCCGGTCATGATCGAGGCCACGGCGGGCGCGAGATACCCGGCGACCGGCACCAGCGCGGGGCGCAGCGCATGGCGCGCGATCACGGTCGTGAGCGGCAGCCCCTTGCCGAGCGCCGTGCGGATGAACGGGCTGCCGAGCACGTCCAGCATGCCGCCACGGGTGAGGCGCGCGATGTACGCGAGCGGCGGTATGCTGAGCGCTGCCACCGGCAGCACCAGATGCCGCGCCGATCCCGCCTCCCAGCCCGCCACCGGCAGCCAGTGCAGATAGATGCCGAACATGAGGGCGAGGAGCGGCAGCAGCACGAATGACGGAATGGCTATCCCCAGCGCCACGAGCGAGACGGCGAGATAGTCGAGCGCCGACTGGCGGTGCAGTGCGGCGAGCGCACCCAGGGGAATGCCGATGAGGATCGCAATCGCAAGGGCGAGCGTGCCGAGCTCGAAGGTCACGGGGAGTCCCTGCGCGATCAGCTCGGTAACGGTGAAATCCTTGTAGCGGAACGAAGGACCGAAGTCGCCGTGCACGATGCCCTCGAGGTAGCGCAGGTACTGCCGCCACACGGGCTGGTCCAGGCCGTAGGCCCTCTGAAGATTCGCGCTGATTTCCGCAGGTAGCGCTTGCTCCTGGTCGAATGGGCCGCCGGGTGCGGCGCGGACCAGAAAGAAGCTCAACGTGACGATGATGAACAGTGTCGGGATCGCGCCGGCGAGACGCCTCAAGAAGTAATGCAGCATTGCCGCGAGTCTATCACCACCCACATCGCCGCTGACCGCGAGGTGGACAAGGAAGCCCCCGGTCCCTAAAATACGAGGTTCACCAAGGCTTAGGATTTCATGGAATCAACACGCCCAATCCGCGCGCTGATGCGGGGTCTCGATGCGCTCACGGTTCTCAATCTGCGGGACGGCGCCAGCGTATCGGAGGTCGCGCACGAGATCCGCCTGCCGCGCACCACCGTCTACCGCATTCTGGAAACCCTGTGCAACGCGGGATTCGTGATCCGCGATCCGAGCGATGATCGCTATCGGCTGACGATCAGGGTGCGCTCGCTCTCCGGAGGCTTCGACGATGAGGCGTGGGTCACGCACATCGCCAAGGCAATGATCGAGGAGCTCGGCCGCGAGATCGTCTGGCCGGTGTCGATTGCGACGCTGCTCGGCACCAGCATGATCGTGCGCGAGACCACGGATCATGCGAGTCCGCTCGCCATCGAGCGCTACTCGGCGGGTTACCGCATGCCGTTGCTCGCGAGCGCCGCCGGACGCGTCTACCTGGCATTCTGTCCTGCAGCGCAGCGCGAGACGCTGATCGACATACTGGCCCGCTCCGGCAAGGAGGAGGATCGCATGGCACGCGCGCCGCGCACGGATCTGACGCGCATCCTCGTGGAGGTCAAATCACACGGCTATGCGCTCACCTCGCGCACGCGCCGGCTGGTGGAGGAAATCAGCTTGAGCGTTCCAGTCCTTCTGGACGATCGCCTGCTGGCATGCCTGACGACGCGCTTCGCCGCCTCGGCCATGCCGCAACGGACCGCAATCGAGCGCTTCTTGCCCAAGCTCAAGCAGTGCGCGGTTAGAATCAGCACTTCATTTGTTGAACAACAAGCCGAGGCGCTCCACAAAGGCGCGCCGGAACAGGCTGCTTAAGGAGCTTCAATGCAGAAGATCATGGTTTGCATCAAGCGCGTCGTCGACTACAACGTGCGTGTGCGCGTCAAGCCGGACGGCAGCGGGGTCATGCTCGACGGCGTCAAAATGAGCGTGAATCCGTTCGACGAGATCGCGCTCGAGGAGGCTCTGCGCATCAAGGAGCGCGTCGGCAACGTCGAGGTGCTGGCCGTGAGCATCGGTGTCGCCGACACGCAGCAGCAGCTGCGCACCGCGCTTGCGATGGGGGCCGACCGTGCGATCCTGGTGCAGACGGATGCGGCGGTGGAGCCGCTGACCGCGGCGCAGACCCTGCTCGCCGTCGCCAGCAAGGAGAACCCGGACCTGATCTTGCTCGGCAAGCAGGCGATCGACGACGATGCCAATCAGACCGGGCAGATGCTCGCCGCGCTGTGGGAGCGGCCGCAGGCCACCTATGCTTCGAAGGTCGAGATCAGCGGCACCAAGGTTCAGGTCACTCGCGAGGTCGACGCCGGACTCGAGACCATCGAGGTGGATCTGCCCGCGGTGATCACCGTGGACCTGCGGCTCAACGAGCCGCGCTACGTGAAGCTGCCCGACATCATGAAGGCGAAGAAGAAGCCGCTCGATGTGACCTCGCTCGATGCGCTCGGAGTCAAGGCCGGCCAGCTGCTGAAGACGGTCAAGACCGATCCGCCGCCGCAGCGTCAGAAAGGCATCATCGTGAAGGATGTGGCGGAGCTGTTCGAGGTACTCAGAAAGAAGGGTCTAATCTAATGCACAAGGTACTCATCATCGGTGAGCATGACGGCAAGTCGCTCAACCCTGCGACCGCGAAGTGCGTCACCTGCGCGAAGTCGATCCCGGACGCGGACATCACCATTGCACTGCTCGGCGCGGATACCGCGGCGGTGGCCGCGCAAGCGGCGGCGCTCGCTCACGTGAAATCAGTGGTGCGCGTCGACCGCCCGGAGAACGCCCATCCGCTCGCCGCAACCTTCGCGCCACAGATCGTCGCGCTCGCCGCGGACTACAGCCACCTGCTCGGACCCTCGACCAGTTTCGGCAAGGACCTGATGCCGCGCGTCGCCGCGATGCTCGCCGTGCCGCAGGTGAGCGATTTGATGGCCGTGGAGGGCGCGCACCGCTTCCGCCGTCCGATCTATGCGGGCAACGCGATCGTCACCGTGGATGCGGATCCCGCGCGCAAGCTGGTGGCGACCGTGCGCGTCGCCTCCTTCGAGGCCGCTGCGAGCGGCGGCAGCGCGGCGGTCGAGTCGAAGAGCACGAGCGCGACACTGCCCGCACATACCCGTTACATCGGCGCGAAATCCGGCTCGACCGATCGTCCCGACCTGCAGACCGCCGCGCGCGTGGTTTCCGGCGGGCGGGCGCTCGCCAGCGCCGAGAACTTCAAGATCCTGTTCAGCTTCGCCGACAAGATCGGCGCCGCCGTCGGCGCCTCGCGTGCCGCGGTCGATGCCGGCTATGCGCCCAACGAGATGCAGGTCGGCCAGACGGGCAAGATCATCGCGCCCGAGATGTACATCGCCGTGGGCATCTCCGGCGCCATCCAGCACCTCACCGGCATCAAGGATGCACGCACGATCGTCGCCATCAACAAGGACGCCGAGGCCCCGATCTTCGAGGTGGCGGACGTGGGCCTCGTGGGCGATCTGTTCCAGATCATGCCCGAGCTGGAGCGTCTGGTCGCGAAGTGATCCGCGCCGCGCGCTAGCCGACCCGCGCCGCGGCCGCGTCGATGGCCGCGGCGAGGCGGTCGGCGTGCTCGGCCCGAAACGGCATCGGCGGTCGCAGCTTGAGGATGTCGGCGTGCGGCCCTTCGTAGCCGATCAGCACTCGCGCCTCGGCAGCGAGAATGTTGATGATGCGCTTGGCGCACTGACGCGCGCTCTGTGATCCCACGGCGCGCACCTCGAGCCCGCAGAGCAGGCCCGCGCCGCGCACATCGCCGAGACACGCGTGCCGGGCCGCGACTTCCTCGAGCCGCGCGCGCAGGTATGCGCCGGTGCGCGCGGCATGGGCCACGAGCTCCTCGCGCTCGATCACCTCGAGCACCGCGAGCCCGGCCGCCGCGGCCACCGCGTTGCCGCCGAAGGTCGAGAAGAAGCCGTATTCCTTCTGGAACGCCTCGATCAGCGAGCGGTTGGCGATCACCACGCCCATGGGATAGCCGTTGGCGACGGGCTTGCCGAGGGTGACGATGTCCGGCTCGAAACCGCGCCGCTCGAATCCCCACAGATGCGATCCGCACCGCCCAAGACCGTATTGCACCTCATCGGCCACGATCAAGGCACCGGCGGCGCGCACGCGCGCCGCGACCGCCGCGGCCCAGGCCGGCGGCGGATCGAAGATGCCCGAGCTGGTCAAGGCGGTATCGATGTAGAAGGCCGCGGGCTCGAATCCGCGCTCGGCGAGCGTACGCACGGCCCGATCCACGTCGCGCTCCGCCGCCTCGATGTCCGCAGCATCGAGATCGCGTCCCGGCCGGCGCGGCGGCTCGAGGGTGACGACGTGCGGATCGCGCGGCCGGCCGGTGCTCGGCGTGAGCGCCGCCACCGCGGCCGTGATGCCGTGATAGGCGTGCTGCATCACCAGCGCCCCGCGATGTCCGCTACCGAACAGCGCCAGGCGCCAGGCGACATCGTTCGCCTCGCTGCCCGAATTGACGAACACGCAGGCGTTCAAGTGCGCCGCAAAGGTCGCCGTCAACCGCTCCGCGTAATCGAGGATCCGTGAATGCAGGTAGCGTGTATGGGTGGCGAGAATCGCGCTCTGTTCCTGGATGGCGCGCACCACGCGGGGATGGGTATGCCCCACGTGCGGAACGTTGTTGTAAACGTCCAGATAGGCGTTGTCCTCGCCGTCGTACAACCAGACCCCGGAGCCGCGCACCAGGTTGAGCGGCTGCTCGTAGAAGAGCTCGGCCCCCACGCCCATGAGCCGTTGGCGCCGGGACAGATCGACCCGATGCGCGGCCGGCGCGACCGAGGCCCCGCCGGACGAGGTGCCGGCTGCCTCGTGCCACGCAGCGCTCAAACGGGCGCGACCCGCCGCCTCGAGCGCCGCGAGCGAGTCCGCCGCATGCCGCGCAGCGCGCTCGAGGATGCGCGCGCCTTCGACATCGTGCCGTCCGCGCCAGGCATGGACCAGAATGGTCACGGCGTGGCGCGCCGCGACCAGATCGTAGAGCATCTCGACTTCCGCGCCCTCGAGCGGCTGTCGGCGCGCATAGCCCTGCAGCATCGCGCTCACGGCATCGAGCGGGACAATAGCCTCGCTCAAGAGCTCGGACATGCACACCGCCGGCTCGAGGATGCGCGGCGCGTGAATCATGTCGCCAAAGTCCAGGATCCCGCTGACCGCGTCGGCCTCGACCAGGAGATTGCCGCCATGACAGTCGTCATGGATCGCCTGGCTCGGCAGCCCCTTGAGCTCCGTCAGGCGCTCGCGCAAAGCGGCGGTCGCAGCCTCGACCGCGCGGCGCGCGTGCGGCGATTCGATATAGGGCAAGTACTCGCCAAGCTCCGGCAGGCGCCGCACGTCCCAGGCCAGGCGCTGAGCGAGCGCCGGGTGGAAGAATCCCCGCAGCGCGTGGTCGAGCCGGGCGAGGGTCTCGCCCACGTTGCCGAGCAAGCCTTCACCCGCCCTCGCCTCCCCGAGTAATCGGCCCGGGAGGAAACTCACCAGGCAGGTGGAGTAGCCACCCTCCAGGCCCTGCGCCTTGCCCGCCTCCTCGCCCGCGAGGGTGGCCATCACCCGCGGTACCGGCAGCGTCGGATCCTGCTCGGTGAGGTGCCGCAGCACCGCGAGCTGGCAATCCATGGTTTCGGGACTTGCGGCGCGATCGAAGATCTTGAGCACGTACCCGCGCCCGTCCGCGGTCCTCAGGTGGAAATTGCGGTCGCGCTCACCCGGCAGCGCACGCGCGTCCGCGGCGATGCCGTACTGGACGCGCGCGATGTCCTCAGCCTGTGCGGCCGAGAACAGCGGCGGAGTAGTCCTTAGAGCGAGCAACGCGCTAGAGTTGCTTCAGAACGTGGTCCGCCGCGGATACCTTGAATTCGCCGGGCGCTTCGACGTTCACGTGGGTCGCGACGCCGTTCTTCGCGATGATCGCGAATCGCTGGCCACGCATCCCCATGCCGAAGCCCGTGCCGTTGAGCTCGAGCCCGAGCGCCTTGACGTAATCGCCGTTGCCGTCCGCCAGCATCAGCACCTTGTCGCCGACGTTGCTGGCCTTGCCCCACGCATTCATCACGAACACGTCGTTGACCGCGGTGCAGGCGATGGTATCGACGCCCTTGGCCTTGATCTTGTCGGCGAGCTCCAGGAAGCCCGGCAAATGCTTGGCGTCGCAGGTCGGCGTGAATGCGCCGGGCACCGAGAACAGCACCACCGTCTTGCCCTTGAAGAGCTCGTCGGTCGTGAGCTTCTGCGGGCCGTCCTTGGTCATGCGGGTGAACTTGCCCTCGGGCATCTTGTCGCCAGCTTTGATGGTCATCGCCGTTCTCCTGCGAAATCTTCGATTAGGTCCCCGATGCGAGCGGTACGCCCACTTCGTTCGAGTACAGCTCCCAGAGCTTCAGCACGCGTGGGCTGATGTTGGGTACCGTCTTCAGCTGGCCGAAGGCCTTCTTCGCCTCGGCGTTGTTCTTGAGCTGCACGTTGGCGAGGCCCAGATACACATAGGCCTCGTCCAGGTGCTTGATGTTGCCCTTCTGCAGGCCCTGATTGATCGCATCGATGGCCTTCTGATAGTCGCCGAAGCCGTAGTACACCTCGCCGAGCTTGACCGAGAGCTCGCCCGCCGGATTCTTGGCCGCTTCCGTCGCGAGCTGCGGCAGGCCCTTCTTGTCGGCGTCGGCGCGACTCTGCAGCGCGTTGAGCAGGCGCGTGGTGCGCTCTTTCTGCTCGGGCTTGATCAGCCCCGCGGTCATGGCCTTGCTGAGCACATCCGCCGCCTCGCCCGGCAGCGCCGCATCGCCCAGCAGCTGCGCCATCTCGATGTAGTCGCTCCCCTCCTTCATCGACTGCGTGTTGTACATGATGCGATAGATCATGAGCGTGTTGTGATCGTCACGCTCATCCTGCCGCTCGATGCGCAGCAGCGAATTCCACCACGTGATCTTGTTGTTGAGCTTGATGAGATCGATGAGTATCGGATCCATCGCCGTGTTGTCTTGCGCGTCCGAGGCACATTGCAGCTTGAACAGATAGAGATTCTCCTTGGGAGTCTCGCCCGCCTTGCGTGCCGCCGCGATGCCCTTGTCCGCCCAGATCACCGCGTCCTTGCAATCCTTGAGCTGGTAGTAGCTTTGCGCAATGATCAGCAGGTTCTCGTTGGTCGCCGTTCCCGCATCCACCATCTGCTTGCCGTAGTCGATCGCCTTCTGGTACTGACCGGTGCTGGCCGTGATCTGGAACAGAATCTTGGTCATCTGCGCCGTGTCTTCCGGGGAGGCCGCACCGGTGGCGAGCGCCTTCTCGAATTCCGACTGCGCCACCTTGAAGTTGTTGAGCCGCACGTTGGCGAAGCCCAGCATGTAGTGAATGGTCTTCTGGTCGAAGGCGGTGAGGCCGGACTTGTTCTCCGCCGCGTCGAGGTTCTTGATCGCCTCCTGCCACTGCTGCGCCTGCAGCGCCTTCTGCGCGGCCGTCATCTCCTTGGCGATGACGCGGCTGATCTCCTGCTTCTTCTTCTCGTCCGCTGCCGAGGCCGCGCCGGGCGCAAGCGCCGTCAGCGCGAGCACCGCGGTAAGGGCGGCGGCGGCGATCGACAGAACGAAAGGATTGGCATTCTTCTTGGTTGATTGAATCATGAGCACACCTTAAAGATCTTGCAGTTTCTGACCTTTGCTTTGCGCGGGTCGTTCAAACAAACGGCGCGTGAACCCGCAGTGATTCGGGTTGACGCGCCGCAACACCCGCCGGGAACTCTATCTCAGAAGTAGTCGTTGTTGACGAACCCGATCTTCTTCAAACCTCGATGCTGCAGGTCCGCCAGGGTCTGAGCCACGATCTCGTACTTGGCGAACTTGTCCACGTTGATGTGCACCTCGGGCTGCGGATCCTTGCTCGCCTCCTGCACGATATAACCCTGCATCGTCGTCCGATCCACCGGCGTGCCGTTCCACATCAGGGTGCCGTCAAAGTCGATCGTCAGATTGATCACCTCGGGCTGCACCTGCTGCGGCGGCGGCGGGTTGTTGGGATTGGGATTGTCGATCTTCACCGCATGCGTCTGGCTCGGGATCGTGATGATGAAGATGATGAGGAGCACCAGCATGACGTCGATCAAGGGCGTCATGTTGATGTCCGAATAGGATTGCCCTTCGCTGGAGCCGACTGCCATCGCCATCGCTTGCTCTCCTTAGGTCCCGGGCCCGAAGTGGTCCGGTGTGGTGATGAACGCGACCTTTCGAATACCGATCTGCTGGGTGGCCGCGAGCACCTGGCCAACGAACTGGTAACGCACGTTCGAGTCACCCCGGATATGCACCTCGGGCTGCGGCTCGATGGTCACGATCCCGCGAAGCCGCGTCTTGAGGTCATCGGTGCTCGCAAGCCGCTGCGTGTTCCAGTACACGTTGCCCTCCTTGTCGATCGCGATGGTGATGTTCTCGGGTTTCGTCTGGGTCGGCAGATTGGTCGCCTTGGGCAATTGCACCTGCACCTGCTGAACGATCACTCGAATCGTGATGATGAAGATGATGAGCAACACCAACATCACGTCCACCAAGGGCGTGACGTTGATGTCCGACATCGCTTCGGCTTCTTCCGAGGTGCCGACGTTCATCGCCATGGAGAAGTACCTCTAGCCGCTCAGCGCGCAGCGACGGGAGCGGGCTTCACGACCGGCGCAGCGCCGCTCTGACCCATGCCAAGACCCATCTTGGCACCGGCAATCAGATAGGCATGCAGCTCGTGCGCGAAATGGCTGACCCGCTCCTGCACACCCTTGTTGCGGCGCAGGAGGATGTTGTAGCCGAGCACCGCGGGCACGGCGACCGCGAGGCCGATGGCGGTCATGATGAGCGCCTCGCCGACGGGTCCGGCCACCTTGTCGATCGAGGCCTGACCGGCGACGCCGATCGCGATCAACGCGTGATAGATGCCGATGACGGTGCCCAGCAGGCCGACGAACGGAGCGGTGGCGCCGACCGAGGCCAGCACCGGCAGGCCCGCCTGCATGCGGCTGATGACCGCATCGGACGTGCGCTGCAGCGACTCGGTGATCCACTCGCTGGTGCCGATGGCGGCCGACAGCCGGTTCTTGTTGGTCTCGTGATACTCATAGGCTTGCTTGCCGGTCTCGGCCAGCGCGCGGAACGGATTCGAGGTGCCTTTCAGCTTGCCGATCGCATCGGTCAAGCTCGCGGAGGCCCAGAACTCCTTCTCGGCCGCGATTCCCTGCTGGCGAATACGGCGCTGGTCGAAGAACTTGGTGATCATGATGAACCACGTCAGGAGCGACATGAACACCAGGATTACGAGAATTGACCGGGCAATGATGTCGCCATTCGCGATCAGAGCGCCAAGGCCATACGGGTTTTCAACAGCTGTCTCATTCATTGACCGATTCCCTCTACATTTAATTTAGATAGTCGTGGGTTGTAACAACGGGTGTTGATGAAAACTTCGGGTGTTGAACTATTTGTTCGTCAGCTTCCAGGAAATGGGGAGCGCGATGGTCTTCTCGATCGGCTTGCCGTCCTCGGTGGCCGGCAGCATGCGTTGCCCGTGCACCGCTTTCAGACAGGCCTCGTCGAGGCGCGGGAAACCGCTGCTCTGCTGAATCGATTCGGCCGAGACCCTGCCATCCGCCGATACCGTCATCTGCACCACGCAGCGTCCCTCTTCACCGGCGCGCTTGGATGCGTCCGGATACCACTCCTCGCCGATCTTCAATGGGTGCTTGGGGTCCATGCGCGGCGGCGTACCCGGCCGCGGCGGCGGCGCAGCCACCGGCGGCGGCGGCGCTCTCTGCACCTGGGTCGTCTGGGTGATGGCGTTGGTCTCTTGCACCGGCGCCTGGATGTCGACGTACTCGGGCGGCGGAACGTAGGGTTTGATTTCTTCGAGCTTCGGCGGCGGGGGCGGGGGCTTGTCGACTTCCTTCGGCTTCTCGATCTGCGCTATCTCGACCGGGGGGATGATCTTCTGGACCAGCTTGCCTGCGAGTCCAGTGTAGAAGGCCCACCCGGCGACGACGTGCAATACGATGACAACGATGAGGGCCACGCCACGCGTGCCCGAGAACATTGATGGCTCTTCGTATGTATACATAGTATCTGTCGCGACCCTGCCCCTAATCGTGAGTGACCTCGCGCCCTGCGGCGTACACACTCGAAATCACATGTTGCCACGCGCTTTGCGAACGCGCGAGCCGCAAACCGCCTGATTTTCTCGGCGGCCTCCCTTCAGTCCCCGCGGCTAAGTAAAGAGACTGACACATCTCACGCCCGCACTGCAAGCAGACTTTGGCGCTTCATTTGCCTTAAGTAATAACCGTTCGCCGTCGGTCGCCGCGCCTATCGGCGTCGGTCGCCGCAGCCTATTCGCCGTCGGTCACCGCGCCCAGCGAGGCGCTCGATACTTGCTTGGCATACTTGGCCAAGGCGCCGCGCTTCGCATAGGGTCTCGGCGCTTTCCAGGCCTTGCGCCGGCGTTTCAATTCCGCTGCCGGCACGTGCAGTTGAATTTCTCGACGCTCTGCATCAATCGTGATCTCATCGCCGTTCTTGACGAGCCCCAAGGGGCCGCCGAGCGCGGCCTCCGGCGCCACGTGCCCGACCACGAACCCATGACTGCCTCCCGAGAAACGCCCGTCCGTGATCAGAGCGACTTCGCTACCCAGGCCCTTGCCGATGATCGCGCCGGTGGGACTCAGCATCTCGCGCATGCCGGGGCCGCCGCGCGGGCCTTCGTAGCGAATGACCACGACATCGCCGGCCTTGACCTTGCCGCCCAGGATCCCCGCGAGCGACTCCTCCTCGGAGTTGAACACCCGCGCCGTGCCCCGAAAGCTCAGTCCCTCCTTGCCGGTGATCTTGGCCACGGCCCCTTCCGGGGCGAGATTGCCGTAGAGCACCACCAGATGGCTGTCCTTCTTGATGGGGTCGGACAGGGAATGCACGATCTGCTGGCCCTCCGGGTAAGGAGCGACGTTGCGCAGGTTCTCCTCCAGCGTTGCGCCGGTGACCGTGAGGCAATCGCCATGCAACAAGCCGGCATCGAGGAGCGTTCGCATGAGCGGCTGGATGCCGCCGATCGCGACCAGCTCGGACATCGCGTAGCGGCCGCTCGGCCGCAGATCCGCAAGCACCGGCACCCGCTTACCGATCCGAGTGAAATCATCGAGTTGCAATTTGACATCTGCCGACGAGGCGATGGCCAGCAAATGCAGCACGGCATTGGTCGAGCCGCCGAGCGCGATCGACACCGTGATCGCGTTCTCGAAGGCCTTGCGGGTCATGATCTGGCGCGGCCGGATGCCGCGCTTGATGAGCTCCACCACCTGGGCCCCGGCGCGCTCCGAATCCGCGCGCTTGTGCTCGGAGACGGCATCCTGGGCGGAGCTGTTGGGCAGGCTCATGCCCAGAGCCTCGATCGCCGAGGCCATGGTGTTGGCCGTGTACATGCCGCCGCACGAGCCGGGCCCGGGAATCGCCGTGCGCTCGATGAACTTGAGCTCGGTCTCGGAGACGGTGCCGCGCGCATGGCCGCCGATCGCCTCGAATATGGAAACGATGTCGCGCCGCTCCGCGCCCGGCCGGATGGTGCCGCCATAGACGAACACCGCCGGTCGATCGAGGCGCGCGAGCGCCATGAGACAGCCGGGCATGTTCTTGTCGCAGCCGCCGAAGGCCACCACTCCGTCGAAGCCTTGAGCGGACACGACCGTCTCGATCGAATCGGCGATCACCTCGCGCGACACCAGCGAGTAGCGCATTCCGGGCGTGCCCATCGAGATGCCGTCGGAGACGGTGATGGTGTTGAAGGTGACCGCCTTGGCGCCGTGCGCCTCGACCGCATCGGCGGCGAGGCGCGCAAGCTCTGCGATGTGCACGTTGCAGGGCGTGAGATTGCTCCAGGTGGAGGCGATGCCGATCTGCGGCTTGTCGAAGTCGCCCTCGCGAAACCCCACCGCGTGCAGCATGGCGCGCGCCGGCGCTTGCTTGACGCCGTCCACGACGACGCGCGAATGGGCCCGGGTGTCGACGGGGCGCGTGCGCCCGGCGGAGGATTTCTTGGCCATTATCGTGAATACCGCTCCATCAAATAAGCATACACGCCGCGCACCGCCTGAGCTTCGGCGCCGACC
>Ga0335073_10001442_pt1 | contig 31814 bp, 26 predicted proteins | sample Lox_Sample_22_FD_207093 | JGI IMG/M metagenome (GOLD analysis project Ga0335073, IMG submission 207093) | Soil microbial communities from Loxahatchee National Wildlife Refuge, Florida, United States - Lox_Sample_2.2 | ecosystem: Environmental > Terrestrial > Soil > Wetlands | place: USA... | reverse complement strand
GCCAATTCCGCGTGCCCGCGGTGCGTGCCGGCCAGCGGCCAGCCCTCGCCCGGAATGACCCACTCAATATCTGCGGCAGCTAGCGCGAGCAGACCTTGTTTATTGTAGGAACCTATTGCTGCAAAGAAATCTCTCACAATCTGAACATTCTCTTCTGTGCTCATAAAAGCTTCTCCATTCTTAGGATCGGATCGTGTCCGATCTACTCAAGCGACCGGCCTCCTCAAAATTCAGGCGAGGATTGCGCGGAAACACGGAAGTTGGATCGCCGTAGCCAATGCTGCAGATAAAGTTCGCCTGGATTCGCGTGCCGGAAAAAAGGCCTTATCCACGCTAGCGTTGTCGAAGCCCGACTTGGGGCCGCAGTCCAGTCCCAACGCCCGCGCGGCGATGATGAGGTAAGCGCCTGAGAGCCTGGCCGATCTTGCCAAAGCCGATGATTGCGTAGCTCATAGTGCTTCTCCGATCTTGTGTTAACGCCGGGGTCAGACCTGCGCCATGCCCCCATCGACGGCCAGATCTACGCCGGTGATGTAAGAACTTTCATCGGAGGCGAGGAACGTGACGGCAGCCGCAATTTCCTCTGGCTTGGCCCTACGACCCATTGGGACCTGTGACGTAAACTGCGCGGCCGCTTGCTCGGCTTGCTCACGGGTAAGGCCCGTCGTTTTCTCCAAGGCGGGCGTCTCCGTCGGTCCGGGGCTCATCGAATTCACGCGGATTTTGCGGTCTTTCAGCTCCAGTGTCCAAGCGCGCACGAAGTTGCGCACGGCCGCCTTACTCGCAGCGTAGGTGCTAAACCCTGGCAGACCCAGCACGTTCGAGACCGAAGAAGTCAGGATAATCGACCCGCCGTCCTTGAAGAGGGGAAGGGCCTTCTGAACCGTGAAGAACACTCCCCTCACGTTCACGTCGAAGGTCTGGTCAAAATGGGCCTCGGTGGCCACTGCGAGCGGAGCGATTGTTCCCGCGCCCGCGTTCGCGAAGAGAATGTCGATGTGACCATGTTTCTCCTTCACGACGGCATAGAGCCGATCCAGATCCTCCAGGCGCGACACGTCGCCCACGACCGTCGTAACGTTTGTCTTGATCGAGGCGGCGGCCTCCTTCAGCTCACGCTCTCGTCTCCCTGTGATCACGACCTGGGCACCTTCGGCCACGAAGCGCTTGGCTGTGGCAAAGCCAATTCCACTGCTTCCGCCGGTGATGACTGCGACCTTACCTTCCAGTTCTTTCATGATCATTCATCCTCCGTTCTGTGATTTGTCCTGGTTTTGAAGTTTGAGATGCGCGGGACCGTACCGGGCTCAGAGTTGCGCCAGGCCGCCGTCGACGGCGACCTCGCTGCCGGTCATGAAACTGCTGTCCGACGACGCGAGAAAGGCAGCCGCCGCGCCGACCTCCGCCGGATCACCCATGCGCTGGAGCGGAGTCATCGAGCCGTAGGCCTTTAAGCCCTCCTCGCCTAGCGCTTCTTTCGCGAGTTCGGTCGCAGTCGCCCCGGGCGACAGCACGTTTACTCGGATGCCGGTGCCCTTCAGGTCCTCCGCCCACGTCCGCGCAAGGTTGCGCACGGCCGCCTTGCTCGCGCTGTAGGCGCTGAACGCCGGGGCGCCCGTGGTGCCGGCACTCGACCCGGTCAGGATGATCGAACCGCCCTTGCCCATCAGCGGCAGCGCCTTCTGGACCGTGAAGATCGTACCTTTCACATTGACGTCGAAGGTTTCGTCAATGTGCTCGGCGGTGATCTCGCCGAGCTTTAGCTGGCTTCCCACACCGGCATTGGCGAAAGCGATGTCGAGGGTGCCGCGCTCCTTCTTCACCGCAGCGTAGAGCCGGTCGAGGTCGGCCTCATCCGTGACCGAGCCCTTCACCGCGCGGGCATTGGGCCCGAGGTAGGCCACAGCGGCGTCGAGTTCCTTCTGCCGGCGGCCGAAGATGAAGACGAAGGCGCCCTCCTGGATGAAGCGCTTTGCCGCGGCTCGTCCGATGCCGGTAGCGCCACCGGTGATCACGGCGGTATTTCCACTGAGTCTGTTCATGTCATGCGTCCTTCGGTGGTGTTGCTTGCGGTACGCTCTACATCCACGACGGTCTGGTTTCGTGAGGCTGAATTTCATCACGTCATCCGCGAGGCACGGGTACTGATTTCCCGCAGGTTCCGGCCCTGCGCGCCAGTTCTATCAAGACCCAAGGAGATACACGATTATCTCAGGCTGCGCTTTGGGAGCCTCGATCACGAGATCTTCTGCTGCTTCTATCTCGGCAGCCGCCGCCGGCTCATCGCCTTCGAGGAGCTCTTCCGCGGAACGGTCGATTGCGCTCAGGTCCATCCGAGAGGTGTGCTGCGACCAGCGCTCCACCATAACGCCACGGCGGTGCACCCTACGCTGCAGTTGACGGACAGCTAGCGCAGCCCATATGAGAGGCGCAGGGCGATCTGTTGGAGTACATCGACCAGCATGTCGTCGTTGAGGGCCCGGTGAAATTGGGGTTCCTTGGGCAGCGCTCCCCGTGCGCGCTCATTGAGGACGATCGCTGCGGCGTGGCCGTTCATCGATGAGCCGTATTGGAAGCCTTGAACATCTGGATAGGCTTGGTATAACTGCCGCGCCCAAGCGCGCGCCCGAGAGCGCGGCCCGGAGTGAATTGCGGTGGAAGTGCCGAGCCTCGTTGCGAAGGCGCCGCGCAGGTCAAGCAGGGTTACCGGCCTTTGCAAGGCAAAGATCGCGAGGGCCGGCGCGTTGCGGATCCGGTCAATCCGGCGGGTCGCCTGGAAGACTTCCGCCGCGCAGGTGTCCACCTGGGGCGCGCAGTAGAGCACGGCTCGGTCCTGCTCGGTCGGCTCATCGCTTGAGCTGGGTAGATGATGGTCCCAGCGCGCCGCGGTGGGTCCGACGTGACGGAATCGGCTCCAATGCGAAGGATGCGGGCCGGCCGAAAAATAGATGCGCGCTAAGGCCGTGCCGGCGGGTAGCTCGAGCGTTTCGGCCGCAATCTGGCGTAGCGCCTCGACACCGGGAGGGTCCGGGAACTTGCTCACCGCCTCAGGCGCGCGTCAGGTCACGGGCGAGCCTCGCGACCGGCTCGATCGCCCGGCCCGAAAGCAGCCATTCGCGAGGGCTCAATGGAGAGGCATCGTTGTCGGACTGCAGTTCTGGATCGGGTAGCAGGAACCAATCGACTACATCCAATGGGAAGAGATCCGAAGGGAGCGCTTTTAGGACTCTGGCGAGACCCGGGATGACGAGTCGGCGTTCGAACTGAAATCGCGGCAGGCGCCAGCTTCCCTCGTACTCCAGGCCAAAGAGCGACCGCTCGCGCAGCCTCTGACGCACTCGGCTCACATCCACACGCAAGAGCTTGGCGGCCTCGGCCGCCGACAGGCTTTCCTCTAGCAGCGCCATGTACTGCGCTTGGCTGCGGATGAGTGGATCGTTATCGGCGTCGACGACGACATGATCCTTGAAGGCGCCGACGCTATGCAAAGCGTCAAGTTCGGCAGTCGCGAGCTCCGCGGCGTGGTGGCGTCCGGGAGGCGGGGTGGTTGCTGTGGTCAGAGGCCGATTGCGCGCCAGCGCAAGCTTGGCAGCCGCGTACCATTTGGCCAGAGAACGCCTTTCCGCCGCGCTCTCGCTTGGCAGGTAGTCCGAGCCCTCCGACGAGAGAGTTGCGGAATGCTCAGCCATACGCTCCTCTTCATACCTCAACGATAATTCTCGGTAATATATTAGCAGGAGAATGCGGGAGAGACATCAATCTATGCCCGATGCCCACTCCTCTGTGCCGGAAAGGTGTCGACTCCAGACTGGGTGTGCCGCAACTGTGCCGTGGTGGGGCTGGGATCGGGGCTGGAAAGCGCCGCAAGTGGTTGATTCATAAGCCCCTAGAACTCCAGGTCGCTGCTTTGTAAACCGTTGGTCGGGGGTTCAAGTCCCTCAGCCGGCATCAAAATAACTCCGGTTCAAGAGCTTGGGAGTCCTTTTTCTGGATTGCGTGTGCGCAAAAGAACAAAAGAACCTTCGATCGCTCGAGAGCTGCGAAGTCCTGGACGGCGGCGCCGTCTGGCTCCCGGCGGGATTTGATGGGACGTGGACCGTGCACGAGGAGTGCGCGAAGTCTTTATGCGATTTTCGAGTCTCACGCGTAAGGGAGGTTTGACATGAGGTCGGACAGCTCCGTCATCGAGTGGCTTCTCGATTCCGACCCGTCTATCCGGTGGCAGGTCATGCGCGACCTGACGGATGCAACGAAAGAGGAGATTGCCCGCGAGCGTGAGCGGGTTGCCACTGAAGGCGCGGGCGCCGAGCTACTGTCGCTGCAAGCCAGCGATGGCAGATGGGGCAGCGCGGCGTGGAATCGTGGCTGGGACTCCACGATGCACGTCCTGACGCTCCTGCGCGAGATGGGGCTCGACCCCGGAAGCGACGCCGCACGCCGCGCGGTGGGCCTGGTGCGCGAGGTCGTGACCTGGAAAGGCTGCGGTCCCCCAGAGGCGGATACCAACCCCTTCTTCGCCGGCGAGGTCGAGCCGTGCATCAACGGTCAAGTGGCGGCGGCCGGCGCTTATTTCCGCCAGGATATCGGCGGGCTGATCGAGCGGCTGCGCGGCGAGCAGCTCGCCGACGGCGGTTGGAATTGCGATGCACCCAGCACCTCCACGCGATCTTCGTTCAACACGACCATCTGCGTGCTCGAGGCCCTGCTCGAGTACGAGCAGGCGGGTGGTGGTGGCCCGGAAGTGACCGTGGCGCGCGTGCGCGGCCAGGAATATCTTCTCGAGCGCCGTCTGTGCCGGCGATTGTCAACGGGTGAGGCTATCCAACGCGACCGCAAGGCCGGGACGTCGTGGACGCGCTTCGCCTTCCCAACATGGTGGCACTACGATGTGCTGCGGGGGCTCGAATACCTGCGACGGGCCGGCGTGGCGCCCGACGAGCGCCTGGGCGAGGCGATCGATCTCGTCGTGTCGAAGCGCGACGACCAGGGCCGGTGGCCGCTCGACACCCGCTATTCCGGCAGGATGCCGGTCGAGATGGATGCGGGCGAGGGCCGGCCCAGCCGCTGGAACACGCTGCGCGCGTTGCGAGTATTGAACTGGTATTGCGCACGCTGGCCATGAGTGTATCGAGTGCTCGAGGACGGCCGGTCGCGGGCCTGTCGACCCCGATTGCGCGGCCAAGATCTCAATTCCGGCTTTAGATTCGCGCCCGCCCGGACCGCGTACTCGTCGCCCCGTCGCTCGCTATGCGCGGAAGGTCTCCTTTGGCCGCAGCCTTTACCTCCTGGTTACGCCCAAAGGCGGCCGCTACTGGCGGTACCGCTATCGGTTCCAGGGCCGCGAAAGAGTGCTCGCACTAGGGTGTTATCCGGAGGTACCAACAAAAAGCGCTCGCGCCCGACACCAGGCAGCACGGCGGTGCTTGCGTCGGGTATTGATCCAGCTGGGCGGAAAAAAGCCCTGCACCAAATCTCAGTCGGTCTGGTCTGATGTGCGTCACCGCCGGCTGCCGGGCTCGAAAAACCAGAGTCCAAGTGTGTGATTTCAGTGGGGGAAGAGAGGGTATCGTGATCGCTGCGCCGCGCTGAGCCCCAGGATGCCATTCCGGGCCGCGAGCAGATCGTCAGCCAGGGTGGCAATCTCATCACGCAGCTCGAGATTTTCGGTCCACCGTGCAGGAATACTTTCCACACCGTAAGCCGCGCCAGCGAGGTTGCCTGCAATCGACCCCGTGCTGTCGCTGTCGCCGGAGTGATTGACTGCCAGGATGATTGCTTCCTCGATATTCGGAGCGGCTAACACAGCATAGATCGCAATGGCGAGCGCCTCCTCGGCGATCCAGCCCGCCCCCAGCTCTTCCAGTTGAGCGGCGCTTGCCGGTGCCGAGGTCGCGAGCGCTTGCGCGGCCTCGACGGCGGCGAGCACTTCGTTAGCCCCAGGATGCGACCGCAGGATCTTCACAGCGGCGTCGACCGCGCTTGGCAGCGAGTGGCCCGCTATCAGCCACTGGAGAGCGGCAGCGAGAAATGCGGCACTTAGGCTGGAGGTCGGATGACCATGCGTGAGAACAGCCAGCTCGATTGCCAGGCCGAAGGTCTGGTCACAGGGGGCGAGAAGACCGACGGGCGCCGTTCGCATCACGGCTCCGCAACCCTTGCTATCATTGAATGCCGGCACACCGAGGCTTCTGACGTCCTCGAGCGCGGACAAGCACGTGATTCCCGGGGCGCGCTGGGACCACAGCGAGCCTAACCCGATGAGCCATCCGTCACCTTGAACCTCGATCGGCGCCTGCAGCCCTTGGGTCTTCAGCCAGCGCAAGTATGCACGGTGGACGTGCGAAGAGTAGTCTGGTTTCCGGCCGTCATCTGCCGCCGCCATGGCGCAAATGAGCCCTTCAGCGGTGAAGAGCGTCATCTGGGTATCATCGGTAATGGCCCCTAACCGCCCCTAGGCCGGAGCGAAGTCACGAATGCCTCCCGGCCCAAACCGACGTGTGACTTCGGATAGCGAACTGAACTCGACTGGTGCGCCCAGCGCATCGCCTACTGCTCCGCCAATCAGGCATCCACGATATCGACTTTGCATCAGCTTGATCTCTCGCGGCTCCACTGGATTCACTCCGCACATATCGGATCCTGGCTAGTCTCGTGGGCTGAACGCGCGCGCAAAAAACACAGGTTTGCGGCGGTGTTTGAGTCTATAAAGCTGCGCTGGACGTGAGCGCCCCTCTTTCATGCGGGGCACTACTTCCACGAGGTCGGTTGCGAGAATGCGTGTGCGAAACGCTTTCTTCTCGAGCGCGCGACCGAGTACGATCTCATATACATGTTGGAGTTCCGTGAGCGTAAATTCGCTGGACATGAGGAACGCGGGAAGCGAGGTGTACTCGACTTTGTTTCGGAGCCGAAGGATGGCGGCGCCCAGCAACTCCCGGTGATCGAAGGCGAGGCGTTCGCGGACCCCCATCCCCTCTATAGGCCACCAACGGGCGTCGGCCGCGTTGCCGCCCGGAGCGGGGCCGTCGGCTCTTCCAAGGAGCGCCAGGTACACGTGGGTTACCGACCAACCGCGTGGGTCGCGCGCCGCATTTCCCCAGCTCCCGACTTGCTCGAGATACGGCGCGTCGGCCCCGGTCTTTTCTTTCAGCTTTCGCATAGCGCATTGCTCCAGGTCCTCGTCGAGCAGCACGTCGACGAAGCCGCCGGGGAGCGCCCACTGTCCCGGGAACGGCTCCTCTTCTGAATCAGGCCTCCGCACCAACAGGACTTGGAGCAACTCGTCAGCGACCGCGAAGATCGCCAAATCCACCGTGGTCAGCGGCCGCTCAAACGTAAGAGGCTGATTTATCTGCGAATATTGCATATCATTTACTAATGCCTTGTGCGTGCTTGCAGTCTACAGAAGTTAGTGGTACTGTGACTATTACATAGTGGGACAGAGACACTAACTGCATTAGAACAAGCATTTCGGACTTCGCGGACTGGACAGGCGATTCCCCAAACCACCGGTACGTCCGGACCGCTTTCTCAGGGGGGATGAACCGTGCAGTTTGACTATCTGGTTTTCATTGGAAGATTCGAGCCTTTCCACAATGGACATCAGGCGGTGATCGCCCGGAGCAGTTTCTCCGCTGAGGTGGCGCAGTCTCAATTGAACAAAAGGAATCTAAGGGAGCGTCATGTTTACCAACCTAATTCTCAACACCGATTCCTACAAGGCCTCTCATTGGCTGCAGTACCCTCCAGGGATGGATGGGATGTTCTCGTACGTCGAGTCCCGGGGTGGTCTTTACGATCGCACCGTGTTCTTCGGTCTTCAGTCCATCCTCAAGGAATACCTCACTCACCGGATCGCCGACGCAGAGATCGAAGAAGCAAAGGCGATCTTCGGCTCTCACGGCGAGCCTTTCAACGAAGCCGGATGGCGTCACATTGCACGCGAGCTCGGTGGCCGTCTGCCACTTTCCATCCGGGCGGTTCCGGAGGGCAGCGTCGTTCCAACGCACAACGTGCTGGCCACGATCGAATCCACCGACCCGCGCTCCTTTTGGATCGCCTCCTACATCGAGACGCTTCTGCTGCGGCTTTGGTATCCGACCACGGTTGCGTCGGTGAGCTGGCACATCAAGCAGCTGATTCGCGCGCACCTGGAAAAGACCAGCGACGACCCCGCAGGACAATTGCCCTTCAAGCTCCACGACTTCGGTGCGCGCGGGGTATCCAGCCTTGAGTCTGCCGCCCTTGGCGGCATGGCACATCTGGTCAATTTCAAAGGCACCGATACGGTATCCGCCCTCCTCGCGGCCAAGCGCTATTACGGCGAGGCCATGGCCGGCTTCTCCATTCCCGCGGCGGAGCATTCGACCATCACGGCTTGGGGTCGAAGTGGCGAGGAAGCGGCTTATCGCAACATGATCGCCCAGTACGGGAAACCCGGTGCCATCTTTGCGTGCGTATCGGATTCGTACGACGTCTATGCCGCGATCGAGAAACTCTGGAACGGGTCGCTCCGGCGAGCCGTAATCGAATCGGGCGCGACCTTGGTGGTACGCCCCGACTCTGGAGATCCGCCGGACGTGGTCGAAAAATGCGCGAGGTTATTGGATCAGGGCTTTGGGAGCACGCACAATCGCAAGGGCTACAAGATCCTGAATCACGTGCGCCTGGTTCAGGGGGACGGCATCAACGAGAAGAGCATCGCGGCGATCCTCGCAAGACTGACGAGCGCCGGCTTTGCGACCGACAACATCGCCTTTGGTATGGGCGGAGGACTCCTGCAGCACGTCAATCGAGACACGCAGCACTTCGCGATGAAGTGCTCAGCTGCTCGAATAGGGGGCGACTGGGCGGACGTGTACAAGGACCCGGCCACGGATTCCGGCAAGGCGTCGAAGAAGGGCCGCCTCGATCTCTACCGTCTGGGCTCTGATCAGCGCTACATGACCTGCCGGTTGGGCGATCGGCCGAGCGATCGGCCGAGCGAGCTCATCGAAGTCTTCAAGGATGGCGAGATCACCCGGGAGTGGACGTTTGCCGAAGTCCGCTCGCGCAGCGAAAGCGGCCTGGGTAACGAGAAAGGCAACTCGTGAAGACCGCCGAGGCCATCCTCCGGATCCCGCCCTCGAATCCTGAACTCCTGTTCTCGGGCGATGAGGCCGCCGTGCATCAGCTCTATCACCGGCTCGCCGCTCAGTGGCACCCGGACCGAAATACGAGCCCGTTTGCAACCGAAGTCTTCCAGCGCATCGTGACGCTATACACCGCAGCCAAAGCGCAGATCGCCTCGGGACGATGGTCCGCGGCGACTGGTGAAACACTGCCGACGGGGCTTCAAATGTCGGCGGAAGAGCGCGCGACGGCGGCCGCCGCCAAAGCTCTGCAGGTCGTAAATGCCACGACCCATGCTGGTAGCCGATGGGCGTGCGATCTGCGATCGGCCTCCTGGATTTAGCGAAGAGTCTGCCTCCCGGAACGGGGAATGAAAGGAGGCGCTTGACAATAAATGTATATACATGTAACGTCCGACCCTGGAGTGAATAGACCGTACCGAATACAATCATCTAAATACATGCATATACATCTACGCATTCGAGAGGCCACCATCATGTCGATCCACATCACTCGACGCTTAGGCACTGCGCTGCCCATTGCCGCCGCGGCGCTTTTCATTCAAATCGGCAGCGCGGCAGCGGCAAGCCCGCAGGTCGATTTTCAGCAGCAAGTGAGCGACGTGCTCACCGGCGGTATCGCCGCCCACGCTATCCCGCATTCCGATGCGGATCCTACGAACGCAGTCCGATCGGTTTCCGACGCGCAGCTGTTCGCGCAACAGGTCTTGCTGGGATGGAGTGTCTCCCACCCAGGACGCACCCAGGCGACGATGCCGAAGCTGCAAGCGAAGGCGTCTGACTCCGGTCGGAAGATGCTGGCAGACGAGGACTTTCAGTCGACGGTGCGGCAATCGCTTCTCGGAGAGAGCGTCTCATCGCGTGGTGCCTTGTGAGGAGAGTGCCGGCCAACCTTCCGGCGACGAGTAGGCCGGTGATGACCACCGCGATGTCTCTAATCATCGCGTTGAGCATTGCCGGCTGCGCCGTCGGGCCCGATTACCGAAAGCCCTCCACGACGCTGCAGCCATTCCACAGTTCGGCGGCCCCGAAAGCGCGCAGAGCGAGTGCATCCGCTCCCGCACTCGCGCAATGGTGGCTCGGCTTCGACGACCCCGAGCTCACGCGCATCGCTCAGCAGGCCCTCAACCGGAATCTCGACTTGGCTGCGGCCATCGCCCGAGTCGAGCAGGCGCGGGCGGTGGCGCGCGAGGCCGGCGCACAACTTCTACCGACTGCGGATGTGACGGCGCAAGCCGCGAGAATTCATCAGTCGCTCCAAAGCCCCATCGGCTCGATCGCGCGTAATCTTCCCGGCTTCACGCGGGACCAATCCCAATATGACGTGGGCACAGCGGCCAGCTGGGAAATCGACCTTTTCGGCGGCCTGCGCCGCGGCGCGCAGGCTGCCCGAGCGGAGGCGCAGGCGGCCGAAGCCGTACAGCTCGGTACGCGGATCACGGTCGTCGCCGATGCGGCTGATGCCTACCTTCAGGTTCGCGGCGACCAGGCACGCATCGCCCTTGCCGAGAAGCAAGTCTCGACGGACGAGCACCTGCTCGATTTGGTCGAGCGTCGCTTTCGGGCAGGCCTCGCCACTGACCGCGAGGAGGCGCAGGCCCAAGCGCTCCTTTCGGAGGCTCGCGCGTCGCTGCAGCCTCTGGCCATCGATCTCGAGGCGCAGCTCAATCGGTTGGATGTCCTGATGGGCGCCCAGCCGGGAACCTATGCCGCGGAACTGAGCTCGCGGCAGGAAATCCCGCTTCCTCCCGCCATACCGAGCGATGTGACGCCGGCCGATGTGTTACGCCGCCGCCCCGACGTCATCGCCGCCGAACGGCGCCTCGCCGCATCCAACGCCAGGATCGGCGAGGCGATCGCCGAGTATTATCCCAAGATATCGATCTCCGGCCTCCTTGGCTTTGAAAGCCTGAGCACGGGGCAGCTCTTCAAAGCGGCAACATTTCAGCCCGAAGCCGTCGCGGGGTTGCGCTGGCGTCTCTTTGATTTCGGCAAGATCGACGCGGAGGTTGCGGGAGCCAAGGGCGCGAACTGCGAAGCCTTGGCGCTCTATCGCCAATCGATTCTGCATGCCGCCGAGGACGTCGAGGACGCGTTCACCGCACTCGTGCAGCTGCAGGCGCACGGTGAGGAGCTCAAGCGCGAAGTCGCCGCTCTCAAGCGTGCGCGAGACTCGTCGCAAGGGGCCTACGCGGCTGGCGTCATTCCACTGACGGACGTGCTGGATGCCGACCGGCAGCTCCTCTCAGCACAAGATCAACTCGCGCTTACGCGCGCGAATACCGACCAGGCCGCAGTCCAGTCGTTTCGGGCCATGGGTGGAGGATGGGGCTCATGATTCACAAAGCACGAGGGCCGATGCAACTCGGCCTTGCGATCGCCATCACGTCTGCGGCTATGGGCCTTACGGGCTGCAAGTCCCGCGCGTCCGCGCAGGATCCGCGGACCGAGACGAGGCTCGTCGAGATCGCCAGAGTCGCCGCAGCCGTTCCGCAAGAGAGCGGCTTCACGGGAATCGTCAGAGCGCGAGTTCAATCCGATCTGACGTTTCGCGTCGCCGGCAAGATCATCGAGCGTCTGGTCGATACCGGTCAGCAGGTCCGGCAGGGTGAGCCGCTGATGCGGATCGATCGGACGGATTACGCACACGCCATAGCGGTGCAGATCGGAAATGTTGCCGCCGCCAGAGCGCGCCTCACCCAGGCCGCCGCCGACGAAAGGCGCTACCACGAACTGGTGTCCTCGGGCGCCGTTTCCGGCTCTGCATTCGATGAGGCGAAGGCAGCCGCCGAGAGCGCGCGAGCGCTCCTAAGAGGTGCAACCGCCGCACTCAAAGTGGCGCAGGATGAGGGCCGATATTCCACGCTCGTGGCGGATGCCGACGGCACGATCATCGAGACGCTCGCCGAGCCCGGCCAATACGTTGCCGCGGGTCAGGTCGTCCTCCAGTTGGCGCATTCGGGTCCGCGTGAAGCCGCGATCGATCTTCCCGAGACCTTGCGGCCCGCAATCGGCTCGAGAGCCGAGGCAATCCTTTACGGTAGCGCCGCACCCGTGCCGGTGCATCTGCGCCAACTCTCAGATGCCGCCGACGCCCGGACCCGGACTTTCGAGGCGCGTTATGTCCTCGAAGGGCCGGCAGCTCAAGCACCGCTCGGCGCAACAGTTACGGTCTATCTTTCAGCCTCCCCGCCCTCGGCAGACGTGTCCATCCCGCTCGGGGCCCTAGACGATGAGGGGAGGGGGCCGGGTGTCTGGATATATGACGAGGCGACATCATCGGTTTCGTTTCGCCCGGTTCATGTCGTTCAGCTTGCCGATGAATCGGCGATAGTGAAGAGCGGAGTGCACCTGGGCGAGCCGATCGCCGCCCTCGGCGGCCATCTCCTCTACGAAGGCGAGCGTGTTCGAGTCACCCGATACGAAGCGGACCTGCGATGACGCGCTTCAATCTGTCCGAGCTCGCCGTGCGCGAGCGCGCGATCACGCTCTTCCTGATCGTGGCTATCATCCTGTCAGGGGTCTACGCGTTTCTGCACCTGGGGCGTGCTGAGGACCCTGCATTCACGATCAAGAATTTCACGGTGACGGCGGTTTGGCCAGGCGCGACCGCCGAGGAGATGCAAAACCTCGTCGCCGAGCCGCTGGAGAAGCGCATGCAGGAATTGCGCTGGTACGATCACGTCGAGACGTTCACGCGGCCAGGGATAGCCGTGATGATGGTGGAATTGAGCGACAAGACCCCACCGGCGGATGTGCCCGAGCAGTTCTATCAGGCACGCAAGAAGCTAGGGGACGAGGCGCACAACCTCCCGCAGGGTGTTCTGGGCCCCTTCATCAATGATGAATATTCGGACGTGGACTTCGCGCTCTATGCGGTCGAAGCGCACCGGATGCCGCCCCGGGAGCTGACGCGCGAGGCGGAGACGCTTCGCCAGGAGATCCTGCACGTCCCCGGGGTGAAGAAGGTCAACATCCTTGGCGAGCGCCCGGAACGCATCTTCGTGAATATCCCGAATGCGCGACTCGCCACTCTGGGTATCAGCGCCCGGGATATCTTCGCCACCCTGCAGCGCCAGAACACCGTGACCCCTGCAGGCTCGATCGACACGAGCGGCGCGCAGGTCATGCTTCGCCTGGATGCAGCCTATGACGATCTGCAGCAAATCCGCGATACACCGATTGCAGCGGGTGGTCGGGTATTGCGGCTCGGGGACATCGCGGATGTCGAGCGCGGGTACGAGGATCCGCCTACCTATCTGATCCGCCACAACGGCGAGCCAGCGCTCGTGCTGGCGGTTGTCATGAAAGACGGCTGGAACGGTCTGGTGCTCGGCCGCGCCCTGGAAGCCGAGCGCGCCAAGATCGCCGAGCGGCTGCCGGCTGGCATCTCCTTCTCCAAGATCACCGATCAGGCCGTCAACATCCGCTCGGCCGTCAACGAGTTCATGCTGAAGTTCTTCGTGGCGCTCGGGGTCATCATGCTCGTGAGCCTGATCAGCCTCGGGTGGCGTGTCGGTGTGGTGGTCGCGGCGGCGGTGCCGCTCACCCTGGCCGCGGTCTTCGTCATCATGATGATGACCGGCCGCGTCTTCGATCGCATCACACTGGGCGCGCTCATCATCGCGCTCGGGCTCCTCGTCGACGATGCGATCATCGCGACCGAAATCATGGTGGTGAAGCTCGAGGAGGGCTTCGAGCGCATCAAGGCGGCCGCTTACGCGTGGAGCCATACCGCCGCTCCGATGCTGGCCGGCACCCTGGTCACCGTCATCGGCTTCACGCCGGTGGGTTTCGCGCGATCGACAGCGGGCGAGTACGCCGGAAACATTTTCTGGATGGTGGGCTTCGCCCTGATCGCTTCCTGGTTCGTTGCCGTCGTCTTCACGCCTTATCTCGGCGTGAAGCTGCTGCCGGACATCAAGCCGATACCGGGCGGGCGCGAAGCGATCTACGCCACCCCCGGGTATGAGCGTCTGCGGCGATGGATCGGCGCAGCGGTCGATCACAAATTCGCCGTTGCCGCGGCGGTCGTCGGCGCTCTGCTGCTCGCCGGCGTCGGTATGAGCTTCGTCAAGCAGCAGTTCTTCCCGACATCCGATCGACCCGAAGTCCTGGTCGATGTGCAGATGCCGGAAGGCACGGCGATCGAGGCGACGGAAGCCGCCGCCCTCAAGGTCGAGGCGTGGCTGAGAAAGCAGCCCGAGGCGAAGATCGTTACGACATATATCGGCCAGGGCGCCCCGCGCTTTTTCTTCTCCTACAACCCGGAGCTACCCGATCCGTCCTTCGCGAAGATCGTCGTCCTGACGCCGGATGAGGCAGCGCGGGACCGGCTCAAGCTCCGCCTCCGCGAGCGGATCGCGCAGGGTCTGGCGCCGGGGGCCCAGGTGCGGGTGTCGCAGCTCATCTTTGGCCCATTCCCGCACTACCTCGTCAATTTCCGCGTGATGGGACCGAACCGCACCGTGCTGCGCATCATCGCGGGCGAAGTCGAGCGGGTGATGCGGGCGAACCCTCACACGCGCCAGGTGAATGAAGATTGGGGGAACCGCGTTCCCACCGAGCACCTCGTGCTCGACCAGAGTCGCCTCCAGCTCCTGGGCCTGAGTCCCACCGAGGTCGCACAGCAGCTGCAATTCCTGCTGACCGGAGTACCGATCACGCAAGTCCGCGAAGGCATCCGCACCGTCGAAGTCGTGGCACGCAGCTCGGGCCCCGATCGCCTCGACCCTGCCAGGCTCACCGATCTCACCCTGACCAATCGCGAGGGGCGCCGCATCCCTTTGAGTCAGGTCGGTCATTTCGAGGTGAGACCCGAAGACCCGATCCTGAGGCGCCGCGATCGCACGCCGACCATCACTGTTCAATGCGATTACGATGAATCACTGCAGCCGCCGCAAGTTTCAATAGAGATCGGGAAGGCGCTCAAGCCCATCATTGCGAAACTTCCGGCGGGGTACGAAATCCAGATGGGCGGCAACATCGAGGATTCCGCCAAGGCCAATTCCGCGCTCGCACCGGTCTTTCCCGTCATGATCCTGCTGACGCTCCTCGTGCTCGTGCTGCAGACGCGATCGTTGGCGGGGATGACGATCGTATTCCTGACGGCACCCTTGGGGCTGGTGGGCACCGTGCCCTTCCTCCTCCTGCTGCATCAGCCATTTGGCTTCAACGCGATCCTTGGCCTGATCGGCCTCTCGGGGATACTCATGCGCAACACGCTCATTCTGATCGGGCAGATCCATACGAATCTCACCGAGGGGCTCGCTCCCTATCACGCGGTGATCGAGGCCACAGTGCAGCGCGCACGCCCCGTCATCCTCACGGCACTCGCCGCGGTGCTGGCGTTCATTCCATTGACGACCAACGTTTTCTGGGGATCGATGGCAGTCACGCTGATCGGCGGTACGATCGGCGGCACCGTCCTGACTCTGCTCTTCCTCCCGGCGCTGTACGCGATCTGGTTTCGGATCCGGGTGGCGGAAGACGAGTTTCCGGCGGCGCAGGCGCAGCCGGCTACCTGAGGCAGCTCGGAGCACACTCGCGAGGACAGACGCTTGACAATGCATGTAGCTACATATACTATACGCTCCATGAAGATCCAGCCGCTCCCGTGCTACTGCGCGACGCTCCGGCAAGCCGCCAGGGCCGTCACGGTTCTCTACGAGGAGATGATCGCAGAGCGTGGTTTGCACGCGACGCAATTCACCGCCTTGCAGGTGATCGAGTCGGCTCCGAACTTGACCACGACCGAGCTGGCGGAGGTCATGGGGATCGATCAGACCACTGCCACCCGCACTCTGGCGCTGATCAAGCGAAGCGGGCTGGCGACCGATACCGTCGGACAGGATCGCCGGCAGCGACGCTGGAACCTGACTTCCAAGGGGCGGGAGCAGTTTCGAAAATTGAAACCCCGATGGGAAGCGGCGCAGCAGGCATTCGAGAAGCGCTTAGGCAGGGCGCAAGCCATCGCACTTAAGGACGCGGCTTATCTGGCTGCGAGCCGGATTGCCTCCGCGTAATGAGGAGAGGCCGTTTGCCAGTCATTCTTGCTCTATAACATGTAGATACATATAAGTAGATCTCTGCGGCGACGGCGCGAGAAGGACAAATCATCGCGACGCGCTCAACCCGAATCTCGGACAGCGCACCGACCCGCAGCACCGATATTCGGGTCGGACATCCACGCGGCGATGTTCGGAAGGTTCACTTACCGATCCGCGGTCCTCTCGAAGCTCATCACCTGGCCGTTCGCGGTTTTCGCCAAGGTAGAGCGGGGCCGTTGCAGCTATCTGCAGTTCATGGAGGATACATTCGCCACTGCGGCCTCCTTCCGCAGCGGCGGAAGTTGGACTTTCCAAAGCGATCCCAATGGAGCACGCGTTATGGTGTAGTCTCGATGGGCGGCGTCGGGGAGAGGAAAGAGGCGCCACTTTCGCTAGGCTGCATGGATTCGCAGCGGAAGGTGCGCGAGGCCGCGCAGCGTGTTGTTGAAGCGCCGCACGGGTTCGCCCGCGAGCTCGATCCGGGACGCCTGCCTGGCCAGCGCCTGTAACACCACTTCCCCTTCGAGCCTGGCCAGGAGCTGGCCGACGCAGACATGGATTCCCGCGCCGAAGCCGACGTGGCCGATCGCTTTCCGCTCGATTTCATATTCGTCGGGAGAGTGCCACTGGCGCGGATCGCGATTTGCCGCTCCCAGGAAAAGGAGCATCTTCCGTCCCTCCTGCAACGTGATGCCGCCCAATTCCGTTGCACGAGTCGTGGTGCGGAAGAATGTCTGAACCGGTGACTCGAATCGGATCGCTTCCTCGAATGCCGCTTTGCTGAGGCGCGCCGGATCTGCGCGCAACTTGTCCCACTGAGCGGGAAATCGAGCCAACGAGAAGAGCGCCGCACCGATGCCGTTCACGGTAGTGTCCACTCCGGCAGTGAGGATGGCGCGTACGAGCTTATGCGCCTCCTCGTGAGTGATTTCTCCGGCATCGGCACATTGATAGACGATGACGCCGAAGCCATTCGGCCGCAAGTTCTTGCGGAGCGCCTCGGCTTCGACCCAGGGGAACACCTCCTGCGCCCGCGCCGCCGAGGCGCGAAACAGGTCGTTGTCGGGCCCGAAAGAATTGAAAACCATGTCCCCATAGGGCAGAAGATGATGCCGATTTTCCGCGCGCATGCCAATGGCATCCGGAAAGACGCGAAGGGGAAATGCTTCCGCGAGCTCTACGCACCCATCGAATTCACGCTTGGCGACAAGCGCTGCCACCATCTCCTCGGCCACCGCCGCGAAGCTCTCGCGCAACGAGCGCATCACTGCAGGGGATAGTGCCTTCGTCAGCACCGATCGCGACCGCGTGTGGATCGGCGGGTCCGCCTCGAGGATCAGGCTCGGCAAGCGAAAGCGGCCGTGGAGCGCAAAATCGGCCAGCCCGACCCCGCGCGCGGATGAGAAGGTCTTGTAGTCCAATAGCGCCTGGCGGACCTCCTCGTAACGCGCGCTGGCGGCCACATTGTGTGTCGGTAGCCAGATCACCGTGCCCGCGTCGCGCATGACGGCATGGGCCGGGTAGGGATCCGAAAAGAATTCGACGCTGAAAGGGTCGATCGCGACGGCTGTCGCGCCTTCGGGTGGATCATCGGGATACAACGCGCCAGTGACTCGATCACTCATGGCCTTCACCCTGCAAGCGCGGGACTGAAGATTCAGCTCTGCCGGCGCGCGACGGCTTCGATCTCGATGAGAGCCTCGGGCAGGACGAGAGGACATACTACGGTGGAACGTGCGGGGCTGGTCTCGCCGAAAGCAGCGGCGTAGCTTTCATTGAACGCCGCGAAATCGGCAGCTTTCGCCAGCCAGACAGTGGTTTTGACCACGTCCGCAAGTCCGAGTCCGGCCTCCCGGAGCACTGACTCGAGGTTGCTCACGGCCTGCCGGGTCTGGCCGCCGATATCGGTCGCTGAAATCCGGCGATTCGCATCGAACGGAAGCTGGCCGGAGACGAAGACGAGTGAGCCTGCTTCCGTCCACTGGGAAAGATGGGGCTTGATCATGTGGGACTCCTCGGCGCAGGGGTGGCATCGAGACGCAGCAGGCGATCGAGCAGCGCTTGCGCGGCCCGCGACTTGACGGGTCCGTAACCGCGGACATCGAGCGGTGCTCTTGCGATCTCGATGTATTCGTGGACGTTGCGGTCGCAGACTCCGCCCGCGAGTTGACCGACGACACGCAGGTAGGCATCACGCAGCGCCCGCTCGAGCCGACGCTCCGGCAAGCGGGCAAACACATCGAAGGGACCCTCGCGCAGGCGCCGCAGGCGCGCCAGCACGGCGAACAGCGGCATGATCGAGGCGCCGAAAGTCATTTTGCGCGGTCGGCCGGTTCGCGGATCGGTCCGGGCGAGAAGCGGTGGAGCCAGGTGGACTTTGATTCTTCGGATGCTCGCGAATTCCTGCGCCAGGGCGGCACGGAATCGTCCATCGGAGTAGAGCCGGGCGACTTCGTATTCGTCCTTGTAGGCCATCAGCTTGTAGGCGGAGCGTGCCACGGCCCAAACGAAGTCATCGCCACGAGCGAGCGGAGCGGCCGCCTTCTGTGCTTCGTGAATCAGTGTGGAATATCGATCCGCATATCTCCTGTTCCAGTAGCGCGCAAGGTCCGATGTCCGGCCCTGCACGAACTCCTGCAGAGTGGTCTGCGAGACGAGTGTGGCCTGCTTCGACAACGCTGCCCGGCGGCCGGCCGAGAACGCCGCGAGATTCATCTCGATCGATTTGCCGTTCAGCCTTATCGCGGTCTCTATGGCCGTCAGGCTCAACGGCAGACCGCCGAGCTGCCAGGCATAACCCAGCATGAGCATGTTTGCCGCGATGGAATCGCCGAACAGCTTCTCCGCCAGGCGTGTCGCCGGGAGTGACCGCAGCTCTTGCCGCGTGGCATCGGCCAATCGCGCGATGAGAGAGCCTGGCTCGGTGAGGGAATGACCGCTCACCTGGAAATCCGCCGTCGCCGTGAGGTCGGCGTTCGCGAAGATCCGGGTTTGCTCGGATATCGTCTCGAGGCATTCCGGATGCATGCTGGCGATGAGATCGCAGGCGATGACGACTGCTGCTTGCCGGGGCCCCACCTTCACCGCGGCACCGCCGGGCGGCATGGGGGCCAGGCGAATGTGACTGAACACTGCTCCGCCTTTCTGGCTGAGGCCCGTCATGTCGTACAGACTTGCGCCCAGGCCCTCGATTCGTGCCGCCATCCCGAGGATCGCACTCACGGTAACCACGCCGCTGCCGCCGACTCCCGTGATGAGGATGTCGAAGCGGTCTGCAATGATCGGCAGGACCGGGGCTTGCAGATTGGCATCGGCGGGCTCCGCCTGCGCGGTGCGCCTGAGCCGGGCGCCTTCCACGGTAACGAAGGACGGACAGAAGCCGTTCGCGCAGGAGGTATCCTTGTTGCAGGCCGATTGGTCGATCTTGCGCTTCGCGCCGAGCTCGGTCTCCAATGGCTGGATGGCCAGGCAATTGGACTCGGCGGAGCAGTCGCCACAATCCTCGCACACCAGAGCATTGATGAAGATGCGCCGATCCGGGTCCGGGAAGGCACCGGCCTTGCGCCGCCGGCGCTTCTCCGCTGCGCAGACCTGGTCGTAGATGAGGACGCTGACGCCGCTCTCTCTGCGCATCGATTCCTGCACCAACATCAGCTCATCGCGAGACTTGAGCTCGGTTCCCGCCGGCAGGGGCTCGCGCGAGAACCGCCGCGGGTCCTCCGCAACGACGACGACCCGTCTCGCCCCTTCTGCGATCACCTGTTGGGCGATTCGGGCTACCGTGAGTCCGCCTTCTACGGGCTGGCCGCCGGTCATCGCGACAGCATCATTGAAGAGAATTTTGAACGTGATATTCGTGCGCGCCTGCACCGCGGCGCGTACGGCGAGGGACCCCGAATGGTTGTAAGTGCCGTCGCCGAGGTTCTGAAAGATGTGGGGTACATCTACGAACCTCGACAGGCCGATCCAGTTGGCGCCTTCTCCTCCCATCTGCATCATTGGAATGGGACGGCGATCCGGATGGAACGCGACCATGCCGTGGCAGCCTATGCCGGTTGCCCCGATTGCTCCCTCTGGCACTTTCGTCGAGAGGTTGTGCGGGCAGCCGGGACAGAAGGCCGGACGGCGAGCGACGCCTTGTGGACCCGCAAGCGGATGTGTAAGCCGTTCGCTGATGCGCTCTGCGGCTGGCGCGAGGCCGGGCAACAGCTCCTCGAGCTCAGGGAGTGTCGCTCGCAACCGCTGAGCCAAGGCGGTGGCCACCACATATCCCGTGAGCGGCACATCCGCGGGCAGCAACGCGGTCCCATCCGGAGAGGTCTTGCCGCTGATGCGGGGCCGGATCGCAAGGTTGAAGAGCAATGATTTCGCCTGAGGCTCCGCCTGTGCGCGTTTCTCTTCGACGAAGAGGATTTCCTGCGCCACGCGGGCGGCTTCCTCGAGGCCCTCGCCATCGAGCGGAAAGACGAGCGCAATCTTGTAAATGCCGATGCCGAGCCGCGCTGCGCTCTTCTCATCGATTCCCAATGCCTCCATCGCGGTGAGGACGTCCCCCAGTGCCTTGCCGGCCGTCGCAATCAGGAAGTGGGGGGCCGCGGCTCCGAATACGATCCGATCCAGTCTGTTCGCACGCGCAAATGCTGCTGCGCGCGGCAGCTTGTGGCGTACCAGTCGGGCATCCTGCTGCTGCACGGCGACCATTTCCGGGCGGATGTGAACCCCGCCTGCGGGCTCGGGCAGGTGCGGCACGCCGAATTCCGGCGGCGCGGCGAGTTCCACCACGGCGCTCCCATCCGCAGTCTCGTTGACGAGCTTGAGACCCACGAGCAGGCCCGAGAATCGGGACAGCGCGACGGCGGCGAGTCCGAGCTCGACGATCTCGGCAACGGAGCTGGGATAGAGCACGGGCACGCCCCAGCTCGCGAGGGTGAGGTCACTCTGATGGGCAGTGGTCGAAGACTTTCCGGCGTGATCGTCTCCGAAGAGTAGAACGACACCGCCGGTTGCGGAGACTCCCGCGAGATTCGCATGTTTGATCGCGTCCCCCGAGCGGTCGATGCCGGGCCCTTTGCCGTACCAGAAGCCGAACACTCCATCCACCCTGCGGCCGGGAACGAACTCGATCTGCTGCGTGCCGGCGACGGCAGTCAGCGCCAGGTCTTCGTTCACCCCGGGGCTGAAGACGATGTCGTCGGCCTCGAGCATCTCTGCCGCTTTCCACAGCTCGACGTCATAGCCGCCGAGCGGCGAGCCGCGATAGCCACTGATGTAACCCGCTGTGCGAAGACCGCGGCGCCGATCGGCTTGCCGTTGCAGTATCGGCAGGCGCACCAGAGCTTGCCGGCCGCTCATCAGCGCACGGCCCTCGACCAGCCGGTATTTGTCGTCGAGAGCGATCATCCCTGCCACCCCGGTCCGCGCAGCACGCGGCCGGTGGCATTTCCCGTGGCCTGGCTTTCATCGAGCGCCAGCCCGCCATTGACCAGAACGTACTCGACGCCGGTGGCGAGCTGTTGCGAGTGCTCGAACGTCGCATGATCCTGGATGGCGGTCGGATCGAATACCACGATGTCCGCGAAATAGTTGGCCCTGAGCATTCCCCGGTGCTGCAGGGAAAGGTTGCGGGCGGGCAGGGCGGTGAGCTTGCGGACCGCCTCCTCCAACGTGATCAGCTTTTCGTCGCGCACATACTTGCCGAGAATCCTGGCGAATGAGCCGAAGGCGCGGGGGTGGTGCCATCGATCGCGCGATTGCGGATCGGGTGCGACGGCTGCCTCATCGGAACAGAAGCTCACCCAAGGCAGCGCGATCTGCCTGCGCAGGTTGGCCTCGGACATGACCGTGTAGGCGACTCCGACCCGGCTGCCGTCCTCGATGACCAGAGATATGGCGGTGGCTTCGGGGCTTTCACCGCGTATCCGGGCGATGTCGGCGAGCGTCCTGCCTTCGAACGCCTTCAGCTGCGGAGACTTGAACGCAAGCAGGCGAGTGCCTTCCGCGCCCGCCTGCGCCAGCGCGCACTCGAACCCTGGTGGTGGAGCCTGCATTTCCGCGATGAGGCGTGTACGCACCGCCGGATCGCGCATGCGCTCGATCCAGCTCTCGAGGCCGCCGCTCTGCACCCATAGCGGCATCGAAGCGTCGAGACCCGTCGCCCCTGCCGTGTACGGGTACAGGTTTGCAGTGAGGCGGACGCCCCTCGCCCTGGCCGCCTCCACCTTGGCGATGAGCGGGTCGAGCTTGTGCCAGTTGGCTCTGCCGGCCACTTTCAGGTGATAGATCTCCGCGGGCGCGCCCGAGGCCTGGGCGATGGCGATGGTCTCGTCCAGTGCCTCGAGAAGGTGGTCACCTTCGCTTCGCATGTGAGCGATATAGATTCCGCCATGCCGGGCCGCCTCGGCCGCGAGCGTCTGCAGCTCCATGGTGCTGGCGTAGGCCCCCGGGACGTAGATCAGGGCAGCCGACACGCCCATCGCTCCTTCCAACATTGCCTGACGTACCAGATGGCACATCCGGTCGAGCTCCATGCCAGTGGGCTGCGCCTCGCGCTCGCCGAGAACGCAATCCCGAACGGTAGCCGCGCCCACGAAAGATGCGACGTTCGGAGAGATGCCCTTGCCTTCGAGGGTATCCAGGTATTGACCGAGCGTTCGCCAGGACACGGGGTACTTCAGGCTCCCCTGCCTGGCCTCATCACGGAGAGCCATTGCATCGGTGAGCGGTCCCATCGACGTGCCTTCACCCGTGACCTCCGTGGTCACGCCCTGGTAGAGATCGCTTGCGCCCCGCCCATCGAGCAGCAACGTCTCCTGGGCCTGGCTCAGCATGTTGATGAAGCCGGGCGACACTGCCTTGCCGCGCGCATCAATGAGGCGTTTGGCTTTCATGCGGCATGGCGGACCGACATAGGCGATCCGGTCCCCGGCGATGGCGAGGTCACCCACGTACGGCGTCGCGCCCGAGCCGTCGTAGATCGTGCCACCCCGAATGACCACATCGTGCACTCGGTCCGCTGCCACTGCGCCACTGGCGGTCGTCTCGCCGGAAACAGTCGTCATGGCATTCTCAGGCGCGGTGCTTGGGGATGGGTTCGGATCATAGCGCCGATTTCGGTAAAATAAAATAATTCCCAAAAATCTATAACAATCGCATAATCCGGAAGCGATACCCTCGCCGAACGGAGAAGTGTGATGACGAACGTGCGCATGACCGCAGGTCCCTACGGCTTCCGGGCGAGGCTGGAAAGCGATCTGGCGCCGGCGACCTGCGAGTATTTCCGCAGGCTCTTGCCGTACCACAGCAGGATCATTCACGTTCGCTGGAGCGGGGAGGCGTGCTGGATTCCGCTTGGCGCTCGAGCGCTACCGTTTCCCGCGGAGAACGCCACCAGCTATCCCGCGCCGGGTCAGCTCATCTTCTATCCGGGCGGCTACAGCGAGGCCGAGATTCTTCTCGCCTACGGCGGCGTGCGCTTTGCCAGCAAGCTCGGCCAGCTGGCCGGCAATCATTTCATGACCCTGACCGAAGGCCTGGAGCGGCTGCCCGAGCTCGGCCGCCTGACGCTTTGGCAGGGTGCGCAGGACATCTCGGTCGAGCTGTCGTGAGCGCGCGCCGACTCAACCGGGCGCGCGAGTTATTTCGCGGAGACGCGGCGTCTCGGAGCGCCCTTGCCTGGGGGTTGTGCGGTTGCGAGCGCAGGTCGCTGCGCAACGGCATGCGCGGAATTCCTTTGCAGGACGCCGATGATTTGCGACTCCTCACCGGAGCAGATCGTCAGCGCGCGGCATCGCTCCTTGCCGACGGCCACGTAACCATGCGCCATGCCGCTGTCGAAATAGATCGACTCTCCGCTCTCGAGCCGCACCGGCTCATAAAGCTCCGTGTGAACCTCCAACGTGCCCGCGAGCACGTAGGTGAACTCCTCGCCACCGTGGCGGCTCAGCTCGCCGAACTCCGCGATCGAGCGCGCGAACACCTCGGTGACGATCGGCAGGAATCGCTTGTTGAGCAGATCCGTCGCGAGGAATCTGTTCTGGTAGGCGTGCGTCTCGATCACGCGGCCATCGGCGCCTCTTACGATGCTCCGCCGCCCGGTCGCGGAAGCGGGCTGCGCCGCGGCTGCCTCCTCGGCAAAAAAGACTCCGATGTCGACATTCAGCCCCTTGCTCAGTCGCGCTATTTTCTCGTAATTCAGCCCGACCTTGCTGTTTTCCATGTTCGACAGCGTGGAGACGGGGAATCCCGTGCGCGCAGCCACATCCGCGAGCCGCAATCCCTTTTGAAGCCGCAGCGCCCGCAGGATCGGCCCGGGCTTAACGATGTTGTCGGTCTGGTCCGCCATGGTCTTGCTCACTTCACGCGCCCTGGATGCGCGACGCTTGGCGCCACGCCGAGGGCGCGGCTCATCGCCCAATTACAATAATATCAAAATGATTTGCGGGAAGTCGGAATGATTCAACGCACTGCAAATCGAGGATACGCTCGTCATGACTGATCACTCCTGCGATTTCCTGATCATCGGCTGCGGCATCGCAGGCGCGGCCATTGCCTCGCACCTCTCCGAGCACGCCAGCGTGCACGTGCTGGAGATGGAGGATCAGCCCGGATATCACTCCACCGGCCGGTCGGCGGCGCTGTTCTCCGAGAATTACGGCAACCCGACGATTCGCGCCCTCTCCAGGGCGAGCCGCGCCTTTCTGCGCTCGCCGCCTTCCGGTTTTTGCGAGGCGCCGCTGCTGCGGCCGCGGACAGTCCTGATGTACGGACGGTCTCATCAGCGTTCGGCTTTCGATCAGCTGGTGAAGGGTGCGGGCGCGGAGGGAGATCTCGAATACGTGACGCCGACGGCGGCTCTCGAGCTCTCCTGCATCCTGAGACCCGAAGGTCTGCTCGGCGGGGTCGTGGACCGCAATGCCGCGGATATCGAGGTCCATGAGCTTCATCGCGGTTACATCAGAGCACTGAAACAACGCGGCGGAACCCTGACTCTGGGGGCGCAGGTGACCGCTCTCTACGCGGATTCAGGCAAATGGATCGTCCGCTGCGGTGGCGAAACCCATCGAGCGACCGCAATCGTGAATGCTGCGGGGGCATGGGCGGGCGAGGTGGCGAGCATGGCAGGGGCACAGAAGATCCCGCTGGAGCCTCGGCGGCGGACCGCGGTGCTCACTGATCCGCCGCCAGGCCTCGTGACGGAGAAGTGGCCTTTGATCGTAGACGTTGAGGAGCAGTTCTACGCCAAGCCGGAGGCCGGCCTCGTGCTGTTCTCTCCGGCCGATGAGACGCCAATCGCCCCCTGCGATGCGCAGCCGGAGGATCTCGACGTTGCGATCGCAGTCGATCGGTTGCAAAGCGAGACAACACTCGAAGTGCGACGCATCCGGCGCAAGTGGGCCGGCCTGCGATCGTTCGTGCCCGACCGCTCGCCGGTCATCGGCTATGACAGCCTGCAGCCGGGATTCTTTTGGGTGGCGGCACTGGGAGGGTACGGCATCCAGACCGCGCCCGCTCTGAGCGCGCTCGCGGCGGCGCTGGTGCTTCACCGTCAGGCCGATGAGCACCTGGCGAGCGTCGGCTTGCGCCTGGAGGACATTTCTACCGGCAGATTCGCATGACTGCGCGGATCCGATGCGGTCATCCGCCCAGGCTTTTTCGGGGTACCGGTAATAGTACCAATTTCAGTTGACAAACCCGTAACCATTTTCATATTCTGGAAATAGGAGTGCGACGGCCGATGTCGGGCTGCGCGGGGCACGGATCCGGGGTCCTTCTGCTCGCTGCTGATCGATGCCGAGAGAACAACCAACTATGAGCGATCACTCTCACCTCTCGTGGCGGCGGGTCTTCTCGGGGTGCTGCGCCGCATTGGCGCTGTCGCTTCCCGAGACCGTCCTCGCCGCGCAACCCACCCAGACCAGCGGCGTCCTGCAGGAGATCGTCGTGACGGCTCAAAAGCGGCGCCAGAATATCCAGGACGTGCCGGCCGCGGTGACTTCCATCTCGCCGCAGCTGCTCGAGTCGCTGCACGCGACCCAGCTCGCGGACATCGGCAGCTACGTCCCGGGCCTGCAGATCAATTCCGGCGGCACGCCCGGCCAGACCACCATCAGCATTCGTGGCATCGCGCCGATAGGGCCGGGAGCAACGGTGGCGACCTATATCGATGACACGCCGATCGGCAGCAGCTCCGCCTATGGCGGTGGAATCGCATTCGCCCTCGATCTGCTCCCCTACGATGTCGCGAGAATCGAGATCTTGCGCGGGCCGCAGGGCACCTTGTATGGCGCAAGCTCGATGGGAGGCCTGGTGAAGTACGTCCTCACCACGCCCTCGCTCGATACGTTTCACGAGCAGGTCGGCGGCGATCTTCAGGGCGTGTCCGGCGCAGGCGATGTCGCCGGGGGCGGCAGGGCGACGGTTTCCGGCCCGATCATCCCTGGGGACCTCGGTTTCACCACGAGCTACGCCCGTGAGGTCACCCCGGGGTTCATCGATGATGCCCTGGATGGGCTCAAGGGACAGAATCGCGTCGTGCAGCAAAGCGGCAGGCTGGGTCTCCTGTGGCAACCGAGCGCCGCCTTCTCGGGCACGCTCAACGTGCTTTACCAGGGGATCGATGCGGCCGGTGACGCCAACGTCGCGCTCGATCCGACGACGCTGCAGCCGCTATACGGGCGCCTCGATGACGACAACCTGACGCCGCAGCCCTTCCACAAGGAGATCCTCTACTATTCGCTCGCGCTCGATTACAGGATGTCCTGGGCGCACCTGGTGTCCGCCACGAGCTACACCAACACGGCTACCAGTCAGACCCAGGACGCTTCGTATACATACGGTGTGGCGTTCCCGTTCTTCGGCGTGCCGGTCGGGGAGTCGCAATACGCCTATGTCCTGCACCTGAAGAAGTACACCCAGGAGCTGCGGCTGGAGTCCGTGCAGGGCGCGAGGCTCGAGTGGCTGGGCGGATTCTTCGCGACCTACGAGCAATCCTCCAATTTCCAGTCTCCGAGCGCGCTCACGCTCGCCGGAATACCGATACCGGGAGTCAGTCCCCTGTTCACCGCCAACCTGCCGTCCACCTACACGGAATACGCGGGCTTTGGCGACTTGACCTACCATCTCACGGATCAGCTCTCGGTACTGGGCGGGGTGCGCTACTCGCACAATCAGCAGGAATTCAGCGAGATAGCCGGCGGGTCGATCCAGTCGCCGGTCAGTCTCCTCGACCAGACATCGAGCGAGGGCGTCGCGACCTACAGCGTCGGCGCGAAATACCGCTTTACGCCCAAGGTGATGAGCTACATCCGGGTCGCCACCGGGTACCAGCCCGGCGGCCCGAATCTGGCGTTACCGGGGGTTCCCAGCACTTTCAAGTCGGATACGCTGACCAACTACGAAATCGGCCTGAAGTCGCAGCTCCTGGACGATCGGCTGCTATTCGATACGGATGCCTTCGACATCGAATGGCGCGATATCCAGCTGCTCACGAGCCCGGCTGGCATCTCCTACGGAGCGAACGGCGGCACGGCAAGAAGCCGCGGCGTCGAGGAGAACGCATCCGTTCTGCCTGCCGAGGGATGGAGAATCGACACCACGTTCGCGTACGCCAACGCCATTCTGACGGAGAACGCACCGGCCATATCGGGATTGAGCGGCGACCGGCTGCCCAATATTCCCAAGCTCAGCGGCTCGCTGCGGGTGTCCTATACCCGGGAGTTTCTCGATGACTGGTCGGCAGATGCGGGAGCCGGTGTGCGGGCGGAGGATCGACGCTATTCCGACGTCAATAACGCGGTTGACTCCCGTCCGATTCCGGGGTTTACCGCGATCGATCTCGACGCGAGTGTGTCTCGCGGCGCCTATACCGTACGGATCTTCGCGCGTAACGTAACCGACAAGCGGGCCTACCTGACCTACGATCCACTCTTCAATCAGGCAACGGGCGGCATTACGCAGTTCGAGGCGGCGATCCTGCAGCCGCGGACGCTCGGCATCGCCCTCGATGCGAAATTCTGATCACCAGGAGAAGACCAGACCATGACTCGTTTGATCCCGCTTGGCGTCCTGGCCCTTCTGACCTCGATCGCCCATGCCGCGCCGGCATCGGCGCCCATGTCGGTGACTCGGATGATCGAGGCAAATGGGCATCGGATGGCATTTCATGTCACGCCGGGGCATCAGCCGGTCATAGTGCTCGACGCGGGTGGGGGCTTGGACTCCTCCTACTGGAACAGCATCCTGCCCTCGCTGGCCCGCAGCACCGGCTCGGAGATCATCACCTACGACCGCGCGGGAATGGGTGCGAGCGATGAGGTCAAAGGGGCGTGGAGTCTGCAGGGCGCCGCGGAGGATCTGGCGACCGGTCTCGAGCAGCTCGGGGCGACACACGACGTCATCCTCGTTGCGGATTCGATGGCGGGTGAGGTCGCGACGGCGCTGGCGCAGCGTCATCCCGAGTGGTTGTCCGGTGCGGTATTCGTGGATGCGAGCGTGCCACAGTTCTATACGCCGAAGGAAGTAGAGCGGGTCACCGCAGAGAACAGCCCCGGGATCGCGGCCTTGAAGTCGGCACCCTCGACCAAGGCGAATCGACAGCTGCTGGCGTACGCGGCCTCGTTTGCAAAGACCTCTCGCGCCTTCCATGAAATGTCCTGGCCCGCAACCGTCCCGGTGGTCGTGATCGTCTCCGGAACGTCGCCCTTTGGCACACCCCAAGACGCCTTGCTGTGGCGACGGGCGCAGTCGCAGTTCGCAAAGGGGGCGCCGAACCGGCAACTGGTGATCGCCGGTGGCAGCTCGCACGATGTGGTGCACGACCGGCCCGCGATCATCGTGACCGCCGTTCGCGATGTGATTTCCCGAGCCGGCCCGCAATCCGTGAGTGCTCACTGATGTCCGCAGTCGGTCTCGGTAGTCGGCAGAGCGTATCGGCGGCGAAGCCCTTCCCGCTGCCACACCATGCCTGGTACGCGCTCGGGATTTTCTTCCTGGCTGCCGTTCTCTCTTACACCGACCGGCTCATCCTGAATCTCCTGGTGGACCCCATCAGGCAGGATCTTCACATCACGGACACTCAGGTGAGTCTTCTTCAGGGCGCCGCTTTCGCCGTGCTCTACGCTTTGATCAGTCTGCCGCTCGGCCGGTATGTGGACAGCCACAATAGACGAAACATCATCGCCGCGGGTGTCGTGATCTGGAGCCTCGCGACCGCCGTTTGTGGAGTCGTATCCGGCTTCGGGGCGCTATTCGCAGCGCGAATATTCGTCGGCGTCGGCGAGGCGACGCTGGCGCCGGCCGTCATGTCCCTGATCCCCGACTATTTCCCCGAGCATCGGCGCGGCACCGCGTACGGGTGCTTCCTCACCGGCATGGCGATGGGCGCGGGCGCTGCCATGCTGATCGGCGGTGCCCTGTTCGAGGGCTTCCACTCCGGCCATCTTGCCACGGTGCCGTTGATTGGGCACATGGCACCCTGGCGTGCAGTGCTCATTGCACTGTCGCTTCCCGGTTTTCTGGTCACCGGGCTCATCCTCACGATACGCGAGCCTGCTCGGCGGGATGCGGCAAAGAAGAGTGCCCAGACCCAAGCCACCAGTCACTTCGCGACCACCCTTCGCTACTTCAAGGACAATCGCCGGACTTTCTCCTATCTATTCGTCGCCTTCGCGCTGCTGAACCTGGTGAGCTATGGGTGCGCCGCGTGGCTGCCGTCCGTCTTCATTCGGCATTTTGGGTTGACACAAGGTCAGGTCGGCACCGAGCTCGGTGTCGTGTCGCTGACGGGCACAGCGATCGGTGCGATCTTGGGCGGGCTCCTGTCCGATCGTGTCGTGCGAAGGGGCGGAGCGGTGGCCGTGCTGCGATTCACGCTCTGGACCAGTGTTGCGACGCTTCCTCTGCTGGTGTCGTCGATCCTGCCTTCGATCACACTCGTTCTCGTCGTCTATTTTGCATTCCTGGTGGTTGGCTGCATGGTCGGCACCGCCAGCATCACCGCGATCCAGAGTGCGGTGCCAGGTGACATGCGGGGGTTCAGCGTCGCGATCCAGGCATTCGTGTATACGCTGGTAGGCTTGGGGCTCGGGCCGACGAGCATTGCGCTCGCGACCCAGTATGTCTATCGCGACCCCAGAGCCGTGGGATTGTCCATGGTCACGGTTGCAGTGCCGGTTACCGTAGTGGGGACATTCCTCGTGTGGCTCGCGCTACCACACTACAGGCTCACGCACGAGCTCCTCGCCGCGGCGGACGGCACGAGTGATGAGTAGACCGGTCAGCACCAACACCGGCGTCGCGGAACGCATGCGACTGTATGTCTCGGCGGACATGGAGGGCCTGGCAGGAGTCGTGTCGCGAGACCATCTGATGCCCGGGGGGTTCGAATACGAGGCCGCGCGAGACTGGGTGACCGATGCGGTAGTCAGCGTCTGCGAGGCAGCCCGAGAGATGGGAGCCGACGAGTTGGTTGTCAGCGACTCGCACGGCAACGGCCAGAACATCCGGTTCGAGCGGATGCCGGAGTACGTGAGGCTCGTGCGGTCGTGGCCACGCCCCCTCGGGATGATGCAGGGCGTGGAAGAGGGCAGCTACGCCGGGGCGTTTCTGCTGGGATATCACGCGGGCGCGTCAAACCCCGCAGGAACGCTTGCCCATACGATCAGCAGCGAGTTCATTCAGGAGATTCGGCTGAACGGGCGGACCGTATCCGAGGCCGGCATCAGCGCGGCGATCGCAGGCCATTACGGCGTGCCCATTCTCCTTTTCGCCGGCGACGATGTAGCGGTTGCGGAGGCGCGCGCGGATCTTGGCGATATCGCGACCGCAACGCTCAAAACCAGTCTCGGCTCTCTTGCGGCGGTTACTCTCGCGCCTGCGGCGGCCGATCGGGTGCTCCGCGAGGCGGTCCGTGAGGCGATGCGCCGGATCGGGACTGCGAGCGCGCCTGGGGAGGCGGCTCCAATGCTCCTGGAGATGAGGCTCCGCACTCGCCTCGTCGCCGAGTGGCTGGGCTATCTGCCGCAAGTCGTGCGTACCGATGCTTTCACGATCGCATACCGAGCCGAAGACATCGCCGCAGCCTCGCGATTCATCGGGTTCCTCTCCGCGGCACGTATCGTTCTTGCCTGACCCGATGAAGATCTCGTGCTGGGCTGAGCATTGGCCCTTCAGGCAACCCTTTCGCATCTCCGGCCATGCGTTCGACGGGCTCGACGTCGTCGTGGTCGCCGCGGAATCAGAGGGCCTGCGCGGGCTGGGAGAGGCGGCGGGCGTCTACTATCGCCGTGAGACCGCGGCCGGCATGGTGGAGCAGATCACTCGAATTGCGGCGGAAGGCAGATCGATCGACCGTCAGACCCTGCCGTGGATCATGCGTCCCGGTGGCGCCTGCAACGCAGTCGACTGTGCGCTGTGGGATCTCGACGCGAAACGGTCGAGCCAGCCGGCTTGGAAGATCGCCGGCCTCACGGAAGTGCGTCCGCTGCTCACCACCTTTACTCTCGGCGCGGACGCGCCCGGCGCTATGGCAGCCGCGGCGGTGGCACTTACTGAAGCGCGCGCCATCAAACTGAAGCTGCTTGGCGATGGCGGCGATTCCGAGCGAGTCGAGGCGGTACGAGCAGCAAGGCCTGACGTG
>Ga0335073_10001441_pt1 | contig 31816 bp, 31 predicted proteins | sample Lox_Sample_22_FD_207093 | JGI IMG/M metagenome (GOLD analysis project Ga0335073, IMG submission 207093) | Soil microbial communities from Loxahatchee National Wildlife Refuge, Florida, United States - Lox_Sample_2.2 | ecosystem: Environmental > Terrestrial > Soil > Wetlands | place: USA... | reverse complement strand
GCCGCAGCCGCATGAAGCGTAAATGTCGCCGCTAGACTGTCGCCGCCGGATCGATGGAGGCCGGAAGCGGAATCGAACCGCTGTACGAGGATTTGCAGTCCTCTGCATAGCCACTCTGCCATCCGGCCGGAGGACCGCGACATATAGGGCGCGCTAGCTCGTTTGGTCAAGCCGACTGCCCGCCGCACCTAGCGGTTGTCATGCTGCGCCGCGATCGATATAAAACCACCCAAGGATGAATTCCTTGCTCTCGGTACGATGCTCGATTACCGCGCCGCACGTCTCAACATGGTTGAAGGCCAGCTCCGCACGAACAAGGTGACGGATGCGGCTGTCCTCGACGCCTTCCTTGCCGTCCCGCGCGAGCGCTTCGTGCCGGAGGCGTTGGCGGGCTCGGCCTATGTCGACGAGGACATACCCTTGGGCGCGGGCCGCCATTTGCTCGAGCCGATGGTGCTGGCTCGGATGCTGCAACTGGCCGAGATCGCGCCCGACGCGGGCGTGTTGGAGATTGGCGCGGCATCGGGATATGGGACCGCGATCCTGGCCCGTCTCGCCGCCCGCGTGATCGCGGTCGAAAGCGATGTGCGCCTTGCCGGCATTGCCCGGCAGCGGCTGCAGGAATTGGCGGCGGGGAACGCGACCCTGCTGGAAGGGCGCCTCGAAGAGGGCTATCCCGCCGGCGCGCCCTACGAGGCCATTGTCATCGAGGGCGCGGTTGCCGCCATACCCGAGCCGATCACGCGCCAGCTCGCCGAAGGCGGCCGACTCGTCGCGGTGGTGAAGCCGCGTTCCGGGCTCGGGCAAGCGGTGCTGGTGACGCGCACGGCGGGCGCCTTGTCGCATCGTCCCGTTTTCGACGCAGGCGTGGCGCTTTTACCTGGCTTTGCCGCGGCGACCGGCTTCGTGTTCTAGTCGCGCGAGGCCACGAATAGGAATCGAGCATCCATGGTCCGACCGCGCTTCTTTGTCTCCGCAGCTCTTGTCGCGCTCGTCTCCAGCCCAAGCTTCGTGCGCGCCGAGACGCTCGAGGAGGCGATGGTGTCGGCGTACAACTCCGAGCCGGCCCTTCTTGCCGAGCGCTCGAACCTGAGTGCCGTCGACGAAGGCGTGCCTCAGGCTTTGTCCGGCTGGCGCCCCACCGTGGCGTTCACCGGGTCGGCCGGCTTTGAGCATTTCGAGAACACGCCGCCGGCGCCGCCGACCGTGCCCGGCTCTGCCCAGATCGACCCAAAGATCATCGACCTCAACGTCACGCAACCGATCTATCAGGGCGGCCAGACCGTCGCCAAGACCGCCGCCGCCGAACAAGCGGTCGATGCCGAGCGCGCCCGCTATGCCGCCGAGGAGAGCCTGGTCCTGTTCAGCGTCTCGCAAGCCTATTTCGATTCGCTGCGCGACCAGGCCGTCGTGCAGCTCAACATCAACAACGAGCAGGTCCTGCGCCGCCAGCTCGAATCCACGAACGATCAGTTCCGCGTCGGATCGCTGACCCGGACCGACGTGGCGCAGGCCGAGGCGCGGCTTGCCGCCGCGCGCGCGAGCCGCGAGGCCGCCGAAGGCACGCTCGCGATCGATCGTTCGAACTATCTGCGCTTCGTCGGCCATCCGCCTCAGGATTTGACGCAGCCCGGATTGCATCCCGTCATACCGGCCACCCGCGACGAGGCGATCGCGATGGCCTCGACCAAGAATCCCAATGTGATCGCCGCGGTCTATACCGAGGCTTCGGCGCGCTCGACAGTGACGGCGACCCAGGCGCAATTGTTGCCGAGCCTCAATTTCGTGTTCGACGTGAACCGCTCGCAGGAGACGGTGGCACCTCAGCGCGAGACCACGACCGCCTCGGGCGTCTTCCGCATGACCATGCCTCTTTACGAGGGCGGGCAGATCTATTCGCAGACTCGCCAAGCCGAGGAGAAGGTGGCTCAAAGCCTCGGCCTTACCGATGATGCGCGCCGCCAGGCGGTACAGGCCGCGATCCAATCGTGGGAGACGCTCCAATCGGCCAACGCCAGCGCTTATTCGCTGCAGGCAACCATTGCCGCCGACCAGATCGCGCTCGAAGGCGTACGCCAAGAGCAGCAAGTGGGATCGCGCACCATCCTCGACGTGCTCAATCAGGAGCAGGAGCTGTTCACCGATCAGGTGAGCCTCGTGAGCGCCCAGCACGACAGTGCGGTTGCAGAGTTCAACCTGGCGCAGCAGATCGGCTCGCTCAATGCGGTAAGCCTCGGGCTGCCGGTGAAGCTCTACGACGTCAACGCTCACTACAAGTCAGTGCGCAACAAATGGATCGGATTCGGCGCCAAGAATTGACGCAAGCGGTGCGCCGAGCGCTGGCGTTTTCACGTCGCATCGCCTAGGCTCGGGCTAGCAGTCGAGTGCGGTTTCATAGCCATGTCCGATGCCAAGGGTCAGCACGAACCATCGATGGAGGAGATTCTCGCCTCCATTCGGCGGATCATCGCCGAGGACAACGACGCGCCCGAAGGTGCGACAAACGGAGAGGCGCCGGCGGCCGCGGTGGCACCCGTCAAACCGGCCGAGACACAGCCGAAGGCTGAAGACGAAGACATTCTCGAACTGACCGAAGTTGTCGAGGAGGAACCGATGGTGGACGCTCCCGCGCCCAAGACGCCGATCGAGATCGAGCTCGTGTCGCCGCCGGACCTTTCGCCCGCGCACGATGACGCGGCTCACGAGGATCGTCTCGTCTCGACCGCAAGCGCGGCCGCCTCCGTCGCGGCACTGTCACAACTCGTGCAGCGTCCACGGGACCGCAGCTCGGAATTGCCGATGGGGGCGGTCGACCGGACGCTCGAGGATTTGATTCGTGAACTCTTGCGCCCGATGCTCAAGAGCTGGCTTGACGAGAACCTGCCGCCCTTGGTCGAGCGGCTCGTGCGCGACGAGATCGGCCGCCTCGTGCGCGAGGCGCAGGGACGTTGATCCGCTTTGACGGGGAGCGCACCCACCGAACTTGAAAAGACCTTCCGCCCGGCCGCGCTAGAGGCGGAGTTCTATGCCGCTTGGGAGGCGGCGCACGCTTTCGCGTGCGATCCCACGTCGGCCCGCGCGCCTTATTGCATCATGATGCCGCCGCCCAACGTCACCGGCAGCCTTCATATCGGTCACGCGCTCACGTTCACGCTGCAGGATATCCTGACCCGCTTTCATCGCATGCGGGGACGCGACGCGCTGTGGCAGCCCGGCACCGACCATGCCGGCATCGCGACCCAGATGGTGGTGGAGCGACAGATCGCGAGCCAGGGGCTCACGCGCCAAGGACTGGGCCGCGAGGCGTTTCTCGCGCATGTGTGGGACTGGAAAGCGCAATCGGGGGGCACCATTACGCGCCAGCTTCGCTCGCTGGGCGCGTCGCCCGATTGGAGCCGCGAGCGTTTCACCATGGACGAGGGGCTCTCGCGGGCCGTGCGCAAAGTGTTCGTGGCGCTCCACAAGGAAGGCCTCATCTACCGCGACAAGCGGCTCGTGAACTGGGATCCGAACCTGCACACGGCGGTTTCCGACCTTGAGGTCGAGAACCGCGAGACCAAAGGTTCGCTCTGGTACATCAAATATCCGATCGAGGGACGGCCCGACAGGTTCATCATTGTCGCCACGACCCGCCCCGAGACGATGCTGGGCGACACGGGCGTCGCCGTTCATCCCGATGATGAGCGCCATCGCGACCTGATCGGCGACATTGCGATTCTGCCTCTCGTGGGGCGGCGCATTCCGATCGTCGCGGACACGCACGCCGATCCCACCACCGGGAGCGGCGCGGTCAAGATCACGCCCGCGCACGACTTCAACGATTTCGAGGTGGGCCGGCGTCACGGCCTGCCGCTCATCACCGTGATCGACCGTGACGGCAAGATCTGCGAGCCGGCGCCCGAGCCCTATCGCGGGCTCGACCGGTTTGCCGCGAGAAAGCGCATCGTCGCCGATCTCGAGGCGCAAAGCCTTCTCGCGAAGGTCGAGGACCACGTCCATACCGTGCCGCATGGCGACCGTTCGGGCGTGGTGCTCGAGCCCTTTCTCACCGATCAATGGTTCTGCGACGCCAAGACCTTGGCGCGTGCGGCGATCGAAGCGGTCGAGACAGGACGGACCCGGTTCGTGCCGCGTCAGTGGGAGAACACGTTCTTCGAATGGATGCGCAACATCCAGCCCTGGTGCATCTCGCGTCAGATCTGGTGGGGCCACCAGATCCCGGCCTGGTACGCGCCCGACGGCCGCATCTTCGTCGCCGAGGACGAGGCGGCCGCGCGCGCGGACGCCGCGGCCCATTATGGCCGCGCCGTGGTGCTCGAGCGCGACAGCGACGTGCTCGATACCTGGTTCTCCTCGGCGCTGTGGCCGTTTTCGACCTTGGGGTGGCCCGACCGTACGCCGGAACTCGGCCGCTACTATCCGACCGACGTGCTCGTCACCGGCTTCGACATCATCTTCTTCTGGGTCGCGCGGATGATGATGATGGGCTGCAAGTTCATGGACGACGTGCCGTTCCGCACCGTCTATATCCACGCGCTGGTCCGCGACGAGCGCGGCCAGAAAATGTCGAAATCCAAGGGCAACATCGTCGACCCGCTCGAAGTGATCGAGACCTATGGCTGCGACGCGCTGCGCTTCACGCTGACCGCGCTTGCGGCGCAGGGTCGCGACATCAAGCTTGCGGAAAGCCGCATCGAGGGTTACCGCAACTTCGCGACGAAGCTGTGGAACGCCGCGCGTTATGCCGAGATGAACCGTTGCGCCTATGACGAGAGCTTTGATCCCGCCGGCGCGACGCTGACCGTCAATCGCTGGATCGCGACGGCGCTTCAGATCAGCGCTGCGCGCGTCACCGCCGCTATCGAGGACTACAAGTTCAACGAGGCGGCCGACGCGATCTATCACTTCACTTGGCACAGTTTCTGCGATTGGTACATCGAGTTCACCAAGCCGATCCTTCTCGACGGCACGTCCGAGGCGCAGGCCGAGACGCGGGCCATGACGGCCTGGGTCATCGGCGAGATCTGCCACTTGCTGCATCCGATCATGCCCTTCATCACCGAGGCGCTGTGGCGGCATCTTGCGGGCGCGGGTGCAGGGCTTCTCATCACGTCGCGCTGGCCGCACCATGACGCGGCGGGCGACGTCGAGGCCGCGGCCGAGATGGAATGGGTGGTCTCGCTCATTGCGTCGATCCGCACCGCGCGCGCCGAGATGAACGTGCCGGGCGGCGCCGAGGTGCCGGCGCGCATCGTGACCTCCGATCCGGACCGCGCGCGTATCGGGCGGGCGCACGGCGCGCTCATCAAGCGCCTTGCGCGCCTCGCGACGCTCGAGGTCGGCGCCGAGGCGCCCGGCGAAAAAGCGGCGGGCGCGCTTCAGGTCGTGGTCGAAGGCGCCACGGCATGGCTCGATCTCGCGGGCATCATCGACATCGCGGCCGAACGCAAGCGCTTGGCGCGCGAGGCGGCAGCGCTCAAGGGCGAACTCGACAAGATCGCGCAAAAGCTCGCCAATCCGCAATTCGTGGCCAAGGCCAAGCCCGAGATCATCGAGGAGCAGCGCGAGCGCGAAGCCGATTCCCAGGCGAAACTCGCCCGTCTCGATGCCGCCATCGCCCGCATCGGCGGCGCGTGACGCTTACGCCGGCTTGTAGACGTACCCGTACCGCAAATTGCTGCGCGCCGGACCTGCCGCTTCATAGCGTTCCTTGATCGCGGCGAACCGGTCCTTGCGCCACAACCCGGCGTGGTGCTCGTAGCCATAAAGCCGAGCCGAGTTCTCGCCGAAGATGGCGCGCTTCAGCGGCCCGTCCGCCGGGCCGAGCGCCGGAAGCCCATACTTCTTCTGCATGTCCTCGGGCACGTCGAGACGACGGAATCCTTCGATCTGCCATTGCGGCGCGCCGGTCCAGACGGCGTCCGTTCCCCACACGACATGATCGTGGCCCAACCCCTTGACGAGCGTGGCGAGGATCGCGGCGGCAAGTCGAGGCTCGGCCACGGTGGTGTAGGCCACCACCTGGCCCAGATCGCCATAGACGTTGGTGACGCCATATTTCTCCGGAATGTCGGCGAGGTCGCTCACCCACGAGCTGCGGCCCGTCGCCTCCCATTCCGCCATCCCTTCCTCGGGCGTACCGCCGCCGACGAAACGATATCCCGAGTGATAGACGATGAAATTGAGCTGCGGCCAGTCCTTCGCGGCCTTGCCGACATCACTCACGTCGGCATAGCGGCGCAGATGCGGGAACTGCTTTTCGGTTTCGGGCGCGAACAGGCCTTTATGGATGCAGACATTGCGGATGCCCGACTTCACGAACCGCTCATAGGCCGGGTACATCAGCTTCTCGTCGTCGAGCCGCCAGGGATAGTGGCTCGTCTCCTTGTGCGTATTGTCGCCGACCGTATAGCCTTTCCAAGAGTCGGGCTTATAGGCATCGATGCCCTTGTCGATCGCGTCGAGCCAGCCCGGCTGGCCCGGCGTGATGGTGAAGTGCGCGAGCATGCGGCGGGAGCCCGCCTCTTTGTTCACGCGATCGCGCGTCGCGAAGACCGTTGCTTGCGGCAGGAACCAGTCTTGCGGAATCTCCGACGGCGAGTTGGTCAAGAGGCCGACCTTGGTGTCGCTGTCGAGGTAGACTTCCTTGAAATAGTTGCCGAATTTCAGATCGTCCAAGGTCTGCGTCTTGCCGGCGAGCTCCGGATTCCAACCGGCTTTGCCGACCGCCTCGCGTCCTCGCACGAAATTCTCGAGCCGCGTGTCGTCGCGCAGGAAGTGGGTATGGCCGTCGAAGATGAACTGATCCTTCAGTGAATCGGCGCGGGCGTCCGCCATTTCCAGCGTTGCGGCTTCGGCCTCGCTCACGTCGAAGAGCGGACCCCACACCTTGTTCATGGCGAGGAAGCAGGTCGCCATCCCCGACGCCGTCTGGAAGAAGCGCCGGCGCGACATGCCAAGCCTCTTCGCCGTCGCGTCGGCCATCTCCTTGACGCGCGCTTCGACCTCTTTCTGACGCGCGCTCTGGGGCGGCGGATAATATTCTTCGCTCGAGACGATCTGCGTCGGCACGGGCGAAGCGAAGGAATGGCGTTCGGCGGGGGCCAGGTGCTTCTTGCGATGGGGCTCGAGAAACTGCATGGGTTCCTCCTCGCCGCCAACTATAGGCCTGGCGCAACTTTTCTCACAGCCTGATCCAGGTCAGCTCGTGCTTGTTGTGATGAAGGTGGATGAGGCGCGATCCGGGAATTGCCGCGAATGCTTGCGCCGTCGCGAAATCCGTGGCGCCCTGGAACTTGATCGTGCACACGAAGCGCCGCACGGTCTTCGCCTCGAGCCAGCGTCGCACCAAGGCCAAGAGCCGCGCGGGGTAGCAGACGACGTCGCTGAAAAGCCACTCGACCGGCCCGATCGACGAAGGGTCGAGCGCGAACGCGCTGACACGCCGATGCTCGACGCCGGGAAGCCGCGCGATCCCTTCATCGAGCGCCGCCTTGTCGACGCTCAGCACGCGCGCGCCGAGGCTCTGAAGGACCCAGGTCCAGCCGCCGGGGCTCGATCCGAGATCGACGCAGAATGTACCGGGTTGCGGCCGTTCCTCCAAAAGGGTGAAGAGCTCCCACAATTTGAGATAGGCGCGGCTCGGCGGCGCTTTCCGGTCCTCGACAAAGCGCACCTCGCCGTTCGGAAACGGGTTCGAGCAGGAAGGCGAGGCGAGGATCGTTTCGGCGTCGAGCAGGGTCCAGGAACCGAGCGGAGCCTTGGGCGCCGGCGCGCCAAACATCACCGGCCGCGCCGACACGGCGGGCAATTGCTCCGCGATGAGCGCCGCACGGCGATGCGCGGCAACCGAATAGAGCGCCCAGTTCCGCTGAATCGCGCGCAGCTTCTTCGCGCCGTCACCGATCGAGCGGATCGGAATCCGCACCGGATTTCTCCACACATTGGCAACCCACGCGACGGGCCGCTCAAGCCCATCGACGAGAACGAGGCGGCCATGCACCTCGCGAACCGCATCGCCGGCAAGTTCTTGGCGCAGCACATCGACGAAGCCTTCGGGCGCAAGATACCCAAGGCAGGCGCTTTCTACCGGCGGCATGGCAAAGAAGCCTAGGCGCGCGGCCGCGCCCGCCGCAACGGCGGCTGCTTGCCGGATCCCCGCAGCTCCAGTGTTTGCCGCTCCAGAATTTCCGTGCCCTTGGTGAGATAGTCGAGAATGGCCGCGAACTGGCGTGCGTCATAAGTGCCGAGAAGCCGCGTCATCTCGACGCCAAGGCCGGAATAGAGGCGATCGAGCTCGACGAGGCGGGCCGCGACCGTCCGCACCGTCACCTTCCTGCGGTCGTCGGCATCGCGCGTGCGGGTGACATATCCGGCCGCTTCGAGCCGGTCGACGAGCGCCGTGACGGCGGCGCCCGTCAAGCCCGATTCCGCCGCGAGCGCGCCCGGTGTCATCGCCCGTGCACCCATGAGGCGCAGGATTTTCACGTCGGTCGCGTTGAGGCCCATGGTCTGGGCCAGCGCGTCGTGGAACAGGGCGACGCGCGCGGCGAAGTCGCGGACGATCGGCACATAGCGATTCACGCGGACGCTTGACATTCGATATCCTAATAATTAGATTATCTAATAATCATTGGATCTAAGTGTATCCCAAACCGCGACCGCAAGGAGGGTTTTTCCATGGCCACGCTCGAGACCGAGGGCATCACGCTCTATTACGAAACCCATGGCGATCGCGCGAATCCGCCGGTCATGCTGATCGCGGGCTTGGGTGGCACCGGCGCGAGCTGGAGCGCGCAGGTCGCCCGATTCGCCCGACATTATTTCGTGGTGCTGCCGGATCATCGCGGCACCGGGCGGACGACGCGCGCGAAGGGCGGCTATACGATCGAACAGCACGCGGCCGACATGGCGGGACTGCTGCGGCATCTCGATCTTGGGCCGACGCATATCGTGGGCTCGTCGACCGGCGGCGCGATCGCGCAGGTCCTGGCGCTGGACTATGCGCCGCTGACGCGCGGCATCGTCATGTCGTCGGCGTTCGCGCGCATGGACAGCTTCATGCGCCGCGAGTTCACCTTGCGCCGCAAGCTGTTGGCGGAATCCGATCCGCACACCATTTTCAGCGCCTATGCCTTGTTCCTGTTCTCGCCCCGCTATACCGACCGGCATCCCGACCACGTTGCCGCCTGGATCGAGCGCGCGGCCTCGGCGTCCGGCGACCGCGACATCGCATTGATGCGCGCCGATATGGTCATGACCTATGACGGTGAGGCGCGGCTTGGCGGCATCCGCAAGCCGGTGCTCCTCATTTGCGGCGACAATGATTTCTGCACGCCACTCCACGTCTCCGAGCAGATCGCCGCGGCGATCCCGGGCGCCGAGCTTGCCGTCATCCGCGGCGGCGGGCATTTCACCCATGACGAGGAGCCCGATCTCTACTTCGAAAGGGTGCGGTCCTTTCTCGATAGCCACTGACGCCGTGGCTCGAGCGCCCTTGACTTCGGCCGCTCGTTTCGACGACAAGCGGCGGGATGAGCAAAGCCTTCACGAAAGAGACCGATGAAGGGCCGGAATCGTCCGGCGACGAGCCTGCGGCGCTGCCGGCCGGGGTCAAGAATTATATGACGCCCGATGGTTTCCGCCGCATGCAGGAGGAGCTGGCGCAGCTTGCGCGGATCGAGCGGCCAAAGGTGGTGGAGGTCGTCTCTTGGGCCGCCGGCAATGGCGACCGCTCGGAAAACGGCGACTATATCTATGGCAAGCAGCGCCTGCGCGAGATCGACCGGCGCATCCGGTTCCTGACCAAGCGCCTTGAATCGGCCGAAGTGGTCGATCCCGCGCGCCAGAAGAACCGGGCGCAAATCTTCTTCGGGGCGACCGTCACTTATTGCGGCGCAAGCGGGACCGAGCGGTCGGTCACCATCGTGGGGATCGACGAGGCCGATCTCGACGAAGGCAAGGTGAGCTGGATCTCGCCGATCGCGCGCGCGGTGATGAAGGCGCGGTGCGGCGACACGGTCGAGCTCCGCACCCCCAACGGGCCCGAACCGATCGAGATCGTGGAGATCCGCTACCCCGGCGACTAATGCACGTGGCGGTGGTGGATGTCGGGGAAGTGCGGGTGCTGATGCACGAGCCGGGCGTGGGCATGGGTGTGCGTGTGCGGCTCGCCTGGGGGATCGGCCGCCGCGTGACCGTGCTGATGATGGGTGTCGTGCACATGGCGGTGCGCGTGGGTCAAGGGTTCGTGCTGATGCGGATGCTCGTGCCGTTCTGCGAGATGGAGATAGAGCCCGATCGCGACGAGCGGTGCTGCCACCAGGAATGAGAGCGAAAGGGGCTCGCCCAGCCCGACGATGGCGATGAAGGCGCCGACGAATGGGGCCGCCGAGAAATAGGCCGTCGTGCGCGCGGCGCCGAGATGGCGCAAGGCGTGGACAAAGAGGGCAAGGCTGACCCCGTAGCCCAAAAACCCCACGATCCCCGCCGCGCCCACCGCCCACGCCGGCGGCCACGTCACTTGCAGCAGCAGCGCCAACACTATGTTGACGCTGCCGGCGGCAAGGCCCTTGATCATCGCGATCTGCACCGGATCGGCGCTCGACAGCTTGCGGGTCAGATTGTTGTCGATGGCCCAGGCGAGACAAGCAAGGGCGATCGCGCCGGCGCCCCAGCCGACGCGGCCCACCGGTCCGCCGGCCGACAGAACGACCGCGCCCGCGAGAATGGCCGCGGCGCCGAGCCCGATCCGCAGATCGACATTCTCGCGGAACACGATCCAGGCGATCGCCAAGGTGAACACGCCCTCGAGATTGAGGAGCAGCGCCGCCGATGCCGCCGGCGTCGTCCGCAGCCCCAGCATCAGCAGAACCGGCCCCAAAATCCCGCCCGTGGCGATGACCGCGGAAAGCCATGGCAGGTCGGCGCGAGCGAGCTTTTCTTCCGTGCTCGGCAGAATCCGCGCAAGAAGGGCGAGCCCGATCCCGGAGCCCAGATACAGAAGCCCGGCCAGAAGCCAGGGCGAAATCTCGCCGATCAGCAGCTTTGCAAGCGGGGTGCTGGCGCCGAAGAGGGCGGCTGATGCGAGCGCCAGCGCCGCGCCGGACCGATCGCCGTGACCCTGCGCCATTTGCCTTGCTCCTCAAACCCGCGTCACGACGAACGCCGCTCCGACGCCAAGAAGCGCCAGCGCCATCAGCACCGTGGCGCTGGCGGCGCTCGCGCGCCATCCCGCGAACGCCACGGCATAGCCGGCTTTCAGCACGTTGTTCGACGAGGTCGCGATCAGGATCGCTGCCGCCAGCGCCGATGCGGGGACGGCGGCCGCGCCGCCTTGCGCCAAGTTCAAGACGAACGGGCTGATGTCCGTAACGCCCACGACCGCGGCCAGCGCATAAATGCCCATGGCACCGAAATGCCTCGTCACGACCGCCGCGGCGAGCGAGGTCGCCACGAACAGCACCGCGAACACGGCGGCGGCGCCAAGCTCGAGCGGGTTGCGCGACGCGGTGAGCGCCGGCGCCGCCCCGGTCTCTTCTCGGGGCCGCCGGCCTTGCACGAACGCGATCGCCAGCGCCACCACCATGAAGCCCAGCATCGAGGGCGCCAGGATCAAGGCAAGGGACTGGTTGAACACCGCGACAGTCGCGAGCACGCGCGGATACATCATGGCGGTCGCAAGCGTGATGCCGGCGCTGGCCTGGCGCGTGGTCGCGGGCTCGGACGCTGCCTGTCGCGCCAGGACGACGGTCGTTGTGGTCGAGGAATAGATTCCGCCAAGCGCCGCCATCCACATGCCCGCGCCCGGAACGAGATAGCGCTGCAGGAGATAGCTCGCATAGCTGAAACTGCATACGACCAGGAGCGCGAGCCACGCCGCGCGCGGCGTGATGGTGGTCAGCGTCGTCACCGGCCGGTCCGGCAAAAGCGGCAGCACGATGCCGGTGAGGATCAGGAACTGCGCGGCAGTCGTGATCTCCTTCATGTCGACCCGGCGCGCGAGCTCGTGAAGCTGCTCGCGGCTCGTGAAGAGCAGGACGGCAGCGACGGTGGTCGCGACCGCGACCCAAGGGTCCATGGCGAGCGCGATGGCGCCAAGGCAATAGGCGTAAAGATTGAGCAGCGGGGTCATCAACCCGACATCGGGATGGCCTTCCGCGTCGGGCGCCCGAAGTTGCTCGTGGTAGTAGGTGAAAAGCCACGCGCCCAGAACGAGAAGACCCGCCGCGAACGGCACGAGGCTCGTCTTGTCGAAGGCGTAGAGCATGCCGCCGAGGATCGCCAGCATCGGAAAACTGCGGATTCCGCCCGGCCGGCGCACGCCCGCGCGCTCGAACACGTCCTCGTAGGCAAGGCCCAGGAAGAAGCTCAATCCCAACAGCAGCGCGACCCCGCCGGCAGACGGGGTCATGAGGCGCCGCGGATCACCGCGGGATGGCCTTGTTCGCCCAGGCGATGATCAGCGCGGAGATCTCTTTGCTGTTCTTCTCCATCATCATCACGTGGCTGTTGCCGTGGATGCCATGGTCGGCGAGCTTCACCCAATCGGCCTTGACGCCCGCCTGGCGCAGATAGTTGACGGTGCAATGATCATAGGGCGCGTGATAGGACGCCTCCGACGTCAGCACCAGCACCGGCATCTTCTCGAGGTTGGGAAGCTGCCGCGCGGGCGCCACCTGTTGCCAGCAGCGCACGAGGCCGGGCCCCTCCGCCTTGTCCTCCTGCACGAAGCGGAGCTCGGAGGCGTCCTTCACCGGCGGGTCATAGGTCAGCGGCACGTCGGTCGGGCCCCAGGCAAGCGCCACGCCGCCATATTTGAACCAGTCGGGCGCGCCAATGAATTGCACATCATGGACCGGCGGCCCGTTGGGCTCGATCGCGAGGATGCCTTTGACGAGGGTGGGCCGCGCGTCCGCGACCGGCCACACGAATGCGCCCGCCTGTGAATGGACCAGCAGGATCGACGGCCCGATCTTGTCCACGAGCGCGATGAGCGCGGCGGAATTCAGCTCCTGCTGCCGGTGGAAATTCTTGATCGACGGCAGTTGCGAGGAGACGAGCTGCTGCACGGAAGGATCGCCGAGCCCATTGCCGCCGGGCCATTGCGTGTGGAGATGGGCTTGCGGCCAGGAATTGAATTTCTCCTGCGCGACATAACGGCCTTGGTTGTTCCCCATGTCCGTCTGGTCGTTGGGGCCATATTCGTCGGGGTAATAGGCCGAACGCCCCTTGCCGACCTGATCGACGACATAGACGGCATAGCCCGCGCGCACGAAATCCTGCGCCCAGCCTTCGCGGCCATCGGGCGTGCCGGTGTAGTTGGTGCCCGACATGGTGCCGCCATGAACCATGATGACGGGGTAGGGGTGCAGCTTCTTCGCCGGGATCATGTATTCGGCATACATCTGGCCGACCATGTACTGCTTGTCGTTCTTCGTGACGACATGGCCGCCGACATAAAGCCAGCCGGTCTTTTCAAGGACCAGCGGCGCCTCCTTGGCTTCCGCTGCGCCCGGCAGTGCCGCCGCCGCGGCCATGCACCAGGCGGCGATCGTCGTGATCAGCATCTCCTTCATGTCCCGCGCCCCCTCGTCATCACGGCAGTTCGTAGCCAACCGCGGCTTCGCTCTCCAAGGTCTTCTTGACCGCCGGCCGCGCCATCATGCGGGCGTAATGCGCGTCGAGACGCGGACGTGCGCCGTGCGACGGGCCTTGCGAGCCGACAAAACGCCAATACAGCCGAAAGAGATGGATGTCGGCGATCGAATAGCGGCCGACCGCCCAGTCACCCGTCAGTCTTTGCTCGGCGAGCGCGAACGCGGCGCGCCACGCCTCGGGTCCCGCGCGGCGAGAAGGATGGATCGTCGACGCGATGAACGACATCCACGAGATCGCTTGCGCCTCGGCCTCGATGCCGCCGTCCGGGAAAAGGCCGGCCTGCGGATGCGTCTTCGCGAGGTAGTAGAGGATGCCGGCCACTTCGGTCATCGGCCTGCCGTCGATCAGCAAGGTGGGCACTTTGCCTTCGGGATTGAGCGCCAGATAGGCCGGATTGCGCTGTTCGCGCTTCGAGAAGGACAAGGGCCGCGCCTCGAACGGCACGCTGATTTCGTGGAGCGCGATATGCGGTGCCATCGAGCTGGCGCCGGGCGAGAAATAGAGAGTGAGCATGCCTGCCTCCTTGACGCCACCCTATCTCCTCTTGCCGAGAGACGAAGAAAAAAAGTTAGGATGGGTTCTCGCGACGGCTCGGGGAGATGCTGGATGGCCAGGAAGAAAAAGCGCAACGGCGATAGCGGCGAGCTGTTGGAGCAAGCGAAGGAGGGACCCGAGGTCGAGCAATACTGGCATGTCGACGGTCACGCGAAGCTGCGTCCGCCGCCCAAGAAGTACAATTACGCCGAGGAGCTGGCCTATCTTCAGCTCGAGCTGATCAAGCTTCAGGAATGGGTGCGCTCGAAGCATCTGCGGCTCTGCGTCCTGTTCGAGGGGCGCGACGCGGCGGGGAAGGGCGGCGTCATCAAGCGCATCACCGATCCCCTGAACCCGCGCGTGTGCCGGCACGTGGCGCTTGCCACGCCGACCGAGCATGAGCGCGGGCAATGGTATTTTCAGCGCTATGTCGCCGAGCTGCCCGCGGCCGGCGAGATCGTGCTGTTCGATCGGAGCTGGTACAACCGCGCGGGCGTCGAGCATGTCATGGGCTTCTGCACCGACGCCGAATACCGCGAATTCCTGCGCGCCTGCCCGCACTTCGAGGAGATGCTGATCCGGTCGGGCATGATGCTTTTCAAGTATTGGTTCTCGGTGAACGACGCAGAGCAGGAGCTGCGCTTCCAGGACCGCATGCACAATCCGATCAAGCGCTGGAAGCTGTCGCCCATGGACATCGAATAGCAAGGTCTGCCCCTGGTACGTGGTGAACGCCGACAACAAGAAGCGCGCGCGGCTCAATTGCATCGCCCATCTTTTGTCGCAAGTTCCTTACGATGACCTGATCCCGGTCGAGCTCAAGCTGCCGAAGCGGCAATCCGACGACGGCTACAAGCGCCCGAAGATGTCGAGCCAGCATTTCGTGCCGGAGCGGTATTGACGACCGCGCTGTGGCAACGCGCCGCCGGGCCCGGTAAGGTCGGCCGACAGCTACCGGGAGAAACGCGATGCCCGACGACCAGAGGACTCCGGCGCCCGATCACGCGGCTCATTTCGGCCGGGCGAGGACGCTCGACGAGCTGCAGGTGCTGATCGAGCCGCTCAACGTGGTGACCGGCTGGGGACACCGCGAGGGCGCACGGTCGGCCGAGCCGGCTTCGCCCTATCTCACCTATGTCTGGCGCTACAAGGAATGTCGCGCGGCCCTCGAGGCCGCCTCGAAGCTCATCAGCTCGGAGGAGGCGGGGCGGCGTATCCTGAATTTCCGCAATCCGATCCCCGGCAATCCGCTGGGCGCGGCCCGGACCTTGCTCCACGCCTATCAGCTCGTGCTGCCGGGGGAGAGGGCGCCGGCCCACCGCCACACGGCGCACGCGCTTCGCGTCATCCTGGACGGCAGGAAGATGTATTCCGTCGTCAATGGCGAGAAGACGTTGATGGAAACGGGCGACGTGGTGCTGACGCCGGGCGGCACCTGGCACAGCCACGCTCATGACGGCGACGAGACGGCATGCTGGATCGACGGGCTCGACGTGCCGCTGGTGAATGCGCTTCAGCTCGCGACCTGGGAGCCGCATCCCGATCGCTACGAGACGGTGCAGGCGGTCGTCGAGGACACGCCGATGCGCTTTTCCCATGCCGCGATCCAGCGTCGGCTCGATAACGCCGATGCCGATCCCGGCGGCTATTTCGGCCGGCGCGTTCGCCTCGAAGCGCCGACCATGCCGACCTTGGGCCTCACGGTCGAGCGCCTCGAAGCGGGACAGAAGACGCGGGCCTGGCGCACCAACGCCAACACCTCCTTCTGCATCATGGGCGGGGAGGGTTATTCCCTCATCGACGGCAAGCGCATCGACTGGGGCTTCGGCGACATTTTCATTGCTCCCACCTGGCGCTGGATCGAGCATCACATCGCCAGCGACGCGCAGATCTTCTCGATGTCGGACGAGCCCTTGCTGCGTTGGGCGCACTATTACCGGTTCGACGGCGCCTGAATCCCCAGGGTTGTGGCGATGTGGCGTGCGGTCCGTTCGCGCTGCTCGGTGACGGCGCGATAAGAGGCGAGCGCCGCTTCGAGGACCGCCGGCGGCGCCGTCTCGGGCGTGCCGCTGTCGAAGGGCGGCTCCGGTGCATAGGCGATGGCGAGCTGGATTCCTTGCGCCACCGCTTCGCCGCGCAAATCCGCCGCGACCCGCAACGCGCCGTCAAGCCCCGCCGTGACGCCGGCCGCGAACACCATGGTCCCATCCACGACCACGCGCGCGTCGACCGGGACGGCGCCGAAGTACGGCAGGAGATGCATCGAGGCCCAATGCGTCGTGGCCCGGCGGCCTTTGAGGAGTCCCGCCGCGCCGCAGATCAGCGCCCCGGTACAGACTGACAGGATCATGCGGGCTCTCGCCGCTTGGCTCCTGATCCAGGCGAGCAGCGTCTCGTCTTCCATCACCGCCTCTTGCCCGTACCCGCCCGGCACGTGCAGCAGATCGAGTTGCGGCGCATCGGTCAGCAGCGCGTCCGGCAGGATGCGCAAGCCCCGCATGTCGCGCGTGGCGCCAAGTGTCTTGCCGTAGATCCGGTAGGTTGAATTGGGAAGGCGCGAGAGCACCTCGAAGGGACCGGTCAGGTCGATCTGGTCCACGTCTTCGAACAACAGCGACCCGATCTCGAGATGGATTTCCGTTGGGATCATGATGGGGTGCCTTTTCTATCGTCGTCATGGACAAGCGGAGTCTATCCATGGCACGCTGTGGCCGAAATGCCAAAGAGCCCTCGTTTCCCGCCAAACCGGCCGCGCGTCGTGGAAATCCTCGCCTATCCGTCGGTGCAGCTCCTTGACGTTGCGGGGCCGCTTCAGGTCTTCGCGACCGCCAACGAGATAGCGGCGCGGAGTGGCGATCCGCCGCTCTACGCGCCCCGGGTCGTGTCGGCGGCCGCGCCGGTCGTGACCGCGTCGGCCGGGCTGGGGCTCGTGGCGCAGAAGCTGCCGCGGGGCGGCGCCGCGCCCGACACGTTGCTCGTGGCGGGCGGTCCTGGCGTTCATGCCGCCGCCGCCGACGCCGCGCTGTTGGGGTGGGTGCGGGGGCGTGCCGGGCATGCGCGGCGGGTCGCCTCGGTCTGTACCGGCGCCTTCTTCCTCGCGGCGGCGGGGCTTCTCGACGGGCGGCGCGCAGCGACGCATTGGTTCCATTGCGCCGAGCTCGCGCGCCGCTATCCGGCGATACAGGTGGAGCCCGACCCGATCTTCGTGCGCGACGGCGCGGTCTGGACATCGGCGGGCGTGACGGCCGCGATCGATCTCGCGCTGGCGCTTGTCGAGGAAGACGCCGGACGCGCCTTGGCGCTCGCGGTCGCGCGGCATCTCGTCATGTTCCTGAAGCGCCCCGGTGGGCAGGCGCAGTTCAGCGCCACTCTGTCGCTGCAAGGGGCGGAGGACCGCTTCGGCGACTTGCATGGCTGGATGGCCGGCCGTTTGGGCGGAGACCTGTCGCTGCCGGCGCTCGCGCAAAAGGCCGGAATGAGCGAGCGCAGCTTTTGTCGCCATTACGCCAAGGCGACCGGCGTCACCCCGGCCCGCGCGGTGGAGCGGCTGCGCGTCGAGGCCGCGCGGCGCCTCTTGGCGGATACGCGGCTGCCCGTGAAGCGCATCGCCGAGCGCTGCGGATTCGGGTCGGAGGAAACGCTGCGCCGCAGCTTTTATCGTCAGCTCGCAGCAACGCCGCAGGATTACCGCGCCCGGTTCGGCCAAGTCACGATCGCGCAAATCTGACAAGTGCGGCAAAACCGGCGCGCGGTGATATGATCGAGAGATCAGTTCACGTGCCGTCGGGGGAAAATGAAACTGGCCGAACGGACCGCGCACGCCGCGCGCAGCGACAGCATATTCTTTCCTCTCATGGCCGTGGCCATGATGCTCGTGGTCTTCATCGGGTTCTCACGGACCTATTATCTGAAGGCCTATTTCGATTCGCCGCCATTGACACCTCTGCGCATCGTGCACGGCGCCGTGTTCACGACATGGATGGTCCTTTTCATCGTGCAAACGGGTCTCGTCGCCGCAAATCGGCGCGATATTCACCGTCGCCTTGGCCTGGTCGGGGCCGGCATCGCCGCCTTGATGGTCGGGCTCGGTGTCGCGCTCGCCGTCAGTGCCCTGCGGGACGGCCATGCGCCGAGCGGCGGACCGTCCCCGGCGGCGCTCTTTGCGCTTCCGATATTCATCATCTTCGTGTTTCTGATTCTTTTTGTCCTCGGAATCGTCTATCGGGCGCGACCACAATTCCATAAACGGTTCATGACGCTTGCAACCGCGGCCATTCTCGCCGCCGCCGTCGCGCGGTTCCCGCTCTCCTTCATCAAAAACCCGTTCGTGTTTTTTGGTCTGACCGACATATTCATCGTCGCGTGCGGGACCTACGATCTGTTCGCGCGCGGCCGGGTTCATCCCGCGACGGTTTGGGGCGGGGTCGCAATCATCGCGTCGCAGGTCTTGAGCCTGTTGGTTGGCCGCACCGCGTTTTGGGTCGGCTTCTCGGCCTGGCTTGCCTCCTAGGTCGCCTTGAAGCAGCGGCTGGCATTGCCCCAGAACAGCTTTTGCCGCTCGGGCGGACCGATGCTGGACCATTCCATGATCTTGTCGATCGAATTGGGATACCAGCACTCGTAGTGCGGATAGTCGGAGGCATACATCAGGACGCCGTCGCCCAGCGCCTTGGTCACCATCTCGTACATCGGCTCTTGCTCGTGCGCCTCGATGTTGCAGAAGACGCGGCCCGCCGCGAACTGCTCGCTGGGAAGGAGCTTCAGCTTTGCCGTGCGGCCCATATAGGCGACCTGCTCGTCCATGCGCCGCACCCAGAACGGCAGCCACCCGAAGCCGCATTCGAGCACCGCAAGCCGCAGGATCGGGTGACGGTCGAGCACGCCGCCGGCAAGGAACCCGGCCATGAAGCGCATCGCGCCCCAGGGATGTGCGCAAAGCCGGGCGAGGAAGGCATTGTCCCACATGTCGCGATAACCCGGGAAATAAGGCGGGTTCGCGAAGAAGCTGTGATTGACGATCGCGAGATCGTGCTCGGCCGCCGCCTGCCAGATCGGCTCGAGGTCGGGATGGTCGACCGGCCGGTCGTTGGGGGAAAGAATCGGCATCACCGCGACGGCCCATTTCGATTTTCCCCACTCGCGGAATTCGCGCACGGCCTCGCCGACGTCGCGGGTCGAAGCGACGATCGGTCCTTTCAGCCGCTCGGGCGCCGCGCCGCAGAAAACCTGCATGTGCCGGTGGAAGGCGCGGATCAGCGCGATCTCGATCGAGACGTCGGGATGGCCGACGACGGCGGTCCAGGCCGACGGCACGAGGAATTGCCGGTCCGCGCCCTCGATATCCATGTCGCCGACACGATTGTCGGCGCGGTCGTCCTCGACGCCGGCGCTGGGGCGCCGCCCGCCGCGCCATTGCCGCTCATCGCGCGAGCCGGGGCGCTTCTCGGCCTCGCCGAGCGTGCGCTCGTACGGCATGTAGTCGAAGCGGTAGATGAAGCGCTCGTCTCCGGTCCCGTCGCGCGACCGGATCGCCGCCTTGTAGGGCATGAGCTCGGAAAGCCGCGGCCGGAATCCGGGATCGACATATTTGTCGAGCACGTCGGCGCCGGGATTGATGTGCGTGTCGACATCCCAGACGCGGAATCCATTCTTCATGATGCGTCTCCCTCACCGCTCGGCATCGCCGAGGATAGCATGCAAGACGCGCATGATCACCGTCTTGACCGGCCCGCGGGTTCATCGATAACTAGCCTTCGTAGCGGGGCCTTTGGTACAGGTGCATGAGCGAGGTTGACGCCCGATCCCGCGGAGGGGCGGCGGTATCGTGGGACGCGGTCCTGTCGACCTATCTGCCGGCGCTGGTCCTCGCCGTGGGCAACGGCATCGCGGTGCCGGCAATCCCGACGCTTGCGAAATCGTTCGGCGTGAGCTTCGGCGTCGCGAGCGGCGTCGTCACCGCGTTTCTGCTCGGCAATCTGGCGATGACGATCCCGTCGGGATGGGTCATCGACCGGTTCGGGCGCCGTATCGTGATGATCGCGGGACCGCTTCTCACCTCGGCGATCGCGTTCATGGTCGCCGCCGCTCATTCGTTCCCGGAGCTCCTTGTGCTGCGCTTCTTCGATGGCTGTGCCGCGCAGATGTGGATGATGGGCCGGCTCGCGGGCATATCCTATGGCGCGGCGCCCGGGCAGCGCGGCCGGCTGGTGAGCTGGATGTTCGGCATGGACAGCACCGGGCGCCTTGCGGGTCCCGTGCTTGGGGGCTTCATCGCGGCGGCGTGGGGCCCGCGCATGCCGTTCGTGGTGTATGCCGTTCTGGCGCTGCTGGCGCTCGTTCCCACATCGGCCTTCACCGAGGACACGCCGCGCCGCAACCGCGATGGTGGCGCGCGCCGGGCCGCACCGCGCACGCTGTCGCTGCGCCAGATCGTGCTGCCGCGCCTCGTCTATTTCGGGGTGGCGCTCTTCGCCGGGCTGACTCGCGGTCCGAACCAGGCCGGGCTGCTGCATCTCTACGCGGCTTTCGCCTACCAGCTCGGACCGCGACAGATCGGCTATCTTGCCACCGGCGCGTCGTGCCTTTCCCTGCCGATCGGGTTCATCTCGGGCTGGATGATGGACCGCTTCGGCAGGAAGCGGACGATGGTGCCGGGCTTCATCGGCGTGACCTTGGCGATGACGGCGCTTGCCGCGTCGGCGTTCCTTCATTTGTCGCTGGCGTGGTACGTGGCGATCTATTTCTGCGGCGTCGCCATGCAGGCGATGACCGGCGGCTCGATCCAGACGGTGGGCGCCGATGTCGCGCCGGCCGAGGCGCGCGGCACCTTCCTCGGCGTGTGGCGCTTCACGGGCCAAGGCGGCAACGCGATCAGCCCGATCGTGTTCGCGATCCTTGCGGACCTCGTGAATTATGGATCATCGTTCCTCTTCGTCGCGGCCTCAGCGGCGGTCGTCGCATTCCTGCTCGTCCGCTATGTTCCCGAGACGCGAACCGAGGGATGATCTCATCGGGAGGGCCGGAGCCAATGCTGACCATCGACGCGCAAGTCCATTCCTATGAACGCAACCATCCGGGACGCCCGTGGCGCGCCGTGCTCGCCGGCCCTCCTTCCGTCACCGGCGACGAGATGGTGGCCGCCATGGATGCCGTCGGCGTCGATGGCGCGCTGTTGGTCTCGCCGTTCACGCTCTATGGCTACGATGCGAGCTATGTGGTCTCGGTCCATGCGGCCCATCCGGGCCGGTTCGGGCTGATCAAGCCGGTCGATCCGGAGGATCCCGGCGTCGCCGACACGATCGCCGAGTGGGCAGCGATGGACGGCACGGTCGCGATCCGCATCATGCTGAACCATGCCGCGACGGATCCGGCGGATCCCGGCCTCAACCGGGTCCTGGCCGCGGCCGCGCGCCATTCCCTGCCGGTCAATCTCCTGATCTGGGGCCGGATCGAGCAGGTGGCGGGGCTCGCGACGCGCAATCCCGAGACGATGCTGGTGATCGATCATCTTGGCATCGCGCAGCCTTTCGCGCCGCCGCCGCCGGCCCAGCCTTTCGCCGAGCTGCCAAAGGTGTTGTCGCTCGCCGACCACGACAACGTCACGATCAAGATCAGCGGCGCCTGCACATTGTCGCACGAGCGGTTCCCTTATAAGGACATCTGGGACCCGGTCTGGCGCGTCATTGACGCCTATGGCCTCGATCGCTGCATGTGGGGCACCGATTGGACGCGCGCCGTGGCGCTGCTCACCTATAAAGACGGGGTCGAGGCGTTTCGCGTCACCGACCGGCTCAGCGACAGCGACCGCGCGGCGCTGATGGGCGAAACGCTGAAGCAGGTCTATGACTGGTCGCCAGCGAAGGCGTGAGCAGGGAGGGAGCGGGTGAAATCGAGCACCGATCGCATTCTGACGACGCACACGGGCGCGCTTCATCGGCCGCCCGATCTCGAAGAGCTGTATCGCCAGAAATTCGCGGGCGAACCGGTGGATGAGCGCGCGCTCGAAGCGCGCCTCAAGACCGCGGTCGCCGAGATCGTGCGCCGGCAGGCGAGCATCGGCGTCGACGTAATCGATGACGGCGAAATGAGCAAGCTCAGCTTCTGGGCCTATGCCAGATCGCGCCTCGACGGTGTGGTGGCTCAGCCGCTTTCGGCTACCAAGGACGCGTTCTTTCGCCGCGCCGGCCAGACCGCGTCCTCGGCCGGCGACCGCGAGCGCTTTGCCCAGTTCTACGCCGATACCGAAGGGCCGAACGGCGTGACGACGCCGCCCAACGTGATCCAGATGTATATCCCGGCCGGCACCGCCTACGAGCCGCCGGCGAACCACGTCGTCGAGGGTCCGGTCAAATACAAAGCCGACGAGGTGCGCACCGACATCGCCACCTTCAAACAGGCCTTGGAAGGTGTTCCTCACGTCGAGGCGTTCCTGCCGGTCGTTGCGCCCGGCATGCTCGCGACCCGCTATCGGAACGACTATTACAAATCGGAGGAAGAGTATTATTTTGCGATCGCCGACGCGCTGCACGAGGAATACCGCGCGGTCACCGACGCGGGATTCGTGCTGCAGATCGACGATGTATCGCTGCCCGGCCGCCGCCGCCTGCTTCCGGGGGAAAGCGGCAAGGCCGCCTTCGACAAATGGGCCGGCCTCGCGGTCGATGCGCTGAACCATGCGCTCCGGGGCATCGCGCCCGAAAGGGTGCGGTACCATATGTGCTGGTCATCGATGAACGCGCCGCACACGGATGATCCCCCGCTCGCGGAGCTCGTCCACTGCCTTTTCAAGATCAATGCCCAGGGCTATCAGATCGAGGCCGCGAACGTCCGGCACGAGCATGAATACCATCTCTGGGAAACGACCCGGCTGCCGGACGGCAAGATCCTCATGCCGGGCGTCATCTGCCACGCGACGAACGTGATCGAGCATCCCGACTACGTGGCCGAGCGCATCCTGCGCTATGCCAATGCGGTGGGGCGCGCGAACGTGATCGCCGCGACCGATTGCGGCTTCCGCAGCCGCGTCCATCCCCAGATCGCGTGGGCGAAGCTCGAGACATTGGTCGAAGGGGCACGCCTCGCCAGCGCCAAGCTCTGGCCCGGCGGTTAGCGCCGTCCCGATCCGACCGACTTCAATTCTCTCCGCCCCAAAGGGCGGAGAGGTTAGGAGAGGTGGGGGATTCAAGGGCGTGGGCCCGAGAATTCCCCACCTCATTCCGACCTTCTCCGCCCCACAGGGGCAGAGAAGGAGATCAAAGTGCGCCGACGCGCTGCTGCCGCGCGCCCCGCGAGGGTTGGCAAGGGCAATTCCCGCCCGGTAAGGTCGCCCCCGGCCACGACAGATGAACGGGAGCGGCGCGATGCCCGATGACGCACGGAATCCGACCTTCGACAAGGCAAAGCTGCCCAGTCGCCACATCACCGTAGGGCCCGAGCGCGCGCCGCACCGCTCGATGTTCTATGCCATGGGCGTCACCGAGCAGCAGCTGAAGCAGCCGATCGTCGGCGTCGCCACCACGTGGAACGAGGCCGCGCCCTGCAACATCTCGCTTTCGCGCCAGGCGCAAGCGGCAAAGCGCGCGGTGCAGGCGGCGGGCGGCACCCCGCGCGAGTTCACCACCATCACCGTCACGGACGGCATCGCGATGGGGCATGCCGGCATGAAATCCTCGCTCGCGTCGCGCGAGGTCATCGCCGACTCGGTGGAGCTCACGATGCGCGGCCATTCTTATGATGCGCTCGTGGGATTTGCCGGCTGCGACAAGTCGCTGCCGGGGCTGATGATGGCGATGCTGCGCCTCAATGTGCCGTCCGTCTTCATGTATGGCGGCTCGATCCTGCCGGGCCGCTTCCAAGGCCGCGACGTCACCATTGTCGACGTTTTCGAAGGCGTGGGAGCGCACAGCGCCGGTCTCATGACCGACGAAGAGCTCCACACGCTCGAGTGCAACGCCTGCCCGTCCGCAGGCTCTTGCGCGGGGCAATATACGGCCAACACCATGGCCTGCGTCAGCGAGGCGATCGGGTTGGCGCTGCCGGGTTCGGCCGGCACGCCGGCGCCGCTTGAATCGCGCGACCAATATGCCGAAGCGTCCGGAACGGCCGTCATGAACATGATCCGGCTCGGCATCCGCCCGCGCGACATCGCCACGCGGAAGGCGTTCGAGAACGCGGCCATGGTGGTGGCGGCCTCGGGCGGCTCGACCAATGCCGCGCTCCATCTTCCGGCGATGGCGCACGAGGCGGGGATCGATTTCGACATCCACGCGGTCGGCGAGATCTTCAAGCGCACGCCCTATATCGGCAGCTTCAAGCCCGGCGGAAAATATCTAATGAAGGATCTTCACGCCGTCGGCGGCGTGCCCGTGCTGATGAAGGCGCTTTTGGATGGCGGCTACCTGCACGGCGACTGCATCACCGTAAGCGGCCGCACGATCGCGGAAAATCTCGCCAATACGGTGGTGCCGGAAAATCAGGACGTGGTGGTGCCGACGAGCCGGGCACTGTCGCCGACCGGCGGCGTGATGGTGCTCACCGGCAACCTCGCCCCGCAAGGCGCCATCGTGAAGGTCGCGGGCATGCAGGGGATGGCGCTCAAATTCCGCGGCCCCGCGCGCTGCTTCGACCGCGAGGAGGATTGCTTCGCCTGCGTCGAGAAGCGGCAATACAAGGCGGGCGACGTGTTCGTGATCCGCTACGAGGGTCCGCGCGGCGGCCCCGGCATGCGCGAGATGCTGTCGACCACGGCGGCGCTGACGGGGCAGGGGGCCGGGGACAAGGTCGCGCTCATCACCGATGGGCGCTTTTCGGGTGGCACGCGCGGCTTCTGCATCGGCCATGTCGGGCCCGAGGCCGCGGTCGGCGGCCCGATCGGGCTGTTGCGGGACGGCGACATGATCGCAATCGATGCCGTCGCCGGGACCCTCTCGGTCGAGCTGAGCGATGCCGAGCTTGCCGCGCGCAAGGCCCAGTGGAAGCCGCGCTCCAACGAGTATCAGTCGGGCGTGTTGTGGCGCTATGCGCGCACCGTGGGCGATGCGGAAAAAGGCGCCGTGACCCATCCCGGCGCGCGCGCCGAGACCTTCTGCTACGCCGATATCTGAACGCTATCGCCGCTCCGCACCGGGACGCGCGAAGAGGCCGCGGTTACGCGTCGGGATGACAGCCGAGAGGGACGGCATCGTTGCCGAAAACCCCGGCCGCGAACGGTAGCCGCTCGCGTCGATTCCCGACAAGGGTCGTCACGGAAACAGGTAGGGGCAAGGACGGTTAAGATGGCGTTCAACAGGTTCCGTCGTTCCGACCGGGACGCCGATGACGCGGTGGCGGCGGTTGCCCGGCGCTATCCGGTCGCGATCACGCCCGAGATGGAGGCGCTGATCGAAGGCGACCCGGCGCGCGATCCGATCGCGATGCAGTTCCTGCCGCACCCGTCCGAGCTCGATCCCGCGCCGGGCGAAAGCGACGACCCGATCGGCGACCGGCGCCTATTGCCGGTTCTGCTTCCGGCGCGAGGATGTCGGACCCAAAGGCGGCAGCTTGACGGCACGCGAGGTGGAAGCGGCGCTCGATTACATCCGCGCGCGGCCGCAGATATGGGAGGTGATCCTTACCGGCGGCGATCCCTTCGTGCTGTCGCCCCGCCGGCTCGGCGCCATCGTGCGGGCGCTCGACCGTATCCCGCATGTCGCCGTGGTCCGCATCCATACCCGCGTGCCGATCGTGGCGCCAACACGGGTCGGGACGGCGCTCGTCGACGCGCTCGAAGCCGACAAGGCCGTCTATGTCGTGATCCACGTCAACCATCCGCGCGAGCTGACCGACGGCGCGCGCGATGCCTGTCGGCGCCTCATGCGAGCGGGCATTCCGGTCTTGTCGCAGACGGTGTTGCTGAAAGGCATTAATGACGATCCGGTGACGCTCGAGGCGCTGTTCCGCGGCCTCGTCGCGATGCGGGTCAAACCTTATTACCTGCATCAGACGGACATGGCGCCCGGGACGGCACGGTTCCGCACCGGGATCGCCGAAGGCCAGGCATTGATGCGCGGACTAAGGGGACGCGTTTCCGGCTTGTGTCAGCCGACCTATGTCCTCGACCTGCCGGGCGGTCATGGCAAAGTGCCGGTCGGGCCCTGTTATGCCCATACAAACACCGATGGCGCCGTCGAGGTGGAGGACCCGGAAGGAGTCCGTTATGCCTATCCGCCACACCCTGTGGGATAATGTCGCGGAAAGCGGGCCCGCGATTGTTTGGGCGCGCAACGAAGCCTATAATTCCGGCAGTTATGGCATGTTAACCGGTCTCGATTAGACAAGATCCGGATTCGCTATCGCGCCATGTTAAGGTCGACGACCATATCCCTGGGCTATAAGGAATTTCGCCGCGACCGCCGCTATGCGGCGCCGGCGGTGACGGTTAACATTGGTCGCGAATCCTGCCGTGCCCGCAACTGGTCCTTGGGCGGCCTGCTCCTCGAGGCGGCACCGCGGTACGATGTGGGCGCCCACATCACCGGCGAACTTCAGGTCGCCGGGCGGAACGATGTCTTTACCATCACCGCCGAGGCGATCCGTCACGACCCCGACGCAGGGACCTTGGCGTGCCGCTTCCTCGAGCCGTCGTCCGCGGTTGTGGGTGCGCTCGATGCGGCGGTCGCGGCGCGGTTCACGCGCAGCCGCCGCAGTGCGGTCCTCGGTGCCGCCCTTCTCGGCGCGCTTCTCGGCTTTGCCCCGCAGGCGAAAGCGGCCGGCAGCGGCGACCTCGTGCCGGGCGGCGCGCCCTTGCCCGAGTTTCACCTCAATTTTCCCAACCTGCTGACCGAGCCGCTGTTGCCGCCGGCGCCCGATGGCGATCTGCAGATTTCGCTGATGTCGCCCGACAAGGGCGTGCTGAATTTCCTGTTCTCGCCGCGCTCCACGATCGGCAGCGTCACCGACCAGGACACCGGGACGAGCCGCTCTTATGCCGGGGTGGGCTGGAACCTGTTCCAGGCCGACGGGTTCTACGGCACCTTGGGCTTCGCGGGGAGCCTGACGCGGCCCGGGGGCCCGGAAGACCTCTATCGCCGCTCCTATGGAGCACCGTTCGCGCTCCACAGCATGTTCGAGCTGGGCTACAACCTTGGCGGCCCGCACAGCCTGACGCTGTCGCTTGACCACTCGAGCGCGCCCGACATGTTCAACGACCGGGGCGACCTCAACAATTTCCGGCTGCGCTACGGCCTGAAGTTCTAGGCCGCGATCTCGCACCAGACCGGCGTGTGGTCGGACGCCTTGTCGCGCCCGCGCGGCTCGCGGTCGATATCGCACGCGACGAGCCGGTCCGCCGCCTGCGGGCTCAGCAGGAGGTGATCGATGCGCAGGCCTTCGTCCCGCATCCAGCGGCCGGCCTGATAGTCCCAGAAGCTATAGCGATGCGGCTCGGGATGGAGCGCGCGGAACGCGTCGGTGTATCCCAGATTGACGAGAGCGCGGAACCGAGCCCGCGACGTCGGCCGGCATAGCGCATCGTCGCGCCAGCCTTCGGGGTCGTATACGTCGGCGTCGGCGGGGCAGATATTGTAGTCGCCCGCAAGAACGCAAACCCGCTCGCTCTCGAGCAGCATGCGCGCATGCGTCTCGAGCCGCCGCATCCACGCGATCTTGTAGTCGTATTTGTCGGTGCCGACCGGATTGCCGTTGGGCAGATAGATCGATGCGACCCGGACCACGCCGAAGGTCGCCTCCACATAGCGCGCCTGCGTGTCGGCTTCATCGCCCGGCAATCCGCGCGTCACGTCGCGCGCCGGCTCCTTCGACAGGATGGCGACGCCATTATAGGCGCGCTGACCAACCGCCTCGATGTGATAGCCGAGACTCTTGACCTCGAGCGCCGGGAAATCGGCCTCGAGGCATTTGATCTCCTGTAGGCACAATATGTCGGGCTTTGCGGACTCAAGCCAGGCAAGCAGGTTCGCAAGCCGCGCCTTCACCGAATTGACGTTCCACGTCGCGACCCGGACCAAGCGCGGATCAGCCGACCGAGAAGGAATTGCCGCATCCGCAGGACGAGGCGGCGTTGGGATTCTTGACCTGGAAATAGGCGCCCATCATGTCCTCGACGAAATCGATCTCGGCACCCTTGACGAGCTCGAGCGATACCTCGTCGATCACGACCTCGACGCCGCCGTGTGCGAAGACGAAATCCTCGTCGTGCCGTTCCTCGTCGAAGCTGAAGCCGTATTGGAAGCCGGAGCAGCCGCCGCCTGACACCGCCAGCCGCAGGAACGCGCTTGGCGTATTTTCCTGCGCCTTGAGCTCGGCGATTCGCCGCGCCGCGCTCTCGGTCAAGCTGACCTGCCACTCGGCCGGGACGGAATGCCCATCCGCCATCGCACGCTCCCCAACGGTTAACCCGTGGCATTATTTAGGCAATCCCGCGGCCTTATTAAAGGGCTGTGAGTTGGGCACTGGAATCGTGTGCGCATTTGCATGAAAGCGGCTCGAAGGGCTAGGTTGCGGGCCCATGAATACGGCCTTGGCGCCCTATGCCTCGCATCCAGAGCGATCCCGCGGCCGGCTTCATGCCGAGCCCGAAAGCCAGGCCCGCACGCCGTTTGAGCGTGACCGAGACCGCATCATCCACTCCACCGCGTTCCGCAGGCTGCAATACAAGACCCAGGTCTTCGTCTCGCATGAGGGCGATCACTACCGCACGCGCCTTACCCATTCGCTGGAGGTTGCCCAGATCGCGCGCAGCATGTGTCGCGCGCTCGGCCTCAACGAGGATCTGGCCGAGGCGCTGGCGCTCGCGCACGATCTCGGCCACACCCCGTTCGGCCATGCCGGCGAGGAGGCGCTCGACGCCGCGATGCGGCCGCATGGCGGCTTCTCGCACAATGATCAGACCTTGCGGGTGCTGACCCGGCTCGAGCGCCGCTATGCCGGGTTCGACGGATTGAATCTCACCTGGGAGACGCTTGAAGGGACGGTGAAGCATAACGGCCCGCTCGCTCGCGACCGGTTGTCGCCGGCGATCGCCGAGTATGTGGCGCACCATGATCTCGAGCTGTCGACATGGCCCTCGGCCGAGGCGCAGGTCGCGGCGCTTGCCGACGACATCGCCTACAACAACCACGACATCGATGACGGCCTGCGCGCCGGTCTCTTCAGCGTCAAGGATTTGTCCGACCTCCCGCTCGTCGGTCCGGTTTTTGCGGAAGTCGCCACACGCCATCCCGACATCGAGGAGCCACGCCTCGTGCACGAGGCGATCCGGCGGCTCATCGATCGCATGGTCAATGATCTCGTCACCGAGACGCGGGGCCGACTCTCGTCCGCGCGGGTCAAGAGCGCCGACGAGGTTCGCGCTTTGGGCCGGCCAGTGGCCGCTTTCTCCGAAGGTATGCGCGCCAACGACCGATCGCTGCGGAAATTCCTGATGGAGCGGATGTACCGCCATTACCGCGTGCGTCGGATGCAGGCGAAGGCCCAGCGCGTCGTGAGCGAGCTCTATGCCTTCTTCAGCGCCGATCCGCTGTGCCTGCCGACCGAGTGGCGCGCGCAGGCGGGCGCGCCCAACAGCGCCGCGACCGCGCGCATCGTCGCCGACTATATCGCCGGCATGACCGACCGCTTTGCGCTCGACGAGCATTGGCGGCTGTTTGATCGTTATGCGACGACGTGATGAACCTCTATACGCATTTCCGCCGCATCGTCGTCGCTGAAATCGAGGCTTTGCAGCGCGACGGCGCATTGCCGGCTGGGCTCGATCCGGGCCGCGTCGCGATTGAGCCGCCCCGCGACCCCGCCCATGGCGATCTCTCGACCAACGCCGCCATGGTGCTCGCAAAACCCGCCCGGATGGCGCCGCGCGCCATCGCAGATCAGCTCAAGGCGCGGCTTCAGCGCCTGCCCGAGATCACCGACGCCGAGGTCGCGGGGCCGGGCTTCCTCAATCTGCGGCTCAAGGACCAGGTCTGGTGGGAGCAGCTTGCCGAAATTCTGCGTAGCGGGCGCTCCTACGGCGACTCAGCCTTCGGGCAGGGACGCAAGGTCAATGTCGAGTATGTGTCGGCCAATCCGACGGGGCCGCTTCATGTCGGCCACGGCCGAGGCGCTGTGGTTGGCGATGCGCTTGCGGCGCTTCTCGCCAAAGCAGGGTTCGATGTCTGCCGCGAATATTACATCAACGATGCCGGCGCGCAGGTCGATGCGCTCGCGCGGTCGCTGCACTTCCGTTATCGGGAAGCGGCCGGCGAGGCCGTGGGGCCGATGCCCGAAGGGCTTTACCCGGGCGAATATCTGAAGGACACGGCCGTCGCGCTTAAGGAGCGTGATGGCGAGCGGTGGCTCGCGGAGCCCGAGACGCGCTGGCTCGAGCCGTTTCGCCGCTTCGCGATCGACGCCATGATGGCGTCGATCCGGGCCGATCTGGGCGCGTTGGGCATCCGGCACGACCTCTTCACGTCGGAGCGCGCCATCATCGCGTCCGGCGCCGTCGAGCGGGCGCTCGCGACGCTCGAACGGATGGGGCTCGTCTATGTCGGGCTTCTCGATCCGCCCAAGGGCATGCTGCCTGACGATTGGGAGCCGCGCCCGCAGACGCTGTTCCGCTCGACTCAGTTCGGCGACGATGTCGATCGCCCCGTGCGCAAGTCCGATGGCTCGTGGACCTATTTCGCGTCGGACATGGCTTATCATCTCGACAAGTGCCGGCGCGGCTTTGCCGACATGATCGACGTGTGGGGCGCCGACCACGGTGGCTATGTGAAGCGCATGCAGGCGGCGGTGAAGGCGTTGACCGAAAACGCCGGCGCCCTCGACGTGAAATTATGCCAGCTCGTCAATCTCTATGACCGCGGCGAGCCGGTGCGCATGTCGAAGCGCGCCGGCACGTTCGTCACGCTTCGCGATGTCGTCGACGAGGTCGGCAAGGACGTGTTCCGGTTCGTGATGCTGACCCGGCGCAACGACCAGGCGCTCGACTTCGACTTCGCCAAGGTGGTCGAGCAGTCGAAGGACAACCCGGTCTTTTATGTGCAGTACGCCCATGCGCGCGCCTCGTCTGTGCTGCGCCATGCGCACGAGCATTTCTCGCGCGAGCAGCTTGCATCGGCGGCCTTGGCCGAGGCGCCGCTCGATCGCCTTGCCGAGCGCGACGAGATCGCGCTCATCCGTCAGCTCGCCAACTGGCCCCGCATCGTCGAAAGCGCCGCCGAGACGCACGAGCCGCATCGCATCGCGTTCTATCTTCATGATCTCGCCGCCGAATTTCACGGGCTCTGGACCAAGGGCAAGGACGATGCGAGCTTGCGCTTCATCCTGAGCGACGCGCCGGAGCTCACCCTGGCGCGGCTTGCGTTGGTCCAAGGCGTGGCCTTCGTGATCGCATCCGGCCTTCAAGTGTTCGGCGTCGAGCCGGTCGAGGAGATGAGGGGATGACTGCACGCACCGAGTATGATCCTGACGATCTCGAGCCGCGACGTCGCTATGGGCGCATTGCGCTGCTCGTCGCGTGCTTGGTGGCCGGGATTTCCGCGGCAGGCCTCTGGGGGGTGTGGCGGCTCGCCGGCCACAACGGCGGCAACGCCGTGCCGATCATCCGCGCCGACGATCGGCCGGTGAAGGTGCCGCCCGCCAAACC
>Ga0335073_10001440_pt1 | contig 31827 bp, 33 predicted proteins | sample Lox_Sample_22_FD_207093 | JGI IMG/M metagenome (GOLD analysis project Ga0335073, IMG submission 207093) | Soil microbial communities from Loxahatchee National Wildlife Refuge, Florida, United States - Lox_Sample_2.2 | ecosystem: Environmental > Terrestrial > Soil > Wetlands | place: USA... | reverse complement strand
AGGGGCCGAAACAAGGGTGGTCGACCGTGTTCATCGACGGCCACCCCTACTGGAAACCCCCGGCCTGGCGAGACCCCCAGCAACGACCACGACGCAACTGGGTGCACCACCCCGGCCACCTCCTGCAGCAGCACCGGATACTCCAACTCACCTGAGTGGGTACCGGCAACGCACACGCGAGACGGCGCACGCCTACACGGCCCGAGGGTCACGTGCCCACCACAGGGCCGCAGGCCCACCGCACAATAGTCAGATCGGTCAAAATGGTCGACGTGCTCAAGATCGACGACTCCACACTGTGGCGACTTCCGCGCTGCTACGACGCAGCGGTGGGTTGCGACCCTTCTCCAGGGGCCATACCCCCAGGGGTGCTGCCGTGCGGGCTGGCCTGAGCCGAGCCGACCGTCCCGTCGCCGTACTGCTCGTCGTGTGCCTTGCGGGCCGAGCAGACCGAGGCCATCGCGCAGCTGGTCCGCCGGCCGTCGGCGTTCATCCGCAGCACGAGCGACTCCGACGGCACCGAGTGCCCGACCACGGTCGCCTCACCCTCCGGGGTGGAGACGCAGGAGCCGACCGGCGGCGCGTTCTCGGCGAAGTCCGCATAGAGTGGGTGCTCGTACTTCAGGCAGCACATCAGCCGACCGCACGCGCCGGAGATCCGCAGCGGGTTCAGCGGCAGGTCCTGGTCCTTGGCCATCCGCACCGACACCGGCTCGAAGTCGACCATGAAGGTGGCGCAGCACAGCTCGCGCCCGCAGGAGCCGATGCCACCGACCACCCTGGCCTCGTCCCGCGCCGACAGCTGGCGCAGCTCGACCCGGCCCTTCAGGGTGGCACCGAGGTCGCGGACCAGCGCGCGGAAGTCCACCCGGTGCGGCGCGGTGAAGTAGATGACGGTCCGGTTGGCCGCCAGCACGTGGTCGACGCCGACCACCTTCATCGGCAGCTGGTGCTCGCGGATCAGCCGGCGGGCGGCCACCCGGCCCTCAGCGCGCTTGGTGCGCCCGGTCGCCAGCGCGGCCAGATCCTCGGCCGAGGCCAGCCCGGCCAGCACCGGGAGCCCGCCGATCTCCTCGGAGGTCCACTGCGGCGCCCACATCACCTGGGCGACCTCCGGCCCGTCCTGGGTCGGGTAGAGCACGTGGTCGCCCACTCGCGGGTTCAGGCTGCCGGGGTCGGCGTAGTAGAGCCGGCCCTTGTCGGTGAAGGTCACCGCGCAGATCAGCCCCATGGCACGAGGTTACGGCAGGCGCAATGCCGCGGTCATCGCCTCGACCGCGATCTTGGGCTTGACGTTCAGCTCGATCGCCTCGCGGCAGGCCAGCACCTCGTCGAGCCGGCCGAGCGCGCCGGCCTGGTCGATCGAGCGGGCGACGGTGCGCACCTCGGCGGCGAAGTCCGGGTGCGCGGCCGGCACCTGGGCGCCGGCCTGCACCAGCAGCACGTCGCGATAGAAGCTGGCCAGATCGACCAGCGCCCGGTCGAGGGCGTCGCGCTGCAGGCGGGTGGCCCTCGATTTCTGCCGCCGCTCCAACTCCTTCAGCGCACCGGCGCTGCCCCGGGCCGCCGCCGCGGCGCCCTTGCCGGTGCCACCGGAACCGAGCGCGACCTTGAGATCCTCGGTCTCGCTGGAATCCAGGTCCTCGTGCAGCGCCTTCGCCTCGGCCTCGGCCGCCTTGACCAGGTGGTCGGCCGCCTCGAAGCAGGCGTTCAGCGAGGTCAGCTGCGCCGGGATCGCCAGCACGGCGCGGCGCCGGGCCCGCGCCTCGCCGTCCCGGGCCAGCCGCCGGGCCCGGCCGACATGGCCGCCCGAGGCCTGCGCCGCCCACTCGGCGGTCTCCGGATCGATGCCGTCGGCAACCAGCACCCGGTCGATCGCGGCGGCCGGCGGAATCCGCAGGCCGACCACCCGGCACCGGGACCGGATCGTGACGATCACGTCGTCCGGGTGGGTGGACGGCGCGCACAGCAGGAACATGGTGCGGTCCGGCGGTTCCTCGATGGCCTTGAGCAGCGCGTTCGCCGCCCCCTCGGTGAGCCGGTCGGCGTCCTCGATCACCACCACCTGCCACCGGCCGAGCGACGGGCGCCGGGCCGACAGCCCCACCACCGCGCGCATCTCGTTCACCCCGATGGACAGCCCCTCGGGCACCACCTGCCGGACGTCGGGGTGGGTGCCGGCCAGCACCGAGTGGCAGGACGCGCAGCTGCCGCAGCCGGCCGGCTGCCGGTCGCACTGCACGGCGGCGGCCAGGGCCTTCGCCGCCACCGACCGGCCCGAACCCGCCGGCCCGGTGAACAGCCAGGCATGTGTCATGGCACCGGGCTGCGCCGGGCGGCCGTCGATCACCGCCCCGGCCGCCTCGGCAGCCCGGCTGAGTTCGGCGACCGCCGCGTCCTGCCCGATCAGGGCGTCGAAGACGCTCATCCGGCGATCCGTCCGGCGACCGCGGCGTGGATCGCGCGCGCCAGCTCGTCGACCGACCGGGTCGCGTCGAGCACCAGGTACCGGGCCGGATCGCGCTCGGCCAGCGCCAGGAAGCCGGCGCGTACCCGCTGGTGGAAGTCCAGCTCCTCGCGTTCGAGCCGGTCGTGCCCGGCCCGGCTGCCGGCCCGCGCCAGCCCCACGGCCGGGTCGAGGTCGAGCAGCACGGTCAGGTCCGGACGCAGCCCACCGGTCGCCCACTCCGACAGCCGGGCCACCTCGTCGGTGGACAGTGTCCGGCCGGCGCCCTGGTACGCGACGGAGGAATCGATGTACCGGTCGCACAGCACGTGCTCGCCGGCGGCCAGCCGCGGCCGGAGCTCGGTCTCGACGTGGTGCGCCCGGTCGGCGGCGAAGAGCAGCGCCTCGCTGCGCGGCGTGATCGGCTCGTCGGTGTCGAGCAACAGCGCCCGGATCGCCTTGCCCACCGACGTGGCGCCCGGCTCGTGGGTGGCGAAGACCCGATGGCCGGCGGCGGTCAGGCTGTCACGGAGCCGGACGATCTGGGTGGACTTGCCGGAGCCCTCGCCGCCCTCGAACGCGATGAACAGCGGTGCCGGCATGGGGCTCAGCCTAGTGCGCGGCGGATCAGGTGCCGGCCAGCACCAGCAACCGGCGCAGGCCGGTAGCCAGGGTGGTCCGCTGGCTCGCCGGGAGCCCCGCCAGCAGCGCCTCCTCGGTGGCCAACAGTTCCTCGAAGGCGGCATCCACCTTGCGCCGGCCGGCCGCGGTCAGCCGGATGATCACCTGCCGCCCGTCGACCGGGTGGGCCCGGCGCACGATCAGGTTGCGGCCGGCCAGCCGGTCCAGCCGGTTGGTCATGGTGCCGGACGTGACGTGGGTGGCCTCGATCAGCTGGCCGGGCGTCTGCTCGTACGGGGTGCCGGAGCGGCGGAGCGCGGCCAGCACGTCGAACTCGTGCGCGGCCAGCCCGTGCTCGGCGAAGGCCTGGCCGCGCCGGTCGTCGAGCAGCTGGGCGAGCCGGCCGATCCGGCTCAGCACGTGCAGCGGGGCCAGGTCCAGGTCGGGGCGTTCCGCGTGCCAGGCCTCGGCGATCGCGTCCACCTCGTCGGTCATCGGGCCAGCCTAGCAATTAGCTTGACGTCAAGGTATTGTCTCTTGACATCAAGAGATATTGAGGCGAAGGACGGATATGTATGCGATGGGATCCCACGCAGTACGCGATCTACAACTCGGAACGGAACCAGCCCTTCTTCGACCTGGTCAGCAGGATCCGGGCCGCGGCACCGGCCTCGGTGGTGGACCTGGGCTGCGGGCCCGGCGACTTGACCGCCACGCTGGCCGAACGGTGGCCCGGCGCACGCGTCGTCGGCATCGACTCCTCCCCCGAGATGATCGAACGGACCGCTGACCACCCGGGCGCCACCTTCGAGCTCGGCGACGCGGCAGGCTTCGACGCGACCGGGGTGGACGTGCTGCTCAGCAACGCGCTGCTGCAGTGGGTGCCCGGGCACCGCGAACTGCTGCGGCACTGGGCGGCCCAGCTGAACCCGGGCGGCTGGCTGGCCTTCCAGGTCCCCGACAACTTCGGCGCACCGTCGCACGCGCTGATGCGCGAACTCGCCCAGTCGCCGGCCTGGGCGGCGAAACTGGCCGGGGTGCTGCGGCACGCCGACGCGGTGGCGCCGGTCGAGGACTATCTCGACCTGCTCACCCGGGCCGGCCTGCGCGTCACGGCCTGGCAGACCCGCTACCTGCACGTGCTGCCCGGCGACGACCCGGTGCTCGACTGGGTGCGGGGCACCGGGCTGCGGCCGGTGCTGGCCGCGCTGCCGGCCGGCGAGGCGGCGGCCTTCGAGACCGAGTACGCCGGCCTGCTGCGCCGGGCCTACCCCCGGACCGAGTACGGCACCGTGTTCCCGTTCCTGCGCACGTTCGTCGTGGCCGAGAAGCCGTGATCACCGGCCTCGACCACGTCCAGGTGGCGATCCCGCGCGGTGCCGAGGACACCGCGCGGGCCTTCTACGCCGGCCTGCTGGGCATGGCCGAACTGCCCAAGCCGGCCGCGCTGGCCGGCCGCGGCGGCTGCTGGTTCATCTCCGGCAGCGCGGTGCTGCACCTCGGCGTCGAGGAGCCGTTCGGCCCGGCCCGCAAGGCACATCCGGCGTTCCTGGTATCCGACCTCGCCGGGCTGCAGGCGGTGCTGGCGGCGGCCGGGTACGACTGCGCGCGGTCCGACGGCGAGCTGCCCGGCGTCCGCCGGTTCCACACCGCGGATCCGTTCGGCAACCGGATCGAGTTCCAGCAGGCCTGAGCCGCAGGGCATGCTGGCGGCATGCAACGCCCGAATCCCGCACGCTGGCTCTGGTACAGCCTCGGCGGCGGCCTGCCGGACCGCTACGCCGAGTGGGTGCTGCGCGACACCACCTGCCGCAGCTGGGCGCTGCGCCAGGTGCTGCGGTCCCTGCTCTACGTGGCGCCGCTGGTCGCGGCAGTGCTGATCTTCGTCCCCGGCCCGTTCTGGATCCGCGGCGTGAGCGCCCTCGGCGGCGTGATCATGGGGCTGATCTACTCGCTGGGCTACCTGGTCGAGACCACCGAGCACCGCCTGGTGAAGGCCGGCTACCCGGTCGGCACCGGCGAGCGGGTGCGCGGCGAGCGCCAGACCCACGCGCGCTCGGACGCGGTCGCCCGGCGCCGGGAGAAGATGTTCGACCGGATCGAGCGGCGCCGGCGCTGAGCCACCGGTGCGGCCGCGGACGAACCATCGACGGCCAACCGGACGCCGGCCGGATCGCCGGGACCGCGGTCGAGGCTGGAACAGCCGACAGGCTCGGGGCGGAACAGCCGGGCGGCTCAGGCCTTCTTCGCCGCGACCTTCTTGGTGGCAGCCTTCTTGGCCGGGGCCTTCTTCGCGGCGGCCTTGGTGGCCTTCTTCGCCGGTGCCTTCTTGGCGGCGGTCTTCTTGGCGGCTTTCTTCGCCGGCCCGCGGGCCCGCCGGTCGGCCAGCAGCTCGGCAGCGCGTTCGTCGGTGATCTCCTCCACCGAGTCGTCCCGGCGCAGCGAGGCGTTCGTCTCGCCGTCGGTGACGTACGGGCCGAACCGGCCGTCCTTGACCACCATCGGGCGGCCGGACACCGGGTCGTTGCCGAGCTCCTTCAGCGGCGGCGCGGCGGCGGCCCGCCGGCCACGCTGCTTGGGCTGGGCGAAGATCGCCAGCGCCTCCTCCAGCGTGACCGTGAACAGCTGCTCCTCCGACTCCAGCGACCGGGAGTCGGTGCCGCGCTTGATGTACGGGCCGTACCGGCCGTTCTGCGCGGTGATCTCCTCCGTCGTGGAACTGCCGTCCTCACCCACCTGCGTGTCCACGCCGACCACCCGGGGCAGCGTCAGCAGTCGGCGGGCCTCGTCGAGGGTCAGCGTCTCCAGCGACATCGTCTTGAACAGCGAGGCGGTCCGCTCGCCGTCGGTGACGTACGGGCCGTACCGGCCGTTGCGGGCGGTGATCTCCCGCCCGGTCTCCGGATCCTCGCCGACCACGATGTCCCCGGACGGGGCCGACAGCAACTCCTCGACCTTCTCGGGGGTCAGCTCGTCGGGCGCCAGGTCCTCCGGCACCGAGGCACGCCGGTCGGAGTCGGGGCCGCCCTGCTGCACGTACGGGCCGTACCGGCCGACCCGCACCACGATGTCGCCGTCCGGGCCGAACAGCGGGATGGAGTTCACCCCGCGCGCGTCGATGTCCTCCAGCCGCTCGGCGATCAGCTTCTTCAGCCCGCCCTGCGCCGAGATCCGCTGGCCGTCACCGGCCGCGCCGGCACCCGGCGAGCCGAAGTAGAAGTTGCGCAGCCAGTCCACCCGCGAGGTGTTGCCGTCGGCGATCGAGTCGAGGTCGTTCTCGACCGAGGCGGTGAAGCCGTAGTCGACCAGCCGGCCGAAATAGCCCTCCAGCAGGCCGACCACCGCGAACGCCACCCAGGACGGGACCAGCGCCGACCCCTTCTTCCAGACGTAGCCGCGGTCCTGGATGGTCTGCATGATCGAGGCATAGGTCGAGGGCCGGCCGATGCCCAGCTCCTCCAGCGCCTTGACCAGCGAGGCCTCGGTGTAGCGCGCCGGCGGGTTGGTCGAGTGTCCGGACGGCTCGAGCTCGCGGGCGGCCAGCCCGTCGCCCCGGGCCAGCTGCGGCAGCCGCTTCTCGGCATCGTCCTTGCCGCTGTCGTCGTCGGTGTCCTCGACGTAGGCGCGCAGGAAGCCGGGGAAGGTGATGGTGCGGCCCGAGGTGGCGAACTCCGCCCGCTCGCCGGTCACCGAGTCGCCGGCCAGCCGCACCGAGACCGTGGTGCCGACCGCGTCGGACATCTGCGAGGCCAGCGTGCGCTGCCAGATCAGCTCGTAGAGCCGGAACTCGTCCGAGGACAGCTGCCCGGCCAGCTGGCCCGGCGTGCGGAAGCTGTCACCGGCCGGCCGGATCGCCTCGTGCGCCTCCTGGGCGTTCTTGACCTTGCGGCTGTAGCGCCGGGCCTCGGCCGGGACGTAGGCGTCGCCGTACAGCTCGCGGGCCTGGCTGCGGGCCGCGGCGAGGGCGGTCTCCGACAGGTTCGTCGAGTCGGTCCGCATGTAGGTGATGAAGCCGTTCTCGTACAGCCGCTGCGCCACCCGCATGGTGACCGAGGACGACCAGCGCAGCTTGCGGCCGGCCTCCTGCTGCAGCGTCGAGGTCATGAACGGCGGGTACGGCCGGCGCCGGTACGGCTTCTCCTCGACCCGGGTGACGCTGAACTCGGCGTTCTCCAGCCGCGCCGCCAGGCCGCGCGCGCCGGCCTCGTCCAGGTGCAGCACCTCGCCCGAGGCCCGGCCGGTCGCCGGGTCGAAGTCGCGGCCGGTGGCGATCCGGTCGTCGCCGAGCGCGACCAGCTGGGCGGTGAAGGTCCCTGGATTGCCGGCGACGCCGTTCTTCAGCTCGTTCGGCGCGAAGGTGCCCTCGATGTCCCAGTACTCGGCGGTGTGGAAGGTCATCCGCTGGCGCTCGCGCTCCACCACGATCCGGGTGGCCACCGACTGCACCCGGCCGGCCGAGAGCCGGGGCAGCACCTTCTTCCAGAGCACCGGGGAGACCTCGTAGCCGTAGAGCCGGTCGAGGATGCGGCGGGTCTCCTGGGCGTCGACCAGGCCGGAGTCGATGTCACGCGGTTCGGCCACGGCCCGGGCGATGGCGGCCGGGGTGATCTCGTGGAACACCATCCGCCGGACCGGGACGGTCGGCTTGAGGGTCTGCGCCAGGTGCCAGGCGATGGCCTCGCCCTCGCGGTCCTCATCGGTGGCGAGGTAGACCTCGTCGGCGTCCTTGACCAGCGCCTTGAGCTTGCTCACCTGCTGCTTGCGGTCCGGGCTGATCACGTAGAGCGGCTCGAAGTCGGCATCGGTGTTGACCCCGAGCCGGGCCCACGGCTCGCTCTTGTAGGCGGCGGGCACGTCCGCGGCGTTGCGGGGCAGGTCGCGGATGTGACCGATGGACGCCTCGACGGTGTAGCCAGCGCCGAGGTAGCCGCCGATCGTCTTTGCCTTGGCAGGCGACTCCACGATCACCAGCTTGTTGCCGGTGCTCGCTTTCGTACCGCGTCCCTGCGCCACCTCGGCTCCGTTCGTGTCAAGGGTCGTTCGATTTGTGAGGTCCTGCCCCGTTCTCGCGGACGGTACCCCACCCGGTTCTGCAGCAGCGGTGCAGCCTGCTCAGATCACCACGCTGAGCGCCAGGACGCCCGCGATACCGGTCACTGACAGTACCGTCTCCATGAGTGACCAGGTGGCGATGTTCTGCCGGACGGACAGCCCGAAGTACTGCTTGGTCAGCCAGAACCCGGCATCGTTGACATGCGAGAAGAACAGCGACCCGGCGCCGATGGCGAGCACCAGCAGTGACACGTGCGAGGTGCTCAGGCTCGCGGCGACCGGCTGCAGGATGCCCGCGGTGGTCACCGTGGCGACCGTCGCCGAGCCGGTGGCCAGCCGGATCAGGACCGCGACGAACCAGGCCAGCAGCAGCGGCGAGACGGTGGAACCGCTCACCCACGAGGCGATCACCTTGGAGATGCCGCTGTCGACCAGCACCTGCTTGAGCCCGCCGCCGGCCGCGACGATCAGCAGGATGCCGGCGATCGGCGGCAGCGCCTCCTCGACCGTGGCCGACAGCCGCGTCCGGTCCAGGCCGCCGGCCAGGCCCAGGGTGTACATGGCGACCAGCACCGCCAGCAGCAGCGCGACCAGCGGCGTGCCGAGGAAGTCCAGCGCCTGCTTGGCCGAGTCCTTGCCGGTGTCGTCGACCACGTCGGCCACCGCCTTGGCCAGCATCAGCACCACCGGCAGCAGCACGGTGGCCAGGGTGACCGTGAAGCTCGGCCGGCGCAGCCCCGGCCGCTCGGCGGTGGCTGTGGCCAGGCCGGCGGGTGCGGCCTGCGGGTCGGTGGCGTCGGCTCGCGACGGGCGCGTCGCGGCGGCCGTGCGCCCGGTGAGCTCCCCGCCCGCGGCCGGGTCGCCGTCGGCCTGGTCGCCGTCCGCGGTGAAGAGGTCGGGCACCGGCACGTCCGCCCACCGGCCGGCGAGCCGGCCGAACACCGGGCCACCCAGGATCACGCACGGCAACGCCACCACGATGCCCAGGGCGAGGGTCAGGCCCAGGTCCGCGTGCAGCGCTCCCACCGCGGCCAGCGGGCCGGGATGCGGTGGGACGAAGCCGTGCATCGCCGACAGCCCGGCCATCGCGGGGATGGCGATGCGCATCAGCGGCTGGCCGGAGCGCCGGGCCACCAGCAGGATGACCGGCATCAGCAGCACCAGGCCGATCTCGAAGAACATCGGCAGCCCGATGATCATCCCGACCAGGGCCATCGCCCACGGCAGCGTCCGCTCGCTCGATCGTCCCACGATGGTGTCGACGAGCTGGTCCGCGCCGCCGGAGTCGGCGAGCAGCTTGCCGAAGACGGCACCCAGCGCGATCAGGGTGCCGACGCTGGCCACCGTGCTGCCCACCCCGGTGCCGAAGCTGCTGACGGTGTCGTTGAGGCCCAGCCCGGCGAGGCCGCCGACGACCAGCGAGCCCACGGTCAGGCTGAGGAACGGGTGCAGCTTGGCGAACGCGATCAGCGCGACGATGACGGCGATGCCGACCAGCGCGGCGCCGATCAGCCTGGTGTCCGACGATGCGGCGGCGGTGGATGCGGCCAGCAGGGCCGGGTTCGGTCCGGTCAACGGAGCCTCCTTCGGGGGTGCGCGGGGGTGCGCGTCGTGCGCGGGGGTGCGCGGGGGGTGTGCGGTCGGGCTCGGTGGATGTCCTTCCCGTTATGTCCTTCCCGGTAGGAGCGGTTGCTATGTCGGTCGGATCGGCCTGCCGGTTGCGGCTGTGTCAGGCGGGGCTGTGTCGGTCGGCGGGGCTGTGTCGGTCGGCGGGGCTGTGTCGGTCGGCGGGGCTGTGTCGGTCGGCGGCGCTGTGTCGGTCGGCGGCGCTGTGTCGGTGGGTGGGGCTGTGTCGGTCGGTGGCGGCGAGCGTCACCGGGCTGGCCGCTCCAGGAAGCGTGTGACGATCTGCTCGGGGCCGAGCGTGAAGTCGATCGCGACGCCGGCCTCGTCCGGCCCCAGCGGTTCCAGGTCCGCGTACTGCGAGCCGACCAGCGAGGCCGGCATGTAGTGGCCGGTGCGGGCGCCGACCCGGGCCGACACCACCTCCGGATCGCCGGCCAGGTGCAGGAACACGAGCCGCGGCGAATGGCTGCGCAGCACGTCCCGGTAGCGGCGCTTGAGGGCCGAGCAGGCGAGCACGCAGCCGCCCGATTCGGCCGCCAGCCACTCCGCGAGCCGGGCCAGCCAGGGTGCCCGGTCGGCGTCGGTGAGCGGATGCCCGGCCGCCATCTTGGCCTTCAGCCGCGGGGTGTGGAAGTCGTCGGCGTCGGCGAACGGCACCCCGAGCCGGGCCGCCAGCAGGCTGCCCACCGTGGTCTTGCCGCTGCCCGTCACGCCCATGACGACCACTGCGGGATGGGTTCCGGCGCTGGTCATCTGTCCGAATCTAGCCCCGCGGGTGGGCTGGTCCGGCTGGTGGCCCGCCGTCCCGGCGACCGGGACGGTGCTTCTCAGTCGGCGGGCCAGCTGCCGGTGGCGCCGTCCGGGGCGGGACCGATCAGCTCGGCCAGCCGGCGCAGCCGCTTGGCCGAGGTGACCCGCCAGCCCGGGCCGCCGCGAGCCCCGATGTCCACCGCCGTCACGCCCAGCCGGGCCAGCTGCGCGCCACCGGCCCGGTGCAGCCGGCTGTCGTCGTCGGACATGCCGAGCAGGTAGCCGGCCTCGTCCAGCCGGCCGGCGGCAATCGCCCACAGCCGCAGCCCGGAGGCGGTGAGTGCCAGGTCGTCGGGCGTGCGCAGCGAGGCGCCCCTGGTCCAGCGGGCCGCGTAGGGACGCAGCACCTCGGTGATCTCGGTGCGCACCGCGATCAGCCCACCGGGCGCCGGCGCGGTGTCCGAGCCCAGGCCGCGCAACTCGAACTCGGCGTGCAGGCCGGCTGCCCGCCACTGGTCGGCCACCAGCACCGACAGGCGCGCGGCCGTCTCCCGGTCGGTGCGCACCCAGTCGCCGCCGGCGAGCAGCAGGCCGTCGAGGTCGAGCAGCAACGGGGTCTCGGCCTCGGCACCGAACAGCGAGAACTGCACGCCGGAGATTGTCGCGCATCCGGGGCCCCGGAACGCGGATGTCCCCGGGTGCCGATCGGCACCCGGGGACATCCACGACGTATCGGACCGGTCAGCCGACCCGCTGCACCTCGGTCTGCTCGGCCGTGGCGGCCGGGTCGTCGTTGAGCGAGGACGCCCGGCGCTTGGCGATGATGATCGCCGCGACGATGATCGCGACCGCGACGAGCGCCAGCACGATCCGGACGCCGGCGTTGGCGTCCTTGCCGACCGACAGTTGCACGACGGCCGGGGCGATCAGCACCGAGACCAGGTTCATCACCTTGATCAGCGGGTTGATGGCCGGCCCGGCGGTGTCCTTGAACGGGTCACCGACGGTGTCGCCGATGACGGTCGCGGCGTGCGCCTCGGAGCCCTTGCCGCCGTGGATGCCGTCCTCGACCAGCTTCTTGGCGTTGTCCCAGGCACCACCGGAGTTGGCCAGGAAGACCGCCATCAGGGTGCCGGTGGCAATCGCACCGCCCAGGTAGCCGGCCAGCGGGCCGAGGCCCAGGCCGAAGCCGACCGCGATCGGCGCCATCACCGCGAGCAGGCCCGGGGTGATCAGCTCGCGCAGCGAGTCGCGGGTGCAGATGTCCACCACGCGGCCGTACTCGGGGCGCTCCGAGCCGTCCATGATGCCCGGCCGGGTGCGGAACTGGTTGCGCACCTCGAACACCACGGCACCGGCCGCGCGGGACACCGCGTTGATGGCCAGGCCGGAGAACATGAACACGACGGCCGCGCCGATGATCACGCCGACCAGCGTGTTCGGGCTGACGATGGTGTTCAGGAAGTTGGTGTTGGTGGCGATGTCACCGGTGGTCCTGCCGGCGGTGTCCAGGCCCTGCCGGATGGCGTCCTGGTACGAGCCGAACAGCGCGGTCGCGGCCAGCACGGCGGTGGCGATCGCGATGCCCTTGGTGATGGCCTTGGTGGTGTTGCCGACCGCGTCGAGCTCGGTAAGGATCTGCGCACCGTCGCCGCTGACGTCGCCGGACATCTCGGCGATGCCCTGGGCGTTGTCCGAGACCGGGCCGAAGGTGTCCATCGCGACGATCACGCCGACCGTGGTCAGCAGGCCGCAGCCGGCCAGCGCGACCGCGAACAGCGCGACCGACACCGACGCACCGCCGAGCAGGAAGGCGCCGAACACGGCCGCCGCGATCACGATGGCGGTGTAGACGGCCGACTCGAAGCCCACCGAGATACCGGAGAGGATCACGGTTGCGGCACCGGTCAGCGAGGTCCGGCCGACATCCTGGACCGGCTTGTGCTCGGTGCCGGTGTAGACGCCGGTCAGCCACAGGATGACGGTGGCCAGCACGATGCCGATCAGCACGGCGACGATGGCGATGACCGCCGGGCTGCCCTTGTGCGTGGCGAGCGTCGCGCCGTTGACGTCCACGCCGATGCCCTTGAGCTTGCTGAAGGAGCTCGGCAGGTAGACGAACGAGGCGATCGCGCACAGCACGGCCGAGATCGCCGCGGAGATGTAGAAGCTGCGGTTGATGGTCTTCAGGCCGCCCTCGTTGGCGCGGGAGCGGGTGATGAAGACACCGATGATCGCGGTGATGACGCCGATGGCCGGGACGATCAGCGGGAACAGCAGGCCCTTGGTGCCGAAGGCGACCGAGCCCAGGATCAGCGAGGCGACCAGGGTCACCGCGTAGGACTCGAACAGGTCGGCAGCCATGCCCGCGCAGTCACCGACGTTGTCACCGACGTTGTCGGCGATGGTGGCCGCGTTGCGCGGGTCGTCCTCGGGGATGCCGGCCTCGACCTTGCCGACCAGGTCCGCGCCGACGTCGGCGGCCTTGGTGAAGATGCCGCCGCCGACCCGCATGAACATCGCCAGCGTCGCGGCGCCGAAGCCGAAGCCCTCGAGGACCTTCGGCGCGTGGTCGGTGTAGACCAGCACCACGATCGAGGCGCCCAGCAGGCCCAGGCCCACCGTCGCCATGCCCACCGCACCACCGGTGCGGAAGGCGATCCGGGTGGCCTGCTCACGGCCGGTGGTGTTCGCCGCGGCCGCCACCCGCAGGTTGGCGCGGGTGGCCAGCCACATGCCGAAGTAGCCGATGGCGCCGGAGAAGAGCGCGCCGACCAGGAAGAAGATCGACCGGCCGATCCGCTGGCCGGCATCGTCGGCCGGCAGCGCGAACAGCACCACGAACACGACCGCGACCACGATCCCGAGGGTCCGGAACTGGCGCTTGAGGTAGGCCTGCGCACCCTCCTGCACCGCCTCGGCGATCCGGATCATGCTCGGCGTGCCCTGATCGGAGGCGAGCACCTCGCGGAACAGGACGAACGAGAAGGCCAGCGCGATCAGGGCGACGACCCCGACCACGGTGACCAGCCCCTTGTCGCCGCCGGAGAAGGCCGCAGCGCTCACCCTCCCGGCCGAGGCGACAAGCGCCTGATGGGACAAAGCCATAACGTAGAACTCCTTCAGCCGTCGCGGTCATCTTGCCCTGATCGCCCGACAGTTCCTGGCGCGGCAGTACGCCCGGGGTACGGGTCGGCAGGCGCGGGGTGGGCTGTCAAGGCGGCTTCGGCGCAGTCTAAGGGAAGCACTTGACGGACGCGCGTGGCGGTCACCACACACCAGTGGGAAGTACCGGACATAGTGTCCTGGCCGGCCTCGGGCCCGCTCTCCGTGCCGAGTGCGACCGCAGGAACCGCGGCCAGCCGGCGGAACCGCGGCCAGGCGACAGGGTTCGGCAGGGAGGCGCCGGACCGGCTCCGCCTGACCCCACTCAGCGTGACTGGGCTGACTGGCTCAACCTGATCCGGCTCGCCGTGGCTGGGCGGACCGGGCGTACCCGGCCAACGGGGTCGGACGGCCCCGGGACGAAGCGGTCAGGACGCCGCGATCGCCTGCTCGACCGTCGGGTGGATCTCGAACACCTCGTGCAATCCGGTGATCCGGAAGACCTTCAGCAGCCGGTCGGTCCGGCACACCAGCTGGAACCGGGCATCCGCCTGCTTGGCGTGGTTGAGCGAGGCGACGAGCGCACCCAGGCCGGTCGAGTCGATGAACTGCAGCGCGCTGAGGTCGACGATCACCGACGGCCTGCCCGCGTCGATGACCTCGACCAGCCGGTCACGCAGCTGCGGGGCGGAGTGCACGTCGACCTCGCCACGAACTTCCACGATCTCGTGTTCGTCGACGCCGTGCTCGTTCACGATCAGGTCCATGATGGCCCCTCTCACCCCCGCTTCCCGGCTGTTCGCGCGCTCGCATGCTGCGCACACGGGTGGCTCCGACATCCAGCTGACGGGCATCATCGTGCCATAGTGACCTGGCCGGATCGCCCCCCTGCGGGAAAGAAAGATGTGGGATCGCGATTACCTACCATCCACTGCTCCACCAGCTGCTGCAAGCTCGGCCGCTGGACGATCGGTCACTGGTCCATGTCGAGCACCTGCCGGCCCGGCCGCCACGCACCGACACCTGGCCGGACTGGGTGGCCACCGAGCTCATCGCTGCGCTGGGCCGGGTCGGCATCACGGAACCCTGGCCACACCAGGTGGCCGCGGCCCAGGCGGCCTGGGCAGGTCGCTGCACGGTGATCGCGACCGGGACCGCGTCCGGCAAGTCGCTGGCCTACCAGCTGCCGATGCTCTCGGCGGTGCTCGCCGACCCCGGGGCCCGGGTGCTCTACCTCGCCCCGACCAAGGCACTCGCCGCGGACCAGTTGCGGTCGATCGAGGCCCTCGGCCTGCCCGGTGTCCGCGCGGCAACCCTGGACGGCGACACCCCGATCGAGGAGCGTGACTGGATCCGGCAGCACGCCAACGTGGTGCTCTCCAATCCCGACCTGGTCAACCGAACGCTGCTGTCCCGGCACGCGCACTGGTCGTCGATGCTCCGCCGGCTCCGATTCGTGGTGCTCGACGAGTGCCACCACTACCGCGGCGTCTTCGGCTCGCACGTCGCCCTGGTGCTGCGCAGGCTGCGGCGGGTGTGCGCCCGCTACGGCGCCAGCCCGGCCTTCGTCCTGGCCTCCGCCACCTCCGCGACCCCCGGCCGGTCGGCCGAACAGCTGACCGGCCTGCCGTGCGAGGTGGTGGACGAGGACCTCAGCCCGCGCGGCAGCCGGACCTTCGCGCTCTGGGAGCCCCCGTTGACCGCCCTGCGAGGTGAGAACTCGGCACCGGTGCGCCGGACCGCGGGCGCGGAGGCGGCCAGGCTGGTGGCCGACCTGACCATTGCCGGGGCCCGGACGCTTGCCTTCGTCCGGTCCCGGCGAGGCGCCGAGCTGACCGCGCTCAGCATCCAGCACCTCCTTGCCGAGGCGGGCGCGCACGACCTCGCCGACCGGGTGGCCGCCTACCGCGGCGGTTACCTGGCCGAGGAGCGGCGTCAGATCGAACGTGGCCTCACCACCGGTGAACTGCTGGCGGTCGCGACCACCAACGCGCTCGAGCTGGGCATCGACATCAGCGGTCTGGACGTCGTGGTGGTCGCCGGCTTCCCGGGAACGCTTGCCTCCCTGTGGCAGCAGTCGGGGCGGGCCGGTCGCCGCGGGCAGGACGCCCTGATCGTCTTCGTCGCCCGGGACGACCCGCTGGACACCTACCTCGTGCACCACCCGTCGGCGATCTTCGCGCGCCCGGTCGAGGCGACCGTGACCGACCCGGGCAACCCGTACCTGCTGGCCCCGCACCTGTGCAGCGCCGCCTCGGAGGCGCCGCTCACCGAGGCCGATCTGGCGCTCTTCGGGGACACCGCGCGGGCCGTAGCCGACCGGTTGGCCGCGCAGGGCCTGCTCCGCCGGCGGCCCACCGGCTGGTACTGGACCGACACCCGGGCGCCGGCGATCGACCTGCGCTCCAGCGGCGGCCAGCCGGTAGCGGTGGTCGAAGGCCGCTCCGGGACGCTGTTGGGCACCGTGGACGCGGCAACCGCACCGGCCACGGTGCACCCGGGCGCGGTGTACCTGCATCGGGGACGTTCCTACGTCGTCGACGAACTCGACCTCGGTGCCGCGACCGCGCTGGCACACCCGGAGGATCCGGAGTGGACCACGACCGCACGGGAGATCACCGACATCGCGATCCTCGGGGCCGACTCCCCGGCCGGTTCGGTCGAGGTCGAGGTGCATCTCGGCACCGTCGAGGTCTCGCACCAGGTGGTCAGCTATCAGCGTCGCCGGTTCGACGGCGAGCTGATCGACGAGGTGCCGCTGGACATGCCGGTACGGCGACTGGTCACGCAGGCGGTCTGGTACACGATCGCCGAGGGGTGCTGCGCCGAGGCCGGCCTGGCCGCCGCCGACCTGCCAGGTGCCCTGCATGCGGCCGAGCACGCCGCGATCGGGTTGCTCCCGCTGTTTGCAACCTGCGACCGGTGGGACATCGGCGGTGTCTCGACCGCATTGCACCCCGACACCGGACGGCCGACCGTGTTCGTCTACGACGGGCACCCGGGCGGTGCCGGCTTCGCCGCCCGGGGTCATGCGGTGCTCGCGGACTGGCTGGCCGCCACCCTGGCCGCCATCGAGGCTTGCGAGTGCCGGGGCGGCTGTCCCTCCTGCGTCCAGTCGCCCAAGTGCGGCAACGGCAACAACCCGCTGGACAAGGACGCCGCGCGCCGGGTCCTCCGCCTGGTCCTGGACGCCCTGGACCGGTGATCGTCCCGGGCTGGCCGGCAGGCCGAGGCTGGCCGGCGAGCCCGGGCTGGCAGGCGAGCTCGGGCCGGCTTCCGGCGCGGGCAGCCGCCCGGCCCGAGCCCGGGCTGTGACCCCACGAGCGCCGAGAAGGGGCAACGTGGCCTCGCGGCGCAGGATCACGGCAACCGTGCCGGAGCGGCCGGAGGCATCGAGCCGGACGGAGCAGGAGAGCACCACGGACCCGTTGGCCGCGGCCACCCGCCGAGCCGCTGCGCACGGCGTCCCGGTGCGACCGATGCCCTCGGCCGCGGCGAGGGCGGACAGGTCTGCGGCGGCCGCGGCCCGGTGCCGCGCGGCGACGGCGATGGCACCCACCATGACCAGCACCGCGACCAGCACCACCACCGCCGCGAAGCCGAGCACCCAGACCGAGGCCGAGCCGCGGTCGTCACGAAGGATCCGCCCGGTCACCGAGACGCCTCCGGTTCGGTGGCGGTGGTGGCCGACTCGGTCACCGTCACCGCGCCGATCCAGTGCAGCGGTCGCAGCCGGAGCCGGGCGGTGACGGTGGTGTCGGTGGGACCGCGCGCGATCGAGATCACCACCGCGGTCCCGGCGGCTCGGCGGGCCAGCCCGTCCGCGGCCGCGACATCGCCACGCGCTACCGCCCGGGCTGCGGTCGCCGCCGCGTCGGCACACCTGATGCGGGCCCGGGCCACCCCGATCGCCGCCACCCCGGCCAGTACCAGCAGCACGAGCACCGGCAGCACCACGGCGGTCTCGGCGGTCACCATGCCGCGATCCGAGGCGAGCGGCCTGCTGCGCCGCGGTGTCATACGGGCGCTGCGCGGTGTCGTCATACGGGCACTGCGCCGTGTCACACGGGCGCTGCGGGGTGTCACGCGGGCGCTGCGGGGTGTCACAGGGACACGTTGAGCGCCGAGGTGACGATGTGCGCCAGCGCAGACTGCACCGCCCCGCTGTGCACGACCTTGAAGAGCACCGCGGCGAAGGCAACCGCCGCAACCGTGCCGACCGCGTACTCGGCCGTGCTCATCCCGGCATCGCCTCGCACTCGGCGACGAATCGCCAGATAGATCTTGCGCATTCTCAATCCTCTCGTTTCCCGCAATGGCTGATGCATCGAGCCTCGCAGCGGATCCGGCGCGCCGGGGCGCCGCCAACGGGATTGGGGACAACGGCGACGGTTGTGGATGACGCGGGTAGCGTCCGGACCATGGCGACCCATGCCCAGCGCGACGCATTCCATCCCGACCTGCCGTCCCAGGAGGAACCGGCGGTGGAGAATCGCCTTGGAATCAGGCATGTTCCGGCTGGCAGCCTGGACGGGAGTACCGCGCAGACGGCCGGGATGCGACGCTTGGCCGCCATCAGCAGTGCGACGACCGGATCGCAGCGGCTATGGATGGGCCAGACCCACGTCGAACCGTCCACCAGCTCGGGGGATCACCATCACGGCGAGGCGGAAACGGCGATCTACGTCGTGTCCGGCCGGCCGGAGTTCGTCTACTACGACAACGCCTCCGGGCAGGAGGTCCGGGTGGTCACCGGGCCGGGTGACTACCTGTTCATCCCGCCCTACCTGCCGCACCGCGAGGAGAACAACCAGGCGGCCGAGGAGGCTGTGGTCGTGATCGCGCGCAGCACCCAGGAGGCGATCGTGGTCAACCTGCCGTCGCTGCGCGGCTGACCGCCGGGCCGCACCGCTCGCCCCGACAGCGCCACTCCGGCCGCTGCCCAGTCCCGACTCGGACCGGTAGCACCGCCACCAACGAGGCTGTCCGGTCCGACTTCAGCCCGGCAACACCTGTCCCGCCGTGCCTACCACGACCGGCACCACGCCGAGGCAGACGAATGCCGGCAGGAAGCAGCATCCCAACGGCAGCAGCGCCCAGACGCCGGCACGCTGCCCACGCGCCAAGGCCCGATGCAACTGCTCGGCTCGCAACTGCTCGGCGGTCTCGGTGAGCGCGCCGGCCAGCCGAGCTCCGCTGTCGGCACACCGGCGGCCGGCGGCGGCGACCGGCTCCAGACCCGGCAGCTGGGCCACCACCGACCACGCCCGTTCCGGCTCCGCACCCAGCCGGAGGAGCCGGCCCACGACGCGCAGCGGCTCGGCCGCATCCCGGAAGGCGACCGTCCCCCGGCGCTGCACCGCCTGCCCCACCGCCTCGATCGCCTGGTCGAGCGGCGCGCCGGTACGCAGCACCGCGGCCAGCAGGTCGAGCAGGAAGGCCACGGCCGACCGGTCGAGCGGTGCCGGTCGCGACTGTCCGACCCGGCTGCCCAGGAGGGCAGCCGCAACGGCAGCCGGCACTGCCAGCACCAGCCCGACCTGGCCGCCGAGGGCGGGGACCAGGCACCCCGCCGCGACGAGGGCGAACACCGGCAACCGCGATCCCGGCAGCGCGGCTGCCGGCCGGTGGCGACCGGGAAGCCGGCGCCGCCCACCCAGCAGCAACAGCGCCAGCCCGGCGAGCGCCCAGCTCACCCGGCTGCCCTGGCCTGCGGTGCCCGCGGGCCGCCGGACCGCCCGGTGGTCAGGCGGAGTGTCCAGCAGAGCCCGGCCAGGTCGAGCAGCACGCCCAGGCTCAGCACACCGAGCCCGAGCGGGGTGTGCAGCAGGACCTGCCGGGGATGCGCGCCCAGCACCTCGCCCATCGCGATGCCGACCGCCGGCAGCACGGCCAGCAACACCGCGGACGACCGCGGCCCGGCAACGGCCTCTGCCGCCGCTCGCCGGGCCCGCTGCTCGGCCGCCAGGTCGGCGCCTACCCGCTGCAGCACGTCCCCGATCGCCACACCCGAGCTGCCGACCAGCTCGGTGGCCACCGCGACCCGGGCCAGTTCGGCGCTGCCCGCCAGCGCGTCGGCCGGCTCACGGCCCACCTCGGCGAGCCGGCCGGCGGCTGCCAGCCGCGGGCGGTACGGGCCGCCGTCCGTGGCGGCCACCCGGCTGAACGCGGCAGCCAGCGTGGCACCCGCGGCGTGCTCGGCCACCAGGCCCGCGACCACCCCGGACAGCGATGCCACGGCACGGGCACCGGCCCGTTCTCGCAACACAACCCGGGCGCAGCCGGCGAGCACCGCTGCGGTGAGCAGGCCCAGCAGGCCGGGCACCGGCCCGGCCAGGCCACCCAGCGGCGCCAGCAGCCCGATCGCCCAGCGCCACGGCCGGCCCGGCACCCGGACGGCGGCGACGGCCGGCCTCCCGGGCAGCCGGTCTCCGGCCAGCCGGGCCAGCCGCCGCCGCGCGACCGGTTCGACCGGCACCAGCAGCAGGCCGGTCGCCGCGAGCAGCAACCCCAGGCTCACCGGAGCAGCTCCGGGGTCGTCGCCAGGCCCGCCTCGGCCAGCCGGGCCCGCAGCTCTGGCGCACCCGGGCCCACCCCACCGGCCGCCGACCAGACCAGCGTCGGAGCCGCGCCGGGTTCCCGCCGCCAGAGGGCGATCTGGTTCACCTGCCGAAGGCCGGTCTGCTGCCGGCCGACGTGGATCAGCACGTCCAGGGCGCTGGCCGCCTGCGCCAGCAGCGTCTCGGCGGTCATTCCGCCCAGCGCGGCCAGCGCGATCAGCCGGGCCGGCACGTCGCGCACCGAGTTGGCGTGCACGGTCGCCGCGCCGCCGGTGTGCCCGGTGTTGAGCGCGGCCAGCAGCTCCACGATCTCCACGCCCCGGAACTCGCCGACCACCAGCCGGTCGGCCCGCATCCGCAGCGCCTGCCGCACCAGCTCCGCGAGCCCGACCGCCCCGGCCTGCTCGACGTTCGCGCCGCGGGCGACCAGCGAGACGACGTGCGGGTGCTCGATCGCCAGCTCGGGCGCGTCCTCGATGGTCAGGATCCGGTCGGCGGGCTCGGCGCGGCCGAGCAGCGCGGCCAGCAGCGAGGTCTTGCCCGTGCCGGTGCCACCGCTGATCAGCAGGCTGCACCGGGCCCGGACCAGCGCGACCAGCAGCTCGGCCACCGCGCCCGTCATCGCCCCGAGTTCGACCAGGTGCATGAGCTGCAGCCGGCGACGGCCCAGCACCCGCAGTGAGATGGCCGGGTGTGGCGTCAGCGGCGGCAGGATGGCGTGCAGCCTGGTGCCGTCCGGCAGCACCGCGTCGACGAAGGGCTGGGCGTCGTCCAACCGGCGCCCGGCCTGCCCGGCCAGCCGGGCGGCGAGGCGGCGGACCGCCGCATCGGAATCGAAACCGACCGGGACCCGCTCGAGGCCGCGGCCCCGGTCGACGAAGACCTGGTCGGCTGCGTTCACCAGCACGTCGGTCACGCCGGGTTCGGCCAGGATCTCCTCCAGCGGCCCGGCACCGAGCAGTTCGGCCCGCAGCTCACCGGACAGTTCGGCCAGTGCCCGGTCGTCCAGCACCAGCCGGGATTCCGCTCCGGCGAGCCGGCCCAGTTCGCTCGACTCGGCCGCAAGCCGCTGGCGTACCCGGTCCAGCAGCGGATCGCTCATCACGCGGCGTCCACGGAGGTCGTTCCGGCCACCTGGTCCCGAGCCCTGGCCAGCAGGTCATCGGCACGCTGGCAGGTGCGCCGGCGGACCCGGTCCATCCGCAGCCCGTCGGCGCTCGAACCGGCGCGGTCGTAGGTCAGCTCCGCAGCGACCGGCAGGTTCAACAGCTCCGAGATCCGGGCCGGCGGCAGGGCTCGGGAGGAGCCCCGGACCACCAGTGCGGTGCGTGCGGCGGGCAGCCCGGCCGCCACGGTCGCCGCCGCCGTCAGCCCGCGGACCTCGGCCGGCGTCGCCAGCAGCACCAGGTCGCACCGCTCCAGGGCAGCGGTCCGGGCCGGCGAGCCGGCGCGGGGCAGATCGACGACCGTCGGGGCGAGGGTGGCCGCCGCGGTCACCACCGCCCGGATCGCCGCCGCGTCCGGCGGCTGCCGGTCCACGGCCAGGAACCGCACGTCCCCCCAGCGCGGCAGCGCCGCGAGCAGCACCTGCGGGTCCAGCGCCCCACCGCGCACCCGCACCTGGCCCCAGCGCGGTCCGGTCACCCGCTCGCAGCCGAGCAGCACGTCGATGCCGCCGCCCAGCGGGTCGCAGTCGAGCAGGAACGCCGCGGGCCCGGACCGGCCGGCGAGCACCGCGGCCAGCGTGGAGCCACCGGCCCCGCCGCAGCCGGAGACCACTCCGATGACAGGTTGCCTTCGCATGCCGTCCAGTTCACCGCCGGCTGCCGCCGCGCGGCGGGCAGCCGGCAGATCTGTGGACAGCGGGGCGGCCTGTGGACAGCCGGCCGGGCGCGGCCGTCACCGATGCTGGCTATCCTCGCGGACGTGGCAAGGACAGCAGCGTTCTTCGACCTGGACAAGACGATCATCGCCAAGTCCTCGACGCTGGCCTTCGGCCGGCCCTTCTACCAGGGCGGCCTGATCAACCGCCGCACCGTGTTGCGCAGCGCCTACGCCCAGTTCGTCTTCGCGCTCTCAGGAGCCGACGAGGACCAGATGAACCGGATGCGCGACTACCTCACCGCGATGTGCACCGGGTGGGACGTCCAGCAGATCCGCGACATCGTCAACGAGACGCTGCACGAGATCATCGACCCGCTGGTCTACGACGAGGCGGTCGACCTGATCGCCCGGCACAAGGAACTGGGCCGCGACGTCGTGATCATCTCCTCCTCCGGCGAGGAGGTGGTGCGGCCGATCGGCGAGATGGTCGGCGCCGATCACGTCATCGCCACCCGGATGGTCGTGCGGGACGGGCACTACACCGGCGAGATCGAGTTCTACGCCTACGGGCCGCAGAAGGCGGTCGGCCTGCGCGAACTGGCCGAACGGCACGGCTACGACCTCGCCGAGTGCTACGCCTACTCCGACTCGATCACCGACGTGCCGATGCTGGAGGCGGTCGGCCACCCGTACGCGGTGAACCCGGATCGCGGCCTGCGCAGGATCGCGACCGAGCGCGACTGGCCGGTACTGACCTTCACCAACGCGGTGCCGCTGCGGGAGCGGCTGTCCGGCCTGCGCGCCCCGCAGCCGACCACCAGTGCCGCGGTGGCCGGCGCGATCGCCGGGCTCACCCTGCTGGCCTGGATCGCCCGGCTCCGACGCTCGGCGCGGCGCCAGTCGCAGACATCCGGGCTTGCCTGAACTACTCACCTGGCGTACGAATAGAGCTACGGAACCTGCGGAACTGGCTATGGCGGTCCGGCCCCCACCAGCCGCGGAGTCCGCCAGTGGCAACGGGCACCCACGCGGCGACCACACCTCGCTGAAGGTCGTCGACGCGGACCTGACCGGCCCGCGCCTGACTGAGTCACGGTGCACGCTTGGTAACCCGTCCGGCCGCAGAGGGCGTCGCACTCCGGTGCGACGCCCTCACCCTGTCCGGGGCAGGCTCGTCGGTGGCGAGCGGGGATCAGCCTCGCTGGATGGCCTCGCAGATCGCCAGACCTTCCCGAGCGCCGAGCACGACCGCGTCGGAGCAGTGCCGGATCCAGCCCACCACGGCTTCGGGCGTGCCCGTCCGGTAGCCGGCCAGCGCCTGCTCGAACTCCGCGCGCAGCTCCAGCTGCCCCACCTCGAAGGCGACCAGCGACTTCGGGTCGAGGCCGCGATCGATCAGCGTCAGCCGGGCCGCCGCTCGCGCAACCACCCCCGAGGACGGGGCGAAGGCGTCGAGGCTGAGCAACTCGGCCTGCACGATCGCGGCCACCACCACGGCCGGCGCCGAGGTCAGCCCGAGCACCTCGGCCAGGGTGTCGAGCCGGTGGGCGACCTCCCGATCGGGCCGGGGCCTGCCCAGCGCGTCGGGCTCGGTGAGGCTGCGGGCGGCCAGCGAGTGCAGCCGGGCCAGCACCTGGCGGTGCGCCCCGGACCAGGTGTCGGCGAGGGTGGCGAGTTCGGCGGAGACCCGCAGGGCCCCCTGCACGACCGGATCCGTCGCGCTGCCGTCGCGCACGTCGGCCAGGGTGGCCGGCGAACCGGCCAGCGCCGCCGAGGCCCACGCGCCTCGGAGCAGTGATTCGGCAGAGACGTCGGAGGAGCGGCGGCGCAGCACCCGGTGCGCGAGCAGCCCGTCCACCGCCTCCCGGCTCGCGGTCACGGCCTCGGTGACGCCGGGCAGGTCGAGCAGCGGAGTCAGCGGATCGGTAGCCACGCCTGACGACGGTATCGGCTGCCGTCCGGGGCCGTGGAGCCGACCGCCGGGCGTGCCCGAGCTACCGCTCGCCGCCTGGGATGCCGGATCGGCAGGCACTCCTTCACGAATGTCAGCAGTGCGCGCTAGCGTCGAGACACCCATCCGGAGAGAGCCGAGGAGCGTCGCGATGACCCAGAGCGAAGGCCTGTCGAACCTGCTGCACGAGGAGCGCAGGTTCCCGCCGCCTGAGAACCTGGCAGCCGCCGCGAACGTGCAGGCCGGCGCCTACGAGGAGGCCGACGCCGATCGGCTCGCCTACTGGGAGGCACAGGCCCACCGGCTGGACTGGGCGACCGAGTGGGACCAGGTGCTCGACTGGTCCAACCCGCCGTTCGCGAAGTGGTTCGTCGGCGGCCGCCTCAACGCCAGCGTCAACTGCGTCGACCGGCACGTGCAGGCCGGTCGCGGCGACAAGGTGGCCATCCACTTCGAGGGTGAGCCGGGCGACACCCGCAGCGTCACCTATGCCGAACTGCTCGACCTGGTCAGCCAGGCCGCGAACGCCCTCACCGAGCTCGGCATCGGCCAGGGTGACCGGGTGGCGGTCTACCTGCCGATGAGCATCGAGGCGGTCGTGTCGATGCTGGCCTGTGCCCGGGTCGGCGCGATCCACTCCGTGATCTTCGGCGGGTTCTCCGCGCAGGCCATCTACGACCGGGTGATCGACGCCGATGCCAGCCTGGTGATCACCGCCGACGGCGGCTACCGCCGGGGCAAGGTGTTCCCGCTCAAGCCGGTGGTCGACGAGGCCCTGGCCAAGGGCAGCACCGGGGTGAAGCACGTGCTGGTGGTCAAGCGCGGCGAGAACGAGGTCGAGTGGACCGACGGCCGCGACCTGTGGTGGTCGGACCTGGTCGGCAATCAGCCCACCAGCCACGAGGCAGCGGCCTTCGACGCCGAGAACCCGCTGTTCATCCTCTACACCTCCGGCACCACCGGCAAGCCCAAGGGCATCCTGCACACCACCGGCGGTTACCTCACCCAGGCCGCCTACACCCATCACGTCGCCTTTGACCACAAGCCGGAGACCGACATCTTCTGGTGCACCGCCGACATCGGCTGGGTGACCGGGCACTCCTACATCGTCTACGGCCCGCTGGCCAACGGCGCCACCCAGGTCATCTACGAGGGCACGCCGGACACCCCGCACCAGGGCCGGTTCTGGGAGATCGTGGCGAAGTACAAGGTGACCCTGCTCTACACCGCCCCGACGACGATCCGGACGTTCATGAAGTGGGGTGAGGACATCCCGGCGGAGTTCGACCTGTCGTCCCTGCGGTTGCTCGGCTCGGTCGGCGAACCGATCAATCCCGAGGCGTGGATGTGGTACCGCCGGGTGATCGGGGGCGACCGGTGCCCGATCGTGGACACCTGGTGGCAGACCGAGACCGGGGCCATGATGATCAGCCCGCTGCCCGGCGTGACCGCGACCAAGCCGGGCTCGGCGATGCGCCCGCTGCCGGGGGTGAGCGCCGAGGTGGTGGACGACCAGGGCACCCCGGTGCCCAACGGCGGCGGTGGCCTGCTGGTGCTGACCGAGCCGTGGCCGTCGATGCTGCGCGGCATCTGGGGTGACGACGACCGGTTCCGCGAGACCTACTGGGCGCGATTCGCCGACCAGGGCTATTACTTCGCCGGGGACGGGGCGAAGAAGGACGACGACGGCGACCTGTGGCTGCTCGGCCGGGTGGACGACGTGATGAACGTGTCGGGCCACCGCATCTCCACCACCGAGGTCGAGTCGGCTCTCGTGTCGCACCCGTCGGTGGCCGAGGCCGCGGTGGTGGGCGCCACCGACCCGACCACCGGCCAGGGCATCGTGGCGTTCGTGATCCTGCGTGGCGGCAAGGCGGACGAGGGCGAGCAGATGGTCACCGAGCTGCGCAACCACGTGGCCAAGGAGATCGGCGCGATCGCCAAGCCCCGCCAGATCATGATCGTGGCCGAGCTGCCCAAGACCAGGTCGGGCAAGATCATGCGGCGGCTCCTGCGCGACGTCGCGGAGAACCGCTCCATCGGCGACGTGACCACGTTGGCCGACACCACCGTGATGGATCTGATCAGCAAGGGCCTGAAGTCGGGCAAGGCCGAGGACTGACCGGCGCTCCGGCTCAGCCTGCCCAGGGGCGCAGGGTCAGATCGGTGACGGTCGCGTCCCTGGGCAGCGCCAGCACCGAGGCGATCACGCCGGCCACCGTGGCCGGTCGCAGGTATGCCTCGGCCTCGTACTCCCCCGCCTCGGCGGCGCGGACGGTGCGCTGCATGTCGGTGTCGGTGCGCCCCGGATAGACGGTGCTGACCCGCAGGCCCGGCTCCTCCTGCCGCAGCGCGTCGGCGTACCCGCGCAGGGCGTGCTTGGACGCTCCGTAGGACGACAGCGGCGGCCGGGCGTTCAGCCCGGAGCCGGAGTTCACCAGCAGCACCGTCCCGCCCGCGGCACGCAGCGCCGGCAGCCAGAGCCGGGTCAGCTCGGCGACCGCGGTGACGTTGACCGTGAACTGGTCGGCGAACTCGGCGGGCGTCGTCTCGGCCAGCGGTCCCGGCCGGACGACCCCGGCGCAGTGCACCAGCCCGTCCAGCCGGCCGACCGAGGCCAGCAGCGGTTGCAGCGCCGGCGCGAACCCGGCCGGCTCGGCCAGGTCCAGCACCGCGTGCCCGGCCAGCGGCAGGTCGTCCAGCGGAGCCCGTCCGATGCCGCACACCCGGTGCCCGTCGGCGAGCAGCAGCTCGGCGACGGCCCGTCCGATGCCGCGCGACACGCCGGTGATCAGGTAGGTGGCCACGGAGACCGACCCTAATCACCGCGCCGCCGGAACCGGGGACGCACCCGGCCGCCCGGACGGTGGCGGATGCCGCGATGGGGCCCTGCGCCGGTGCTGCGGTGATCTGTGCGCCCGGGATGTGCCGAGCGCGTAAGGTTCTCCTCACACGCCCGGTCCACCCGGCGGCCGATCGAGGAGAAGGGACCTACCACCGGTGACGGCGAACCGCGATGTGGCGACCACCGGCCAGCAGGCCTCCATCGGAGAGCTGGTGGCAGACGCGACCTCCCACTTCTCCACGCTGCTGCACGGCGAGATCGAACTTGCCAAGCTTGAGATCAAGTCGTCGGTGAAGAACGCCGGCACCGGCGCCGGCGCGTTCATCGCCGCCGCGGTGCTGCTGGTGTTCTCGCTGACCTTCGGCCTGATCGCGCTGGCCGAGGGCCTGGTCGCGGCCGGCATCTGGCGCTGGGCCGCTTACCTGATCGTCTTCGCCTTCCTGGTGCTGCTCGCGGTGCTGCTGGTGCTGGTCGGCGTCCGCAAGGTGAAGCGGGTGCGCGCCCCCCAGCAGACCATCGACAGCACGAAGGACACCGTGACCGCGCTGCGCCGGGCCACCGGCTCGCACTCGGCCAGCCACCGCGCCTGACCGGCGCGCCCCTCACCGACTCCGAGGAGCGCCCGTGCCCGACGACTCCGTGGTGCTGATCGACGGCCCATGGACCCACCGGACCATCCGCGCCAACGGCATCGCGTTGCACGTGGTCGAGGCCGGCACCGGCCCGCTGGTGCTGCTGCTGCACGGCTTCCCGACGTTCTGGTGGACCTGGCACCGCCAGCTCACCGACCTGGCCGAGGCCGGCTTCCGCGCGGTGGCGGTCGACCTGCGTGGCTACGGCGCCTCCGACAAGCCGCCGCGCGGCTACGACGCCACCACCCTGGCCGCCGACATCGCCAGCCTGGTCACCGCGCTCGGCGAGCGCACGGCCCTGCTGGCCGGCAACGACCTCGGTGGCCTGCTCGCCTGGACGGTGGCCGCGCAGCAGCCACAGGTGGTGCGCCGGATCGCGGTGCTGGGGGCCGCCCATCCGCTGCGGCTGCGCCGGGCGATCGCCACCGACCGGGCCCAGCGCCGGGCCTCGGCGTACGGGCTGTCCACGTTTCAGCTGCCCCGGTACGGCGAGCGACTGCTCACCCGTGACGACCGCTACCTGCGGCAGCTGTTCCAGGCCTGGTCCGGACCGCGCTGGCGTGGCACGCCGGACTGCACCGCGGCGATCGACCGCTACGGCGAGGCGGTGCGCATCCACCCGGTCGCGCACTGCTCGCTGGAGTTCTTCCGGTGGGCGGTCCGCTCGCTGCCCCGGCCGGACGGCCGTGCCTACGCCGGGTCGATGCGCCCGCCGGTCACGGTGCCGGTACTGCAGCTGCACGGCGACTTCGACGGCTGCGTGCTGCCGGCCACCGCGCGGGGCTCGGACGGGTACGTGCGAGCCGACTACCAGTGGCGGCTGCTCACCGGGGTCGGGCACTTCCCGCAGCAGGAGGCCGCCGCCGAGGTGTCTGCCGAGCTGATCCGGTGGGCCCGCCTCGACTGATCGGGGCCGGACCCGTCCACACCCGGCAGTCAACGCCCGAACTGCCGGGCCGGGCGTCAGTCGCAGGCGCCGGTGCTCACGTCCGCCGTCGCGTGCCGGCCGGCCGCGGCGTCCGAGGCGATCTCCTGCGCGGTCAGCACGAAGCCGGTGTCGGGCGAGTCCAGCGCCGAGGCGAAGACGATCCCGAGCACCCGGCCCCGGGTGTCGAGCAACGGGCCGCCGGAGTTGCCGGCCCGCACCACCGACCGGATCGTGTAGATGTCGCGGTCGACCGACAGCCGGCCGTAGATGTCGTGGCCGCTGATCCGCTCCCGGTCCCGGAGCCGGGCCGGCCGCACGTCGAACGGCCCGTCCTGCGGGTAGCCGAGCACGACCGCGTCCTGCCCGGACGACGCCGGCGAGGCCGCCAGCCGCAGCGCGGGCGCGGTCAGCCCGGGCACCCGCAGCACCGCGACGTCCCGGGCCGGGTCGAACAGCACCACGTGCGCGGCCAGCGCGCCGGCGGCGGTCTGCACCCGCACCCGGTCGGCACCGGCCACCACGTGGGCGTTGGTGAGCAGCAACTGGGGTGCGTAGACGAAGGCGCTGCCCTCGATGCCCCGGTCGCACGAGTTGGCCACCGAGCGCACCTTGAGCACCGAGCCCCGGCCGGCCGCCACCGCCGGCGAGTTCAGCACCGCCGGGTCGGCCGGCGGCACCTCGACGATCCGGGTGGGCTGCAGCGCGCCGAAGACCTGCGGGAACCCGCTGCGGTCGACGAACAGCCGCAGCGAGCCGTACAGGTTGCGGACGCTGTCCGGCAGGGTGTCGTCGACCGCCCGGATGAGCGCGGACCGGCGCACCTGGCCGGCCACCGTCGGGTACGGCGCGACCGCCAGCGGCACCGCGATCATCCAAGCCACCAGCAGCACCGCCGCGATCGAGAAGACCGCGCCCACCGCCTGGTCCAGCCGCCGGGCGGGGTGCCAGGTGACCCGGGACCGCAGCCGGCCGGCGATCCAGACCGCGACCAGCTGCCCGGACAGCGCGAAGAACAGCACGCAGACGATGGCGACCGGCACCTGCGCGGTGCCGTCGGCCAGCCGCCGGCCGAGCGGGCGGGCCAGCTGCGCACCGGCCGCGGCGCCGCCGAAGAAGCCGCCCAGCGACAGCGCGCCCACCAGCGCGCCGTTGCGGAAACCGCCGATGGCGTAGCCGATCGCGGCCACCACCAGCGCCAGATCGAGCAGGTCGAACCGCACGGCTCAGCCGGGCAGCACGATCAGGGTGCCGGTCTGGCCCTGCGCGACGTGGATGGTGCAGACGAAGGTGTACCTGCCCGGTGCCGGCGCGGTGAACTCGACCGACCGCTCCTGGCCCGGGCTGACCAGCGGCACGTAGTCGGCCGGGAACCCGAGCAGCGACCAGTTGTGCGGCGCCCCGGTGCCCACGTGCTTCAGGATGATCCGCACCTTGCCCGGGTGCACGGTGATGGTCGACGGGTCGAACCGGTAGTTCTGGTCGGTGGTGACGGTGACCTGCTGCACGCCGTCCACCGCGACGGCCGAACTGCTGCCGGTGTGCGGCTTCCGGTTGATCGCGGACTGGGTCTGGCAGCCGGCCAGCAGCCCGGCGGCCAACAGGAGGCCGAGCACCGGACGGGTCAGGGGACGCACGCTCCGAACGTACCCGCCGGCCGGCCGCCGCCCGCAGCCGCCGCAGGCAGCCCTCAGCAGCGGCCTCAGTCCTCGACCGGTCGCACCACGGTCCGGTCCCACGGCCGCTCCCAGCCGGCCAGCCGCAGCAGCCGGTCGAGCAGGCCCGCGGTGAAGCCCCAGACGAACAGCCCGGCCACCTCGAAACCGGGCCCGACGAATCCCGATGGGTGCCGCACCGTGAACCGGTTGGCCGGGTCGACCAGCTCGGCGATCGGCAGCCGGCGCACCGCGGCGACCTCGGCGGTGTCCACCACGCCCACCGGGTGCGGCTCCCGCCAGTGCCCGAGCACCGGGGTCACCACGAAGCCGGACGGCGGCAGGAACAGCGCCGGCAGCTCGGCCAGCACGTCCACCGTCTCCGGCCGCAGCCCGACCTCCTCGCAGGCCTCGCGCAGCGCGGTGGCCGAGGCCGAGGCGTCGGTCGGGTCGGTGGCACCGCCGGGGAACGCCACCTGGCCGGCGTGGCTGCGCAGCGTCGCCGACCGCTGCAGCAGCAGCACGTCGGCCGACTCCACCCCGTCCGGCGAGGCGAAGAGCATCAGCACCGCCGAGTGCCGGCCGCTGCCGTCCTCGGGCGGCACGAAGCGCGACAGCTGCTCGGCCCGCACCCCCGCCACCGCGTCGGCCAGCGGCCGCAGCCAGGCCGGGGCCCGCCCGCTCACCCGGCCAGGTCCGGGTCGAGCTGGGACGGGCTCTTCACCAGCTTCGCCGCGGCGACCGGGTTCAGCTCGCCGATGCCGTACGACGGGCAGAGCTTGGCCAGCGGGCAGACCGCGCAGGCCGGCCGGCGGGCGTGGCACATCCGGCGGCCGTGCCAGATCACCCGGTGCGACAGGATCGTCCACTCCCTGCGGGGGATCAGGGCCGCGACGTCGTGCTCGACCTTCACCGGGTCGTCGTTGGCGGTCCACCGCCAGCGCTGGGACAGCCGCAGGAAGTGGGTGTCGATCGTGAGGCCGGGGACGTCGAAGGCGTTGCCCAGCACCACGTTCGCGGTCTTGCGCCCGAAGCCGGGCAGCGTCACCAGCTCGGCCAGCGTGCGCGGCACCTCGCCGTCGAACCGCTCCACCAGTTGCTGGCCGAGCTTCATCAGGTTGTTGGCCTTGGCCCGGAAGAACCCGGTGGCGTGGATGAGGTCCTCCAGCTCCGCCCGGTCGGCCCCGGCGTAGGCCGCCGCGTCCGGGTACTTCGCGAAGAGCGCCGGCGTCACCTCATTCACTCGTCTGTCCGTGCACTGCGCCGAGAGGATCGTGGCCACCGAGAGTTCGAGCGGCGTGCGGAAGTCCAGCTCGCAGTGCGCGTGCGGGTACAGCTCGGCCAGCTCCCGGTTGATCCGGCGCGCCCGGCGGGTCAACGCCAGCGGCGTCTCCTGCCAGGCAGCCACCGCCGCGCTGCCGTTGTTCGAGACGGCCTCGCCGGCCGGGTCCGCTGCTCTCGTCGCCACGGCCCGAGCTTATTAGGGCACAATGACAACCACGATGATCGGATTTCTGGTGCTGCTCTTCCCGGTGCTGCTGATGGCGTTCATGCTGATCATGGAACGCATCGAGGAGCCGCTGACCCGGGTGGCCGACGAGCGCGACGTACAGCAGTTCCTCGACCAGGCCAACCCGGAGGAGCTGGACACCTTCGTCCGGGAAGGCACCGATTCGGCGCTGCGCCGGTTCCGGGCCCGGCTGCGCATCCTGCCGCGCGGACGTCGCCGCGGCTGATCCGGCCGATCCGGGGCTCTCGCGGGTCGCCGGGGGCCGCCGTTCGGCTACCCCTAGAATCCGGCAATGGCGACCGCGCGGGCAGCGCGCGGAACACAG
>Ga0335073_10001439_pt1 | contig 31838 bp, 27 predicted proteins | sample Lox_Sample_22_FD_207093 | JGI IMG/M metagenome (GOLD analysis project Ga0335073, IMG submission 207093) | Soil microbial communities from Loxahatchee National Wildlife Refuge, Florida, United States - Lox_Sample_2.2 | ecosystem: Environmental > Terrestrial > Soil > Wetlands | place: USA... | reverse complement strand
CGCTAAAAGCCACGCTGCCGGCGGAATTCTGCACTGCGCCTGCCGACGCCGCGGTGCCGGAACCGTGGCCGTCGCGGTCGCGCGCCGAATAATCGTCGGGAATGGAAGTGGCTGCTGTCGCGGTGCCGGCGCTGGCGCACGCTCCCGTCTGCGAGGCTCCGCCGCAGTTACCGAAGGCCATCATGGAGATGTAGCTGCGCGCCACGATCACTTTGTTGTTGGTGTACAAGCCACAATCGCTTGGCGTACCGGGCACGGCGGCATTGCATTTAGGAAAGCCTGCCGGGGCGGTGAATCCCGTATCCTTGAAGGCGGGGTTGCTCACGTCGATGCCGCTGTCGATGATGCCGATCCGGATGCCGTGCCCGGCATTCGACTGGCCACCGATGGCCGCCTGCGCCCACGCGGCCGGCGCGTTGGCCAGCGTTGTTGCCTTATTCAGACTGGGCCGCACGCGGCGTTCCGGCATTACTCCGATTACACCGGAAACGCTTCGCAGTTCCGCGAGGCGGTCCGGTGTGGCCACCACGAACACCGCATTCATCACCATGGAAGCCGAGCCCACCACCTGGAAATTCCGCCCGGCGAGATCGCGCATCACCGATGCCTGCCGCGATTCCACCTGCTGGCGGTAGGCGATTGCGGCCTGGGTTTGCAGTTGGTCCTGCCGCGCGAAGTGCGCCGCCACCGGCTGGTCCGACAGGAAAAGCATGTAGCGATTGGGCACATAGGCGAGGCCCCCGCGCCGCGTATGCGAAATCCTGGGTTCTTTCGGTTTCTGCGTTTGGTGTTGCGGCTTATGCGTGGCCGGATGCTGCGCGAGCGCGGCCGATGCGCAGAAGATCGCTCCGAGAACGGCGCTCGAGAGCGCGCGATGAACCTTCCCTGATGGCATAATCATGGTTACGTCTCCAAAGTCTATCAGGTTGCGGAAACGGGAAAAAAGACTCACTATGGGGTATAAACTCCCCACCGCCAGGCGAGTTGCCGCCGCACCCAAAGTATTCTTCTTAATTTACGCCTCGGAGACTGGCAATTCCATCTCCACTTCCAGGCCGGGGCTCGCGTTGCGCGCGCGAATTCCGCCTTTGTGGAGCTCGATTGCCCGCCGGGCGATCGACAGGCCCAGACCGATTCCGCCGCTCGAGCTGTCGCGCGATTTCTCCACCCGGTAAAACGCGTCGAACAGCCGCGGCAAGGCTTCTTCCGGCACGCCCGGCCCGTGGTCCCTGACATCCACCACCGCCGTGCCGTTGCGCCGCCCCAGCGTGATTTCCACCGGCGTTTCAGGCGGCGCGTAGCGGATGGCATTGCGGATGACGTTCTCCACGGCGCGGCGCAGCAGCTCGGCGTCGCCCTCCACGGTTACCGGCGCGCTGGTGCGATAGGCAAGCTGGCAGCCGCGCGCGGACGCTTCGATCGAAGAATCGTCTACCAGTTGCTGCAACAGTTCGTCGAGGCGGACGTGATCGTGGCGCAACGAGCGCGGGTCGCCCTCCGCGCGCGTCACCTGAAGCAGTTGGTTCAAAAGCGTGTTCAGCCGGTCCGACTCCTTTTGAATGCGATTGAGGGCCGATTCCCGGTCTTCCCCGGAACGCGCCAGTTCCACCGCCACTCCCAGCCTGGCCAGCGGCGAGCGCAATTCGTGGGAGATATCGAGCAACAGCCGCCGTTCCGCCGCCAGCAGGGTTTCAATTCGTCCCGCCATGCGATCGAAGGTTTGCGACAGGCGCCCGAATTCATCCCGCCGCGTGGATCCGACGCGGGCGCTCAGATCGCCGCCGCCGAACCGTTCCACGGCTTTCTGGAGCGCGCGCATGGGGCTGGTCAGATGCAGCGCCAGCCAGTAGCACAGCAGCACCGCCGCCAACAGGAAGAACAAATGTTCCGGCGTAAGAAACGACGGCGCCAGCGAACTGCGCGGCACGATGAAGAAGAACCAATAATGCCCGTCGGCAGAAGCGCGTGCCAGCGTCGCCGTTCCTACCGGGATGAAGCGGAAGAGCGTCCAGCCGGGAGCGCCCAACCTTGCCCGCCGAACCAGGTTCGAGCGGTCCTCGCCGGTGAGCACATCGCGGCCCTTGTCGTCAGCCAGGATACCGGTGGCGTCGTAACTGTGGTGCAGGGTTTCGAGATAAGCTTCCAATTCCGGCCGGCCGCCGGTCTCATACGCGGTGCGCGCCTCTTCCAGTTGAAATCGCATGAGACGGGACCACGGCGCGCGCTCGTCGGCGTCGTTGGGATTCATGCTGAGCGCGGAAATGAATGCCGAGCCCACCAACGTGATGAGCATGGTGCATCCGAACCACACCAGAATTTTGGCGAACAGGGATTTCATTCCGCGGCGGGTTCTTCCGGCGAACGGGCGAACTGATAGCCCACACCGCGGATAGTTTTGATCCACGATTCGCCGTTCTCCAGTTTTTTGCGCAGGTGGCTGATGTGCATATCGAGCGAACGATCGAACGGCGTCGCTTTGCGGCTGTAGAAATTCTCCATGAGGGCGTCGCGCGAAAGCACGCGCCCGGCCGACCGCATCAGCAATTCCAGGATGTCGAACTCGAACGTGGTGAGTTCCACGGGTTTGCCGTTCGAGAACACCTCGCGCGTGCCGGGGTCGAGCAGCACCCCGTTGATTTCCACGCGCCCGGAAGGCGCCGCCGGCCGCGGTTCGTAGCGCCGCAGCACGGCCCGGATGCGCGCCGACAGTTCTTTGGGATTGAACGGCTTCGGCAGATAGTCGTCCGCGCCCAGTTCGAGGCCCACAATGCGATCGACATCCTCGCCACGCGCCGTCAGCATCATTACCGGCACACTCGATTGCTGGCGCAGGCGCCTGAGAATCTCGAACCCGTCGAGGCCAGGCAGCATGACGTCCAGCACCACCATATCGACGCCCGGTTCGAGGGCCTTTTCCAGCCCCTGATGGCCTTCGTGCGCGCAATCCACGGTGTATCCTTCCCTCCGCAGAAACTCGGTGAGCAGCGCGCAAAGCTCGGAATCGTCATCGACCAGGAGGATGTGCATCGGCCTGACTTCATTATCCGCCATCGGGCCATGGCCTCTGTAACTCTTCGTAAATTACTGAAAAACCGAAACCTTCCGCCGAAAATCGGGTTTCTACGGTCAGGTAGGCAACTTACCCATGAAACGCTTTTTAGCAACACTTACGGTACTCGGAACCATGGCCGCTTCCATGGCAATCGCGCAAACCGCGCCGGCGGCGCAGGCACCGGCGCGCCATTCACGGCGTGAAATGATGCAGGCGCTAGACCTGACTCCCGCGCAGAGGCAGCAAGCCAAGTCCATTTTCCAAAATACACACCAACAAGTGCAGCCCCTCGTCCAGCAACTGCGGCAGGACCGGCAATCGCTGGCAACGGCGATCCGGGCCGATGACACCACGCAAATCCAGCAACTCTCCACGGCGATGGGAACTCTCCGCGGCCAGGTGATCGCCGCGCGTTCGGCGGGCCGAGCGCAATTCCTGGCTCTCCTCACTCCCGACCAAAAGGCGAAAGCCGCGCAAATCGCTCCGAAAGGGGAGTAAAACGGTGTTTCACACAGAGGCACAGAGCACAGAGGAAAGCCAAAGCTCAATCTCTGCGTACTCTGCGCCCCTGGGTGGGACAAGATAGAGTTTCGCAAACTCGATCGGCTCCGGGCGGGACGAGTTTCTCCTCAATCTTCTGCATATCCTCCGCGCTTCCCTGAGAGCTGCTTTTCCTCACACAGCAGGAATCCGTGATCGACCTGCTAATGCTATCCTTCGGACAAGGCGGGACTGATGAAATCTCAGAGGGCGTTGTGCCTCACGGGCTGCGGATTACTTCTCATTACCGCCCTCTACGCGTTCCAGAAACCCTTCCGCCAATATCCCAGCATGGAAGGTTATGACGAGATCGCGCTTCCGCCCGACTACCAGGAAGCCAGCGAGTGGGTTTTCGCCCGCCTGATGTATCCCGAGCATCCCGAAGGGCTGTTCGGTCCGTACGGCCGCCGTGGCCGCTTCGGCGGCGGCTTCAACCTGGATTGGCGCGAAGGCTTCACCAGTTGGACTCAGGATTATCCCCGCGCCGATCGCCATTTCGCCGCCGCCGTCCGCCGCCTCACGCGTGTCAATGCGCGCTCCACCGAGCAGCCTTCCAACCCCGACGACCTCGACGATTTCTTCAATTGGCCCTGGCTCGCCGCCGGTGAAATGGGCGATTGGAAGCTCACCGATGCCCAGTGCAAAACCCTTCGCGAGTATCTCCTCCGCGGCGGCTTCCTGATGCTCGACGATTTTTGGGGCGCCGAGGAATACGGTCGCTTCGATGAAAGCATGAAAAGAGTTTTTCCCGACCGGCCGGTGGTCGATATCGAGGACGGAGACTCCATCTTCCACGTGGTCTACGATCTTAAAGATCGCTTCCAGATTCTGGGCACCTGGGCGATGCCGGGGTGGGGCCGCGGCGGGGGCGGCGGCATGTGGCAGCGCGCCGTCGGTACCAAGGCCCACTGGATGGGCATCTACGACGATCATCAGCGCGTGATGGTGGCCATCTCTTTCAATTCCGACATCGGCGATTCCTGGGAGTGGGCCGACGACCCGCGCTATCCGCAGGAAATGGCGGCTCTCGGCATTAGAATAGGTGTGAACGACGTGGTTTACGCGATGACCCACTGAGGAGGTGCGTTGTGGCGATTCGGGTTGGCCTTCTGGCGATGTTCTGCGCGGCCGGCGTGGCGCCGGCGGCGCAGTTTGACATGACCGCCTCGCAAGCCGGCGATCGGGTTATCCTCACCTTCCGTCCCATCCAAGCGGCCGATGCCATTACGGGGCGGCCTTATTCCGCGACACTGACCTCGGAGCGCACCCTGGCCGACGGGACGCGCATGATTCAGCCCGGCCGCCGCGTCTATCGCGATTCGCAGGGCCGGACCCGCACCGAAGAACTCCGGCCCATCGGTTATGCGGACCCTTTCCTTGTGGTGGAAATCGTCGATCCGGTTGCCGGATATTCTTATCTTCTCGACTCCCAAAATCGCGTGGCGCACCGCCTGGCCGTCAAGGTGAACTCCAAGCCAGCTGTCCGCGCGAAGGTGGTGTGCGCCACGGAATCTTCGGCCAACACCGGCACCATGAAGGACGGAAGCGCCATGACCACCGAACCGCTCGCCGCACAGATGGTTGAGGGCGTCTCTTTTTGCGGCTCGAAAACAACCTCGATCTATCCGCCGGATTCCATGTTCCACAATGACCGGCCGGTGACGGTGGTAAACGAGATGTGGACCGCTTGGGATGACGGCCTGCCGTTCTCTCTACACAAGAACAGTTGGCCAGGCGGCCAGAGTAGTGTTTCCTGGATCAAAGCTGTCAGTCTTTCGGAGCCTGATTCCGCGCTCTTTCGGCCGGGCCCGGAATATTCCGTAGTCGACGAGTCCGGGACATTTGCCATTTCCCTGCCGCGTTCGTCGCCGGTGCCAGGCGTCCGGCAGGTCACCGCTCTCACCGAGATGCCCTTTTCAGCCGAACAGGACTTCGAGCGCCGCCGCACGGACCCCGGCGGCGCCACCATGACGCAAGAGTTCAGCATGTTCTACTATCGCGACGGCAGGGGACGGACCGCGTCGGGACGGATGGCTGCCGATTCCTCCGGCAAGCAGGTCTTCCAGCCCACGAATCTCACGGACCCGGTCGCAGGCTATTCCTACAATTTTGACCACGAAGGCAAGATCGCGCACCGCCGAACTGTGCAAGTGAAGTTCAAGCCCGCGTCCGAAGCGACGCTGCCCGCCGCCGAGGCCACCAAGACTGACACCATGAAAAACGGGGTCGTGTCGGTGTTCGAATGGTTGGGCACGCAGACCATCGGAGGCTATGAAACCGTGGGCCGGCGCGATACTCTTCGCTACCCTCCGGGAACGATGGGCGGCAACGATCGCGCTTTTGTTACCTCGAACGAATTCTGGACTTCGCCCGTTCTCGGAATCGCGCTTCTGGCGAAGATGTCTCATCCCGAGGCCGGCGACTCAGTCGCCACCATCCGCAATTTGCATCTCGGTGAGCCGGACCCCGCCATGTTCCGCGTGCCCGATGGCTACCGGGTTGTAGATTACTAAGCCGGCTCTCCCTGGCTTATCGCCGGAAGCCGCCGTGGAATCCGCCCCAATATCCACCTCCGAATCCGATTCCGAATCCCACAAACGGACCCCAATAAGGATAGGGATAGCCCCAACCGTAGTAGGGATAGTAAGGATACGGATATCCCGCATATCCATACGCCGGCCGCGAAGCCACACGGGTCGTCATCTCCCCGCGGGTGTAGTCGCTCGGGCTGACATAGCGGAACGCGCCCGCCGCATCTCCGGTATGAATGGTCACCGCGTTCTCGGTCTGGAAGGTCAGCAGCGTCGCTGGAAAGATTTCGCTATTGTGCCCCTTGGTCGCCAGCACTCCGATGGTAGCTCCGGCAGCGGGCGCCGAACCATCCGCCGTCGCCGTGGTGATCGCGCCGCGCTCGTGCTCCCAGTAAGGCATGGGAGGCGACTGCCGGGACATCAATTCCGTGTGCACCGCGGCCTGTGAGCCGTCCGAAAGGACGATGCCCGTCACTTCGATGCCCAGCCGGTGCATGCCTTTGATCTTGTCCGCCTCGGCCACCCGGCCATATACCATTGCGCCGCGTGGCGCCAGCAGAATGCCGTTCACCACCACCGGCTGCGTCAAAGTACCCGAGAAAGTGTCGCCGACCGAATTCTTGTTATCGGCCAGCTTTTGATTGATCCGCATGGTGAAGAACGTGCCGGCCTTGAGGGTCAATTCGGCCGGTATGCCATAGGCCGGGCGTTGCGCCGCCGGCGGGCGGTTCGCGGAAGGCTGCGCCTGACCGTAAGCGTCGCGCGGAGCCGGCGGCGGGTCCTGCTGCGCCGATTGGTCCTGCGCCGGATCTTGCGACGTGGAGTCGGTTGCCCGCCGCCAGCCGGAATTGGTTGTCGGAGCGTTCTGCTGATCCACCGGCGGTTGCTGCGCGAAAATCATGCCCGATGCGGCCAGAAGAAGTGCTGCGGAGTGAAAGGAAATTCGGATCATATTTTGCTTGCCTCAATCTGTTGCTGCCTACACACTACAGACGTATGACCGCAGTGCATGCGTTTCGCCATCCTGCCAAACGCTTGAAAATACGGGCGCCCCGAGGATGCTACCACTGGCCGGGAACCACCGGATTGGTGGATTTCAGCCACCGGAGGACGGCCGAACGGCAGGAAGCATGCCACAACCGTGCCTCCTCGTACCGGAAACGACAACCGCGCTCACAGATTCCTACCATCCCAAAAACCATTTCCATAGTTGATATAAGATTTAAATCTTTGACATAAGAGCGGAATAGTAGTAGGCTTTTTGCAGATGCCGAACGCCGAACTTCCCATGCCGACCGCCGCCGAGGCCGAGATCCTCGCCACGCTCTGGCGCCTCGGTCCCGCCACCGTTCGCGAAGTCCACGACGCCCAGAACAAGTCCTGCGACTACAACACCACCCTCACCCAGATGCGCCTCATGCTGGAAAAAGGACTTCTCAAACGCAGCGAGCGCTTTCGCTCCCACCTGTATGAGCCGGCAACTCCCAAGCGTGAGATGCAGGTGCGTCTTACCGGGGACCTTCTGAGGCGCGTCTTCGGAGGTTCGGCCGAAAGCCTCATACTCAGCGCCCTCGGCGCGCAGCCTACAACCCCGAGTGAGCGGGCCGAGATCCGCCGCATGCTCGACCAACTCGACGGGAAAAAGAAAAGGTCATGATGAGCCTGCTGGTTACCGCGCCATGGGTCGAACGCCTTGGCCTCACTCTGCTCCACAGCGTCTGGCAGGGCGCGATCGTCGCCGCGCTTTACGGCACGCTGCGAGCCGCCATAGCGCTCGCCTGGTCTCCCCGCAGCCGCTACCTGCTGGCCTCCATGGCTCTGGCCGCTATGGCCGCGGCATCGGCAACCACCTGGATGACCCTCGGCTTTTCCACGCCAAAGGCCGCTTCGGCCAGCTTTGCCGTGCCTCTCTCCGCGTCCCACGAAGCGCCGCCGCGAGCGAACGTTTTGCCCATCCCCGCTGGTCTTGCCCCGCACCCCCCGGCTGGCTTTCTTCCGTTGGTGGTACTGCTATGGCTGACCGGTGCGACGGTCTTCTCGCTCCGCCTGTTCGGCGGCTGGATCCTCGCCCACCGGCTGCGATCGCGCCCCGCACGCCCTGCCCCGGCACTCTGGCAGCGTGCTCTCCCTCGCCTCAAAGCGCGTATGTCTGTCTCGGCAAAGGTCCGTCTGGTTGTCTCCGGAGTGCTTCAGGCTCCGGCGGCCGCCGGCTGGTTTCGCCCCGTCATCTTCGTGCCGGCGGGCGTCTTTGCCGGCGTGCCCGCCGCGCAAATAGAGGCGCTTCTGCTCCACGAGCTGGCGCACATCCGCCGCCACGATTACATCGTCGAAGTCCTCCAGCATATGCTCGAAGCCGTACTGTTCTACCATCCCGCCGTGTGGTGGATCTCCGGCCACATGCGCGCCGAGCGCGAGCTCTGCTGCGACGATCTCGTTGTCACCGTCACCGGCGATGCCGTGCTCTACGCCCGCGCTCTCGCGGCATTCGATGCGGCACGCTCGGTGCAATCTCCCGCGGTTGCCTCGAACGGAGGATCGCTAACCGGGCGCATCGCCAGGCTCCTGGGCCAGGCTCCCCCGGCGACGCGTTCCAGCGGCTGGCCCGCCATCGCCTGCCTGGTCCTGGCCGCGGGCGCGTGGACCGTATTTGCGCAAACCGCCCTTCGTCCGGCCTTCGAAGTCGCCTCCGTCAAGCCGTCGTTTTCCAATGGAATCCAGAATGTTCGCGCACAGCCCGGCGGTCTGACCGCGGACGCCTCGCTCAAAATCATGCTGCAGTACGCTTACGGCGTGCAGGGGTATCAAATCGCCGGCGGCCCCGATTTCGTCCAGTCCGCGCGCTACCGGATCGACGCCAAGGCCGATGGCAATCCCCATCGCGATCAGATCTTCGCGATGCTCCGCACGCTCCTCGAGGATCGATTCCAGCTGAAGATCCACCACGAGACGAAGGAGTTGCCGGTATACGCGCTGGCAGCCGCCAAGGGCGGGCTGAAGCTTCCGGCGCCACGCCCGGGCGTCTGCGACGATTCGGCCACCGAAGCCGGCGCTGATTGGGCCGGAGGACGAATGGCCATGCCCGGCGAATTGCCCGCGCCGAACCCGCGATGCGGTTCGGCGGTCGTCAGCCTGGCACCCTCCGGCGCGCAACTGACTGGCGACAAAATCGCCATGCCCGAGCTCGTGCGTCTTCTTTCGCTCATCCTCGGCCACACCGTCATCGACCGCACGGCGTTCCACGGAATCTTCGATCTACGCGTGCAGTTTCTGCCCGACGAAACCACCGAATCCATGCCCCCGCCGCCGCCCGATTCCGGTATGACGGGCGCGTCAATCATCCAGGCCCTTCGCGACCGGCTCGGCCTCCAGCTCGAACCGGCCCGCGGCCCCGTCGACGTCGTCGTCATCGACCATGCCGAACGGCCAACTGCGAACTAAGTGCGTCGCGCCAGTCAATTCTCGATCGGCTTTTCGTCCACGTGGTCGACCACAATTACGGGAATAGATCGAGTCTGCTTTACGAGTTTCAGCCCCAGCTCCTTTTCCACCGCGCTGAAAACCGATATGCCCCCGCTCGGGTCGGCTGCCGAGTCCGTCCCTCCCGGCCCCGGGTTTGGGTTGTCGTTCGCGGCCTGCTGCAACATTCCTCGCGGCGTCCAACCAATCAGGAAATCCCAGCCGCCCTCCAGTCCCGTCCCGTCGACGATCGGGTGGTCAATGTAGGCGTTGGCCCACTGCGCCAGACTGTGCGACAGCTCACCCATCGAGGTATTTTTGCAGCCGAGCATAACCGCTACGGTCGGAGCCGGTTTGGGCGCGCTATTGTCCGGTTGGCATCCGGCTCGCTCCGACTCGTTTGCTTGCGTCATTTTCGGTTTACCGTTCGCCAGCGTCAAAGCGTACACCGTCACTTCGCGGTTTTCCGTATGGGTCTTCAGTTCGAAGCGATCCAGCAGCAGGCCGTATAACATTTCGAGGCCGACGCTGAGCGGCGGCGGCTTTGGCCGTCCTCCGGCCGCGTTGGGCGCGCCTTCGCCCGTGCCCGGCACTTTCGCGATAATGCTCCAGCGCGTGCTGTCGGCTGATTTCGGCAGGCCAACTACCATGTCGGCAGCGATATTGGGACTGATCTGGAGCGCCATGGAAATCAGGTTCCGCAGCGTCCCTCCGGCTTTCATCTGGCTGCCGCCGGTATACAGCAGACCCATCATCCGATCATCCGGATCGGCGGGCTTGATCGACGCCGCTTCGAATCGCGGCGGTGCTTCCGCCAATTCCGCCGCCACGCCGGGAGCGTTGGGCGTGGGTGTTCGATTCGCGCTCGCGATCGACAGGCTCGGCATCGGGACGTCTTTCAATTCGAGCTTCAATCCGAGTTGTTTCTCGACCGCATCGAAGATCGAAATGCCGTCGGCGCCTTTGGCCGCCAAAGCTCCGCGTGCGGTCCACTCGATGTCGAAATCGAACGATCCTTCCAGGTTGGTGGAATCGACGAGATCGTGGTCCAGATATCCGCCGGCCATCTGACGCAGGTTCTCGGCGATAGCCGCCGCTGTCAGGTCACGGCATTCCACCTCGATGTTCGGCATCGATGCAATGTCGGCCGGCGGTCCAGCGCCAGGGCCTTGCTTGGGCCGGCATCCGGGTTGGCCCGATCCGCTGGCGGACTTCAGTTTCGATCCACCTTTCGCCACGCTCAGCACATACCGGGGCACGGGGCGAGTTTCATGGGCCATCACCAGCTTGAAGCGGTCCGCCAGCAGGTTCTGGAGCATAAGGTTGGCGGTCGCCAGATTCGTGCCGTCCGGCACCTTGGCGATCACGTCGAAAAGGTCTGAACTCACCCAGCCCGGGCCGCCGGCGATGTTATCCTCCGAGATGCCGTAGGCTGCCGCGATCAGTTGCAGCATGGTGGCGTCCCGGTTGACGTACCGTCCCCCGCGCAATACGCCGCCGAAATTCTGCGCGAACCCGTGATCGGTGGTGCTGCGGTGAACGTCCGCGAGAACGAATTTCGGCTGCGGTTGCGCCAAGGCACAGAACAGGGCAATCGAGCCCAGCAGGGTAATCTTTTTCATACACCCCTTCCCGGCAAAAGCGCACGCGCGCCCGCGGGCGGTGTTTCCTTTGCCGTAGGATGTTAGACGCCGCTGGATACCGGAAAGTCACTCCATTTGAAGCGAATATCCCAGCCGAACCTACTCCATTACCACCACCACGTGCCCCTTTTTATGTCCCCCCTCCGCCAGGCGATGGCCTTCCGCGATGCGCGCCAGCGGATAGCACCTGTCGATCACGGTCCGCAAATTCCCTTCCTCGATCAGCCCTTTCAAAAACAACTGATCTTCGAGCGATCCATCCGCCACTCCGCCAATCACCTTCGCCGCGCCCCTCAGCGAAACCCACATTCCCCGTAACATCCCGCCGATCATGCCCAAGCCTCCGCCCGTTGCCCCCGCCCGCACATAAGGACCGCCGCGCTTCAGGCACCGCAAGGTGCGCGCGAATCCGCTGGCCCCGACCGTATCGAAAACCAAGTCATACACGCGGCCAGCTTTCGAAAAATCCTCCCTGGTATAATCCACCACCGCGTCCGCGCCGAGCGATTTCACCATCTCCAAATTGACGGTGCTGCACACCGCGGTCACCCGCGCTCCGAAATACTTCGCCAGTTGCACCGCAAATACTCCAACGCTCCCGGATGCCCCGTAAACCAGCACTTCCTGTCCCGCCGCGATCCTGGCTTTCCGCAGGAAGTGCAGGGCCGTGAATCCGCCGAACAGCACCGCCGCCGCTTCCTCGAATGTCATGTTGGCCGGCTTCGCCGCCAATCTGCCATCCTCCGGCACGCACACGTATTCGGCATGCGAGCCGAACCGGAATCCGGTCCCCCCGAACACGTCCTCGCCCACGCGAAATCGCGCCACCGCTTTTCCCACCGCTTCCACCGTCCCCGCGAATTCCATGCCCAGAATTCGCGTCTTCGGTTTCGCTAACCCCGTCATCAGCCGGATGAAGAACGGCTTCGCCCGCCGCAGCCGCCAATCCGCCGCGCACACCGTTGTCGCGCGCACGCGGACCAAAACTTCCCTGTCCTGTGGCACAGGCTTTTCCACGTCCTCGATCCGGACAACCTCCGGAGGGCCGTATCGGTCGTAAACCGCCGCTTTCATATCACGCACTGCCCCGTTATCGCCGCGCCGGCCGCCAGCGCGACATCCGCCACATCCACCATGCCGTCGTAATTTAAATCGTAAGTTGCCGGGTCGCCAAGCAGGTAGCCTGCAAGCTGCAATTCCGGAGTTCCTCCGGCGGTTGGATAACGCGTAAACGCGCCGCCGGGGCTGAGGCTGAAAAAGGGGTAGCCGTATTCTGCAACTCGGGCCTTAACGGCCCCTGTGGAAAGAGCGATAGCAGGCGCGGCCACGCACCAGGTACCAAACCTTGTTACTGCCGGAAGCTTTGGCAACGTGCGGCCATTCTAACACCGATCGCCAGAATCCGGTGCTTGTCGTCACTTATCCGTGCCGCATGAAACCGCAGTGGAAAGGGCTATTCCCAGACCCGCTTGGGAACGCCCGCGTCGCGATCTTTTACGCGGTCGTATAAGTAGAATGTCGACACCGTGCCCAGCGACTCGTTGTAGAAGCTCTGCTGTCCGAGTCCTTCTTTCAGGTCTTCCTCGAAGTTATGCAGCGCCTTCAACTCGTCCGCCAGCGCGGGCTTGTTCTTTTCGCTCGGAGTCCGGAAAAATTTCTGGTACCCGCCGTCAATCAGCACGCCGATCTCGTCGCCCATCAGGATGCCCGCGCGGCCAATCCTCACCTGCCCGGCTTCTTCCCAGATGTCGACCGCGCAATTGTCGCGGCTCACGCGCGTCTTGCCGTCCGGCCGCGGCGCGACCGTCAATCCGGCCCTTCGCAGATTTTCCAACCGCTCGCTAAATGTGGGATTCTTCGGGCGCTCTCGGCGAAAGAACATACGCCCATATTATAGCCCGGTCTTCTGCAGTAACTCTGCGTTGCGTGGGTCTCCGCGGAGGGGATCGAGCATGGGCTCTATCTTCAGGTTGCGCCCCCGCGTCGGGCGTCAGACCAGCGGCCACTTGCACGCCGCCCAGACGAGGGAACCATATGACGCGCCGCTGGTAAGCGCGTTCCAGCCATTGAAAGCCTCATTGCGGTCACCCAGCGTGGCGTAAATCGCCGCCATGTCGAGCGCATTCGCCGGCTCGCCGGTTTTGGGATGTTCCAGTTCCTTCCATTTGCGGCGCGCTTCCGTGCGTTTGCCCGTCGCGGCAAGCAGGATCGCGATGGTTCTCAGGTTGCCGAAATATATCGGATACCTGAAGTCGACGATGGCGTACGCGCGGGGTTAGCAAAGAAGAATCGGTTTCGCGCAAAGCCTGTCGCCGAAGCGGGCGCGCGACTCGGTCCGCGGCTCAAGCAGCGCGGTGAAGTTCCAGCGTTCTCCATTCGAAGCAATAGAAGCGGATTCGCTGCGCGCGCATCTGCGCCGTCAAGGGTAGATTTTAGTTTCTGGCGCCGAGGGGCCCCGGCGTTTCTGCCGGGAGACACCCGTCAGTGTTTCCTTTGCGGCTTGCGTGAAATCCAGATAGCCCGCCATACCGCACGCCCCGGGGTGTCAGCCGGCCACGCGAAAGATGGCTTCGATCCGGTCAGAACGATGGATGGAGCACGGACTGACCCGGGTGCCAGTTGCACGGAGTGAGGTCGCCGGTCTGGAGCGCGTCCAGGACTCGGAGGACTTCCTCGGGATTGCGGCCGACGGAAAGGTCGTTCACGGAGACGAAGCGGATGGTGCCGTGCGGATCCACGATGAAGGTTGCGCGCTGCGCGACGCCCTCTTTGGAGTCGAGGATGCCTAACATGCCGCAGAGATCGCGGCGAATGTCGGCCAGCATGGGGAATGGCAGACTCTTCAGATCGGGATGGTGCTGCCGCCAGGCGAGGTGGACGAATTCGGAATCGATGCTGCCGCCGAGCAACTGGGTGTCGCGGGCTTTGAATTCGAGGTCGAGCGCGCCGAAGGCCGCGATCTCGGTGGGGCAAACGAAAGTGAAATCCTTGGGCCAGAAAAAGAAGACCTTCCACTTACCGGGGAAATCGCCGTCGGTAATGGTCCTGAACGTTTTGCCCTTGTCGGTGCTTACGGTAGCGGTGAGAGAGAACGATGGGAATTGCTCGCCTACGCCTAGCATGGTTATTCCTTTACTATATTGAGGTGTCTTTATCCAGAATGTCCAGTATAGCGAAAAACCCGCTAAGTGGAGCGGAGGGCTTGCGCCGGATTGAGGCGGGAGGCGCGGAGTGCGGGAAGAAATGCCGCCAGGAGCGCGACCGCGACCAAGGTGGTGCAGGATACCGCGATCACCATTGGGTCGATGGGCTGGACGCCGAAGAGAAGCGACTTCATATAGCGGGCGAGGGCGAGGCTGAGCGCGGCGCCGGCGAGCACGCCGGGAAGCGCCAGGCGCAGGGCTTGCCGAACGATCAGCGTGCGCACCTCGGAAGGCGTAGCGCCGACGGCGAGGCGAATTCCGATTTCGATGCGCCGCCGATGAACGGCGAAGGCGATCAGGCCGTAGATGCCGGTGGCGGCGAGGAGCACCGAGGCGGCGGCGAAGGCGGTGAAGAGGGCGGTATCGAAATCGCTTCTGGCGGTGGAATGGCCGATGACCTCGCGCATCGTGCGGATGTTGGCGAGCGCGAGGCCTCCACTGGCGTCTTCGAGTGCATGCCGGATGGGAACCCGGAGCGAATCGGGCGGAGCGGCTGTCCGGATTGCCCATGTGAGCGGCAGGATGCCGTTGTCGGTTTTCGTCATTCCGTCGGGCGCCTGTGCCTGGGGGATATAGATGAGCGGATCGGGCTGGCGATTGAGCGCCACATCGTGCACGTCGCCGGCGATGCCGACGATTTCGCGGGGTGGCGCGTAGAAATCGGGGCCGAGATATTTGTCGATGGTGAGGCGCTCGCCGATGGGGTCGGCATCGGGCCAGAACTTCTTTGCCATGGCCTCGCTAATGACGGCGACGCTCGCGGACTGGGCGGTGTCGCGCTCGGTGAAGAATCGGCCACGGCGGATCGGAATGCGGAAGACGCGAGCGTAGCCGGGCGAGACGGGGCGCATGAGCGCGCCGCCGTGTACCACGCTATTGCCGAGAGGACGGCCCTCGATGATGAAGCTCGACCCGAACGCCGATTCCACCGGCAGCATCCAACTGGTAGCCACCGAATCCACGCCGGGCAGCTGCTTGACGCGCTCGGCGCCCCTTTCAGCTAGCGCGGAGACGGCCGCCGCGCCGGTGAATCGTGTGCCTTGAAGCGACATCTGCATGGTGAGGACGCCGTTAGGGTCGAAGCCGGGCGCGGTGTGGCGGAGCGCGGCGAAAGTGCGGAGCATGAGTCCGGCGCCGATAACGAGGAGCACGGAAAGCGATACCTGGAACACGACGACGATGGAACGGGTGCGGAGGGTGCCGGCGCTGGTTCGTTCGCAGAGGCTGGCGCGAGAGGTGCGCAGGGCCGGCAGGAGTCCGAAGAGGAGGGTGGCGCCGATGGAGAGCGCAGCGGTGAAGAGGAGGACGCGCGAGTTGAGAGTACGCGCGGAGAGTCTGGCCGCGAGGAGGCCGATGATCGAACCAGCGGCGGCGAGCGTCAGGCTTTCGGCCAGCATTTGGCGCACGAGTTGGGCGCGGCTGGCGCCGAGCGCGGTGCGGATGGCGATCTCCCGCTCGCGAGCGGCGCCGCGGGCGAGCAAAAGGTTCGCGACGTTGGAGCAGGCGATCAGGAGCACCAGGATGACGGTAGCGAACAGCACGAGCAGCGGTGTCCGGACGTCGCCGGCGGCGGTCTCGCGCAGCGGACGAGCTTCAAAACCGGCTTTGGGATTGATGAGCGGGAACAGCCGGCGATACTGCTCGTAGACCAGCCTCAAGGCGGCGTTGGCGCGCTCGATGGTGACGCCGGCGCGAAGGCGGGCGGCGACGCGGACGTAGTTGGCGGCGGAGGTGCTGTGGGGATCGGCCTGGAGGGGAAACCAGATTTGCGCTGGCGGGTCGGCCTGGAAGTGTGCGGAGACGATACCGGTTACGAGATAGGGTTGGTTGCCGAGCGAGATGGTGCGGCCGGGAAGGTGGGGATCGGAATGGAAGCGGCGCGTCCAGAGGGCGTGGCTGATGACGGCGACTCGTCCGCCTCCGGGAAGGTCTTCTTCGGCTGTGAAGGAGCGTCCGGATTCCATGCGCGCGCCGAAAAGACGGAAATATGGAGCGCTGACATGGATGGCGGCGACTTGCTCCGGCTGATCCGTGCCGGTGAGATTGGCGCCGGGGCCGCCGAAATCATAAGCGGCAACGCTGCTAAAGATAGCGGACTGTTTGGCGAGCAGGTTGACGGCGGGGATGGAGTGATTGGTGTCGGCGCCGTTGGGCGTGACGAACCAGATTTGCACCATGCGGTCGGGCGCTGGGTAGGGAAGGGGCGCGAGAAGCGACTGGTCAATTAAAGAGAAGATGGCGGTGTTCGCTCCGATGCCGAGCGCGAGGGTGGCGATGGCGGCGACGGTGAACGCGGGGGACCGGCGGAGGGAGCGGACGGTTTGGGCGAGCCACACTGACCGTGAGACGAAGTTTACCGCGAAGCGGTTGCAGCTAACCTCGCTGCCACACCAGTTTTCCACCAACTACCGTCGCTACGGGGCCGCCTTTGAAGGCGTGTTCGTGGAAGGGGGAATTTCGACTGCGTGACGGAGATTGGTTGACGTCGTAGGTCCAGTTGAGATCTGTACTGAAAACGGTGACGTCGCCGGGGGCTCCTGTGGCGAGCGTGCCGCGGCCAAGGCGTAGGACGGATTCGGGTCCCACGGTGAAGAGCTCGACCATGCGGGTAAGGGAAATCTTGCCGGTGTGGACCAGATGTTCGAGGGCCAGCCCGATGGCGGTTTCCAGTCCGATGATGCCGAAGGGACAGCGTTCGAATTCCTGCATTTTTTCGCTGCCGGGGTGGGGAGCGTGATCGGTGGCGATGGCGTCGATGGCGCCGGCGGCGAGGGAGTCGAGGATGGCTTCGCGGTCGCCGCAGGCGCGAAGGGGCGGCTTCATTTTGTAATTGCTGTCGTAGGCGTGGATGTCCACGTCGGCGAGCGCGAAGTGGTGGGGGGTGACTTCGCAGGACACGGGGAGCCCCTGGCGGCGGGCGTATTGCACCATGGCGACGGCGTTGCGCGTGGAGACATGAGCCACGTGGTAGCGCGCGCCGGTCAGTTGCGCGAGGACCAGATCGCGGGCAACCATGACGTCTTCGGCGGCGGCGGGGATGCCGCGAAGGCCCCATCGCACGGAAGCGGCTCCTTCGTGCATGTCGCCGCCGGCGCTGAGATTGAGGTCTTCGCAGTGCTGGATGAGGGGCAGGTCGTAAGACCTGGCGAACTCCATGGCGCGGCGCATGACGCGGGCATTCATGACGGGCAAGCCGTCGTCGGAGATGGCGACGGCGCCGGCATCTTTCATGCCGCCGATGGCGGCGAGTTCCTCTCCGGCGCTGCCCTTGGTGATGGCGCCGATGGGAAAAACGTTGACGATGGAACTGCGGCGGGCGCGTTCGACGATGTAGCTGGTGACGGTGACGCTGTCGTTCACCGGCTTGGTATTGGGCATGCAGCAGACCGAGGTGAATCCGCCGGCGGCAGCGGCGCGGGAGCCGCTCTCGATGTTCTCGGCGTGCTCGAAGCCGGGCTCGCGGAGGTGGACGTGCATGTCGATGAAGCCGGGGGCGACGATCAGGCCGGTGGCGTCGAGGACCTCAGCGTGGGGCGAAGAAAGATTCGGGGCAACGCCGGCCACGAGGCCGTCCACGATGAGGACGTCGGCGACGCGGTCGGTTTTTGATGCCGGGTCGATGACACGCCCGTTTTTGATGACGATCGACATGGGCTATCCAATTACCTTTTCGAGCACGGCCATGCGGACGGCAATGCCGTTTTCAACCTGGTTGAGGATGACAGAGCGGGTAAAGTCGGCCACTTCGGAAGAAAGCTCGCGGCCGCGGTTGATGGGGCCGGGATGCATGACGATGGCGTCGGGCCGGGCGAGATCGAGGTGTTCGAGACGAAGGCCGTAGAAACGGAAATATTCGCTCGCGGGGAATGACGCTTCGTGCTGGCGCTCGAGTTGGACACGGAGCATCATGATGACGTCGGCATCTTGGATGGCCTCGCGGATATCGGTAGTGAGGCGTACGCCCTCGGCTAGTTGCGCGAGCTCCACGGGAAGCAGAGAGGCAGGCCCGCAAAGGACGATATCGGCGCCGAATTTCGAGAGCAGAAATACGTTGGAACGGGCGACGCGGCTGTGCACGATGTCGCCGATAATGGCGACGCGCAATCCTTCGAGGTGATTGGTACGGTCGAGGATGGTGCGGGCGTCTAGAAGGGCTTGCGTGGGGTGTTCGTGGAGACCGTCGCCGGCGTTGATGATAGGGGCGCGGAGATGGCGCGCCAGGAAGTGGGGCGCGCCGGAGGCCGAGTGGCGCATCACGATAGCGTCGGGACGCATGGCGGCGAGTGTGTTCAGCGTATCGACGAGGGATTCGCCCTTGGAGACGCTCGAACCGGAGGCGGTGATGGAGACGGCGTCGGCGCCGAGGCGCTTGGCGGCAATTTCGAAGCTGGTGCGGGTGCGGGTCGAGGCCTCATAAAAGAGGTTGACGATCATCTTGCCGCGGAGCGTGTCCAGCTTTTTGACGGTTTGACTTTGGATGGGCTGAAAATCCTTGGCGCGCGCCAGGAGGGTCTCGATCTCGGCGCGGTTCAGCTCTTCGATCCCGAGCAATCCGGCATGCATGAGTAGATTTACGCCGCTCCCGCGTCGGCACGCTCGACGAGGAGGACTTTTTCCATGCCGTCGATTTCGTGGAACTTGACTTCGATGATTTCAATGTCGCTGGTTTGAACGGTGCGGCCGATGAAGCGGGCTTCGATCGGCAGCTCGCGGTGGCCGCGGTCTATGAGGACGAGGAGTTGGACGCGGGCGGGGCGGCCGTGGTCGAAGAGCGCATCGAGCGCGGCGCGAATGGTGCGGCCGGTATAAAGGACGTCGTCCATGAGGATGATGTCTTTGCCGGCGACGTCGAAGGGGATATTGGTGGAGCTGACGACGGGCTTGATATCGACGGTGGAGAGGTCGTCGCGGTAGAGGTTTATGTCGAGGATGCCGACTGGGATTTTGCGATTCTCGAGGGTTTCGATCTTGGCCGCGAGCCGCTCGGCGAGCGGGACGCCGCGGCGGCGGATGCCGATGAAAGCAAGGAGGTCGAGGTCCTTGGTCTTTTCGAGAATCTCATGAGCGAGCCGGACGAGGGTGCGGTCGATCTCGGAAGCGCTCATGAGTTGAGCTTTTTCGCGGGTTAGGGACATAAGGCTCCGAAGGACAGGGTAGCACGGGGACCGCGAGGTTGAGCGGGAGGGGCGTCCCGTTGCGCGGAAGCTCAACGGGCGGCGGAAAACCTCAAAAAGCGCTTCACACAGGGACCAGCGATCGCCATTGGAGTTCCAGTTCCGGAAGCCGGGTCCGATCTGCGGGGCATGGTTTTCCGATTGGGCCTCGGTTGTTCCGCGGCGGGCGTCTTTCCCTGCGGGGACGCAAAGAAAAACGGAAGGAGGACGTGATATACTCCCTGCACACGAGGGAGGTTCGATGCGCACTTTCGTCCGTTTCGCGATGGTTTCGATGGCGGCGGCCGGGTTGTTTTATGGGCCGCTGGTTTCCGCTCCCGCGGAGGTCCCGCTCTACCAGAGGTTCCTGAGTCCGGCGTCGCCTCAGGAGGTGGTGGCGGCGAAGAAAGTGGACCGCGTGGCTTGGGTGGATTATGCGGAGGGCAAGCGGAACGCTTATACGGCGGCGGCTCCATCGTTCGCGCCGGTGCGGCTGACGAACTTCACCAAAGACGACGGCATCATGATGTCGGAAGTCAAAATCTCCGACGACGGGAGCACGGTGGTGTTCCTGCGCGGGGAGCAGCCGAATCGCGAGGGGTGGTCGCCCGATCCGACGGCCGATCCGAACGGACCCGAGCACGCGATCTGGGCGGCGCGCACGAACGCGCCGGGGAATGCCTGGCGCGTGGTGAATGCCACGAATCCCGCCGTGGCACCGGATGGCAGCTCGATTTTGTTCGTGAAGGACGGACAGATTTATCGCGCCAGGCTGACGCCGGTGAAGCTGGCGAACGAGACGGATCGCGGCGAGAAGCCATTCATCGAGATTTGGGGCGTGCAGAGCGATCCCCAGTGGTCGCCCGACGGAAAGAAGATCGCGTTCGTCAGCACGCGGACCGATCACAGCTTCGTGGCGGTGTATGACATGGCGACGCGGGCCGTGAAGTATATGTCACCGAGCGTGGATTTCGACACCATGCCGATGTGGATGGCGGACAGCAAGCATCTTATATTTGTGCGGCAACCCGGGCTGCCGTTCGGGCTGCAGACGCAGCAGGGCGGTGGTGGAATCGGGAATCCCAACGGTCCGGGCACGCAGGCTGCGGGAGCGGCGCGCGGCGGCAGAGGCGGCGGACGGGGAAACCCGGCGGCGGCTCCGGCCACCCCGGCGGTGACGAACAATTCACCGGGCCTGATGCGCGCGACGTTCAAGGGCGGCCACACGCTGGAAATTTACAAAGCCGACGCGACCACGGGTGAGGCGCAGGAGACCTGGCACAACGAACCGCACGATCCCCTGGTGACCAGCCTCTTTAACGCCCACCTGGCGGGCAATCGCATCGTTTTCCAGTTTTTTGCGGGCGGTGGGCGCGGCGGCAGAGGCGGGCGTGGCAGAGGCCCCGGTCCAGTGGTGGAAGCGCCGCCGGCTCCGACCGGTCCGGTGGACGAGTGGGACCGCTACTACGCTTTGGACGTGCTGGATGCGTCGGCGCGGCCGGTGCTGCTGACGACAACCGACGGGTTGATCGAAGACCGGACTTCGATTGCGCTTTCCGCGGACGAGAAGACGTTCTACTATTGCACCAACGCGAAAGACATCGAACTGCGGCACATCTGGGCGGTGCCGGTCGCGGGCGGCACGCCGGTCCAAATCACGACCGGCGACGGAGCGGAGACGTACCCCGCGCCGCTGGCCTCGGGGAAATATCTGGCGACGCTGAGCGCAAGCTGGAACATGCCGCAATCGCTGGGGATCTGGAAGATTCCGGCGGCAGGGCCGGTAAGCGCCGCCGATGCCCAGAAGATCGTCTTCCCGACGTCACGGCCGGGCTTCCCGGCGGACCTGCACGTGAAGCCGGAAATAGTGATTACAAAAGCTGCCGACGGGCTCGAGATCCACAATCAGCTGTTCCTGCCGAAGGATTTGAAGCCGGGCGAGCGAAGGCCGGCGATCGTGTTCGTGCACGGCGGCCCGGTGCGGCAGATGATGCCGGCGTACCACTATATGCAGTTCTATCACTGGGCATACGGGATCAATCAGTGGCTGGCGAACCAGGGATACGTGGTGATGTCGATCAATTACCGGCTGGGGATTGGGTACGGGCGGTCATTCCAGAGGGCGCAGAATACCGGCCAGAGCGGGAACGCCGAATACCAGGATGTGGTGGCGGGGGGCAAGTATCTGCAGTCGCGGCCGGATGTGGACCCGAACCGGATCGGAATCTGGGGGCTGTCGTACGGCGGGCTGCTGACGTCGCAGGCGCTGGCGCGGAACTCGGACATTTTCAAGGCGGGCGTGGACCTCGCGGGGGTGCACCTGTTCGGCAGCTCGCTGGACCCCGAATCGGTGTCGTATAAGAGCTCGACGATCGGTGCGATCGACGGGTGGAAGTCGCCGGTTTTGCTGATACAGGGAGACGACGATCGCAACGTGGCGTTCCAACAAATGACGGGGCTGATTCAGCTGCTGCGGCAGAGGGACGTGTACTATGAGCTCATCGTGTTCCCGGACGACGTTCACGAATCGCTGCTGCACGGCAGGTGGTTGTACACGCTGGGCCGGATGGACACGTTCCTGCACAAATTCCTGTGGGATAAGACGCTGACAGCGAGCAAGTAGCAGCAGTTCTCACAGAGGTGGAAGACAGGGCGTCGCCCCAAAGGGGTCACGCGAGGGCGAGGTTTGCCTGGGCGGCGACGTCCAGTTTCGCGAACTCTTCGCGGGCGAGTTTAGGGAAGGCGGCTGCCGCGATCATGGCGGCGTTGTCCGTTGAAAGGCCGGGAGTAGGGAAGAGAACCGGATAACGGAACGAAGCCAATTGCGTTGCACGACGGAGGCCGGAATTGCAGGCGACCCCGCCGGAGACGATGAGCGTGCGTGCGCCGATCGACTCGGCCGAGGCCGCCGCGCGAGTCAGGAGTTCGTGGATAACGGCATGTTGGAACGAAGCCAATAAATCGATCGTTCTTTGTGGCGTCGCTCGAAGCCATTGATCGCCAGAGGGTTGCGGGCATTCGCGGAGCAGGGCGCGCCGGCCCGCAATCTCTTCCGCCATGTCATGCGCCTCCACCCAACGGAGGACCGCGGTCTTTAACCCGCTAAAGCTGAAGTCGAGAGCATTCCCTTTCATTTTGGCGAACGTAAACCGAACAGCCATTGAATCGCCAAGGGGCGCGAGCCGGTCGATAATCGGACCGCCGGGATAGCCGAAGCCGAGCAGCTTGGCAACTTTATCGAACGCCTCGCCGGCGGCATCGTCACGCGTTTTGCCGAGCAGGCGGTATTGGAATCCCTCACGAACTTCGAACAGGTGGGTGTGCCCGCCGCTCACTACCAGCGCGAGGGTGGGATATTCCACCGGTGACCCAGCCTGCCGGGACTCCATAATGACGGCATGAATGTGGCCTTCGATGTGATTCACCGCGATCAGCGGCACGCCGGTAGCGAAACTCAGCGATTTCGCATAAGTCAGACCGACCAGCAGGGAGCCCACCAGACCGGGGCCGACCGTGGCGGCAATCGCGGCGAGATCCGTGAGTTGTGTCCGGGCGTTTTCCAGAGCTTGGCGGACCACCGGTGTGATGGCGCGGAGGTGCTCGCGCGATGCCAGTTCGGGGACGACGCCGCCGTATTTGCCGTGAGTCACCATCTGAGAAGCCACCACCGAGGAGAGCACCGTTTCGCCGTTCTCCACCACGGCGGCGGCGGTTTCATCACACGAAGATTCAATTGCGAGGATGCGCACTGCTTTCAGCGTAGCGTTTATTCTTCGATCAAGTATTCGAACGAGGCGTGGACCGGTCCGGGGCTGACGCGGGCGCTGAAGTTCAACAGCCCGGAAGCTTTCCAGACGCAGCGCTGGCCGGCCGCCTGGATGTCCAAGAGCAGTTCGCGTGCGGGATGGGATGCCGGAACCAGCCGGAGCGCGCCGGCGGCGCCGCTCAGGATGACGGTGAGTTCGTTGTTGAAATCGTGGGCGGCCGCGGCGGCAACGGCGCAGGCTCGCCTGGTGGTATGGAAGGATTCCATGGCGCGAGACTAGCGCAGGCTTCTTGCGGAGCTTGCGCTGGAAATTCGTATCAGATTGAATCTGAAAGAAAAAAAGCAACCCAAATGCTTGTGAACGCGTCATAGTACAATAGAGCGAATCCGGAGATTTATCCCCCATGAATTTGCATAAGACCGCGGTCTTGTCTGCGGTTGTTGCGCTCCCCTTATTTGCAAGCGACCCTCCTGCTATAGTCCGTCCTAAAGCCGGGCCAGTGGAAATCATGAAGCTCAGCGACGTGAAGCCTGGCATGAAGGCGACTGCCTGGACAGTTTTCCAGGGAACCGTGCCGGAACCGGTACCTGTAGAAATTGTCGGCCGCCTGAGAAATCAAAACGGACCCAATCAAGACATTATCGTCGGCAAGATGCTGGGCAAGGCCAAGATTACGAACGTGGCCGGCGGTATGAGCGGCAGCCCGGTGTACATCGACGGCAAACTTGTGGGCGCGGTGGCTTTGCGGATGAGCACGTTCTCTCCGGACGCCATCTGCGGCATCACTCCCATCGAGCTGATGCTGGAGATCAACGATCTCGATAAATCCCGTCCCGAAGATGCCCACACGCCGGACAAGACACGCGTGCGCAGCGCAGCGGTGTCGATCGGTCCCGACCTTTTGGGAGACCTGGCTTCGGCGCTGGAGACGCCACTGCCTTCGGCGATGATGGTACCGATCGAATCGCCGCTGATGCTGACCGGATTCTCCGACAGCGCGATGCGGGTCTTCGGCCCGATGTTCCAGCAGATGGGCGTTAATGCCGTACAAGGCGGCGCCGCCAACGATATCCATAGCAACAAGCCCGCGCCGGGATGGGAGCACTCGCTCAATCCCGGAGAAAGCATCGCCGGCGTGCTGGTGGATGGCGACATGGCGGTGACCGGGCTCGGCACCGTGACCTATAACGACGGCAAGCGCGTTCTGGGCTTCGGACACCCGTTCTTCAATCTGGGGCCGGTAGATATCCCGATGAGCAAGGGCGAAGTGATCATGACCCTCGCCTCGAGCTACCAGCCGAATAAGATGGCCAATGCCACGGAGATTGTGGGAGCGCTGCATCAGGATCGCTACACCGGCATCATGGGCGTGCTGGGCGCGGAGTCGAGCATGATTCCGGTGGCGGTAAAGGTGCGATCGCTCGACGACAAGGAGAAACTTACCGGCGAGAAGAGCTTCCACTTCAATGTATTCGTGCACCAGAAATGGACGCCATACCTGATGATGCTGACGCTCTACAATTCGCTCTCGCAATTGAACGCATTTGCCGACGAGGCGACGTACCGGCTCACCGGAAAGGTTGAGATGGCCGGCGCGCCCCCGATCTCGCTCTCCACCATGGCGGCCAACGGCGAGATGCCCACGCCGGCGCCGCTGCTGATGGCATCGTGGTGGGGCAATATGTTCAACCGGCTGTATCTGAACAACGTGAATACGCCGGACGTGAAGAGCGTCAACGTCACGGTGGACCTGCTGCCGGAGCGGCGCGTGGCCACTATCGACAGCGCCTGGGTATCGGACCCCGACGTGCGCGCCGGCGATACCGTCCCGGTGAAGGTCTTCCTGCGTCCGTATCGCGGCGAGCGCATCGAGCGCGATTTCACGGTCAAGATTCCCGATGGCCTGGCGCGCGGCGATCATCGGATCCTGCTGAGCGATGCCGACACGGTGAATCGCATGCAGAACATGGCGGGGTCGGTTAACCGCTATCTGGATCTGTCGCAGATCGTGTCGCTGTTCAACCAGGAGCGGTCGAACAACAAGCTCTACGTATCGCTGGTGGAATCGGAGCCCACGGCGTATGTTGACGATAAGACGCTACCGGATTTGCCGGCTTCGGTGCTCAACGTCATGGGGTCGGGAAAGGCGTCGAGCCGGTCGCTGGTGACTTCCCCGGAGACGGCTACCGAGCAGATGGCGCTGCCTTTCGACTATGTGGTGACTGGGAGTTACTCGCTGCGGATCCATGTGAAGTAGCGGCCAGTCTTTTTGCCAATGATGAAAATGAAAAAAGGAAAGTCAGGCGCATTTCTTGCGCTTGCGGCCGCTGCCTGCGCGGCGTTTGCCGGACAGACGCAGATCTGGACGCAAGGCGAGTATGCCGATTTCGAACGCGGTGTGATCAACAATCTGTCGATTCGCAGCGATGGATTGCTTTCGCTGGCGCCGCATTCGCATGAACTCTTCGATACCGGTGAGGCCTACCTGTGGGCTTTGGTGCGAGATTCCAAAGGCAATCTCTATGCTGCCGGCGGCACGGGAGCCAAACTCTACCGCATCCCGCCCGGCGGATCGGGCAAGATGGTGGCGGAAGTGGACGCGCTCGAAATTCACGCACTGGCGGTGGATTCCAAGGATCGCGTCTATTTCGGAACCTCGCCCGATGGCAAAGTGTATCGCCTGGGAGCGGGCGGAAAGCCCGAAGTCTTCTACGATCCGAAGGCGAAATACATCTGGGCGCTGGCGTTCGACCGCAAGGGCGATCTGTTGGTGGCCACCGGCGGCGTGCCCAACGGGCAGGGCGAGATCCACAAAGTCACGCCCGATGGCAAGGGGTCGGTTTTTTTCAAGACGGACGAAACGCACGTGCGCTCGATGACCATCGATGCGACGGATAACCTGATTGTCGGGACGGAGCCGGGCGGTCTGGTGATTCGGGTCTCGCCTGCCGGCGAAGGTTTCGTGCTGTACCAGATGCCGAAGAAAGAAGTGACCGCGGTCGCGGTGGCGCCAGGCGGAGCGGTTTACGCGGCGGCGGTGGGCTCGAAGCAGGGCGGGTCGCCGGTAGCGCTGCCGCCTGTCACCCCACTGCCGGCGCCGGCTTCGAGTGGGACCATCAGCGTCAACCTATCGGGAGGTGCTGCTCCGGCATCCACGCGGCCCTTGTCGCCGCCTCCGGGGTCAATGGGGACTGCGGGAGTGAACGGCGGCAGCGACGTGTTCTGCATCGAGCCGAACGGCAATCCGCGGCGCGTCTGGAGCCACGCGAGCGATGTGGTGTACGCGCTGGCGTTCGACGCCCAGGGACGCGTGCTCATCGGGACGGGAAACAAAGGCACCCTGTACCGCGTCGAATCGCCGACCCAATACACCGCGCTGCTGTCGCTGCCTCTGACCCAAATCACGGCTTTCCAGAGCGGAACGGGCGGTAAGCTGTACGCGGCGACAGGGAACACCGGCAAGGTTTTCGAGATCGGGCCCGAAGTGGAGCACGAAGGGTCGATCGAGAGCGACGTGTTCGACGCCCAACTGTACACCTTGTGGGGCCGGCTCAGCTTCGAGGCGCACCTGAACGGCGGCCGGATCGCGATCGCGACGCGCAGCGGCAACCTGGATCAGCCGCAGAAGAACTGGAGCCCGTGGTCGGACGCGATCATCTCGCCAAAAGGCGGGCGAATCACTTCGCCGGCGGCGCGGTTCGTACAGTGGAAGGCGACGCTCACGGCCGATGGCGCGGGCCATTCGCCGGAACTGGAATCGGTGGATGTGGCGTACCTGCCGAAGAACGTGGAGCCGCGGCTTGACGAGATCGAGATCACGCCGGTGAACTATCGTTTTCCGGCGCCGGTGTTGAATCTGACGGCGGCGCCTTCGGGCCCGGCACAAAATTTGACGCTGCCGCCGCTGGGACGGCATACGTCGCCGGCAGTGCTGCCGCTGGTGGAGGGGGCCACCACCACTCCGGCCATGCAATTCGCCAAGGGGTGGCTGGGCGCGCGCTGGGTGGCCTCGGATCCGAACGGCGACTCCCTGCTTTACACGGCCGAAATCAAGGGCGAGAACGAGACGGAATGGAAGCCGCTCAAAGAGAAGCTGACTGAGAAATATTTCTCCTGGGACGCTACGGCGTTCCCCGATGGCGATTACCGGCTGCGCGTGACGGCCAGCGACGCGCCGAGCAATCCGCCTTCGGAGGCGCTAACGGCTACGTTGATCAGCGCGCCGTTCACCATCGACAACACGCCGCCGAAGATTACCGGCCTCGCCGCCTCGCGCAATGGAGGGAAGCTCGAAGTGCGCTGGCATGCCGCGGACGCGCTCAGCAATCTGGATCGCGCCGAGTACTCGCTCGATGGCGGGGATTGGACGGTGGCCGAGCCCGTGACGAAGCTCTCGGATTCGCCGGCGCTGGATTACGAATTGAAGATGGATGCGGCGCCGGGGGAGCACACCATCGCAGTACGCGTGTGGGACGAAAACGAGAACCTGGCGGTGGACAAGGTAGTGGTAAAGTAAGCGGGATGCGAGCGACTTCGATCCCGGGTTTGGTCCTTTCCGTCGTGTGTTTGCCGCTGCTGGCGCTGCCGCAAGCGAAGCCGGACAGCCCGTGCCGGAATAGCACCGTGGAGGATTATTCCAAGGAACTGGCTCCCAAGGCGCGCGCGTTTTTGAGCGAGCTGCAGTCCGCCGTTCGCGGCGGCGACAAACAAAAGATCGCGGACATGGTGCTTTATCCGGCCACGGTGAACTTCGCAAACCGGCACCGTGCGGTGCGCGCCAGGGCGGCGCTGCTCAAGGACTACGACGCCATCTTCACCGCCAAGGTCAGATCCGCGATCGAGAAGCAGAGCCCGGAATGCCTGTTCGCGAACTACCAGGGCGTCATGATTGGCGATGGCGAAGTTTGGTTCGAAGCGCAGCCGGATGGAACGATGAAGATCAAAACCGTCAACGTCGATTAAGCTGGAACACGTATGAGAAAACCTGTTTTCCTCGCAGCCGCTGCTCTGGCGGTAGTGGCCGCGGCCCAGACCGCATCATCGAAGCTCGACATCATCAGGAACCGGCTCAGCGCCAACGATCTCAGAGCCGATATCTCGTTCCTGGCGTCGGACGCTCTCGAGGGGCGGGGAACGCCCTCGCGCGGTCTCGACGTTGCCGCCGAGTACATAGCCGCGCAGTTTCGCCGAGCAGGGCTCGAACCCGCTGGTGACGACGGCTATTTCCAGACCGCGAATTACGTGAACGTGAAGCCGAACGCGGAGGGGATGGAATTCGCGGTCGAAACCGGCGGCGCCACGGTGAAAGCGAAGGCCAACGGAATGGGTCTGATGCAAGCTGCTGCCGTGGATTTGACCGGCGCCGCCGTGGTCAAGGCGGCAGGCAGTGATGCCGCGGCTGTGACCGCGCTGACTCCCGACCAGGTACGCGGCAAAGTGCTGGTACTCGATTTTCCGCCTGGCACGAACCCCATGATGGTGAGGCGGCAGCTTCCGGGGCTGGCGGCACGATTGCAGCCGGCGCTGGTGGTGATCTTGCGGTCGGGTACGCAGCCCACCAACCGGACGACGGCATTGCGGGAAGTTATGGCAGCTTCCCCGCCGCCGGTTCTGGTGGTGTGGGACGAAGAAGTGCGCACGGCGCTCGGAGCGGGCAGGCCTGAACCAGTGAATGCCACAGTTTCTGTACACATTGCGGCGCCTGAGTCGACGGCCGTGAAGCTGCACAACGTGGTGGGACTGATGCGCGGGTCGGACCCGGCGCTACGCGATACTTATGTGCTGGTGACGGCGCACTACGACCACCTGGGAATCCGCGGCACCGGCGAGGGCGACCACATCTACAATGGCGCCAACGACGATGGCAGCGGCACGGCATCGGTGATTGAAGTGGCAAATGCGCTGGCGGCGCTGCCCACGCGGCCCAAACGCTCAATCGTGTTCATGACGTTCTTCGGCGAAGAACTCGGGCTGGTTGGGTCGCGGTATTATGGCGCGCACCCCATCTTTCCGCTGGCGAAGACGGTGGCCGATTTGAATCTCGAGCAACTGGGACGCACGGACGTCGATGGCGGGTCGAGCGTCGGGCTGGTGAATGTGACGGGATTCGACTTTTCGACCCTGACCGACGCGGTGGTGAAAGCCGGCAACGAAACGGGCTTGCAGGTGGTGAAGAACGCGGAACTGAACGAGCGCTACTTCGCGCAGAGCGACAACCAGGCAATGGCCGATGCCGGGGTTCCGGCCCACACGCTTTCGGTGGGCTACATGTTTCCCGATTACCATCAGGCGGGCGACGAGTGGACGAAGATCGATTACGACAATCTGGCGCTGGTGGACCGGACGGTCGCGGTGGCGGTGTACGAGGTTGCGGACAGCTCCGAAACGCCACAGTGGAAAGACCTGCCGCAGACCGAACGATATCGAAAAGCGCGCCAGGAATCGGGCAGCAAGAACTGACCGCTCGAGTTCGTCCAGGCGGTGGTGGAAATCGGCCAGATACCGTTTGTAATGTTCTGTAAAGTTGTTGACCATGAGGCGATTGCGAGGTTGGCGCGGCGATTGCAATATAAGCGGGCGGAGGTCGAAATGAAAAAAGGATTGCTGATTTTAGCCGCTGCCCTGATGACCATGGCGCCCATGAGCGCTTCGGCCGCCGTTCGTTTCTTTGTTGGCGGACCGGTGGCTTATGGTGGCTGGTACGCGCCGTTTTGGGGCCCTTATTGGGGACCGTATGGCGCTTACGGCTATTACCCGAATTCCGGGCAAGTGAAAATCGATACGAAGGTGAAGGATGCCCAGGTGTTTATCAATGGGGCTTTCGCGGGCACCACAAAAGACAACAAGACGATGCACCTGCGTCCCGGAGAGTATAACATCGAGATCCGCGAAAACGGCACCACGCCGTTCGCGCAGAAGGTCTATGTCGCCGCCGGTCAGACGCTGCATCTGCATCCTGAGCTTTAAGACACAAAGGACGTCAGTGGGGACGGCCGCGGCTCAGTCCATCGACTGGGCCGCGGCCTTTGTGTGTGTGCCGACCTCGCGGCGCGGGTACCAATGAGTTCGCCGCGCGCCGATTTTCCGCGGCCGTTCATGGTTCGATCACGCAGGCGCGTCTCGCCGCGATTCCTGGCGTCGAGCAGGCGGGCATCCCCAAGACGGAAAGCCGCGCCGACAGGTACTTCAGGACGCTCGCGGGGGTGATCGGAGCGATGGCGGGCGAGTTGGAGATTCGCGCCCGCTTTCCACCGCGACCGGTCGTATAGGCGACGCCGTCGCGCCTTCGATTTTCAACGGGAGCGCGATGAACAAAAACTCGCGCACTCCTGCCTGCGCCAGTTCTTCCAGGTTCAGGCACTCGATGATGTGAACGCCGCTTTCCACGAGCAAATGCACGTGGACCGGCATGGCGGGATCGGGCACTTTTTCGAATGCCACGGTATCGGAGCCGGCGGCGAAAATGCCGCGGGAACTGAGCCACTCGGCGCCGGCGAGCGCCGGACCCGGACCATGCACCTGCGAAATGAACCTGCCGGGATCGCGGAAATAGCGTGCCCAGCCGGTGCGGAGGAGGACGATATCGCCCGGGCGGATCTCGATTCCGTTAGCTGCGGTGTCGAGGTGGGCCGGGGTGATTTCGAAATCCTCGGGTAGAGGACCGGTGCCCGCGATATCGAGGAGGACGCCGCGGCGGAGGATGGGCGGGACGGCATCGATGGCATGGCGCTGGAGCCCGGCGCCGTAGGATTGCAGGCCCGCCGCGGCTTCGCCGCCATGAAGTTGTCCGCCGCACGAGAAATGGCATAGCGCATCGATGTGAGTGCCGACGTGGCTGCCGAGCGAGATGGCGTCGGAGGCGGAACTGGCGCCGTTCGGTCCGAGATACTCGCCGTGCGACTTCACCAGGCTGTACAGAAACGGCGGGTGAGAGGGATGATGCGGCATCCCGATGAAATATGGCTGCGCGAGGTCGTAGACCCGGGCGCCGGCGAGTAAGTCGGTGAGTGGGACCATTAGAAATTCAAGTGCGCTCCGAATTCCATAATGCGAGGCGAAAACAACATATTACTGATGGTGCCGAATGCCGGGGCGGTGGAGTTGATGTTCTGGTCGCCCGACCAGAAGGTTGGGTGATTCGGCGCATTGAACGCCTCCATGCGCAAAATGAGATTTTCGCGCTCGGTAATCCTGACGTTTTTGGTGAGACTCATGTCGATATTGAACGCCCAGGGACCGGAAAAGAACCGGCGCTGGAGTTCGCCCAGCGTTCCGGGGCCGGGATTGGAGAAGATCTCACCGGAAAATGGCGCCGCGCCGGGCGCGCCGACGCCGCTGCCGTCGGCGGGATTGATGGCCGAAGGCGAGATCTCCACCGGGCCGTTGCCGGTCATGCGGAAATGCACAATCTGCATGAGGGCGGACCCGCCGACGGTGGTATTGGCGCCGTTATAGTAGGAGCGCGCCGCCCGGTTCAGCGTCGCATACGAGGAG
>Ga0335073_10001438_pt1 | contig 31842 bp, 30 predicted proteins | sample Lox_Sample_22_FD_207093 | JGI IMG/M metagenome (GOLD analysis project Ga0335073, IMG submission 207093) | Soil microbial communities from Loxahatchee National Wildlife Refuge, Florida, United States - Lox_Sample_2.2 | ecosystem: Environmental > Terrestrial > Soil > Wetlands | place: USA... | reverse complement strand
ATCGGCAGGCGGTGCAGTGGATGCTGGTCGATGCGTTCATGGACCTGCACATGCTGCGGCTCATGGTGTACCAGGCGGCAGCGAAGCAGGACCGCGGCGAGGATGTGCGCGTCGAGGCCTACATGGCCAAGATCTTCGGCGACACCAAGTCGTTCGAGGCGGCCGACCGCTGCATGGAGATCCATGGCGGGATCGGCCTCACCACCGATCTGCCAATCGAGAAATTCTGGCGCAACCAGCGCAGCTTCATGATCACCGAGGGCCCGATCGAGATTCTGAAGATGACCCTGGCGCGGCATGTGCTGCGCAGCTTCGGATAAGGAGACGAGGACATGGCCGACTACAAATACGAATGCGTGAAGGTCGAGATCAAGGACGGGATCGGCTGGGCGACCATGAACCGGCCGGAAAAGCGCAACGCGATGAGCCCGCAGCTTCATTTCGACATGGACGACGCGCTTGCAGAGATGGAGGTCGATCCCGCGGTGAAGGTCGTGGTGGTGACGGGCGCCGGCGGCAATTTCAGCGCAGGGCAGGATCTGAAGCTGTTTTTCCGCGAGCTCGAGGGAAAGCCGCGCGAGCGCAAGAAGGCGGCCGAGGCCGCGAACCGCTGGCGCTGGGCGCGGCTTTATCAGTACGACAAGCCCACCATCGCGATGGTCCAAGGCTATTGCGTCGGCGGCGCCTTCATGCAGCTTCTGGCGACCGACTTCGCCATTGCGGCGGAGGACGCGACCTTCTCGCTCAGCGAGGTGAACTGGGGCATCCTGCCGGGCGCGCTCGTTTCGAAGGTCGTCGCCGACATGGTGCTGCCGCGCCATGCCCTCTATTACGCGAGCCTCGGCAAGCCGTTCGACGGCACCGAGGCGGCGCGCATTGGCATGATCAACTTCGCGGTGCCCAAGGCCAATCTCGAAGCCGCCGTGGTCGAGCTGGCGCAGGATCTGATGAAGAAAAGCCCCAACGTGCTGCGCGCGACGAAGCAGGCGATCCGCCACGTGCGTCGCATGGACTTCGACCAGTCCTATGACTACCTGATGGCGAAGAGCCAGGCGATCCGCGTTGGGGACCAGGAAAATTCCTACGCCACCGGCCTCTCCCAGTTTCTCGACGAAAAGAGCTACAAGCCCACCTACGAGCCGTTCCGGCTCAAGGCGGCGCCGAAGAAATAGGAGCCGTCAGCCGCGGCGCTCGGCGGCAGATTTCCAGCCGACCACCTGCATCAGGATATTGACCGCTTGGCGAAAAGGCGGCGATCCCACCGGGATGAGCGCCGCCTCCAGCGCCTCGAGAATCTCCTGCTCGGTGCAGCCGAGCCGGAGCGCCCGCTCCATGTGCGATTTGACGCCCCACATGCGGGCCTGGCCGATCATCGCGCCGATGGCGACGAGCTCGCGGTACTTGGCCGCGAGCGCCTTGCCTTCGCGCGGCACCCCGTCATGCAGAAGCCCCAGTCCCGAAAGCCGGTTATAGGCGTCGAGAAACTCGGGATCGCGCTCGGCGAGATATTCCCATTCGGGATAGAAATAGCCGCGCGCCTCGGTCAGCCGGCGCGCGGTGTCGTCAGGTTTTTCCGCCACGGCATCGCTCCTCTTGTCCCTCGGGCGAACTTGGTACACCATTCCGGCCAATCACCAGAAGGGGAAAGCGGTCTTAACGGAGGGGCATCATGATCAAGACCCAGCTCGTCACCTACAAGCAAGACGCGACCGACTGCGAGGGCTTTTTCGCCTACGATGACGCGAAGCCCGGCAAGCGGCCGGGCGTCCTCGTCGTGCATGAATGGAACGGCATGCAGTCCTACATGCAGCAGCGTTCACGCATGCTGGCGGAATTGGGCTATGTCGCGTTCGCGGCCGACATTTTCGGCAAGGGCGTTCGCGCCCAGACGATGGAGGAATGCGCGAAGATTTCCGAGCCCTATTACAAGGACCGCATTTTGCTTCGGGCCCGCGCCCAGGCCGGGCTTGATCAGCTTCGCGGGCATGGAAGCGTCGACACCTCGAAGATCGCCGCGATCGGCTATTGCTTCGGCGGCATGGTGGTGATCGAGATGGCGCGCGCCGGGATGCCGGTCGTGGGCGTGGTCAGCTTCCACGGTCAGTTCGCGACGCCGGCGCCGGCGAAGACGGTAAAGGCGAAGGTGCTGGCGCTTCACGGTGCTGCCGATCCGGTCGTCCCGCCCGAAGAGGTCGCCGCGTTCGAGAAAGAGATGACCGAGGCCGGCGCGGACTGGCAATTGGTCGCTTATGGCGGCGCCAAGCACACTTTCACCAACTACAATTTGCCAAAGGGCGTCCCCGGCCCGGCCGCCTATGACGAGCGGGCCGACAAGCGCTCGTGGATTGCGATGAAGGAATTCTTCCGCGAGACCATCGACGCATAGGGTCGATCAAATTCGGTGGGGGAGAAGCAACCATGACAAAATATTTGATCGAGGCGAATTATACGGCCGAGGGGCTCAAGGGACTGCGCGAGCAGAAGGCCACCAGCCGCAAGGCGGTGATCAGCAAGCTCATCAAGGATCTTGGCGGCACGGTCGAGGTGTTCTATTGGTCGTTCGGCGAGCGCGATGCGATCGTCGTCATGGATTTGCCCGATGCAAACACGGCCGCGGCGCTTGCGCTGACGATCTCGTCGTCCGGGCTCGTGCACACCAGGACCACCCAGCTGATGACCGCCGACGAGGTGGACAAGGCCTTCAAGAAGACGGTGCCCTACCGCCCGCCGGGGAAATAGCGTGCAAACGGAGCTTGCGCGGCTCGAATTCGCGCCGCAGTAACGCTCTCGTCCGCAAGCGCGGTCTGCTATAACACGCGGCCCCGGTCTCGCGCCGGGTTGCGGAGGGCGCGTGGCCACCGGCGATACGTTGCAGACTCTGTTCGGACGCCTCGCCGCGCGCGGGGATGCGCCCGCCATCATCGCCTTTGTCGGCGAAGAACAGCATGTGACGAGCTTTGCGGCGCTCGCCGCGGCAGCGGAGACGCTTGCGCACGATCTGATCGCGCGCGGGGTAGGCGGTCCTGGCGCGCGGATTGCCATCCTCGCGCCCGGCAGCGCCCACTGGATCACCGCCTTCTGGGCGATCGTCGCAACCGGCGCGGCGGCGGTGCCGCTTGACGCGCTCTTGAGTGATGGCGATGCGGCGTCGCTCGTCGAAAAGGCGGGATGCCGGCTCGCCTTCACGACGGAAGCGCGCGCGTCGCATCTTCCGTGTCCCGCGATCGTGCTCGACCGCTTGCCGCTGGCCATGCCCGCCGCGTCCTCGCTCTTTGCGGCGCCGAAGCCCGGGGATGTCGCCGTGCTGCTCTTCACCTCCGGCACCACCGGCACGCCCAAGCCGGTGCCGCTCACCCACGCCAACCTCCTCTCCAATATCGAGGCGCTTGCGGGCGAGCGGATCGCATCCGCCGGCGACCGCGCGCTCTTGCCGTTGCCGCTGCACCATGCCTATTCGCTCACGGTCGGCATGTTGACCGGATTGACCTGCGGCGCGGCGCTGGTCCTGCCCTCCGGGGTCAGCGGTCCGGAAATGCTGTCGGCGCTGCGCAACGGCAAGGTCAGCGTGCTCCTGGGCGTGCCGCGCCTCTACGAAGCCTTCATGAGCGGCATCCGTCAGCGCATGAAGGCGCAACGCTTCCCGCTGGCTCAGATCGCACGCGCGTTCCTGGCTCTGTCGTCATGGCTCCAACCAATCTTTGGCACGGGTGCGGGACGAGTCTTGTTCGGAACCCTGCACCGTCAGTTCGGGCCGAGCTTGCGCCTTTTCGTGTCGGGCGGCGCGCGCCTCGACGAGGAGACCGAGCGCATGCTCGCCACGCTGGGCTGGGAGGTGCTGAGCGGCTATGGCCTGACCGAGACCTCGCCGATCCTCACCTTCAACCGTCCTGGCCGCGCGCGCGTGGGCACCGCGGGACAGGCGCTTCCGGGCGTCGAGCTGCGTCTTGTCAATGTCGATGCCGATGGGACCGGAGAGATCGAGGCGCGCGGCGCTTCGGTCTTCACGGGATATGAAGGCGAGCCCGAGGCCACGGCGCGCGCCTTCACCGCCGATGGCTGGTTCCGCACCAGCGATTTCGGGCGCATCGATCAGGACGGCTATCTGACCATCGTCGCCCGCGTCTCCGAGACCATTGTGCTCGCCGACGGCAAGAAGCTTTATCCCGAGCCGGTCGAGGCGGTCTATGCCGAGCACCGCCTGATCAAGGAGATCGCTTTGTTCGCGCGACAGGGCGCGCTGGTGGCGCTCGTCGTGCCGGACCTCGACGCGTTCCGCGAGACGGGGGCGGTGCGGATGCGGGAATTCATCCGCGATGCGCTCTCCGACCAAGGCCGGACGCTGCCGAGCCATGCGCGGCCGTCGGGCTTTGCCGTAGCGCGCGACAAGCTGCCGCGCACGCAGCTTGGCAAGCTGCGGCGCCATCTCGTGAAGGAGCTTTACGAGCAGGCGCTCTCCGGCCATCAGGACGCCGCGCCGGTCGAGCTCAACGCCGACGACAAGGCGCTCCTCGCCGAGCCCGTCCCGGCCGAGGTGTGGCGCTTCCTCGCCGAACGCTTTGCACCGCGCACCGTGGCGCTCGACATGAGTCCCCAGCTCGATCTTGGTGTCGATTCTCTCGCCTGGGTCGATCTGACCTTGGCACTCGAGCGCGCCTGCGGCGTCCGTCTGACGGAGCAGGAGATCGGGCGCATTGTTACGGTCCGCGACCTGCTGCGCGAGGCGCGCGACTCAAAAGGCCGGGTCGGCACCGCGCCCGAAGCTCCACCGCCCGCATTGCCGCATCTCAACGCCGCGCATTTATTGCTGCGGCACGCGCTGACCGCGCTGATGCGGGCTGTGATGCGCCGCTGGTACCACCTCACGGTCGAAGGGCAGGAAAACCTGCCCCCGCATGGGCCGGTGCTGATCTGCCCCAATCATGAGAGCTATCTCGACCCTTTCGCGGTGGCGGCGGCGCTGCCGGCAGGCCTTTTCGCCGAGACGTGGTGGGGCGGCTGGACCGGCATGCTCTTCACCACACCGCTGCGGCGCCTGTTCAGCCGCGTGGCGCAGATCGTGCCGGTCGACCAGTCGCGCGGCGGCAGCGGCAGCCTTGCCTTGGGCGCCCAAGTCTTCGCGCGCGACGGCGCCCTGGTTTGGTTTCCCGAGGGCGGTCTCACGCGCACGGGCGAGATGCAGGCGTTCCTGCCCGGCGTGGGTGTCTTGCTCGACCGGCACCGGGTCCCGGTCGTGCCGGTCGCGATCGAAGGGAGCTATGAAGCCTGGCCGTGGGGCGGGCGCCGGAAGCGCCATCCGATCCGTGTCCGGTTCGGGGCGCCCATCGCGCCTGACACGCTTTTGGCCGCCGGCGTGCCCCAGGCCGTCGCCAACCGGCTCCGCGAGGCCGTCGTCGAGCTTGCCGCCGAATAACCATCGGGAGGAGATCCGCTCATGATCGCAAGTCAGATATTTGACGTCCGGGACCGCGTCGCCATCGTCACGGGCGCCGGCAGCGGGCTTGGCCTCGCCATGGCCGAGGTGATGGCCGAGAACGGCGCCGTCGTCACTCTGGTCGACCGGGATGCGCCCGCGCTCGACGCCGCGGTCTCACGTCTCGCCAAGGATGGCGGCAAAGTCTCCGGCGAGCAGGTCGACGTCGCCGACTCCGCGGCACTTGGCGCTGTGGTCGAGCGCGTCGTGGCGCGTCACGGCCGGCTCGACGTCGCTTTTGCTAATGCCGGCATCAGCGCCGGGCCCGGCATCCGCACCCAAGAGGGACAGCTCGACGCCGTCTCGGCCGCCAAGTGGAACGAAGTTCTCGGGGTCAACCTCACCAGCGTGTTCGAGACGATCCGCGCCGCTTCCATCCCGATGAAGAAACAGCGCTCGGGCCGCATCATCGCGACGGCCTCGGTCGCCGGAATGAAAGCCGAATACATGGTAGGCTACGCCTATGCAGCCACCAAGGCCGCGGTGATCAACATTGTGCGTCTCGCGGCGCTGGAGCTGGCGCCTTACGATGTCTGCATCAACGCGATCGCGCCCGGGCCTTTCCTCACCAACATCGCCGGCGGCCGCCTCCACCGCGATCCCAGCGTGGCGCGGCAGTTCGAGCAGATCGTGCCCCTGCGGCGCATGGCCAAGCCCGACGAGCTGAAGGGCTTGGCGCTGCTGCTCGCCTCGCCGGCGTCGAGCTTCATCACGGGCACGTGCATTCCGATCGACGGCGGCATCACCGCCGGCTAGTCGACCCTGATGACGACTTTGCCGAACTGGCTTCCGGTCGCGAAATCGCGATAGGCCGCAAGCGCTTCGTTGAACGGAAACACGCGATCGACGACCGGCTTCAGCCGCGCGACCGCGATCGCGCGATTCATCGCCTCGAACATGGCGCGGCTGCCGACATTGATGCCGCTGACGCGCAGCCCTTTGGTCAGGATCTGCCGCCGGTCGAGCTCGCCGCCCGGGCCGCTCCGCGCGCCGATGATGGCGATATGTCCGGCCTGGCCAAGCGCCGCCAGCGACTTCGCGGTGGTCTCGCCGCCGGTCACGTCAAGCGCGTGGTCGACACCGCGGCCGCCGGTCGCGGCACGCACGCGGTCCTGCCATTCCGGCACGGATTTGGAGTTGATGGTCTCGGCGGCGCCCAATTCCCGGGCGCGCGCGAGCTTCGCGTCGCTGGATGAGACGACGATCGTCTGGGCCCCGGCGAGGCGCGCGAATTGCAGCCCGAAGATCGAGACGCCGCCCGTACCCAAGAGCAGCACGGCATCGCCCGGCTTGACGCCTCCCGCCACGACGAGCCCGTGCCACGCGGTGAGCGCCGCGCAGGGCAGGGTTGCCGCCTCCTCGTAGGAGAAATGCTCCGGCACCGGAACGACGCCGTCGCCCTCGAGCAGCGCGAACTCGGTCAGCATCCCGTCGGCCGATCCGCCCAGCGCGGCTTCCTGGATGTCGGGCCGCGAAGGGCCGGCGATCCAGCGCTGGAAAAAGGTGCCGCACACCCGATCGCCCTTCTTCACGCGGGCGACGGCGCTGCCGGTCTCGACGATCTCGCCCGCCCCGTCCGACAGCGGAATGAGAGGAAGCTTCACCCCCCGTGCATAACCGCCGCCTGCGATCATCACGTCGCGATAGTTGAGGGACGCGGCGTGGACGCGGACCAGCACCTGGTTGGGGCCGACGACCGGCCGTTGCCGCTCCGCCGATTTCAGCGCGTCGAGCCCGCTCGTGCCTTGCAGCTCATAGCATTTCATCGCCCGCTCCGTTCCCCTTGATCCGGCCGGATTGTTGGAGCGGGGGACACGGCACGGTCAATGGGGTTCCGCGCCGGCCCGGTTTCGGGCAGAATGGCGGCAACCGCACAGGAGTGCATCCCATGGCCGATGGCGCGACACCCGACAAGATCGAAGCAATCCGCAACGCTCCCTCGCTCGACGTGCTCTATTCGGAGGCGCAGAAGCTCAACATGACGCCGGGTTGGCTCCGGCGGGATGAGACGGCGCCGGCGGACAAGGCGCAGTCGGCCTTCGTGCCCGCGCATTGGCGTTATGAGGAATGCAAGGCGGCGCTCGACGCGGCCGGCCGCCTTATCGACGTCTCGCTCGCCGAGCGCCGCAACCTCGTGATGCGCAATCCTGCGGGCGGTCAGCGCGGGATGACAACGCGGACCCTGGTCGCCGCCTATCAGATGATCCTCCCCGGCGAAAAGGCGCCTTCCCATCGCCATTCCATGCATGCGCTGCGCGTGATCATCAAAGGGCATGGCTCTTATTCGACCGTCGACGGCGAGAAGACACCGATGGAGACGGGCGACGTCGTGCTGACCCCCGGCTGGTCCTGGCACGAGCATGGGCATGACGGCGACGAGCCGGCCTATTGGCTCGACGGGCTCGACGTGCCGCTGGTGCAACTCTACGAGGGCATGTTCTACGAGGACCATCCGCTGAAGTTCGAGCCGAACGTGAAGTCCGTCACGACCTCGCCCTATCGCTTCCCCAAGGACGAGATCGCCCGCCGGCTCGACCGCGCGATCGCGGACAACGAGGGCTTCCACGGTCCCCGCATCGTGCTCGAAGCGCCCACAATGCCGACCATGCTGCTCACCATGGAACGGCTTGCCGCGGGCGCGAAGACACGACGCCAGCGGTCGACCGCCAACCTGGTCTTCAGCTGCGTCGAAGGGGCCGGCGAGAGCATCATCGGCGACGACCGCTTCAAGTGGCGCCCCGGCGACACCTTCATCGTGCCGAGCTGGACCAAGTTCGAGCACCACGCCGAGAGCGATAGCCAGCTCTTCGGCCTTTCCGACGAGCCCGTGATGAAGTTCGGGCGGTTCTACCGGTTTGAGGCGGACTAGCCCCAGACCTCGCGCGCGACCTCGACGACGAGGCGGAGCTTTTTCACCTCGTCGTCGACGGTGACCTTGTTGCCCTGGACGGTGCTCGAGAATCCGCATTGCGGCGATAGCGCCAGCTGATCGAGCGGCATGTAGCGCGCCGCCTCGTCGATGCGGCGCTTCAGCTCGTCCTTGGTCTCGAGCTCGGGCCGCTTGGTCGTGACGAGGCCCAGCACCACGATCTTGCCTTTCGGCACGAACCGCAGCGGCTTGAAGTCTCCCGCGCGCGGGCTGTCATATTCGAGGAAATACCCGTCGACATCGACGGCGTTGAACAGCTCCTCCGCGACCGGCTCATAGCCGCCTTCGGCGACCCAGGCGCTCTGGTTGTTGCCGCGGCAGATATGGATGCAGACCGCCATATCCTTGGGCCGCTTCGCGATCGCGCCGTTGAGGAGCTTCGCGTAAAGCGCCGGCAGCCGGGCCGGATCCTCGCCGATATTCTCGCGTACCTGCGCGCGCAGCACCGGATCGCACAAATAAGCGAAGTTGGTCTCGTCGATCTGCAGATAGCGGCAGCCGGCGGCGGCGAGGTCGGCGATCTCCTCCTGATAGACCCGCATGAGATCGGCGTAGAAGCCCTCCATGTCGGGGTAGGCCACGCTGTCGACGGCGGCCCGGCCGCCGCGGAAATGCAGGAGCGTCGGCGACGGGATCGTGACCTTGGTCTCGCGGTGCGCGACCGAGCGCAGGAACTTGTAGCCCTCGACGAAGATGCCGTGGGGGCGGCTGAGCGTCCCGGTGATGCGGAAGCCGGTAGGCTTCGTCTCGATCGCGCCCGCTTCGGAATGAAAGCGGACGGCGATCTGTCCCTCGACCACCTCGACCCCGGAAAACCCCTTGAGGAAGTCGCTGTTCCACGACATGCGGCGATATTCACCGTCACTCACCGCCTGGAAGCCCAGATCTTCCTGAAGCTTCACGGCGTCGCGGATCGCGTCGTCCTCGATGCGGGCGAGTTCGGCCGCGGGAAGCGCTTTCTGCTCGAATTTGAGCCGCGCCTCCCGCAGCTTTTGCGGCCGCAACAGGCTGCCGACATGGTCGGCGCGGAAAGGGGGCGTGGTGCGTGCTGCCATTCTGGAAATGTCCTATTGCGTCGGGGGATGCATTTCGTGCCAGGGATCCTTGACGTTCGGATAGGTCGCGATCGGCCTGTTGGCCATGACGCCGTCCACCATCTCGACCTTCGTCACGTAGAAATTCTGGATCGCCTCGCGGGTCTTCGGGTCGATCGTCACCGGGCCCCGCGGGCTCTCGAAGGAGTAGCCTTTGGCGGCCGCCATCATCGCGTCGCCGCCGCCTTTGCCGCCGTCCGTCGCCTTCAGCATGTGGAACATGACGTCCATGCCGTCATAGGCGTCGACCGTGGCGAAGGTCGGCAAATCGTCGGGCAGCTTGTCGCCGTATTTCTTGGCAAAGGCCGCGCGGAAGGCCTTGTTCGTCGGGTTGTCGAGGTAGGGCGTGTAGTTCAGGACCGAGGCTACGCCCAAGGCGGCGTTCCCCATTGCCGGCAGGTCGCGTTCGTTGACGCCGCCGCCGATATAGAGCATCCCCTGCTTGGCCCAACCGCGCTGCACATAGCCGTTGGCCATGCCGACCGACATCGGACCGCCCGGCATGAAGACATAGAGCACGTCCGGCATCTTGTCGGCGATACGCTGGAAATAACTCGAAAAGTCGGTGGTCCCCATCGGCACCTTGATGACGTCGAGGATGTCACCGCCATTCTGCTTCATGCCATAGGTGAAGGCGTCGATGGCATCCTTGCCGGGCGCATAATCCGCCGACACGATCGTGCCGTGCATCTTCTTCTGGTCGGTCGCGTATTTCGCCGCGATCATGGACGACGGCCAGAGAGTAAAGGCGGGCCGCACGTAATAAGGCGACTTGTCGACGACCACGGACGTGGCCGAGTTGAAGATGATGAACGGGATCTTCGCCTGGTTGATGACGTCGGCCATCGCGAGCGTCGTCGTGGTGAATTCAAGGCCGCCCAGGATCGCCACGTGGTCGCGCACGATCATCTCGGTCGCGAGCTGTCGCGCGCGCGGCGGGTTGTCGCCGCCGACATCGCCGCTATAGATCACCTGAACCGTCGGATTGCCGTCCTTGCCGCTGTGCTGCTCGACGTAAAGATCGACGCCCTGCTTGTAATCGCGGCCCCAAGGGGCATAGGGGCCCGTCGTCGTGATCAGGACGCCGACCTTGATCGGTTCGTCCGCAAAGGATGTGGTGGCCGCAAGGGCCATCGCCGCAGTCAAGGCGAAGAGAAGCCGTTTCATTTGCTGTTCCTCCCGTAGAATTGCTGCCATTATGCCGCGCGCTGCGTCGACGCCGCAACGAAATAGGCGGGTTGCGGGCTTGATCCGGCTTGGCGTCTTGAGACCAGTGGGCACGTTTCTTCAACCGGGTGGGCGGTTTCCCACGGTCTCCCCCCGCGTTCGGAATGACCCCTTACGTGTCACTTTGGCTTGTCGGCGGCGATTGTCGCGTTTATTTCTGTCCGTCCTTGCGCGAAGGAAACCGGTTCTCATGGTCATGAAGCTCCTGGCGACGGCCCTTGCCTTGCTGGTCGATGGCATCGCCTATGCCATGATCCTCTTTCTCATGTCGGTCGGCCTCACCATCACGCTGGGGGTCATGCGGATCGCCAACCTCGCTCATTGCGGCTTCGCCATGGTCGGCGGCTATATCGGCTTCGCGTTCGTGTCGATGGCGGGCTTTGGCGTCCTGTCCTCGCTCGCCGCGGCGGCCGTCGTCACCATGATTCTGGGCGCGGTGCTGGAGCGAACGATCTATCGCTGGGTCTACGCGACGGGCGAGCTCGGGCAGATCCTGATGACGATCGGCCTGACTTTCGTGATGATCGCGGCCGCGAACCTCACCTTCGGCTCGGCCCTTCATGCGATGCCCCTGCCGCTGAGCCTGACCCGGGACATGCGTCTTGGTGCGATCAGCATATCGGCCTATCGGCTTTACATCGTCGCCGTCAGCGCGGGGATCGCCGGGGTGCTGTGGGTGATCCTCGAATACACGGAATACGGCGCGCGACTCCGCGCGGCGGTGGACAATCCGCGGATGGCGCGCTGCGTTGGCATCGACGTGCCGCGGATGTTCGCCGGGACGTTCTCGGTCGGCTGCGGGCTCGCGGCCGTTGCCGGCTTCCTCGGGAGCCCGATCATGCCGCTCGAGCCCTTCTACGCGCTCGAATATCTGGTCCCGTTGCTGATGATCGTGGCGGTGGGCGGCCATGGCAGCCTCAAGGGCTCGTTCTACGCGGCTCTTCTGCTTGGCATCGTCGATACGTTCGGGCGCTATTACGTGCCGGCGATGGGCGCGTTCACGATCTATATCGTCGTCGTTGCGTTGTTGTTGTGGCGCCCGCACGGCGTGTTCCTGCGGAGCGCCACATGAAGGCCGAGGCACTCCCCCTGCGCCCGGCGTCGGTGCAGGACGCTTTCTCGCGCCACCGGCTTTCCTGGATCGACGCGCTGCCGTGGGTTGCGGCCGTGCTGGTCTATTTCGCCTTTCCCACCTATCTCGCGTTGGGCACGTTGGTGATGATCTCCATCATCTTCGCGTTGGCACTCGATCTGGCGCTTGGCTATGGCGGCGTCGCGAGCCTTGGCCACGCGGCGTTCTTCGGCATCGGCGCCTATGCGGCGGGAATCTGGGCCCTCCACGTTACGTCGGAGCCATTCTCGGGGCTGGTCGTCGCTGGCCTGGCGGGCGGCTTGGGCGCGCTCATGGTCGGGCCGCTCCTGCTCAAGACGCGCGGCCTGACGCTCGTCATGCTGACCTTGGCGGTCGCGACCTTGTTGCAGGCGATCGCCAACGCGGACTGGTGCAAGCCGGTGACGGGCGGTGCCGACGGGCTCTTTGGCTATCAGATCGCGCCTCTTTTCGGCCGCTTCGCCTTCGATCTCGAAGGCCAGACCGGCTATTGGTACGCCGCGGGCGTCATGGCGGTCGTGTTCTTCGTGTCGAAGGCGATCGTCAACTCGCCGTTCGGTCTGACGATCCGCGGCATCCGCGAGAACCAGGTGCGCATGCGGATGCTGGGCGTGCCGGTGGTGCGCCGCCTCGTCATGCTCTATGTCGTTTCGGGCGCCATGGCGGCGATCGCCGGCGGCATCTCGGCGCAGGTGACGAGGCTCGTCGGGCTCGACAGTTTGGCCTTCATGCAGTCGGGCAACGTGCTCGTGATGCTGATCCTCGGCGGCATGGGCAGCCTTTATGGCGCGTTTCTCGGCGCCACCGTGTTCGTGGTGCTGTCCGACCGCGCAGCCGAGATCGATCCGTTCAATTGGCTTTTCGCGGTCGGGATCGTGTTGATCCTGGCGGTGCGGTTCGCGCCGCAGGGCCTTGTGGGCCTGATCGAGACGGCGGCGGACCGGGTCGGATGGCGCAGGGACAGCCGATGAGCCCGCCCGCGCTCGAGATCGAGGGCCTGACCAAGAACTTCGGCGCGTTGCGGGTGACGCGCCAGGTGTCGCTGACGCTTGAAGACGGGGCGCGGCACGCGCTGATCGGGCCCAACGGCGCCGGCAAAACGACGCTCGTCAACCTCATCACGGGCCTCCTTGCCCCGACGGGCGGCCGGATCCGGCTTTCCGGGACCGACGTCACGGACCTCGATCCCGAACAACGCGTTGCCCTGGGGCTCGCCCGCACGTTTCAGATCACATCGCTGTTCCCGGCGCTGACCGTGGCCGAGAACGTGGCGCTCGCCCTTTGTTCCCGCTTCGGCTTGGACCGCCGTTTCTGGGGACGGATGCGCGCGCAGGTCGAGGTCATCGACGGCGCGGCGTCGCTGCTCGACAGCCTGGGCCTTCTTGCGCTCGCGCCGCGGCGTATCGCCGATCTCCCTTATGGGCAGCGCCGGCTCGTCGAGATCGCGCTGGTGCTGGCGCTCGAGCCCAAGATGCTGCTGCTCGACGAGCCGGCGGCCGGGCTCGCCTCGGCGGACCGGCATGCGGTGCTCGACCTGCTGTTGCGCCTGCCGGAGCAGCTCACGATGCTCATCATCGAGCACGATATGAGCCTCGTCTTCCGCATCGCGAAGCGCATCACGGTCCTCGTCGAAGGCTCGGTGCTGGTCGAGGGCGCGCCGGCGGAGATACGCGCCAATCAGGATGTGCGCGATGTCTATCTCGGGACCCGCCATCATGCCTGATCTCCTGACCATCGAGGACATGACGGCCGGGTATCGCGACACCGTCGTGCTCGAGCAGGTGTCGCTTTCGATCGGCGCGGACGAAGCGTGGACGCTTCTTGGCCGCAACGGCGTCGGCAAGACCACGCTGCTTCTGACGGTGATGGGCCTTACCGAGATGCGCGCGGGCCGCATCCTCTTCGAAGGCGACGACGTGACGCGGTCGGACACGCATCGGCGTGCGCAGCGCGGCTTGGGTCTGGTGCCGCAAGAGCGCGAGATCTTCCCGTCCCTGACCGTGGAGGAGAATCTCCGCGTCGCGAGCCGTCCCGGCGAATGGACGCGCGAGCGGGTCTATGACCTGTTCCCGCGCCTTGCCGAGCGGCGGCGCAATTACGGCAACCAGCTTTCGGGCGGCGAACAGCAGATGCTGGCGGTGGGCCGCGCCCTTGCCGGCAACCCCAAGCTCCTCCTTCTCGACGAGCCGTTCGAGGGGCTGGCGCCCGTCATCATCGATAGCCTGGCCGCCGCCCTCGTGCGTCTCAAGAGCGAAAGCCGGATCGCAATCCTGCTGGTCGAGCAACAAGTCGATGTCGCACTCGAGCTGACGAGCCGCACGCTCGTGCTCGACAAGGGCCAGGTGGTCTGGCGCGGCGACAGCGCGGCGCTCGCCGCGGACCGCGAGACTCTGTCCGTGCTTGTGGGGCTTCGGGAAGGGACCGGCGGATGAGGATGGTGATGCGGCTCGGCCGCATCTTCGGCCTTTGCACCTGCCTGATCATTGTTCTCACCGCCGCGGCGCCACTTCCGATCCGCATCGCCTGGATCAGCGTCCCGACCCAAATGTCGCCGATCCTTTTCGCGCAACAAGATCTGCTCGATCATCAAGGCGTCACCTACGCGGTGCAGCACATTCATTTCTCCGATGAGGCGCCGATCCTGCGCGCGTTTGCCGCGGGATTGATCGATATCGCGCCGCTCACACCCAATGCCGTCGCGGTCGCGATTCAGAATGCGGGTCTCGATGACCTGCGGATCGTGGCGGACGATTACCAGGATGGTGCCCACGGCCATTACTCCGAGGAATTCATGGTCGGCGACGCGAGCCCCATTCGCGCGGTCGAGGATCTGCGCGGCAAGGTCCTGGCGGTCGAAGCGCGCGGCGGCATGAGCGAGATCGCGCTCCGCGCCATGCTGAGTCGCCATGGCCTCTCGAGCGACCGCGATGCGGATATCGTGGAGGCGCCGGTCCCAAGCCAGGGCGCGATGCTGGAGCAGGGAAGGATCGACCTCGCCGCGCTCGGCGCGCCTTTCTCCTACATCCTCAAGGCGCGCGGCAGCGCCAGGGCGCTCTTCACGCGCGCCGACGCGCTGGGTCCATCCGAAGGGCTGATGCTGGTCGCCCGCGCCGAGTTCCTGGAGCGCAACCGGGCCGCGCTCGACGATTTTTTCGAAGACTATCTGCGTGCGCTCCGCTGGTTCCTCGCGCCCGACCATCGCGATGAGGCCGTGCTGATCGCGGCGCAGGCGAGCCGCGTTCCGGCCGATCTCTTGGACGACTATCTCTTCAGTGATGGAGACTACTTCCGGGACCGCGACGCGCGGCCCGATCTCGCCGCGTTGCAGCGGAACTTCGATCAGCTGCGCGAGGCGGGGGCTCTCGACATGACCGTCGACGCCCGCGCGCACGCCGATCTGAGCTTCATCGACGAGGCCGCGCGCCGGGTCAAATGACAGCGGATTAACACAAGTGGCAAGCGGCGATTGCCACTACATTTGCTAGAGCTTATGTGTGCAGGAGTGTTTACCATGTCAGTGAATGCCAACGAGATGAAGGTCGTCCGGCAGCGGATGCGGCATCTCGCGCGCCTGAACATCAAGCCAAAGCCGATGGTGCGGACAACCGGTCCCGCGATGGTCGCGGAGCCGACCAGCGACGAAGCGAGGGAGCGGATCGCGCGCCTCGCTCTGCGGGTCCTCGCGGTGCAGATGGAGAATTCCCAGAAGATCAGCGCGCTCGACTGACACTCTCTCGGCCGGTCCGGCCCGATACTCGCTTCTCCTTCGCCGCTCGATCTCGAGGGCGAAGGAGAACGCCGAGCCGACGCGTATCCCAGTTGCCTTCATCGGTCGGCGCCTTAGACTGCGTCCTCATCATGGACCAACGCATCCACCGCCAGGATCTCTATCCGCCGATCGAGCCCTACACCACAGGCATGCTGCCGCTCGATTCGCATCACACGATGTATTGGGAGCAATCGGGCAACCCGCACGGCGTGCCGATCGTGTTCCTGCATGGCGGGCCGGGCGCCGGCGCGACCCCGACCCATCGCCGCTTTTTCGATCCGGCCTTCTACCGCATCATCGTGTTCGATCAGCGCGGCGCCGGCCGGTCGCTGCCGCTGGGGTCGCTCGCGGACAACACGCTGGCGCATCTCGTCGCCGACCTCGAGACGCTGAGGCGTCATCTCGGCATCGACCGCTGGGCGGTGTTCGGCGGCTCGTGGGGCTCGACGCTCGCGCTCGCCTATGCCGAGGCGCATCCCGATCGCTGCCGCGGTCTTGTGCTGCGCGGGGTGTTTCTGTGCCGGCAGAGCGAGATCGATTGGTTCCTCTATGGCATGCGCACCGTCTATCCGGAGGCGTGGCGCGCTTTCACCGGCTTCCTGCCCGAGGTCGAGCGCAAGGATCTTCTGGGTGCCTATTACCGGCGCCTCGTCGACGCCGACCCGGGGCTGCACATGCCGGCGGCGCGGGCCTGGAGCACCTATGAGGGCGCATGCTCGACCCTGCTCCCGAGCCCCGACACGGTCGCCGCCTTTGGCGAGGACCGGATGGCCCTTGGGCTGGCCCGAATCGAGGCCCATTATTTCCGGACCGAGGTGATCCGCGCGGCTGACGACCTGGTCGCCCATGTCGGCCGCATCCGCCAGCTGCCCGGTGCGATCGTGCAGGGTCGCTACGATATGGTGTGCCCCATCGCGGGCGCGGACGAGCTCGCGCGCGCGTGGCCCGAGGCCGAATATATCATCGTGCCCGATGCCGGCCATTCGGCCATGGAGCCCGGCATCCGAAGCCAGCTCGTTGCGGCGACCGAGCGCCTGAAGAAGCGGTTCTGAGACCGCCAATCTCGCTTGCCAGAGTCGGCGGCGGCACTCATGATGCGGCGCAAGGAACGAGGGGACCAACGAATGATGCGCGTGAGGGATGCCGCGGCGGGGGCTTTGGCTGCGGCGATGCTGTTGACGCTGATTGGACCGGCTCGGGCCGATGATCCGGGGTTGGTGTCGATTGGCGCGGGCGCGTGGGACTTCGATCATAACCGCACCTCCGCCGAGGGTCGCGTCGAGTACCGCTTCTCCCAAGGGTTCTTCTTCATCAAGCCGCTGGTGGGTGTGCTGGCGACGAATGATGGCGAGATTTATGCCTATGGCGGCTTGCGCGCGGATCTGATCTTCGCCGACCACTATGTCGTCATGCCGGTGGCGACGGTCGGCTACTACGACAAAGGATACGGCAAGAATCTCGGCTCTTGGCTCGAGTTCAAGACCGGCGCCGAATTCGCCTACCGCTTCGATAATGCGTGGCGGGTGGGCATCGCGTTCGATCACATTTCGAACGCGGGTTTGACCCGCACCAATCCGGGCACCGAGAACATCCTGCTCGTGGCGTCGATGCCGTTGGGCTTCTGACGTCGCCGCCGTCGCGGTTGACAGGCCGATTGCCTGCGCCTGATATCGAGGTCATGGGGCAGCCCACCTACGCCGATTTGATCGCGCGCGCCAAGGAGCTCGTGCCGTCGCTCGTCGAGCGCGCGCGTCGGGCCGAAGCGTTGCGGCGCCTGCCCGATGAAACCATCGCCGATCTCCTCTCGACCGGGCTCTTCGCGGCGTTCCGCCCGACGCGGTATGGCGGCATCGAGGTGCCGTTCCGCGCCATGATCGAGCTGGGCTCCATTCTGGCGAGCGGCTGCGCCTCGACCTCGTGGGTCTATAACAATCTCGTCAGCCACAACTGGATGCTCGGATACTGGCCGCCCGAAGCGCAGGACGAGGTCTGGGCAGCGGACCACGATGCGCTTGTTGGGTCCGGTCTGGTGATGGCCGAAGGCGACGTCCACGCGACCCACGGTGGCTGGCGCATCCGGGGGCGCTGGCCTTATTCGAGCGGCATCGATCCGTCGGCCTGGGTCATGCTGGGCGGCCGCATCGCGGGCGCGGCGCACCTCTTTCTCGTGCCGCGGCAGGATTTCCGCGTCCTCGACACCTGGCATGTCATGGGGCTCATCGGGACCGGCAGCAAGGACGTGGTGGTCGATGACGCGTTCGTGCCGGCCCATCGCGCCGTGGCGATGTCGGTGGGCGCGGGCGGGCCGCATCCCGGCGCCGCGGTCAATGCGGGGCCGGTCTTCCGCCTGCCATGGCTCTCGGTCTTCTCGTTCGTCAATGCCGGAACGCCGCTCGGCATCGCCCAAGGAGCGGTGCGCGATTTTCGCGGTGAGATGCGCCGGCGCGCGGCTACATATTCCGGCAAAGCGCTGGTCGACCTCGTGACCCTGCAAATGCGGCTCGCCGAAGCAGCGGTGCTGGTCGATGCCGCCGAGACCGTGATGCTGAAGGATTGCGACGAGGCGATGGCGATTGCCGAGACGTCGCGCGCGCCCGATCTTCTCGATCGCGCGCGCTGGCGGCGCGACGGCGCCTACGCGGCGCAGCTTTGCGCGCGCGCGATCGACATCGTGTTCGCGGGCGCGGGTGGGGCCGCCATTCACGAGGACCATCCCTTGCAGCGTGCCTTGCGCGACGTCCATGCCGCGAACGGGCATATCGGTGTGAGCTGGGAGCTGAACGGCAGCGTCTACGGGCGTGTCGCGCTTGGCTTGGCACCCGAGTTCCCGCTCTGAAGAAGGGGCGGATTACGCTGCCCTTACAATATTTTAACTGTTGCGCCAGGGGAGGCCTGCGCTAAGGTTCGCGCGGCCGGCAACGGTCCCGCGCGTTGCGGGAAACAAGCAACAAAGACGTAGCGCCAGGTCCATGGAACGACAGGGGAGTAAAGCCAAGATGCAGCGCGCATTCTGGTCCATTCCGCTTTTTCTTTTGTTGATCACGCCGTCGCTCGCGCGCGCGGCGGAGGCGCCATCGTCGCAGGCCGCACATATCAAGGGTCTTTTCCTCACGACGGACTATCCCTCGGTTGCCGCCCGCGCGGGCGAGACCACGACGATCAAGATGAAGCTGCAGAATTTCGACCTGCCGCCCGAACGCGTGGCCTTGAGCGTCGATGGCGCGCCGCAGGGATGGAACGTCGCGCTGTTGGGCGGCGGCACGCCGGTGACCGCGGCGATGCCCGCGACCAACGATAGCGTTCCGTTGAGCCTGCGCATCGACGTGCCGGCAAACGTACCGGCAGGGACGGAGCATCTCGTCGTCCACGCGAAGGCCAATTCCGCGAGCACCGACCTGCCGATCGACATCGCCACGGGGCAGGATCTTCCGGCGCAGCTCAGCATCAAGGCGAAGCTGCCATCGCTCAATGGCACGCCGACAACGAGCTTCGAATTCCAGTTCACCATCACGAACCAGAGCGACAAGGATCTGTTGGTGAAGCTTGCGGCGGCGGCGCCGCAAGGATTCCAGACCTCGTTCATGGAGGCCTATGGGACCCAGGAGCTGAGCTCCATCCCGGTCGAGGCCGGCAAGGACAAGGACATGAAGGTCAAGGTGACGCCGCCCGACAACGTCACCGCCGGCGTTTATCCCATTTCGGTCCAGGCCTCGTCCGAAGGCGCGTCGGCCGACACCAAGATGACCATGGACATAGCGGGACAGCCGAAGCTCAAGCTCAGCGGCGAGGATGGCAGGCTCAACGCCCAGGCCGAAGCCGGCAGCCAGACGCCGATCAAGCTCACGGTCGAGAATACCGGCAGCGCCCCCGCGCAGGACATCTCGCTCAGCGCATCGCCGCCCAGCGATTGGAAAGTGACGTTCCAGCCCGACAAGATCGAGACCCTTGCGCCGACGCAGAAACAGGATGTCGAGGCGTTGCTGACGCCATCGAGCAAGGCGATCGCGGGCGATTACATGACGACGTTCAACGCCAACGGGAAAGACAATTCGAGCTCGGCCGACTTCCGTATCACGGTCGCGACCTCGAGCCTGTGGGGCATTGCGGGCGTCGGCATCATCGCGGTCGCGTTCCTCGTGCTCGTGGGTGCGGTGGCGCGGTTCGGGCGGCGATGAACGACATCGTCATCAACGCCAAGTCGCTGAGGAAGCGCTATGGGTCCGTTGCCGCCGTCGACGGCATCGATTTGTCGGTGCGGCGCGGCGAGATTTTCGGGCTCCTCGGTCCCAATGGCGCCGGCAAGACCACCACGATCCTGATGCTGCTGGGTCTGACCGAGGTCAGCGAAGGCACCATCGACATCGGCGGGTTCGATCCCATGCATGATCCGCTCGAGGTGAAGCGGAGGGTCGGATATCTGCCGGATTCCGTTGGCTTCTATGACGGCATGACCGCCAGCGAGAATCTCCGCTACACCTGCCGCCTGGCGGGGTTCTCGCGCACCGACAGCGACGCGCGCATCGAGCGCGCGCTGGCGCGGGTCGGGCTCAGCGGGGTCGCTTCGCACAAGGTCGGAACCTTCTCGCGCGGCATGAAGCAGCGTCTCGGCCTCGCCGAAGTGCTGATGAAGGGGGCGGAGGTCGCGATCCTCGACGAACCCACCTCCGGCCTCGATCCGGAAGCGACGTTCGAGCTTCTGGACATGATCCGCGGCATGAAGTCGGACGGCACGGCCGTGCTCATTTCCTCGCACCTTCTCGACCGGGTGCAGGCCGTGTGCGACCGGGTGGCGCTTTTCAACCACGGCCGCATCGCGCTCGAGGGCACAGTGCCCGAACTGGCCCAGCGCGTGCTGGGCGGCGGCTATGTCTACGAGGTCGTGGCGGACGGCGCCGATATCGAGCGGACGCTTGCGGCCGTGCCCGGCACGCAGCGCGTGACGAAAGAGGGGCGCCTCTTCCGCGTCCTGGCCGAGCGCGACATCCGCGCCGACATCGCGCGCGCCGTGGTGGCCGGCGGCGGCAATCTCCTCACGCTCAGCGATTCAGCGCCCAGCCTAGACACCGTCTATCGCCATTATTTCGAGGGGCAGGCCCATGGCACGGCGTAGCGGGTCGGCTTTCACCGGCGCCGGCACAGTCTTCCTCAAGGAATTCGCCGATCATTTGGGCGGCGCGCGCGTCCAGATCCTCGAATGGCTCGTCATCCTCACCGGCGCGGGCGCGGTCTATACCGCGATTCAGGATCTGAAGACCACGACGGGACAGGATCCGTTCCTGTTCCTGCGGCTTTTCACCCAGGCGCGCGACCCGTTGCCGTCTTTCGTGCTGGTGCTGGATTTCCTGGTGCCGCTGATCGCCATCGGCCTTGCCTTCGACAGCGTCAATGGCGAATTCAACCACCGCACCTTGAGCCGGCTTCTGGCTCAGCCGATCTATCGCGATGCCCTTTTGATTGGCAAGTTCCTGGGCGGACTCGCAGCGATCGCGGTGGCGCTCGTCACGCTGTGGCTGCTGGTGATCGGTCTTGGTCTTCTGACCCTGGGCGTGCCGCCCTCGAGCGAAGAGGTGCTGCGCGGCTTGGCGTTCCTTGTCGTCGCCATCGCCTATGGCGCCGTGTGGCTGGCGGTGGCGATGTTGTGCTCGGTTCTGTTCCGCTCGGCCGCCACCTCGGCGCTTGCGGCGCTCGGCATCTGGCTCCTCGTCAGCGTGCTATGGCCGCAGGTCGTGACGTTCGTCAGCACCGCGGTCTATCCGCCGAACGAGCTTCAGATATTGTTCAACCAGCCCAATCCCGATCAGCTTCAGCTGCAGCAGTCGCTGTCGCGCCTGTCGCCAAGCACGCTGTTCGGCGAGGCCGTGCTGGGCATTCTGCACCCGACGACACGGGCCTTGGGCCTCGTCTTCATGTCGCAACTCGAGGGCGCGGTGATGGGCACGCCTTTGCCGTTGGCGCAAAGCCTGCTCCTCGTGTGGCCGCAGGTCACGGGCCTCATCGCCGGCGCGATCATCCTGTTCGTGATCGCCTACGTCGTGTTCCAGCGCCAGGAAGTGCGCGCCTAACCTTCAGCGGTCGGCGTTCATCTCGCGCTCCAACCGGTCGAGCGTCGCCATGGCCGGAAGGCATTGCGCGAGGCTGGAATTGGGCTCGCGCTTTTCCGCGATCGCCGCGAAGAATTCCCGATCCTCGAGCTCGATGCCGTTCATCGACACGTCGACCTTGCTCAAGTCGATCTTGTTGCTGTCGCCATCCGACAGATCGTCGTAATAGGCGAGATAGGTGCCATTGTCGCAGATATAGCGGAAGAATGAGCCGAACGGCCCCTTGTTGTTGAAAGAAAGGCTCAGGGTCAGGATCGCGCCCGACGGCACCTTGAGCATGATGCTCATGTCCATCGCGATCTTGAGCTCTGGATGCATCGGACCCTGAATCGCGTGCGCGATCTTCGGGTGCTCACCGGTCTGATACTGGAACAGGTCGACCGTGTGGCAGGCGTGATGCCACAAAAGATGATCGGTCCAGCTTCGCGGCTGGCCCGCCGCGTTCATGTTGGTGCGGCGGAAGAAATAGGTCTGCACATCCATCTGCTGAATTTTCAGCTCGCCGGCTTTGATCTTGTTGTGCACATATTGGTGGCTCGGATTGAAGCGGCGGACATGGCCGCCCATGGCGATGACACCGGTCTCCTTCGCGACCCGCACCAGCCGCTCGCTGTCGGCGAGCGTGTCGGCCATCGGTATCTCGATGAGGACGTGCTTGCCCGCGCGCATGCACATCTCGCCTTGCTCGGCATGGATTTGGGTGGGGCTTGTGAGGATCACGGCCTCGACGCCCGGCTGCTTGATGCTCTCGGCCAGGTTGCTGGTCCAGTGCGGGATTTTCCACTTCTTGGCAAACGCCTCGGTGCTTTCGCGCCGTCCGCCCGTGACCGTCACGACCTCGACGCCGGGAATGTTCTGCAGCGCTTCCATGTGGCGCGTGCCGAAGGCGCCTTGTCCAGCAAGAGCGATCTTCATCGTCCGTCCTCACCCTTTTTCATTCACGCCGCGCGGTTCTCGAGGATCACGTGACCCACCGCCGTGTTCGACGCGGGCACGTGATAGAAGCGATAGACTTCCTTCGCGTTCTCCTCGAGCGCGCCGCGCATGATGAGCCACATCACCAGCTCGATCCCTTCGGATCCCGCCTCGCGCACGAATTCGACATGCCCGATCTTGGTCAGCGCCTCAGGATCGGCCGCGAACTTGTCGAGGAAGCGGCGGTCGAACTCCTTGTTGATGAGGCCGGCGCGCGGCCCTTGGAGCTGATGCGACATGCCGCCGGTGCCGAACACGACGACGCGAAGATCGTCGGGGAAGGATTGAACCGCGCGCGCGAGCGCCTTGCCCAGCATGTAGCAGCGATGCGCGGTGGGCGGCGGGTACTGGATGACGTTGACGCAGAGCGGAATCACCCGCACCGGCCACTCCGCAGGCTGTCCGTAGAGCAGCGACAGCGGCACGGTGAGGCCGTGATCGACTTCCATCTTGTTGACGATGGTGAGGTCGAACTCGTCCAGGATCACCGATTGCGCGATGTGCCAGGCAAGGTCGGGATGGCCCTTCACCACCGGGACCGGCCGCGGTCCCCAGCCTTCGTCCGCGATCGGGAACTCCTCGGCGCAGCCCAAGGCGAAAGTCGGGATGACCTCGAGCGAAAAGGCCGAAGCGTGGTCGTTGTAGACAAGGATCACCGCGTCGGGCTTGGTTTCGGCCATCCATTTCTTCGACGGCTCATAGCCCTTGGCGATCGGCTGCCAATAGGGTTCGGCCATCCGGCCGTGGTCGATCGCCGCGCCGATCGCCGGCACGTGCGAGGTGCTGACCCCTGCAATGATCCTAGCCACGGCGCCACTCCGACTTGCTGCGGTTACCGGCGGGATTGCGCCCGCCCTCGATCATCATCTTGGCGTATTGCTCCTGGGTCGAGCCGGTCATCAAGGCGGCGATGTTCTGGAAGGTGAGCCCGTCGGTGGCGGCGAGCTTTGACGTGTAATAGATGTTGCCGCCAAGCGCCAACATGCCGTTCCAGTCGCGCTTCAGTATCGCCTGCTTCTGCTCCTCGGTCATCGGCCAATGGTCGAGATAGGCCCGCTCGTCGCGCTTGAATGCCTCGCGGTTCTCGGCCTTCATCAGCGACATGCAGAACATATTGAGGTGATAGCCCTGTCGCGAGCGCTTGGCATCGAAGACGGTGGTGCCGGGGATGTCCTCGTATTCCGGTTCGGGCGTCATCGAACCCTCCTCAGCCCGGCCAATAGAGGCGCATGGGATTGTCCACGAGAAGCGCCTGCTGTTGTGCCCTGGTCGGCGCGAATTTCGGGATCATGTCGACGAGCGCGCCATCGTCGGGAACATGCGTCGTCATGTTCGGATGGGGCCAGTCGGTGCCCCATAAGACACGCTCCGGAAACCGCTCGACCAGCGCCCGCGCGAACGGGATGACATCGTCATAGGGGGGCCCCACGGCGGAAATGCGCTCGGGGCAGGTGACCTTGACCCAGATCTTCGGCATTTCCGCGACAAGCGCCAGATAGCGCTGGAAATCGGCATGGTCGGCGCCCTTCCTCGCATCCGGCACCGACATGTGGTCGAGCACGATGGTGGTCGGCAGCGCCTTCAGGAACGGCGTGATGCCGGCAAGGCTCGCCGCCTCGAAATAGACGACCGTGTGCCAACCCATGCGCTGAACGCGCCGGGCGACGCCCAGGAACACTTCGTGCGGCGTCGCATCGACAAGACGCGGCAGGAAGTTGAACCGCACACCGCGCACGCCGGCGCGGTCAAGCGCTTCGAGTTCCGCGTCGGTGACGGTCGGGTTCACTACGGCGACGCCCCGCGCGAGGCCGCCCGATCCTTCGAGCGCGTCGACGAGCGCCCGGTTGTCCGCGCCATGGCAACTCGCCTGCACGATGACGTTGCGCGAAAAGCCCAGATACCGTCGCAGCTCGAACAGCTTTTCCTTTGGCGCGTCGCACGGCGTGTATTTGCGCTCTGGCGCGTAGGGGAATCTCGCCTCGGGCCCAAAGACGTGGCAATGCGCGTCGACCGCGCCCGCCGGAGGCACGAATTTGGGCTTCGACGGATTGGGGTGGAAGGGTAGGTAGTTGGCGTCCATGGGCTCGCTCTCCGTCACGCCTCGATATAGCGACTTCGCCGCGCACTTGCCAGTGAGGGCAAGGCTACGCGCCGCGGGCCGCCGCCCGCGTGCGGCTTGCCTCGCCGCGCGGTGGACGCCACCATGCGGCGCAAGCGATTCATCCGTTGGAGCGTGGATCATGGCACATCGTTCAACGCCCCCTTTCCGGGCCGACCATGTTGGCAGCCTGCTGCGTCCGCAACGTCTTCTCGACGCGCGCGAGCGGCGCAAGCGTAACGAAATCTCCGCCGAGGAGCTGACCCGGGTCGAGGACGATGCCATCCGCGAAGCGGTGAAGCTGCAAGAGGAACTGGGTCTCGAGGCGGTGACCGACGGCGAATACCGGCGCACCTTCTGGCACATCGATTTTCTGGAACGGTTCGCCAACGTGACGGTGATCCCGCCGCGCCTCAAGGCACGCTTCCACACGCATGAGGGCGATATCGAGTTCGCGCCGCCGGGCCTGCGCGTCGACGGCAAGCTGGCGCGGCCCGCGCCCATCTTTGTCGATCACTTCAAGTTCCTGAAGGGAGTGACGAAGAGGACGCCGAAACAGACCATCCCGTCGCCCAGCAACATGCATTTCCGCGGCGGCCGCGGCGCCATCGATCAGAAGGCCTATCCCGACCTCGGGGAGTTCTATGCCGATCTCGGCCGCGTCTTTTCCGAGGAAGTAAAGGATCTGGGCGATGCGGGCTGCCGCTATCTGCAGATCGACGAGGTGAATTTCGCCTATCTGTGCGATCCCAAGCTGCGTGAGCAAGTCACGAATCTCGGCGAGGACCCCGCGACGTTGCCGCACACCTATGCGAGTCTGCTCAACGCCTCGATCGCGACGAAGCCGAAGGACATGGTCGTGACCATGCATCTCTGCCGCGGCAATTTCCAAAGCGCCTGGGTGGCCGAGGGTGGGTACGATCCGGTCGCGGACGTGCTTTTCAACGAGGTCAATGTCGACGGCTATTTCCTCGAATATGACGATCCACGCTCGGGCGACTTCAAGCCACTGCGCTTCCTGCCCAAGGGCAAGATCGTCATTCTGGGCCTTGTCACGACCAAGGTCGGCAAGCTCGAAACCAAGGACGAGCTGAAGCGCCGCATCGACGAGGCCGCGCGGCATACCTCCCTGGATCAGCTCGCGCTGTCGCCGCAATGCGGCTTTTCGAGCACGGTCGAGGGCAACAATATCTCGCTCGACGACGAAAAACGGAAGCTCAGCCTTGTCGTCGAAACCGCGCGCGAGGTCTGGGGCTGAAAGCGGTCAGGCAAGCACCTTGCGCAGCAGGGATGCGGTCGACGACAGACGCTCCGCCATGAAGGCCACCATGTAGCGGTGCAGCGCGGTGGCGAGAATCGGATCATCGCGTTCCATGCGATTGAGCGCTTCCGCGGTCAGCCGATAGGCCCGGGTCGGTTGGTCGGCAATGACGCTCGCCGTCCGCATCTGACCCAGATAGCAGCCGATCTCGCCAACCGTCGTGCCGGGCCCCATGGTCCTGAGACGCACGGACCTATCGTCGCCGACTTGCAGCCGGACGGTGATCCGGCCGCTTTCGATGAAGAACATGTCGCTTGCCCGTTCGCCCTGGCGAATGAGGGCGCTGCCCGCCTCATAGTCGTTGCTGTCCATGTAGGCCATGAACCGGTCGATCATGTCCGGCGAGGGGAGCGCGGCGCCAAGCTGATCGCGCCAAAGGATGGGCGCTATCGTCAGCTCGGACGCTGCCGACGCGAGGACATCATCTTCGCACGTCTCGATCGCCTGATCCAGGTCATCGCAAAAGCGCGCGCCATGATCGCCCGACTCGGCGATGCCGGAGTTCAGGATCTGGCTCTTCAGCGCGGGCGAGAGCGTCGACAGCAGCAACACGCAAGCCCGTCCCTTGCAGCTGTCGGAAAGCCTTCCCAGCCCCTGGATGGCCGATGAATCCATGCCGACCACGTCCTTGAAATCGAGCACGAGGTGGGTGAGCGCGGTGGCGTCGGCGGCTCCCACCCGGGTCTCGATCCGTGTCACCAGCGCGTAGATGGTGCCGAAGAACAAGAACCCCTCGAGCTTCAGGATAAGAATGGAACGGCCGCGCTGCTCCAGGATCTCGCGCGCGTTGCGGTCCCGATCGACATTGCTGTGATAGTCGGCGCCGGTCATTTCCTGCTTGATGATTTTGATCTTGCTGCATGTGCCGATGAAGATCGCCATTGCCGCCGCGATGCCGGTGGCGACGCCCGACATGTAGCCGAAGATGCCGGTCACGGCGACGATCAGCAGCATGACGCCATAGTCAGGGCGCGGCAGCCGGAACCAACCGCGATAGAGCCATTCCATCACGAACGAAATGCCCATGAAGAGAAGCAGACCGCCCACCATCATCCGCGGCACGAAAGACACCGCGTCCGCTCCGGCGTAGAAGGCGGCAAGGCAAAGCGCCGCCGATACCAGCCCGATCATCCTGGTATTGGCGCCCATCAGATGGCCCATCGCCGAAGCGCTCATCGCCTGAAAGCCCGGCGCGCCGCCCAACGCGCCGACGGCCAGGTTGGCGAGACCCGCGGCGCGAAGCTCGCGATTGATGTCGATATCGTGCTTTGTCGCAAACTCGAGCCCGCTCGAATTCAACAGAAGCTGGATCACGGCGACGATGACGATGGTTCCGAACTTGGCCCATTGCGTGGACAGCACGACCTGACCGGAATCGCGCAGATGGTAGAGGCTGAACAGCGACAGCTCGCTTTCTTTGGGAAACGGGCCGAGCAGCCAGCCTTGCACTTGGGCTTGCGCCACCGGCACATGGAACACGGCCAAGGCCGCATAGAACAGGATACCGAACGCAAGCATCATGCCCGGAACGATCAGAAGATGGTTCGACCGGCGCAGCATGCCGAAAAGCGACAGTGCGAAGGCAAAGGCCGGGGCCCATCGCAGCAGCATCGGCGGCGACAAGAACACCGACAGCGTGTCGGCCTGCAGTGGGACGCCGGTGAGCACCGGAAAAGCGCCTTTCACCAGCAGCAGCCCGGATCCCGCGAGGAATCCGCCGACGACGGGATAAGGAAGGAACCGGGCCAGCGAACCCAGGCGCAGCACGCCGAGGAACAGGAAGCTCGCACCCGTCAGAACCGACGCGAGGGCGATGGCCGCGAGCATGATCGCGACCTTCGCGTCGGTCGGCACCGCGCGCGGAAGAGCCGCCACGATGGCCGCGCCCATGATCGCAAGCACCACCGCCGGCCCGTCCTGCGGCTGGCCGACCGTGCCGGGATAAGAACTGAGGAACGCGACCACACCGCCCAAGACGCCGCCCGTCAAAAGCATGACGGCCACGCCCTGCGGCACGCCGAGCGACAGATCATTTGAGAAGATCAGCGCGGCGAGCGCGGTGGAACCGATAACGGTGCGTATGCCGGCGACGATTCCTGCCGTCAATCCCGGCAGCAATCGATGAAGGACGAAGCGCGCTGTGCCGTCTGCGTTGTAGGACAGGCTCACCACATCACCGCGTTATCGATGCGCATCGCCACGGGATGCGCTCATGTTATCTTCGCGCCGCGCGACGACGTGACGAAAGGTCGCGATCATCGAGGAGCGTCGCGATGCGCAGTTACAGTTCTTTGCATCGGACAGGAATTCGCAACAATCTATTCGTCTTGCGCCGCACCGCGCAACGATAACGGCGGTTGATCCACAACTCGCTCGGATTTCGTCACGCAACCTCAACATGATTGTCATAGTGCGGGATCGACACATCACGGTCCCTTCATGACACCACAACATTACCGTCATAACCCCTCGTTAGGGTGGGCGCGAAAAAAACGAGGGGAACACAATGTCGATTCGACGTCGCCTGCTTTGCGGCGCGGCACTCTGTGCGCTTGTCTTTGCAAACGAAGCCCTCGCGCAGGGTACGCCGCCTGTCGCGAGCCAAATGCAGCTCCTTCAACAACAGATCCAACAGCTCCAGCAGCAACTGCAGTCGCTGCAGAATCAGGTCAATGCCCAGGCGCAGCAGCCGGCGCCTGTGGCAGCCGCGGCGCCGCCGCCTCCGCCAGGCCCGCACATCACGCAGTCGCCGACCAACCGCTTCTCGATTGAAAGCGCGGATGGCAAATACTCGATCGGCCTAACGACGCAGCTTCATTTCGATATGGGCGGCTATGCGTACCACCCTGATGCCGGCAGGTTCGGCTTGACGACGCCGGCCGGCGAAGCTCCCCACGACCTCAATAGCGGCGTCAATGCGCGGCGCGCGCGCTTCGGCTTCCTTGGCAAGCTTGATGGCGACTGGGGGTACACGTTCGTCTACGATTTTGGCGGATCGCAGGATACCGGCGCAGGCGGAACCACGAATGCCGGCGTCGGTGACGGCATCGAGAAGGCATATGTCACCTATAACGGGCTTTATCACAACAACATGGGGACAGCGTTCGATCTCGGATACCAGGACATGCTGTACACGCTCGATGAGTCCACGAGCTCCAACGACATCATGTTCATGGAGCGGGGATCGGCGGGCGTCGTCTCGACCGAGCTTGGCGCGGGCGATTTCCGCTCGGGCGCCGGCGTGCGCTCGAATGACAGTCGGTATTGGGCCGGAATCTATCTGACCGGCCCGCAATCGGGCGGAAACCACACCGATGGCACCGGGGCCGGCGAGCCGCTCTCGATGTTCGGACGGCTGACCTATCAAGTGCTGTCGGCGCCGGACTATTCGCTGCATTTCGGCGTCGAAGCGATCGGCATGCTGCACCCGCCGACGTCGGCCGCAGGCATCCGCTCGATCACGCTCAGCGATCGGCCCGAGCTTCGAATCGATCCCACCTCCATCTTGACCACTGGCACGGTGCTCGGAACCCAACTCAATCCGCTTAACGGCGCGCAGTCCTACGGCTTCGAAGTCGCCGGCGGCTATCAGAACCTGTTCATGCAGGGAGAAGGTTACGACTACCAGATCGAGCGCGAAGGGCTGCCGACCAACAATTTCTACGGCGGCTATCTCGAAGGCAGCTGGACCGTGACGGGCGAACACCGCAACTATATCCCGTCAACGGGCGCCTATTCGGGAATCATTCCGGCACATCCCTTCTCCTGGTCGGCGGGGCAGTTGGGCGCGTTCGAGCTCGCTGTTCGCTACAGCTATGTCAATCTGAACGACAATGTGGGATCGGCGCCGGCAGCGGCGGCGGCGGCGGCCGCCGGGACGGCGCAAACGAGCAACGGCGTGGCGGGTGGTCAGCAGTCGATCGTGACCCTTGGACTTAACTGGTACGTCAATTCCAACATCCGCTTCATGTTCAATTATCTGCACGGCACGATCGACAAGCCGGGCACCGGCGGCGGCATCAATGCCGAAGGCGGCGCCAAGTTCGACGCGTTGGCGATGCGGACGCAGGTCGCTTTCTAAGTTCCCTTTGCGTGGCAGGACTGCCCAGCTCCCGGGTGGCGGGAGCTGGGTGCTTTTTTGCGCGTTTCCGGCGCCCGCCATTGGGCCGGCGGTTTGCTCGCCGAGGCCGCTTGCCCAGCAATGGGCCCGGGATCATGGCCCCCCGCCAAGCGTGATATAACATAAGGCGGCTCCGCTCGCCGGGCGGGACTGCCGCGCGAGGAGGGTCTCATTCCACCTGCCGTGTTTGGGCTCGATCCCGCCATGGTCGCCGTCGCGATCGTGGCAATCACCTATGGCCTGATCGTCGCCGACCGATTCGACCGCTCGATCATTGCGCTGCTGGGCGGCGGCGCCATGATCCTTGCCGGCGTCGAAACGCAGTCCGAGGCGATCCGCGGTATCGACTTCAATACCCTGGCCCTGCTGTCGGGCATGATGATGCTGGTCTCGATCATGCGGCGCAGCGGCATCTTCGAGTTCCTCGCCATTTGGTCGGCACAGCGGGTCCGCGCGTCGCCGGCCGGCATCCTCGTGATGCTTGCGCTTGTCACGGCGTTGGTATCATCGCTTCTGAACAACGTGACGACCGTGCTGCTGGTGGCGCCGGTCACTCTTTCGATGGCGCGGCGGCTCGGCGTTGCGCCCTTTCCGTTCTTGTTCGCCGAAGCGATGGCGTCCAACATTGGCGGGACCGCGACTCTCATCGGCGACCCGCCGAATATCCTGATCGGATCGGCAGCCGGGCTCAGCTTCAACGATTTCGTGGGCGGACTGATGCCCATCGTGCTGGTCGTGCTCGCGGCGCAGATCGTGCTTTGCCACCTGATATGGGGCCGATCGCTCGGCGCGACCGAGGCGGCGCGTGCCGGGGTGATGGCGCTTGACCCTCGCGCCGCCATCGCAGACCGGCGGCTTCTCGTGCAGTCGCTCGTGGTCCTGGTGGTCGTCGTGCTGGCGTTCGTGTTTGAGCGCGAGATCGGCCTTGAGCCCGGATCGGTGGCGCTCTTTGGCGCGGCCGGGCTCTTGCTCCTCGACAATGTCGCTCATCACCGCCATGTCCAGACCCGGAACATCACGGCGATCTACGGCGACGTCGACTGGATCACGATCTTCTACTTCGTGGGCCTCTTCATCCTCGTGCATGGCCTCGAGACGACGGGCATCATCGCTTCCCTTGGCCGCGCGCTTGCCGATACCGCCCATGGCAATCTGACAGCGGCGGCGCTCGCGGTACTGTGGGGATCGGCGATGCTGTCCGCGTTCTTCGACAACATCCCGTTCGTCGTCGCGATGATCCCGATCATCCGGACGATCGCGCCAAGTCTTGGCGGCGACGCGGCGCTGCTGCCGCTCTGGTGGGCCCTGTCGCTCGGCTCTTGTCTCGGCGGCAATGCCACGCTGATTGGCGCGTCCGCCAATCTCACCGTGGCCGGTGTTGCCGAGCGCGAGGGGATCGGCTTCGGCTTCCTTCGCTATGGCCGATATGCCGCACCGTTGACCGTCGTCTCGCTGGCGATCTGCCACCTCTATCTGTGGCTGCGCTACCTTTGAGGGGCGCCCGGAATCCGGCCTGCAGCCAGCCCGATTCCCTGCTATACCTATGACAAGACCGAGAAAAACATACCGGGAGGCTGTTCATGGCCGACGCGCAGGATTATGCCGTGGCCGCGCGGATCGAGCGGCT